>Ga0169931_10001165_pt1 | contig 43313 bp, 34 predicted proteins | sample Kivu_15m_20L_FD_129675 | JGI IMG/M metagenome (GOLD analysis project Ga0169931, IMG submission 129675) | Freshwater microbial communities from Lake Kivu, Western Province, Rwanda to study Microbial Dark Matter (Phase II) - Kivu_15m_20L... | ecosystem: Environmental > Aquatic > Freshwater > Lake... | reverse complement strand
TTCATCGAGATCATCGACGCGGAGGGCAATTACCTCGCCGGACCGAAAAAAAACGCCCCCGGCGGCCAGAAGTCTTTCCCACTCGCTGAAAACGAAAGCGGCGGCGAAGTGCGCAGACGCGGCGTGAAGATGCAGTGGCTCGGCGGGCGCAAGCTGGAGGACATTCTCAAGGAACAAGAGGTCGGCTACCTCCGCGTCGAGGGAGACGACAAGGGCCGAACGGAACAGGTGCGCGAGGTGTTCATCACGCCGTTGCACGAACCTGGCACGGGAAAATTTCTCGGCGCGTTCCTTTTCGGCCTGCCGCTGCAAGTCCTGGCCGAGCGCATGCTCTACGAACAGACAAAAAAATCCGAGTTCGGCGAGATCATGAGCGGTGTGTGGGTGGAGGACGCGCTGGTCAGCACCACCATCCCGAAGGAACAGCGCGACTACATCGCGCAGAGAGTGGCTGAATCGGTGTTGGAGCACGGCAAGGGCCAGCGAGAGGTCACCACGTCCATCGACGGCGTGCGGCATCAGATTCAGTATCGCGTGCTCAACCCTGGATCCCCCTTCCCGCTTGCCGCGCAGGTGAATCTTTATTCGCTGGAGGCGATGGACCGCGAACTGGGCGAGTTGCGGCGGAACGTGGGCGGCCTCGGCCTCGTGGCGCTGCTGATCGCGTTGATCGTGGTGCTTTGGATCTCCCGCGGCCTCTCCGGTCCGATCAGCGACATCGTCACCGGCACCGAGCAGATCGAACAAGGGAATTTCGACATTCGCGTCCCAGTGCGCAAAAAGGACGAACTCGGCAAACTGGCCGCATCCTTCAATAAAATGGCCTCAGGACTCGCTCTCCAAGAGAAATACCGCAGCGTCCTCAATGCCGTGGCCGACCGGACCGTTGCGGAGCAGTTGATCACGCAAAGCGGCACGCTTGGTGGCGAAATCCGGAACGTCACCATGCTGTTTTGCGACATCCGCGGCTTCACCGCGATCACGGAGAACATGCCACCCGCCGAGGTGATCGAGCTTCTCAACGAACACATGACCGCGCTCACCGACGTGGCCTACCAACACGGTGGAATCGTGGACAAATTCGTCGGCGATTTGATCATGGTGCTGTTTGGAGCGCCGGTGAGCACGGGGGCAGATGCGCTGAGCGCTGTGCAGTGTGCTTTGAGCATGCTGCAAGTGCGCCGCCACTTGAATCAGACTTCCAAGCACTCGATGGAGGTCGGCATCGGCCTGGCCACTGGTCATGTCGTGGCCGGCTGCATGGGCTCGGACCAGCGGCTGAGCTTCACGGTGCTGGGACATCGCGTGAATCTGGCCTCGCGGCTGTGCAGCATCGCTCAGGCAGGTGAGATCGTGATGGATGAGGAGACGTATGCGGAGGCTCGGGAGTTGATTCAGGCGGAAGCGATGCCACCCATGCAGCTCAAGGGCATCTCCGAGCCGGTTCATCCGTGGCGGGTGGTGGCCGCGTAACTCCCCGCATGTCCGTCCCGCGTCAGAAACCCGACCTCGTCGCCAAACTTCGCGATGTCCCGCACACGCCGGGGGTTTACGTCATGCGCGACCGCCTGAACCGTGTGATCTACGTCGGCAAGGCACGCGACCTGCGCAAACGGCTCTCCAATTACTTCACGCCCGCCCGCTCGAAGCTGGCTGACATCAAGACGCGGGCGCTGATCGCGAGCATTTGGGACTTCGACCTGCATCAGGTGCGCAATGAAACCGAGGCGCTGCTGCTCGAAGGCCAGCTCATCAAGGACTTCCGCCCGCGCTACAACATCAGCTTCCGCGACGACAAGCGCTTCTTCCTCGTCCGCGTTCACTTTGGCGACGCGTTTCCGCGTCTGTCGCTGACCCGCTTGAAGAAAGACGACGGCGCCCGCTACTTCGGCCCCTTCCCGCACGGTGGCGCGCTGAAAACAACGCTGAACTGGCTGAACAAGCGCTTTGGCCTGCGCGGCTGCCGCCCGCTCAAGCCGGACGAGCAGGACTACAAGCACTGCTCCAACGACATCATCAAAAACTGTTCCGCGCCATGCATCGGCCGTGTTTCGCCGGAGGAATACCGCCAGCGCGTCGAGCAGGCGTGCGAGTTCCTCGACGGCAAGAACAAGGATCTGGTCTCCGCGCTGGAGGATGAGATGAAAAAAGCCGCCGCCCGGCTCGATTTCGAAAAGGCCGCCGAACTCCGCGACATGGTCGAGGACATGCGCAAGACGCTCGTGCCGACGCGCACCTTCGAGCGCGGTGCACGCGCGAAAGTCGTCAGCACCATCGACCCGATGGCCGATGTGCGGGAGTTGCAGGAGCTGCTGCACCTGGAGCAGCCGCCGCTGGTCATGGAGTGCTTCGACATCGCCAATATCGGCACCGCGCACTGCGTCGCCAGCATGGTGCGCTTCAAAAACGGCGTGCCCGACAACGCGAACTACCGCCGCTACCGCATCCGTGCCGTCAGCGGGCAAAACGACTTCGTCAGCATGGCGGAAGTCATCCGCCGCCGTTTTTCCCGCATCCTGCTCGAAGGAAGGGCCGCCGCCGGGGACGATGCCGAGTTTTCCCAGGAAGACCCCGCGGAGGCAATGAAACGCCTCGCCGCGAATCCAAAATTCGTCACGCTGCCCGATCTGGTGATCGTCGATGGTGGCAAAGGTCAGCTCGGCATGGCGGTGGCAGAATTGCAGAAGCTCGGCCTACATGAACTTCCCATCATCGGTCTCGCCAAAGAGCACGAGGAAGTCTATCGGCCCGGAGAAAGTCTGCCGGTCATCATTCCCCACGAACGCGGTGCCTTGAAGCTGCTCCAGCGCATCCGCGACGAGGCGCATCGTTGGGCAAACGGCTACCACCAACTCCTGCTACGCCGCCGCGTGGAGGAAAGCATCCTCGACGACTGTCCCGGGATCAGCCAAAACCGCAAAGCGTCGCTGCTGAAGGCGTTTGGGTCCGTAACGCGGTTGCGGAAGGCCAAGGAAGAGGAAATTGCCGCCGTGCCGGGGATTGGGAAGGCGCTCGCGCGCGAGGTGCGCGAGTTTTTGGCCAACCGTGGGTGATCGGAGGCGCAGTCAACAGCCTCCGGACAAAGCGCGTCCGGGCGAACGCGCCGACGGTGTTCCAAAATGGTCTTGAACTTGTTCATCGACCAACCGGCCTGTCTATGGTATAGGCCGGGCATGCAAATCCTCGAACAACTCGGCCTGGGACTCGGACTGGCGTCGCTCGCAGGCTTGAATCTTTACCTCACGGTGTTTCTCACCGGCATGCTGGTGCGCTTTGACGTGCTGCATCTGACCGCGAAATACCAGACGCTCGAAGTGCTCGGCCATGACTGGGTGCTCGCTGCCGCCGGCGTGCTGTATGCCGTCGAGTTCTTCGCCGACAAGGTGCCGTGGGTGGACTCGCTGTGGGACAGCGTGCATACCATCATCCGTCCGGTCGGTGGCACCATCCTCGCCATGCAGGCGCTGGGTGAAATGCCCGCGCACATGGAGGTGGTGGGTGCCCTGCTCGCCGGTGGAGCGGCCTTGACCACGCACAGTGCGAAGGCGGGAACCCGCCTGCTGGCCAATCACTCGCCCGAACCGGCCTCAAACATCGCCCTGAGCATCACGGAGGACATCGTCGTTGCGGCGGGCACTGTGATCATGGTGATGAAGCCCGTCATCGCGCTCTGCATCTTCACAGCGGTGCTGATTGTGCTGTGGCTCGTGCTGCCACGCATCTGGCGCGTGGTGCGCCGCTCATTCGAGATCATTCGGGATAAAACGCGTGCCCTCTTCCGGCAAGAAGCGCACGCCTAATCGTCGTCCGTCAGTTCACCCGGATCATCAAGCGCGTGCGCCTTCAGATCGTCGAGATCGACCCACTCCAGCGCGGATTCGTGCGTGGCGGAAAGACGCACCGCAGGCGCGACTCCAGCATCCAGCGCTTCTTTCCAACGTGTGACACAGAGGCACCAGCGATCACCGGGTTTGAGGCCGGGAAATTCAAACTCTGGCACGGGAGTGGACAGATCATTGCCTGCGGCGCGGGAGAACTCCAGAAACTCCCTCGTGACTTCGACACAGACCGTATGCAGACCGACATCTCCCGGCCCGGTGCGGCAGTAGCCGTCGCGATAGAATCCGGTCATGGGTTTGCGACAGCAGCAGGTGAGCGGAGTGCCGAGGACGTTCGTGCGCATGCCGTTTGGGTAGATTCGAGTGGCAGTCGAATCAAGTGACGCCTTTGGCTTCGATTGCCAATCGAAGCTACTTCCGCCACGCTGGCCCCACCGGCTCGGAAACTGGCGTTTTAAGCTCCACTGCCAGATCTTTGCCAGTTTCGTTGCCCTCCATCTTCACGCCATCAACCGCGCACTTGATCTCAAAGGCTTCGCCCTTGCCGATTTGGATGCGATTGCCGCTGATTTCCGTCTCCAGCGGTGGGAGCGTGGCTTTTTTATCGCCACTCATGCCGATGAGGATGTTGTGCTCGCAGTTCACGAAGGCGTTGTTCGTCACTTTCGCGCGTTTGACCTGGAAGTAACCGTTCGGCACCGAATCTGGGATGCCGAGCATGAAACACATGGCACTGCGCTCGTCGTCGCCTGTCAACCCGTCGAAGTAATTGCCGGTGACGACGTGATCCTCGCCAATGACGCGCACACCGCCGCTGCCTTTGGCCATTTCACCGAGGAACACGTTGTTTTCGACACGGCAGACATTGCCATGGCGGAGCGTTAGCGTGCCGGATACACTCTTGAAGGTATTGAAGCGGTAAACGTTGCCACAGGACTTGTTAGAGATGCACTCGGCCTCGCCATCGCATTTCTCGAACAAATTGTGCTCCACCACGCAGGAGGCAGTCTGCATCGAGGTCTTGCTGTCACCGAGGCGAATCGTCTCGCCACCGTTTTTGCCCAGTTTCTGCCGCGGGCCGAAGTGATTGTGGTCGATGCGATGCTCCGCTTTGAGGCCTTCTGCCAGCCACACGACCATCGTTGGCCCCTCGGTCGTCTTTCCGGCCAGATAGCAGTGATCGATTCGATTCCGCGATCCATAGACGGACACAAAACGGCCCGATTTCTTCGCCTCCCCCCCTGGAAGCTCGTTCGTGACCGCGCAGTTCGTGACTCTGCAGTCGCTGGCGAGTTCATCAGAGTCGATGCGCAGTTCAATCGCCTCCTCACCCGTTGGATTCTGGAACCATAGACCGTCCACGACAATATGCTCGCCCGCCAGCGCGATGCGTGAACTGCCCGTGAGCACCACCTTGCCCGGCGTCTGCGCCTTGATCGTCACCGGCTTCTCCGCCGTGCCTTCGGCATGAATCTTCAGCCGCGCATCGGTCCAGGTGCCATCTTGAAGAATGATCGTGTCACCTGCCACGACGGATTTGGCAGCCTCCGCAAACGCCGTGGCATCAGCGACAGGGATGTCTCTAGAGAATGCCGATGCGGCGAACCCGAGGATGAAGAGCAGATTTTTGTGAGACATGCGACGCAGGAATAATGCGCGGCTGGCGGAAAGGAAGGCTGAATTTTGGCCTTGGCTCCCGGCATGGGAGCGGCTTAGATCAGCCACCATGCTCGAAATCAACAATCTCTCCCACGTTGTCCCCGGCAAGACCAAGGAACCGCTCCGCGTGCTGGAGCAGGTTAGCTTCATGGCTCCGGGCGGCCATGTGCTGGCGGTGATCGGACCGTCTGGCAGCGGCAAGACCACGCTACTGCGCATCCTCGCCGGCCTAGCAGACCCTGAAGGGGGAAGCATCACCCTGCGCAGCCGGGATCTGATCAAGCAACCGCTTTATCCCAACCAACTCGGATGGGTGCCTTCCGGCGACGACAGCCTCGTCGAGCACCTGACCGTGCGCGAGAACCTGATCAGCGCTGCCCTGCTGCGCGGCGCAGGCCGGACGAGGGACGAACTGCTCTCCCGCGTGTCGCATGTGCTGGTGACGGTGGGCCTCGAAAACATCGCCACGGAGCGCACTTCGACGCTGGCGCTGCCGCAGCGGAGGAGGTTAAAGCTGGGGATGGCCTTGGTGGCCGATCCCGTGATCGTGCTGTGCGATGATTTCACCGTGGGTCTGGATGTACGCAGCGAGCGCGAATTTGAGGCGCTGCTGAAACTCGTCGCCAGCGACCGGCCGGACCGCATCGTCATCCATGCGACGGACGCTCTGGCGAACCTGGCAGCCTACGATACCGTCGTCGTGCTGCATGAAGGTCATGTGGCCTTCCACGGCCCGGCGCGGGCCATTCCGCACTACTTCACGGTGCCAACCTATGACGAGGTGTATGCGCGTCTCGCCAAACGTCCCGCCCAGCGCTGGGGTGACTCGTGGATGAAGCACCGCGACTCCTACTACGCCGCCTTCAAGCTCGGCGGAGCCGCGGAAAACCTCTCCGCCGCGGAAGAAGACCCCGGTGACGAAGACCGCACGATCGTGATGAAGCAGCGGGACGAGGAAGAAGAGGAGAAAAAAGTCGCCGAGCCCGAGGTACGCCCCATCATTCCCCTGCCCGGCACCTTCAGCCAGGCGCAGCACCTCTTGAAACGCCGCTGGTCGCTGCTGCGACGAACACCGCGCGAGTGGATCGCGCACGCCTCTCTCCTCGTGGGAGCACCTGCCGTCGTCATGTTGCTGATGCTGCCAAACAAGAAGCTGCTCAAGGAGGCGGCTGGTGGAGCCGCGAGTGCCGACGTGCTGTGGCCGGCGAGCCACACGGTCTCCATGATCATGCTGCTGCAGGTGCTGCTGGTCATGTTCATGGGGCTGAGACTGGGGGCGCGTGAGATCGCCTCGCGAAGGGCGATTTATGAACGTGAGCGCATTGGCGGCGTGACGCCGGGCGCATGGCTGCTGGGATCGCTGATGTTCATGCTACCCATCATCCTGGTGCAGGGCTTCTGGATGGAAATGTTCCTCGACATCATCTCCGGCGGCCTGCCCGGTTCGCAGGGCGCCAAGCTACTGCTGCCAACGCTTTCCGGCGCGGCTTTTGCATCGCTCTGCCTCGGCATTTCGGCGAATTCGGGCTCGTCTGAGCGTGCGCACAGCGTCTCGCTCACGTTGTTGTGCGCGAACGTGCTGCTCTGCGGCGCGCTGCTGGGCTTCCCGCAGACGCTCGGCCACATCGTGCATCCCTTCATCACCGCGCACTACGGCTGGTCGGGCATCATCGACTCGCTGCAAAAGACGGCCTTCTTCCACCCCATCGACCAGTATGTGAAAACGTGGTTCGCATCGCCAAGTCTCGCGATGATCATCCTCGGCGCACATTTCCTCGTCGGCGTGGTGCTGGCGTTCGTGGGGCTCCGCCGTCGTGCGTGAGAATGGACGGCGTTTCTATCGATTTGACCGCTCATGCCGCTGAATTTCGTCCGCTTTAAGCACGCCCGCTTCTCCGCCCGTTTTCCCGACACGTTCCGCTACTCGCGCTCTCATTACTGGATGGCTCCGGTGGAAGGAGAAACCGGCCTGTGGCGGGTCGGTTTCACCAAATTCGCCACGCGCATGCTCGGCGAGCTTGTCGATTGCGACTGGAAAATGAAGGAAGGTGATCCTTTGGCCCCCGGCGACAACGTCGGCTGGGTGGAGGGCTTCAAGGCTGCCTCCGACGTGTATTGCGTGATGAACGGCTCCTTTGCCGGTGGGAATCCGGGGCTGAAGGTCGATGCCTGCATCGTGCGCAGCGACCCTTACGAGCAGGGCTGGCTCTACGCCGTGCGTGGAGAGCCCGAGCCGGAGTCACTCGATGTGGACGGCTACATCGGGCTGCTCAGCGCCACCATCCAACGCATGGCGGAAGAAGGACACGGAGAGGAAGGCGCTGCCGAGGAATAAGCGAGAGCGAGACCTCAATCACTTCCCGGAGACGTTTTTGAGCGCTGCGAGCCCCTGCAGCACCCGCACCTTTCCGCTTCGCGCACGCTGGGCGATGTTCTCGAAGTGCTCAAGCTGCGGCACATTTTCCTTGTCCTGGTCCTTGCCGATGAAGATGACGAAATTGATCTGCGGCTTCGGCTTGCCCTTGGCCTGGTAATGGAGGCGGATGGCGTTCTTGACCTGATCCTCGCGCATCTCGGCCGTGATCTGCTTGTTGAAGTCCGGCGGGCTCCGCGGCGGCTGGATCCCCATGTCGCGCCAAACTTCGCCAATGCTGATGATAACCCGCTGCGGGATTCCCTTGGCCTTGCGGGCGGCGTTTTCCTTCGCCAGCCAGTCCTGTCCTTTCTTGATGGCCTCCTGCCAGGCCTGCTGGTCCTTGTCGGTCCATTTCAGCCGCTTGCGCTCCTTTTCGATTTCCTCCTTCGTCATGTCGGTGGGGATGACCATGCTGCGGTAGCCGCTGCAGATGATGAAAACAGCGTCCACATCACACTCCAACGCATACTGAATGGCGCGAAGGTAACCGCTGAGATGCCGCGCCTCCACAGGCTGCACCTCGCTGCCCACCGTCTGCACGGGATAACCGATGGGGCGGATGCCCAGCTTCTCAAACTCACGATTCACCGGGTAAAGCCACTCCTTGATCTTCTCCTTGTTGGCAGTCGTCGCGGGCATGAGTTTCTCGGAATAAGCGGAGATGCCCGTGCCCTCGTAAAGGATCACGTTGAATTGTGTTTCCAGCCCCAGCTTTCCGATCATGCCTGCGATCTCGTTTTTCACGATCTCGTAGGCCGGATAGCCGCCGCGAGGATCGGTGAGCATGTAGCGCTCCACATCGATGAGGAAGGCCACGCGCCTTCCCTGCGACTTGATGCCGAAGAAATTCACCTGTGACGTGCCTTTAGGCGAAAATGGCATCGCAAAGCTCGCTCCGAGGTCCGTCGTCGCGATCTCCATGACCTGCGGGCCCTCGGACTTCGACTCGAAGTCCGGCAGCGCGATGGAAGAGACGCCCGCTGCCGTGATCGCCCGCGCCGGAGCGGCGGCCACCGCAGTCGGTGTCGGCATCGCGGTGGGCGTGACCTGTTTCGTCTGCGGCTGCTCCTGCGCCACGTCTGGTGCCACGATTCCGACCAGTTCCGCCACCGGCGGCTCAGGCACGATCACCACCAGCAGTCCAAGCAGGAGGATCAATGCCACATGCACCACCAACGCTACCGTGATCGCCGAGGCTTTCTGCACCACATGGCTGTTGCGGCGGGGAGTGCTGATCGGCGGCAAAACATCTTCCTCCGTGGTTTCCGCGTCTTTTTTCACGGAAGGCGTGATCAAAGCAGGAGCCGCCTCCGCGCTGGCGGCTGTTGCGGCCGGTTTTTCATGCGCCACAACCACCACCGTCTGGTTTACCGGCTTTTCGACCACTTTCGTCACAACCGGCTCCGGCGCAGCCACCACCTTTTCTTCACGCTCCGGAGCCACCGCGACAGGAATCACGGCTTCCTCCTCTTCCTCGGCGATCAAAGCCAGCACAGGCTCCTCCTCGGGTTCTTCCTCCACCTGGGCCATTTCCGCCGGCTCAGGCTCATCAGCCGCGGGAGCCGGGACGCTTGCTTCAGGCACGCTCGCAGCCGCAGGCACGGCTGCACCGGCACTTCCAAGCTCAAGCGGCAATCCCTCCGCGGCCAGCCACTCCATCAAACTCGTTTCACGCACACACTGAGCCGGGTCCAGCGTTGATGCCACCACGGCAAAGCGGTGCGCCTCTTCCGGTTCGTTGCGGTGCTGGTGAATCCGCGCCCGCGTCAGCGCGGCGGCCACGTTGAACTCATCCTGCGCCAGCACGCGGTCGGTGAAACGCATCGCCAGTTTCGTGTCGAGGGCCATCACCAGTCTCGCCGCCCGCAGCACCGAATCCACATCCGGCGGATCCTTGGGGGCTGTGGCGATCAAAACCGCCGCCTGCTGCCCGCTGCCGTCTTTGACCAAAGCCTCGGCCAGTTCAAGACGGACCCCCCAGTCCGCCGGGGCACGGCGCAGTTGGGCACGGAGTTGGTCGGTGCTAGCTGCCATGGTGGAATTTCAGCGTAGAACCAACGATCAAGGCAAGACTAATCTTTGGCCTGGCCCGCCCGCAGCCCTCCGATTTCTCAAACGGCTTCGCGCCATGACAGCGCGACTCTAGCACTCCCACCCTGAGCCTCGCTACTTCCCCGGCTTTTCGACGCGCTTCAAGATCATGGGCGAGGACCAGTTCCAAAACTGCGGTTCGAGCAGTTTCGCGTGGTTGGCGGAATCGGTGGCGAGATGGTTGTGCGGGTCGTCTTTGACGCGCTGCGTGGTGCCTTTGAGCTGGCCAGCTTTGATAGCTCTCTCGATGGCGAGGTCGTCAACCATCCACGCCAGGATGACGCCATCCTCGGGCTGGCGCAGGAGGTGGATCTGGGTGCTGCGCTGCTTTTCAGCCTTGTCGCTCGTGAGGGCGAAGCAGAGCTTGGTCGTTTCGTCGCCACCGGCGCCACGCAGGTGAAAATCCATCGGCTTGTCCTTCTTTTCGTCTGGCTCGCTCATGCGCAGGATGCCCTTGGCGGCGTCGATGACGGTGAATTGAATCCTGTCCTCATCATCGAGGGGTAGCCACAGACCGTTCCAGTCGTCGGGCTTCAAAACGAGCGGCTTGGGGCCAAAGTCCTCATCCACCGTCGTCTCCGGGCAGGCGCTCAAGAAACAGATCGCCAGAACGGATGCAGCAAGACGAAGCAGAACGGTTTTCATGGCGGGGGCGCGGGCGGATTCGTGGCGGGAGCGAGCTGTTCACGCAAACCGCTGGCTCCCGGCGGCAGGGTGAGTGACACACCGCTTCCGGGCCGCGTGTCGTCATCCGGCGGCACGACGACGACCGGAGGTTCGGTCACGGGAATGGCCTTGGGCACGGTGGTCTGGGTCGAAACAGCGGGCGCGGGCGTGACAGCAGAGGATTTGCCACCTTTGACAGCCTCCACAGGCGCAGGGCCGCGCTTTTTCTGCCACAAAGCGTCACCGGAGAGGTGAGCGCAGAAAGCGCCGAGCACCATCGAGCCGCCGAGAAAGACCGCGGCCTTCAACCACATGGGCACGTCATCACGAGGAATCAGATGCTCCGGCAGCGTCGGCGGTGCGCTGGCGGCAGCACGGGCCCAATCGGGCGCGTCGGGCGGAGTGGGCTCACCACCGGCATTGCGGAAGAGCAACTCGGCGAAGCCGATGTTCGACTCATCCTTGCCCGCTGGGCCGCCCATGGTCAGTGCGACAGGCGTGCGCAGGAGCCCGGAGGCTTGTGGCGCGGAAGATTCGCCTCTCATGCCCGGTTTCACGCCCGTTTTTGTGACCGGGATGGTCTTTTGGCTCGGCTTCAAGCCAAGGGTGAGCGCAGGAACCGTGCCGCCGGTGCGCACAGGTTCGTTCGGTTGGACGAGGTCGTAGTGCTGGATGATGCGGGCGTAGCGGGCGAGGAAATCACCGCGCTGACCGGGCTTTGCCTCGCCCACTTTAGCGATCTCATCATCGAGCAGTCGCGCGACGGTCTCGCGCTCGCGGGCACCGCCTTCAGGAGCGGCGTGGACGCCGACGGGCGATTCGAGGCCGAGGAGGAATTTGCACAAGGCCGAGAGCCAGCCGGCGTGCCAGATCGTGGTGGTGCTGCCTTTCGCGGGCGGCAGCAGCGCGGCGGGATCCGTGCCCCGGCCAGACATGGAGGCGAGCGTGGGATGCGCACGCACAATGATGTTGAAGGCGGGCCACTCGTTGAGCTTGGAGACGAGGAGCTTGGTGCTGCGCGAATCCTCGCGGGGGAAGCCGGTGAGCAAGAAAATGTCCTCCAGGCGAAGCTTGCTGACGGCGAGGGCGGAGTTGTCGATCTGCGTGAGCGCGGAATCGAGACCGGCGAGCACGAGATAAGCCTCCTGAACATCGAGCGAGCGGCGTTCGCGCATCAAATCAGCGAGGCTGATGCCTTCCACAATCTCCTCGGCCAGACAGGTGATGTCATCGGCCTCATTGACGAGGGCAAGCGTGATGAGGCTGGAGTTGTCGCGCTGCTTGGTGACTTTAAAGGCAGCGTCATCGACCTCTTTCACCCGTCCGCAAGCGATGCGGGAAGACGGCACCTGCTCGATGAGCACGGAGCGGCCGGTCTTCGTGAGCGTGCCGCGCATGCTGTATGGATTCGCCATGTCGAGGCGCTGGCTCTGGATGCGCACGAGATTGACGAGGCCGCGGGCGACCTCCTGATAACTGGCCAGCAGCGGGGCGAGCAACGCACGCGGCTTCTGCGCAGCAGGAATTTCCCCGGAGAACTGCTCGGGAGCGAGTTTTTGCAAGGCGGCGCGCAGATCGCGCATCGCGGCGATGACGCCGACGCCCGCGCTGGCGAGGCAGGAGCCGAGAAGCTCGCCAAAATCCGCCGCGGAGAGCTGCTGATCCGGCAGCGTGCCCCCTTGCTCGAGAAGGAAGGTTCGCAGGAATTTCGCCTGTTTCTCGAAGCTGCTCTTCATCGCTCGTTTTTTCGCCGCGCTGCCGTCGAGCACGCGAAAATCCGCCGCAAACACCTGCACGGCCTGCGGCGCCGTCTGAACGACGCGGAAGCTGTCCAGCGGCGTCTCGGTCAGGAATTCACCGCGCTCACAGACCGCCACGGCGGTCTCCAGCGCGCGGCAGGCGGTCATAATGGCCAGCCAGCCCGGGATTTCCTGCTGGCGGGCAAGATAGCCCCGCAGCGCCTCTCCGTCGATGTTGCTGGTGATGTAAAACGGGTTCCCCTCGTCCTCCCCGCATTCGATCATGCGTGCGAGCGCGGGATGGCCGCGTTTTTGCAGCGTTTTGCAGGCATCCTCGAAGGCGGCGCGGTTGGCGAGCGGCTCCAGCAGCACATGGCAGTGCACATACTCGAGCCGCTGCATATCAAAGGCCAACACGGCCACCTGTTCGGCATTGCGCACCAGCTCGACGTTGTTGCCGTCGGCGTCCTGGACGATTTGGTAATGCCTGAATTGACTCGGCTCCGACATGGGGGCGTTGGGAGAGGTATGAGCAACTATCCTGCCACTCCTCCAAGGTTCAAGCCAGCGTTTCGTTCACGAAGCGGTGAAATCTTGTCCAGAAACCGACGCTGCTCACTTCTGGCACCAGAACGGACCCTTAGCAGCCTGTTGAAAAACGTTTCGGTTAGGCGAGAGATGGTCCCCGCATGTTTGAACAACGTGAAACAGGCGGGGAGCAAAAGGAGTTTTGGATAATGGCCGGGGAACTGCCGGCGGCGACGCCCGACGGCTTCTACCGGCGGGTGAACCGGACGCTGGAGAAGATGGGCTTTGCCGCCGATATCTGGAAGATCTGCACGCCTGCCTACGCCGAGCGCAGCAAGGGCGGACGCCCTGGCATTGATCCGGTGGTGTATTTGAAGATGCTCATGGTGGGCTTCTTCGAGAACCTGCCAAGCGAGCGGGCCATCGCCTCGCGGTGCGCGGACTCGTTGTCCATCCGCGGGTTCCTCGGCTACGCGCTCACGGAGAACACGCCGGATCATTCCAGCCTGAGCGTGATCCGCCAGCGGCTCTCGCTGGAGCAGTTTGACGCGCTGCATCTGGTGCTGCTGCGCGCGTTGCGCAGCCACGGTCTGCTCAAAGGACGCCACCTGGGGATTGATTCGAGCGTGCTGGAGGCCAACGCGAGCCTGCGGGAGTTGCAGCAGCGCAACAGCGAGCAGAAGTATTGGGACTACGTCAAAGGGCTCGCGGCACAGGCCGGCGTGGACCCCGCTGACACCAAGGCGGTGCGGCGTTTTGACAAGAAGCGTCCCGGGCGCAAGACGAGCAATGCGGACTGGTTCAATCCGCACGACACCGAGGCGAAGGTGGGGCGCACCAAGCACGGAGCCACGGACATGATCTACAAGCCGGAGCATGTGAGCGATCTGGAGAGCGGTGCGATCATTGATGTGACGGTGCGTCCTGGAGACGCTGCGGACAACGATGCAAGCATGGCCCAGCGGGTGCTCGCGGCGGTGGGCACTTTGATTGAGGTGGTGCCTGCAACCAAGGAGCGCGCGAAACTCGGCGAGACGGTGGTGGCCGATGAAGGTTACTTCGCGGTGGAACAGATCGGGGAGTTGCAACGCAGCGGCGTGCGCACCGTGATTGCCGATCCGCAGGAAGGCAGACGCCGTCGGGACGCACCCTTGGAACACCGCCAGACGCTGCGCCGGGCCGCGCGTGCCACCCGCAGCAAGAGTGGCAAAGCGCTGCTGCGCAAACGCGGCGAGCATCTCGAACGAGGGTTTGCCCACATGCTCGATCACGGCGGATTGCGCCGCGCCACGCTGCGGGGCTGTGAGAATCTGACCAAACGTCACCTGATCGCCGCGTTGAGCTTCAACCTCAGCCTGCTGCTGCGCACGATGTTCGGCAGCGGAACCGCCAAACAGTGGCTGGCCGGCCCGCTCAAGGTCATTTTGCGCTGGATTGGCATCATTGACCGGCTCGTGGAAGCCTTGCGGAGAACACTCGCGATGTTTTTGTGCGCATTGATCCTTATCATCGACTCAGACGCTCAACCTCAGAACTCGCACCGCCAGTTTGCAGCTTGAACGGTATTTAAACAGGCTGTTAGGGCGGTCGGCTGCCCAGCCGAAACCGCCGCCAAAGTCCTCGCCTCGAATCACGCCTGCGTGAACTGCATCCCTGCGACGTGCCGTAGATCGTGGTGCTCAAGCCGGAGCAGGTGGCGGAAAGTTATGCGCGGTGAGTCTGGGGGTCAGTGTTGGGAGAATCTCATCCGCACGTATGAGAATGCATCTTCAAATCCCTTGGCTCGATGTACAACCTTCAAGTTTGAAGCGATGCACTCAAAGGTCGCCTCTTTCATAGGAGCTATGAAATGAAGTAGCGTTTCACTGTTTCCGGCCGGCACCGACATTTTTCGACTGCCCCAGATTCTCCGAGATGACTCGAACTGCTGCGTCAGAATCTCGCGGAGCCAAGGCGAGTCATCTGAAACGAAACACGAAGCATTGCCTAAAGAAATGCCGTCTCGATAATGTGGATGTTCAGGCAACCCCTCATCGTTGGGATAACCGAAACGGCTCGATGCAGAGTTTTCGCACTCGACGACGATCACCTCAGACTCATCTAGCGGGTAGAACAGGAGAAATGTATGCCAGCCGTCCTGAAGCAGTGTCTCGCACGGAACGCTGGGGGATGGCGCACAGCCAAGATCAAATGGTTTGAAGATAGCCATTGGTGCGGAGCTAATTAACAACCAGCACCTCGACCAGCGCCCGCTGAATCCGCGCCTGCGTCTTCTCCTTCCCGATCAGATGCGCGATGGTCGTCACGCCCGGACCGCGTGATTGACCGCTCAATGCAAAGCGAAGCAGCGGCATCATGGCACCGGGTTTCACGCTGAGGGCCTTCGCGGCGGCTTCGACGGCATCCTGCACGCTTTGCTCGGTCCAGTCGGTGGATTGGGCGAGTTGATCGGCCGCAGCCTTGAGCAGGCCGGCGTTTTCGGGTTTGGCCTTCAATTTGGCCACGACATCGGCCTCGAAGGGGAAATCTTCGCGGAAGAAGTAATGCACCCACTCGGGCAGTTCGGTGAGCAGGCTGACTTTTTCTCGCACGCTGTGCACCGCGGCGGCGGCCATCGCGTCATCGCTCCATTGCAGGCCTTTGGCGGCCAGGAATGACCGCGAGTGCTTCAGCAGGTCGGCGGGACTCAATTCACGCAGATACTGAGCGTTGAACCACTGCGCCTTCTTCATGTCGAACTTCGCGTTGCTGCTGTGGATGGCCTCGGCATCAAAAAGCGCTGTGAGTTCGGCGCGGGAGAGTTTTTCGCTCTCGGACTTCGGCGTCCAGCCGAGCATGCAGAGGTAGTTGAACACGGCATCCGGCAGGAAACCGGCGTTCATGTAGCTGTGCTCGATGGCGCTGCCCTCGTCACGCTTGCTCATCTTTGTCCCATCGGTGTTCAAGATGAGCGGGATGTGCGCGTAGGTCGGCGGTGTGGCACCGAAGGCATTGAAGAGGTCGATGTGCTTCCAGGTGTTCGACAGATGATCCTCGCCGCGAATGACGTGCGTCATGCGCATCTCGATGTCGTCCACCACATTGACGAAATGGAAGATGTAGCTGCCATCGGGGCGGCGGATCGTCATGTCCGGCTCCTCGGTGGGCGCGAAGGTCACATCGCCGCACACAAGGTCGTGCACGGTGATGGCCGTGCGGCTGAATTTGAAACGCATCGCGCCATTTTCCTCCGCATACACGCGTCCAGCGTCCTCCAACTTCTTGAAGTAGGCGTCGTAGATGGCCTTGCGCTGGCTTTGAAAATACGGGCCGTGATCACCGCCGACCTCGGGGCCCTCATCCCAGTCCAGCCCCAGCCAGCGCAGGCCTTTGAGGATGCCAGCGGAGGCCTCAGACGTATTGCGGGCACCGTCCGTGTCCTCCACACGCAAGATGAAGGTGCCGCCGGTCTTGCGGGCCATGAGCCAGTTGAACAAGGCCGTGCGCGCACCGCCGACATGAAGGTCACCGGTGGGCGAGGGAGCGAAACGAACGCGAATGGACATGAGAATGAAAATGAAGTGATGCAGGCACTACTGCCTGCAGGTTTGGCGGCTTGAAACGGGCCGCGATCATAGCCGGAAATCCCCGTTTCAAATTTGAAATCTCAAATTTCCAATCGCCAACGGCTGCTTATGCTCGCCCGCCATGAAGATCGTCCGCCTGCTCCTCATCCTGCTCGGCCTACTGCTCCTGGTTGCTGTCGCCACCCCGCTCGTCGGCGCCTACATGCTGCGACGCTATGTGGACAAGGACTTCCTCGTCCAGCAGATCGAGAAAAACATCAACGCCCGCGTCCACATCGACGACGTGACGCTCACGCTCTTCACCTGGCCGCCGAGCCTGCGCATCTCCGGCTTCAAAGTGGCCCCGCGAGACGAATTCGTCAGTCGTCCGCTCGCTGAACGCCCGCCGCTCTCCGATGCACCGCTCAATGTGGACATGGCCTACGCCGAGCTCGTGCCGGGAGCCCTTTTGCAGAAAAACTTCCTGCCACGCGTGATCCGTTTCATCGGCGTGGACGTGCAGGAGTCCTTTAGCCCGGACAAAGGCAGCGCGCTGGAAAAGCTTTTCATCCGCCCAGACAGAGCCACCATCGCCACCGCAGACGCACCCGTCCCCCAGGCAATTCCTGTCCAACCTGCGCCACCCGTTGTGGCGAATGAACCGCCGCCCGCCCCGCCTGTGCAAGGCGAGGCCCCGCAGCCGTCCTCGCAGCCCACTCGCTTCGCGCTTCAGGAGATCAGCATCGAGCAGGGCCGTTTCCGCGTCAGCAATCAAGGTGCCGACGCCCGCTTCGATGGCGAAATCAGCGACTTCAACCTCTCCATCACCGAGATCGACATCGACCCAGCCGACCTCGCCGGTCACAACCATCTCAAAGTCCGCCTCGGTGCCAAGGCGGTGCTCGACGGCGTCGCTCAGATCGGCGGTCGCATGCAGCAGGTGCGCTTCGCGGACATGCGTGTGAATGGCGAGGGCAATGTGAATCCCATCGACCCCGCCACGATGTCCTGGTCCCCGGCCGCGATGCTGAAACTCGTCATCGACCGCGGCTCCATCCTCGGCGGCCACATGACCATCGGCGACGCAGCAGGCGAAAACCTCGACAAGCTCATGAAATACGGGATCGACCTGCGCGGCATCCGCATCGGCGGCCCATTGTCCCAGGATCTTGCCGTGAAGGTCCTGGCCAAGGACCAGCAAATCACCTTCATCGATGAAGCTCACCTCGTTCTGCCGGACTACGCCGTCACCGTGAAGCGCGACTCGTGGATCAACTTTGCCAAGGACAACCAGGGCATGCTCACTCGCCTTTATTGCGGCCCCGCCTTGAAGGAGCAGGTCGTGCGCGGCGTGGCGGCACGCGGCCTGGGCGACACGATCTCCCGCATGGTCGTCGATGGCTTCTCCGACGAGCAAGGACGCCTCTCCTTCGACCTCACCATCACCGGCACACTCTCCCATCCCCAGGTGAAGCCTGACATCCAGCGTCGGCTTGAAGGTCTTCTCGGCGGCGACCTCGAGGACAAGGCCAAAGGCTTGATCAATACCTTCAAAGGACTCAAGGGACTCTTCAAATAAGGCCTCCTGCGCCACAAGGCAGCGCCAGCATCGTTTCCTAAATCAAAGATTAATCCGAGTTTATCTGCGCCACTTGGCAAAACTTCATCTGGGGTGCCGGTTTCACCGCTCCAGTCATGAAACACCTGCTTTTTCTCGCCGCCACCACCGCCTCGGCCATCACGTCGGAGCAGAGCGCCTTTTTCGAGTCCAAGATCCGCCCTGTGCTGTCCGAGAAGTGCTACTCCTGCCACTCAGCCGAAGCGGAAAAGATCAAGGGAGAGCTGCTGCTCGACACGAGGGATGGCATGCGTCGCGGCGGAGAGAATGGTCCGGCAGTGGTGCCGGGTGATTTGAACGAGAGCCTGCTCATCACGTCGATGCGCTGGCACGACCCAGACACCGGCATGCCGCCGAAAAACAAAGGCGGAAAGCTGCCGGACAGTGTGATCGCCGATTTCGAGCAGTGGGTGAAAATGGGCGCGCCTGATCCACGCGAGGGCAGAAGCGTGGTGACCAAGACTTACGATGCCACCGTCGCGAAATCATGGTGGGCCTACCAACCGCTCACGAAACCCGCGATCCCGCAGCCAAAGGACGCAAGCTGGGCCAAAACCGACATCGACCGCTTCATCCTGGCCAAACTTGAGGCGAAAAACCTCAAACCCGTGAGCGATGCGGATGCAGCCACGCTCACACGCAGGCTCTATCTCGATCTCACCGGCCTGCCGCCGCCTGCCGGAGCCACGGCCAACGTTGAGCTGCTCATGGGGACCCGTCAGTTCGCCGAGCGCTGGGCGCGTCACTGGCTCGATGTGGCTCGTTTTGCAGAAACAACGGGACGCGATGTGAATGTGACGATGCCGGAGGCTTGGCGATATCGCGACTATGTCATTGAGGCCTTTCAAAACGACAAACCCTTCGACCAATTCATCCGCGAGCAAATGGCGGGCGACCTTCTTCCTGACTCGGGTGACTCGGATCGGGCGAAAAAGCTCGTGGCGACGGGTTTTCTCGCCGTGGGGCCGAAACCGCTGAATGGCACCGATCCGCGCCAGTTTGCCGTCGATCTGGCGGATGAGCAGATTGACGCCGTGTCGCAGGCATTCATGGGCATGACCATTTCCTGCGCCCGCTGCCACGATCACAAGTTTGAACCGATCACACAGAAAGACTACACCGCGCTCGCGGGCATCTTTTTGAGCACGGAGACGCGTTTTGGGACTGTCGGCGGCGTGCAGGGTCGGAATGCATCGACCTTGATCGAGGTGCCTGACTCCGGCGAGCTGAAGAAGACCAGCCGCCGCATGGATCCAGCGGTATGGGCGCGGATGAAGTCGCAGCACGATGGCCTCGTCGAGAGACGAGATGCCGCGCTGGCCTCCCGCCGACCCGGCGCGCCGCAAAGTGGGAATGCGATGAGCCAGATGTCGAGCTTTGATGTGGTGCGATTGATCACTCAAGCCAAGCAGATCGAGACGGAGCTGGCTGCCTTCAACGCGGATGGCTCTCCGAAAACGCGTGTCATGGCCGTGCTGGACAAACCGGTCACCGCTCGTGCGCAGCGTGGTCCGGGCATGAATCCGGCGATGGGAGGCCCGAACAGTCGCGGAAGGCGCAGCAGCGGCTTTGACGCCATCGCCGACAGCCCGCTGTTTGTGCGCGGCAGCATCGACAAGGAGAGTGATGCCGTGCCGCGTGGCATTCCTGACTTCCTAGCGCATGGAAAAGCCCTCGAAATCCCCCGAGGCAGCAGCGGACGCCTCGAACTCGCGAACTGGATCGCCTCGCCGCAAAACACGCTGACCGCACGGGTGATCGTGAACCGCGTGTGGCATTGGATCTTTGGCCGTGGCCTCGTCGAAAGCGTGGACAATTTCGGCTCCACCGGCGCAAAGCCTTCGCATCCCGAGCTGCTGGATCATCTCGCAGGCCAGTTCATCGCCGACGGTTGGAGTATCAAAAAACTCATCCAACGCATCGTCAGCAGCCGCGTGTATCAGCTCGATTCGCGTCACATCGAGACAAACCACGCCGTCGATCCTGACATCGCGCTGTTGTGGCGCTCGAACACGCGTCGGCTTGATGCGGAGACCATTCGCGATTCGATGCTCTCGGCCAGCGGCAGCCTGGATCTGTCGCCGGTGAGTGGTTCACTCGTCGCTCTTGCGGGCGACGGGCCGATCGGGGGCGAGCGTTATCAAGTTTTGCAGGAAGACTCCATCGTGAAGGCCAATGGACGCTTCCGCAGCCTCTACCTACCGATGGCTCGCAATGTGCAGCCGGAGGTGCTGTCCATCTTCGACGTCACAGACCCCAGCGTGGTCATCGGAGCGCGAGAAACGACGATTGTGGCCCCACAGGCGCTTTACCTCATGAATAGCGATTTTGTGACCGAACAGGCTGCACTCATGGCGAAACGCGTGATGGCCGAAAAAGGCTTCGAGGCCCGTTTCACACTCGCCACACGCCTCGCCTATGGTCGCGAGCCGCACGCCGCTGAACTCGCCGCCGCGCGCACGCTGGGTCGCGATGATCTCGCCGCCTGGACGAGCATCTGCCGCGCTCTTTTTGCCAGTGCTGACTTCCTCTTTTTGAACTGAACCCTTGCCACTACACCGTCATGAACCGCCGTCACTTTCTTCAAAACACCTCGCTGGGCTTTGGCTGGCTTGGTTTCTCGACACTGGCCGCGCAGAACGCGGTGAAGTCGTCCAAACGCGTGATTTTCCTCTGCATGCGTGGCGCTCCGTCGCATGTGGACACCTTTGACTACAAGCCGAAGCTCAACGCGGACAACGGCAAGCCCGCCGCCCGTGCCGGAGCGCAATTGATGGGCTCGCGTTGGAAATTCGCGCAGCATGGCAAAAGCGGGCACTGGATGTCAGAGCTGTTTCCCGAGCTGGCGAAGGTGGCGGATGATTTGAGCTTCCTGCATGGCATGCAGACCGATCTTCCAGCGCATCCGCAGGCCTACATGAAGATGCACACGGGCAGTTCGCAGTTCGTGCGGCCATCGATGGGCGCGTGGACGCTCTACGGTCTCGGATCGATGAATGAGAGCCTGCCGGGCTTCATCACCATCACGCCGGTGAGCGGATTCGGTGGCGCGCAGAACTACGGGAGCGCCTTTTTGCCCGCGCAGTTCCAGGGAACCCGCATCGGCTCGGAAAAGCGACCGATTGCGAACGCGGAGGTCGCTAATCTGCGACCAAAGCTCGATGCGAAGTCGCAGCGTGCGGAGCTGGACCTCATCCAGTCGTTCAATCGCGGCAAACTCGCCCGTGAGGAGCATGATCCGCAGGTCGAAGGCCTCATCGAATCCTATGAGCTGGCCTACAAGATGCAGAGCGAGATGCCCGCCGTGATGGACCTCGACAAAGAAAGCGAGGCCACCAAGAGGCTCTACGGCATCGGCGAGGCGGTGACGGATGATTTTGGTCGCAAATGCCTCCTCGCTCGCCGCATGGTCGAGGCAGGCGTGCGCTTCGTGGAGATCAATCACGGCGATTGGGACCATCACGCCGGTCTCGGCGAGAAACTGCCCGCAAGCTGCGCAGCGGTCGATCTGCCGCTGCGTGGCCTGCTCACCGATTTGAAGTCACGCGGCCTGCTGAAGGACACGCTCGTCATCTGGGGCGGCGAGTTTGGCCGCACGCCGCATGCCGAAGGCACCGACGGCCGGGACCACAACGTGAACGCCTTCACCATGTGGATGGCCGGTGGCGGCGTAAAAGCCGGCGTGAGCCACGGATTCAGCGATGACTACGGCTACGACGCCGTCGATGGCAAAGTGAGCATCCACGACTGGCATGCGACGATCCTTCATCTGCTCGGCATGGATCACGAAAAGCTCACCCATCGCCACGCCGGCCGCGATTTCCGCCTCACGGACATCCACGGCAGTGTGGTGCGAGAAATTGTGGCCTGAGGCTTGGCAAGCGAAGTCGCGGCAGGTAGCATGGCCATACTATGAACAAAACTTCCGGATGTTTGATCGCGTTGCTCCTGCTGGCGCTGGTAGTGAGCCTGGGGCTCAATGTGGGCCAGTTCATGGGCAAACTCGACATCGATGTCGGCGCTGATGCAGCGATGTTCTCCTCCGCGCGGCCAAAGCGCAAACTTCACGAAGTCACGGTGGAGACGGCGAAGAAGCCGACGCGCGACAAGATCATCCACATTGACCTGGAAGGCATCATTTCCTCCATGGAGATGGGCGGGCTGTTCATGGAGGCGATGCCGGGCATCGATACGGTGAAGCGCGCCCTGGAACAGGCGGTGGAGGACAAAAATGTGAAAGCCATCGTGCTGCGCATCAATTCCCCCGGCGGCGAGGTGACGGCGTCCGACATTCTCTACAACGCGGTCAAAAAGGCGGCGAAGGAGAAGCCGGTGGTCGTTTACATGGACTCGATGGCGGCCTCCGGCGGCTACTATGTGGCCTGCGGCGCAACAAAGATCGTGGCGAGCGAGACGACGCTGACAGCGAGCATCGGCGTGATCATGGAGACGATGAATTACCACGAGCTGTTCGGCAAGGTGGGCCTGAGCATGAGCACTTTCACCAGCGGCACATTCAAGGACTCCCTCAGCGGCGCGCGACCGATGCGCGATGACGAGAAGGCTTACATCCAGAACCTCGTGACCCAGATGTATGACCGATTCCTCGGCATCGTGTCCGAGGCGCGTGGCGTGCCGAAGGACACGCTGAAAAGCACCGTGGCCGACGGACGCGTGGTGACGGGCCGCGAGGCTCTGAATGCGAAGCTGGTCGATCAAATCGGCTATGTCGAGGATGCCTACGCGCTGGCACGTGAACTGGGAAAGGCGGCGGACGCGGGCGTGGTGAAGTATCGCCACGAAACGGGCTTGTTTGAGATTTTTGCGACTGCCAAGTCTGCTTCACAGCCGACGAAGGTGCAGGTCGATGTGGGCAGCAGCCTGCTGCCGAAGTTGCAGCCCGGCATGATGTATTACCTGCCTTCGAGTTACGCGCACTGAGCATGGCGGACGCTTTCACAGCCGGGGTCCTGCGCGATCTTTCCATCTACGTCAGCATCGCCACGGCGCTGGCGCTGACAGGTTACTGGATAATGCGGCGCTACCGGTCCGAGTTCGCATGGAACAACGAGGGTCAGGTGCTTTCACGTCCTTATGCCGCGCCTGACCTGTTGATGGTTGCGGGCCTGGGCTTGTTTTTCATCTTCGCCATCCAGCCGCATCAATCGGCCGTGACTACTGAGGGAGCGGGTATGAGTGCCGGGGGCCTCGTGGCGAGCATGGTGTTCAATCTTCTCATGTGTGCGTCGCTGCTGGCTTATTTGCACCGCCTTCGTGGCCTGAATCCGGCGGAACTGTTCGGCCTGCAGCACATCCACTGGCGCACGCTCGCTCTGGTGGTGCTGGTCTTCACCGTGATCATCCTGATCTCGGTGAACCTCGTCTCCGCAGCCACGATGAAGTGGCTGGAGAGCTTCTGGCCGGACCAGAAGCCGCAGGAGACGGTGCGCGCGTTCCAGGAGTCCGGCAGCCTCGGATTTCGCTTTTTGGTGATTGTGGCAGCCGTGGTGATCGCCCCCCTGGCGGAGGAGATCCTTTTTCGAGGCTTTGTTTACGGCGTGCTGAAGCGCTACACAGATGCGCCCTTCGCGGCACTCGCATCGTCGCTGATGTTCGCGGTCATCCACATGCATGTCGGCAGTCTGCTGCCACTTTGCATGCTGGCGGTGCTTTTCTGCCTCGCCTACGAGATCACCGGCTGCCTGCTGGCTCCGATGCTGCTGCACGCCGTGTTCAACGGCGCGAGCGTCATCGGGATGATGTTTCTGGATGCTTGATCCAGCCTACATCACCATGCCGCCATCGACCGTGAGCACCTGACCGGTGACATAACGTGCGGCAGAGCTGGCAAGGTAAAGCGCGGCGGAGGCGATGTCTTCGGCGGCACCGAGTTCGCCGAGCGGGACTTTTTTCAAAATCTCCTCCTTCACCTGGTCATTGAGCACATGCGTCATGTCGGTGGCGATGAATCCGGGGCAGATGCAGTTCGCGGTGACCCCACGGCCGGCAAACTCTCGGGCGAGCGATTTCGTGAAGCCGATGAGGCCAGCCTTGCTGGCGGCGTAGTTCGCCTGGCCTGCGTTGCCGATGAGGCCAATGACTGAGCTGATGTTGATGATGCGCGCACCCTTTTGCTTCAAGATGCTGCGCTGCACGGCCTTCACCATGTTGAAGGCACCTTTGAGATTGGTATCGAGCACAGCATCCCAGTCTTCCTCGCTCATGCGCAGAAGCAGGCCGTCCTTGGTGACACCGGCGTTGTTTACCAGGATGTCCACGTGGTCAAAGTCGGCGAGAATCTGCTTCCCGACCTCGGTGCAGGCCGCGCCGTCGGCCACATCGAGTGCGTAGGCCTTCGCAGCACCGGCATGCGCGGCATTGATGGCATCGGCGGCGCTTTGGGCGTTGGCCTGAGTGCGGCTGACGACGGCGACTTTCGCGCCCTCGGCGGCGAAGGCTTCTGCGATGGCTTTGCCGATGCCGCGTCCGGCGCCGGTGACGACTGCGATTTTATCTTGGAGTTTGCCCATGCGCTCATCCATGAACGGCGGTCATGGGCGTGCAAGAAGAAGGTGCATGCGTCCGAGAAACACGCCATGATGCCCTTCATCGCCGATGAGTGACGACGCGCCGCCTGCCGAGAAACCCACCTTGCTCAAACCTTCCGTCTCCTTCGGCGGATTCTGCGAGGTCATCGCTTTTCTGGCCTTGTCCGGCACCTGGTTGGGCAGTCTAGGCCGTCATCACTGGACGCTCGACCTGCTTTCGCACTTTCGGCTGCAATACCTCGTTGTCTGTTTGCTTGTGCTGCTGTTCGCGTTGATCCGCCGCCGAAAAGGGATGGCCCTCGTGGCGCTGCTCTCGCTGCTGTGGAATGCGCAGATCATTCACGCGTTTCATCAAACGGCCGAAAAGGTCGAAGCCAAGGCCGGCAGCACGTTGCGGGTGATGACCTTCAACGTGATGACCGGCAACGAGAATCACGTCGCCGCCATCGAGCATGTGTTGCAGGCCGACGCGGACATCGTCTGCCTTTTGGAGGTGGATGAGACGTGGCGTCTGAGCCTGGAACCGCTGCGCGTGAAGTATCCGCACCGCGTCGAGGAGATGAATGACGGAAATTTTGGCATCGCCTGCTACACGCGACTGCCGCTGAAGAGCAGCGAGGTGCGACGCTTCACGGTGTGGGCATTGCCAACCGTGCTGCTGAATCTCGACCATCTCGGTGTGCCGCTGACCTTCATCGGCACACACCCAATCCCCCCGATGGGCGGCCAGAGCGCAAGGGAATGGCGTTCCCAGCTCTCCCAGCTCGACGCCATCGCCGCGAGCATCGAAGGAGAAGTCATCGTCGCTGGCGACTTCAACGCTACGCCCTGGTGCGAAGGCATGCGGCTGCTTTGCGAGAAAAGCGGCCTGCAATTCCGTTGCGTCGATCCCGTCTGGCCGCCGACGTGGGGCCTGAAGCTGCCGATGATGATCCCCATCGACCACGTGCTCGTCAAAGGCGGCCTGAGCATCCAAGAACGCGTAATCGGGCCGGAGTTGGGATCGGATCACCGGTCGGTGACGGCGGAGATTGCGCGGTAGCAATCAAGCGAAGCGTGATAGCTACTTTAAGCCAACACCGCCTTCACCGGGTGGTGCTCCTCGACGCCTGTGAGTCGCTGGTCGAGGCCCTGGAACTTGAAGGTGAACTTGCGGTGATCAATGCCCATGAGTTGGAGGATCGTGGCGTTGAGGTCGTTGATGTGAACGGCGTCTTTGACGATGTTGTAGCTGAAGTCGTCGGTTTCGCCGTATTCCACGCCGCCCTTCACGCCGCCACCGGCCATCCACATGGTGAAACAACGCGGATGATGGTCGCGGCCGTAGTTGTCCTTTGTCAGCGTACCTTGGGAATAGACGGTGCGTCCAAACTCTCCGCCCCAGACGACCAGGGTGTCCTGAAGCAGGCCGCGTTGCTTGAGGTCCATGATCAGAGCCGCGCAAGCACGCTCGCTGTCCTCCACCTGGCCGCGGAGCAGCTTGGGCAAATTATTGTGCTGGTCCCAGCCGCGGTGGAGGATCTGCACCACACGCGTGCCACGCTCGATCAGCCGGCGGGCCATGATGGCGCTGTGGGTGAAGCTGCCCGTGCGCTGCACGTCCGGGCCATACATTTCCAGCGTTGCCTTGCTCTCCTTGGTCAGATCGGTCAGCTCCGGCACGCTGGTTTGCATGCGGAAGGCCATCTCATACTGGGCAATGCGCGTCTGGATCTCGGGATCGCCAATGTGAGCGTGGTTGATGGTGTTCAGCTTGTTGAGAGCATCGAGCATCGCACGGCGGTCGCTCGGATCGACACCGGGAGGGTTCTTCACATACAAAACCGGATCCCCCTGGCCGCGAAGGGCGACGCCGGTGTATTTTGTGGGTAGGAATCCGCTGCTCCACATGCGGGTAAAGAGCGCCTGCGCCTGGCTGGCGGCTGGAAACGTGGGTGTGAAGACCACAAAGGCCGGAAGATCGTTGCTCTCGCTACCGAGGCCATAGGCCAGCCACGAGCCGATGCTCGCCTTGCCCGGCACCTCGCTGCCGGTCATCACAAAGGTGCAGGCCGGATCGTGGTTGATGGCGCTGGTGTGGACGCTTTTGATCACCGCGATCTCATCCACGATCTTCGCTGTGTGTGGCAGCAACTCGCTCACCCAGCGGCCGCACTGACCGTGCTGAGCGAACTTGAACATGCTCGGCGCCACCGGTAGCCGCGCCTGACCGCTGGTCATCGTGGTGATGCGCTGGCCGTTGCGAATGCTTTCCGGCAGATCTTTGTCGAAAAACGCCGCCAACCCGGGCTTGTGGTCCCACAGGTCGAGCTGCGAGGGTGCGCCGTTCATGTGCAGGTAGATCAGACGTTTCGCCTTCGGCGCGAAGTGCGGCAGTCCCGCCAACGGCGTGTGCACCGCCGCCGTGGAGGCCGCGCCGGCCAATCGGGAGCCAAGCATGCCAGCGAGCGCGATGTTGCCCGCACGCAAGCCGACATCGCCAAAAAACTGACGGCGAGTCTGCTGCTGGTGGAATTCGACAAAGGGGTCCATGATATGGAATAGAACGTCGGGCTGGGGCGGGAGCTTGCGGGTTCAAGGATGGAGGAATGGAGAATGGAAAACTGAAAATGGCAGAATGGTTTGAGACAAACCGTGTTTCGTCGCGCCATATGCCGTTTTCATTCCCAGTTTGTCCATGACAGCGTGTGTCAGGTCTTCCCACCTTAGCGTAGGAGCGCACCGATTGGAGTCTGGCTTCTCTCCCGATCAATCACCCCACCCTTACTCGAGACACCGCGCTTCACGAAGTCCAACCGCATCAAGGAGCCAGACTTTGCCGGCATGAGGCGCTGCGTGCCGGAAGACACGCTCCACGGCTTCTCCAGCAAGACTTCCTGCGAAGGCCCGCGGTAATGAACGGTTTGTGCGCGAGCATAGAACGAGCCTTCGGGCGTGATCACGGTCACGGTGGCACTGGCTGCCTTCGCAAGGCGGACTCCGCCCGTTTTGCCGTCGGGCACGAAGCGGATGTCTTGGGCCTCGATCATCACAAACGGCGACTCGCACAGCACGAGGCGCCGTTGGGGCTTTGTGGGCTCCATGCCGAGCGAATTACCTGAAACCCAAGTGAAGGGGTCCACCCAGGTCAGCGTGTAAGTCATGCCATCCACGAGCGCGGAGGCACCTTTGCCGACCAAGGTGCCGGGTCGTGACGCGTTTCGTCCGCCGTTAGCACCGGAAAGCTCCGCATCAGAAATCAGCAGACTGTCCGACACAGGCTGATGCGCGAGAACAGCAATTCTCGGCAGCGGTTTGGCCGCCCATTGCTTGAGCTTCGCGTCCGGCAGACGGTTCAACGGCTCGTCACGCTTCGTGACCGAGTCATGCGCGCCATTCACCGCCAGCGCTGACCAAATGCCAACGCACGGCGTGAGCCAAGGGAAGGAGAGCAGGCACACGGCGCTCACAAACAGGACGCGGCGGAGTTTTTCATGCTTCATGGGTCCATCGTGCCGCATGTGACGTGTCCGAGGCAAGCCTGGAGTTTGGACCGACGTCAGTGAAACACCTTCTTTTCAACGACAGGTCCATTCGCGGTCACGCGCCGAGCTTTGAAATCGAGGCGCATGAGGGTGTCCGGATTCGCTCCTTTGATGTGCTGCTCACCCGATTGCACGGTGGGATCGCCCTCCAGCACAACTTCGCTCGATTCTTTGCGGAAGTGGATTCTTCTGGCGATGCCAAAGAAGGTACCGTCCGGTGTGATGACAGTGATCTTGCTCTGCTTGTCAGCCCGGGCCAACACCGGCCAGAGTTCTTCGTCGTTGCCGATGTAAAGCAGTTCCTCACCTTGAAGCAGCACGAACGGAAACTCGCTCAGCGCCAACTGACGCCTCTTGTCATCGAATTCACCCGGCACCTCATCGAGAATCTTGTCGTCTTCGGAGTTGGAGAACCAAAAGTCACGAGTGACAGCGTCAGAGGCTGCGAGCAGCTTCGAAATTTGGCCGATCAGCCGCCCTGCCCTGCTCGTCATGGCTCCGCCCGGCCTCGGACCCTTTTTGGCAGTCTTAGCGGGCAGTTCGTCATCCCGGACAAAAGGCTTCGCGGGCACGGGCTTCACAATTTTCACCTCAAGCCGGGGTCCAGGACGCGCGGCCCATTGCTTGAGGTCGGGATGCGGCAGATAGTCCAGAGTGTGACCGGCCAGAGGCCGCGAGGCGTAGTTGATGACCCCTGAGGCGATGGTTCCCAGACCAAGCGTGCATGAATTCAGCACAAGCAGCGAAAGACCCGCCGCGGCCGTGGCCGAGACTGGGTGTTTCATCGGAGAGCTGGGCATGATCACGAAAGAGAGGCCTCACCAGTCGGGGAGGAGTTCGCAAAACTCAACTTTGTCCGTCGCCAAAGCATGAAGGCACCGAGGCAGGCCATGAGCAGCGCGATGATCTGATAACCGCTGAGGCCTAGCAAGATTCGCGGTGTGTCGCGCATGAACTCGTGTGCGAAGCGGAACAGGCCGTAGGCCGTGAGGTACAGAAAAAAAAGGCGATCACGCAGCAGGCCGCGTCGTTGTAGCAGGAGAATCGCGATAAGAATGACGACCTGAAACAGGCCTTCGACGAACGGTGCTGGCCAGCGTGCCATGCCGCGCATGTCTCGCACCGCGAAGACACCTGCAACCGGCCTGCCGAGGCAGCAGCCGTTCAAATAGCAGCCCACACGTCCGAGCAGGATGCCCACGGGCACGATCAGGGCGAAGGCATCGCCGGTGGACTGTTTGTGGCCGGTGAGGTGCTTTGTGAGCTCCACACCAGCATACGCACCGAGCAAACCACCGAGCACCGACTTGCCCGTGGCCCAGCGCAACCAGCGATCCGGCTGCTGCCATTCGAGCCAGCCTTCGGCCAGCAGGTAGGCGATCTTTGCGCCTGCGAATCCACCGACAAGAGCGCCGAGGTAGATCAGCAGCAGATCGCTTTGCCCCCGCGAACGCCGATACCAATACACCGCACCGATCAAAATGCCCGCCGCCATCAGCGCGGCGTAAGCGGGACTGCCAGGAAGGAGTTGATGCTGCGGCGTGTTCACAACGCGACCTTGGTGTCTGGGAACCCGGAATAGTAGCGGCAGAACGAGTCGAGTTTGCCATCCGGCCGGATCACATGCGTGCAGCAGCGGTCGATCCGATCCTCATCCCACGACCAGGCATCCATGAAGGGCTTCACCATGAGGCGGAAGGCCATGCTGCGGGTTTTTTCCAGGGTCTTGAGCAGTTCGCCGAGCGGCTCGTTCTCACAGCCACACTTGGCGAGGTCTTCGAGCGTGTAGTGGATCTTGTCCTGCAGGAAGCCCTGCAGCTTGGTGAAGTCCATGAAGTCGCTCACGTGCCACACCAGGCCTTCGCGCCGGATGAGGTAGCCGATGGTCGCACAGTTCGGGTCGCCACAGGGCAGTGGCGTGAAATCCTCAAAGCGCAGGCCGCCCCGCGACTGCTCCACGGCGGCGAGCAGGATGTCGGCGGTGTTGAGGCGCTGCTTCGCATTTTGCGTTTGATTGCGTCCGCTCAAAAACTCCGGCTGGAAGGTGATGCCGTGGATATTCGCATCATCGAGGCCAAATCGAATGGTCTCCCAAAGGTGCGGCAGATTGTCGTGTGTCACCGTCATCGCCAAGGTGACGGGAATGTTCGCCGCGGCGAGGTTCGCGAGCGCCTGACGCTTCACCTCGCGCAAATCGGCTCCGCGCAAGGCCTTGTGGCCGGCTTCTTGAAGCCCATCGAACTGCAAATAGACCTGCAAACCGCCTGTTTTAAAGATTTCGCCGAGTTCCTGGCAAAACGCCGGTTCCTTGGCGAAACGAACGCCATTCGAGTTGATCAGCAAGAAGTCGATCTGCTCGTGCCGCTTCGCCCAGCGGCAGATTTCGGCCAGTTGCGGGTGCAGCGTCGGCTCGCCGCCGGAGAGTTGCAAAATCTCGATCTTCCCTTTGCGGGCGATCACGCCATCCACGCGCGCTTGGATCTCGCTCACTGGCACCGCATCAAGCTTCGAGCCGATGCCGACAGGCGAGTCCGCGTAGCAGGTCGGGCAGGCGAGATTGCACGAATTCACGATCTCGATGAGTGCGAGGCAGGTGGAAAGCGTCTCGATGGGACTCGATCCCCTTCCCTCCGCGTTGCGCCCGAGGGTTCCCGCGCTTTTGCCGGTCGCATCGCAACACGCACCGCCAGAGCAGCAGCGGTTCTCCTCTTTGCCCTGTGCCAGCCAGTAAAACCGCGCATCGCTGGCAATGCAGGCGCTGAACTCGCCATGCGCGATGCAGCGCCGTTTCATGAACACCTTCCCATCCACCTGCTCGACCGTGGCCGGGCACGGTGAGTGGCACTGCGGGCAGCGTGAGGTGGTGCGTTTAAGAACAGCCGTGTTCATCAAGTATTGCTGACCAGGACGACACAACCCACGAACAACGACACCAGCATCAACGCCCAGCCGCCAAAGATGAGTCCGGCGGTGAGCCAGCCAGACCGTCCTTTGCCCAGCTTCACACTGGAAACGATGTGCAGGGCGAAGACAACCAGCCCGATCACGCCCCACAAAACCTCCGAGGCACCTGTCTGCATGGCCAGCAGGCCAAACGTGATGCCGGGCACGATCACGGTGGTCATGATCCAAACAAACCACCAGTGACCTTTGCCCTCCGCCGGTTGAGCGCTGTTTTCATTCATGGGTGTGATTCAATCGTGAAATGCATGCGCTGGCAACATGCTTTCCATCAGAGCGGCGCGTAAACGCAGCCCGCGAAGAAGGAGACCGCCATGAGCAACCAGCCGCCCCAAAAAATCAGCGCCGACTGCCAGAAGGCCGTGCGGTCGAGCTTCATGCTGGCGATGAAGTGCAGCACAAGTCCGGCGACGCACAGCGCCAGGGCGCTTTCGGCCCGGCAAAAAGGCGCGAAGCCTGGCATCGGCACTGCGGCGATGATCCAGAGGAGCCACCAACCACCCTTTGCGGATGGCGGCGAAGGTTGTTTTTTGTGCATGAACGCATTCAATCGCTCAGGAAAGCTGGTGGCAAGATGCTTTCTCATCCGCTCGTTCATCTGCGCCTCATGATCCGCCGACTTTTTCTCTCCCTGCTTGCTCTTCCGCTGCTCCTTTCCGCCGCCGAGACACCGCCGAACATTGTGATGATCATCTCGGACGATCATTTGTGGAGTGATTACGGCTTCATGGGGCACCCCACCCTCCAGACGCCAAACCTAGACCGTCTCGCGAGCGAGAGCCTTACCTTCCGCCGCGGCTATGTGACCAGCAGCCTGTGCTGCCCCAGCCTGGCGACGATCATCAGCGGCCTCTATCCGCACCAGCACAAGGTGACAAGCAACGATCCGCCTCTCGTGCCTGGAGCCGAGAAGAAAAAAGGTCAGGCGAAAGGGCCGGAGTTCGAAGCAGGCCGCGAGGTGATGAGCAAGCACCTTGAAGAGGCGGGCACGCTGCCGCAGATGCTGAAACAAAAAGGCTACCTGAGCCTGCAAACCGGCAAATGGTGGCAGAAGCACTACTCACGCGGCGGATTCACCCACGGCATGACCGAAGGCGGCCGCCACGGCGACAAGGGGCTCGACATCGGCCGCAAAACCATGCAGCCGGTTTATGACTTCATCAGCGAGGCCAAAACACAGCAGAAGCCCTTTTTCGTCTGGTATGCGCCGATGATGCCGCACGATCCGCACACGCCGCCGCAGCGCCTGCTCGACAAATACAAGGACAAGGCTCCAAGCATCCACATCGCGAAATACTGGGCCATGGTGGACTGGTTTGACGAGACCTGCGGCGAACTCGTGAAGCACATCGACGACAACGGGATGAAGGAAAACACGATCTTCGTCTATGTGTCCGACAACGGCTGGATCACGAACCCGCAAACGGGTCGTTATGCGGATAAATCGAAGCAAAGCCAGTATGACGGCGGCCTGCGCTCGCCGATCATGATCCGCTGGCCAGGCAGGGTGAAGCCGAAAATGTCGGACGATCTCGCCCAGTCGATCGACTTTGCGCCAACGCTGCTCAAAGCCGCCGGATTGGAGCCCACGAAGGCCATGCCCGGCATCAACCTGCTCGACGAGACCGCCGTCAGCGCCCGCAAGACGATCTATGGCGAGTGCTTCACGCACAACTTCGTGGATTTGAACGTTCCCGCCTCCAGCCTGAAGTGGCGCTGGATCGTTGATGGCCATGACAAGCTCATCGTGCCAAACAAGGCGAATCAACCGGACGATGTCATCGAGCTTTACGACGTGAAGGCTGATCCGACGGAGGAAAAGAACCTCGCCGCCGAGAATGCCGACAAGGTGAAGGCACTGAACGCGAAGCTGGATGCGTGGTGGAAGCCGTGAAGCCAGAGTGAGCAGGTCACGGGCCATTTGAACTCCCGAGAGAGCGTCTTATCATGTCCGCATGGGATTTGCGCGAACACGCTGGCTTCTCGCGCTGCTATCGCTGGCGGCGAGCGTCTGGCTGATGAAGGCCGCGTTCAAAATGCAGGGCATGGGTGCAGCGGGGCCGGTCATCCTGAGCATGGCGGCATTTGTGAGCACAGTGCTGTTCATCACGCCTGAAACGGCCTTCTGGCTGGCGGAACAATTCGCCAAGCCGTTCGCGAACCTTTTCTACCCCTCGGACAGCTTCAAGAAACCACCGGTCTCCTACCTGCTGGCACGACGCTACAGCACGGAGCGACGTTTCGAGGACGCTGTGACTCAATACGAGAACATCATCGAGTTCCATCCTGAGGAGCGTGACGCGCATGTGGAGTTGATCGAGCTGGCGCACCAGATCGGTGACGCGGAACTGGCGGAAAAATACACCGCGTTGCTGCGTCGTCGTTTTCCTGACCCCGGGCAGTAGCATCAGACATCCTGATCCCGCCTCAGAGACTGACAACCTGCCATGGAATCAAGATGAGCCCTGAATGATCTCCCACCGATTCAGAGCGACCACCGATTGCCTGAAAAAAGAAATCTGTGGTCGCCCTGAATCGGTGGGAAGACTTGGATTGGGATCATACTCATCCCTCCGAGGTCAGGATGTCTGAGCATGCAGAACACCCGGAAGACGATCCAGACGCTCGCTTCAATTGAGGAACCGGAACTCAGGCGTCGCCCACAAGGTTTGGATGAAGCGAGCCCACAGATCGCGGATGTCATCAGCGGTGGCGTTGCCTGAAGAGCTGGACTCGAGGTAGTCACGCACTTGCGCGATCTCCTGGGCCGTCGGTGTTCGTTGCAGGGACCGTTCAAAGGCGATGCGGATGCGCTTTTCGGTGTCGTCTGCCGTTTTCAGCACGAGATCGGCCGCAGCACGGGCCTGCTCGATGACTTTGGGCGAATTCATCAAGAACAGCGCCTGGGTGGCCACGGTGCTCGTCGTGCGCTGGCTGATGGGCTGGTTGATGTCGGCGAAGTCGAACACTTCAAACAGCGGATGGCGCACATTGCGAAACGCGGCGGTGTAAACGCTGCGACGCGTGTCGCTGAACGTGTAGCCGTATTCGAGGTTTTGAATCTTCGAGTCGTTGGAATCCACCGCCGTCGCCTGCACCCCCGGACCGCCAAAACTGCGCTCCAGAGTGCCCGAGGCGGCGAGCATGGCATCACGGATGCACTCGGCATCGAGACGCTTGCGGTTCATGCGTGAAAGCAGGCGATTGTCGGGATCGGCAGCGACCGGGGGTGCCAGCGAATTCATGCGATAGGTCCGCGACATCACCATCTCCTTCACGAGGCGCTTCAGGTTCCAGCCATCCGCCATGAATCTCACGGCGAGGTGGTCGAGCAACTCAGGATGGCTGGGCAATTCCCCAGTGGAGCCGAAATTGTCCGTCGTGCGCACGATGCCGGCCCCGAACAGCCAGTGCCAGACACGGTTCACCATGACACGAGTGGTGAGCGGATTGTCGCGTGAGGTGATCCACTGCGCCAGTTGCAGACGGCCACTGGAATCCGCGGGAATGGCGGGCGCATTCGGACGCATCGCGGCCTGGATGAAGCCGCGCGGCACAGCAGCGCCGAGATTGCGGATGCTGCCACGAATGTGGACCTTCGCGTCCTCAGGCGCAGTGTCGTCCGCGACAGACATGGCCTCGGGGCGCTCAGGCATGTCCTTCTGCAAGGCTTTGAGCTGCTTTTCGAGTTCCGAGAGGCGCGCTTTGAGCTTCGTGGCGTCAGGCGACTCTTTGCGGCCGGCCACATCGGCGTCCTTGTCATCGACCGGAAGAAACTGCACGGCATCGACCGTGACATACCCCTGCGAAGCGGCATTGGAGATCAGCACAAAGCCCTGCCCGTTCGCTTCGAAGCGGAAGGTGCCGAGCGAGGCGAATTGCAGGCCCTTGAGTTTGTCCGTGGCCATCTTGATGGCCTTCAAGTCCTCGCCATCAGCATGCAGGATGGTGGCGGTGACGCTTTCGGCACGTCCGGGGCCGGCGTTGAAGGCCACGCGCACCTCATAGCGTCCGGCTTTTGGCAGTTTAGGCGTGAAGGTGATCGTTTTCTCGCCTTTGCCCATGTCGTGATCGCTGACGTAGCCTTCACCGATGTAGGGCGCAAAAGCGGTGGAGTTCTTCCACATGCCGACCTTCTGCGCGACACTGTCATCGACGACGATGCCGGGCAGATCGGAGATGGCGATGGTCTTGCGCTTCCGCAGATCAGCGCTGCCGGCATCGCGCAGATCGTCTTTGAGCGAATCGATTTCATCCTTGAGCGCGGCCACCTGCTTTTCGTGTGCTTGCATCGCAACTTCGGCTTCGCCCTGAAGCGGGAGAGGCGTGTCGATCCAGTGGGCGACGTTGTCCGTGTAGTTCTTGAGCGTCTTCGTGCTGCGCAGGATGCCCGCCATCGCGTAGTAGTCCCGCGTCGAGATGGGATCAAACTTGTGATCGTGGCAGCGGGCGCAGCCAATGGTCATACCGAGAAACGCACGCCCCATGGTGTCGAGCTGCTCATCGACGATGTCCATGCGCAGCATGCCTTTGTCCTGTTCCTCATAGTTTGTGGGGCCAAGCGCGAGAAAACCCGTGGCTGTGAGCTGCCGGCTGCGCTGCACGGCATTCTCATTCGGCATGAGATCGCCCGCGAGTTGCTCGGTGATCATGCGGTCGAGCGGAGTGTTTTCGCGGATGGATTCGAGCACGTAGTCACGAAAGCGCCACGCGTCCTTGAACGGCAGCGAACGCCCACCGCCGGACGACTCGGCAAAACGGGTGATGTCGAGCCAATGCGAGGTGAAGCGCTCCGCGAAGGCATCGCTGGCGAGGAAGGCATCCACCGTCTTTTCGTAGTCAGACGATGAGACCACAGCAGGGCCGTCCTTCTCTTTGTCCGCGGACGGTGGCAGTCCCGTGAGATCAAACGACAAACGACGCAGCAAGGTGTGCGAATCAGCGTCCGGCGCGGGTTTGAGGCCATTTTGCTCGAGTTTGGCGAGGATGAAGCGGTCGATGTCATTCGCGGGCCATGCCGTGTCTTTCACCGCAGGCGGCGGCAGGGCTTGGGGCGGCTGGAAGGACCAGAAACTCGCATCCGCACGTGCCGCCTTCGATTTGGAGCCGCTGGCGGCCACTTCGTGACGCGGATCAGGCGCGCCCGACTCGATCCAGAGCCTCAAATCGGCAATCTCGCTGTCCTTGAGCTTCCGTTTGGGCGGCATCTTCAAATCGCGATCGAGATAGGACACGGCATGCCAGAGCTTGCTTGGGTCCAGCTTCCCTGGAACGACCGCAGGGCCGGAATCACCGCCCGTCTGCCATCCGCCACGCGAATCGAGGCGCAGGCCGCCCTTCTGCTTGTCCGGGCCGTGGCAATCGATGCAGTTCGCGATGAGCAACGGCCGGATGCGCTGCTCAAAATGCGTCATGTCCGCGGCGGAGGCAGCCGTGGAGAGGGTCAGCGAAAACAGGAGAGCGCGCATGGGGCGCAAGGCAAACGAGGGGCGTCAGGAGGCTCTTTCACCTCGTGAATACCATCACATGGTGTTGTTCGAAGCGATCCACGAGCCGAGACTCGCGAAACTCCGCCGCTTCGGCCATGCGGGTCAGGCTGAGGACGGATTCAGGAAAATCATACGCGGCGACATGATCGCAGGCGGCGTCCAGGTCCGCAGGGCGAATCGCGGTCCATCGCGTGCGCATGGTGTGCAGGTAGGCTTCAAGGTATTGCTCGCGGGTCTGCTCTTCTTCGCGCACCACATCCACCATGATGAAACTGCCGCCAGGAACCAGCTTCGCGGCACAGGCGTGGAAAAGCTGCTGCTTCTGCTCCGTGTCGAGATGATGCACCGCGAAGCCCGTGAAGATCACATCGCAGGCCATGGAGGCCTCCCGGACCGCCTGGAGCATGTCCCGACAGTGCAGCACGACGTTTTGCAGGCCCTGCAAATGGTCCCGCGCCTCATCCAAAGCCGCGGCAGAGAGGTCCACTCCATCATACCTCGATGGTGGCGCCACTTTGAGACACGAAGCCAGAAAACGAGTGTTCCCACAGCCCAGATCAAGCAGCGAGTAAGGGCCGGCTGCATGCCGGCGGCTCAGCATGTCTGCCACCAGCGCGTAGATCTCGCGGTGGAACATATAATTCTTCGCGGAAAGCGCGTCGTAGAGCGACCAGGAGGTGCGGAACAGGGCAGTTTCGTCGTCGGAGGTGCTGGGGGCGGGCATTGGGACGAATCAAAGCATCAGGAGGTGATTCTGCCAACCTTCACCAGCGACTACGACGCTCACGCGGAGTGACGATTACGCCGCCAGGACTCAGCGGGCTGCGGTCGCGGCGTTCCATCGGGGTAATGACACGCCCGCCAGGGCTGTAAGGACTACGCGCCGGACGGGGTGTGACAAAGCAGGAGGTCAGCGTGGCGAGAGCCAGCGAGGCGAGGAGGAATCGACTTTTCATAGCGAAGGATTGAACACTGAATCAAAGCGAAGTTGCAACTCACAACTGCCTTGGAGCGAATAATCGGGATGTGGAAAGGGCGGGAATTTTACTTTCGTTTTGTCCGCCCCCGCTAAACTCCGCCTCCCACTCAAAAAACAACCATGACGCCCGAAGAAGCCAAAGCCCAACTCGACAACCAGGTCCGCGAAATCATCAACTGGCACTTTTCCCCGGAAACCGGCTGCGAGTTCTGGCTGGAGTGGGCGAAAAAGAATTTCGACCCCCGTGGGGTGGTGAACAGCTACGAGGACATCATCGCGAAGTTTGACCACTTCCAGGACGAGTACCTGCGCGACTTGCAACCCGAGGTCTGGGTGCCAAAGGCCTTCGCGGGCAAGCCCTTCAATATTTTCGAAACTGGCGGCACCACCGGCATGCCGAAGCAGCGCGTCGGCTGGAATGACTTCCGCGTCGACTACGAGGAGTTCAGCCACAAGCTCAAGGACGAGCATTTCCCGCCGGGCAAATCCTGGATCATGGTCGGCCCGACTGGCCCGCGTCGTCTGCGCCTCGCTGTGGAGCACTTGGCGAACTACCGCGGCAGCTCCTGCTACTTCGTCGATCTCGACCCTCGCTTCGTGAAGAAGGTGATCTCGAACAAGCAGTTCGATGTCGCCCGCCAGTACATGGACCACGCGGTCGATCAGGCGGTCCTGCTGCTGAAAAACCGTCGCATCAGTGCCATCTTCACCACGCCGAAGCTTCTCGAAGCCTTGGCTGAGAAAGTCGATCTCTATGCGGCTGGCATCCGTGGCTGCTTCGTTGGCGGCACCACCATGACACCGCAGTATGTGCGCTTCATCGTCGAAGAGGTGCTCGAAGGCAAAATCGGCTTCTACCCGACCTATGGCAACACCTTGATGGGCCTGGCCGCCAGCGTGCCGCTGGAGCCGTCCGACAATTTCTCTATCACTTACTACGCCCCGCAGCCGCGTGCGGTGCTGCGCATCGTCGATCCGAAAGCGACGAACAATACCGTCGATTATGACACTTGGGGCCGTGTCGAGCTCACCACGCTCACGAAGGAGTTCTTCATGCCGCGCTTCCTTGAGCGCGACGAGGCCATGCGCCGCAAACCTCGCGCCCCGTATGCCTGGGACGGCGTCGCCGACGTCCGCCCGTTCGGCGCGATGGAAAAGACCATCGTCGAAGGTGTCTATTGACCCTGCGGCCACTGACAAACGTGTAAGCTTGGATGACGAACCCGCATGGGTTCGTCATTCGATTTTCTGGTGCTCTCATGGCCGCTGAAAGCGGCCAAACTCCCGTTTGCATTCCCGGTTTCGCACGCTTTAGGACTGGTCTCCCGCTACTCTTGAAGACCCAACTGCACGAGAAGGAATGAAGATCGCTCTGGATGTCATGGGCGGCGATTTCGCGCCCCAAAATCCCATCGGCGGCGTCAAACTCGCCCTCGAGTCACTGCCACAGCTCACCAAGCTGTTTCTGGTGGGCATTCCAGAGGCGATTGAGAAGGAATTGAAGGCCCAGGGCGTGTCCAGCCCGGTCTTGGAGATCGTGCCCGCCAGCCAGGTGGTGGACATGGCCGATAGTGGGCTCGATGCCGTGCGGAAGAAGAAGGACAGCTCCATCAGCGTCGCGGTGGATTTGGTGAAGACCGGCAAAGCCGACGCCGTGGTCAGTGCCGGCCACACGGGAGCGGCCGTGACGGCGTCCCTGATCAAGCTCCGCACACTCACCCACATCGAGCGCCCCGCCATCGCCTCCATCATGCCATCGCTGACCAAGCACTGGCTTTTGATCGACGCCGGAGCCAATCCAGACAGCGAACCCTCGCATCTTGTCCAAAATGCGATCATGGGCAGCGCCTACGCCCGCCATGTGCTCGGTCGCGAGAATCCGACCGTCGGCCTCATGTCCAACGGCACCGAGGAGGAAAAAGGCAACGCGCTCTGCAAGGAAACTGGCAAGTTGCTGCGTCACACCTCCGGCATCAACTTCATCGGCAACGTTGAGGGCCACGACGTTTGGGAAAATCCGCCCGATGTCGTCGTCTGCGACGGCTTCACGGGCAATGTCATCCTCAAAAACGCCGAGGCGCTCTCCCATGCCATCTTCAGCATGGTGAAAAGCGAGATCAAATCTGGCTTCTGGACGAAGATCGGCGGCCTGCTTGCCAAACCGGCCTTCAAACGTGTGCACCATCGCACCAATCCCGACGAGGTCGGCGGCATGCCGCTGCTGGGCCTCAACGGCATCACCATTATCTCCCACGGCAGCGCTTCAGCGTTTGCCATGAAGAACGCCATCCGTCAGGCTTGTGAGAGTGTGAAGCACCAAGTGAATCCGCACATCGAAGCCGCTGCCACTGCTCATTCCATCGCCCTCCATGCCCGCTCCTAGTTCCCAGCCCTTCTGCGCCTCCAGCATCATCGGCACCGGCAGCTACATGCCGGAAAAGGTGATGACCAACGAGGATCTCTCCAAGATCGTCGATACGAATGACGAGTGGATCACCACCCGCACCGGCATCAAGGAGCGCCGCATCGCCGCCGATGATCAGGCTACCAGCGACCTTGCCGCAGAGGCCGCGCGCCGTGCAATGACCGCCGCCGGCGTGAAGCCGGAGGACATCCAGCTCATCATCGTGGCCACCGTCACGCCGGACATGTTCTTCCCCTCCACCGCCTGCTTCGTGCAGAAAAAGATCGGCGCGGCGAACGCGGTCTGTTTTGACGTTTCCGCCGCCTGCTCCGGCTTCCTCTACGCTCTGCAGGTCGCGCGCCACTTCATCAACACCGGCAACCGCACCACCGCGCTCGTCATCGGCGCGGAAAAGCTCAGCAGCCTCGTGAATTGGAAGGACCGCAACACCTGCGTGCTCTTCGGCGATGGCGCCGGGGCCGTCGTCATCCGCCGCGCCGAGGAAGGCGCGGACGCGCCCGGCCGCGTGCTTTCCACCGTCATGGGCAGCGATGGCAACCTCGCCGACCTGCTCAAGGTACCCGGCGGCGCGTCTTTCTGCCCGATCACGCCGGAAAACGTCGATTCCCGTCCGAACACGATCCACATGGAAGGCCGCGAAACCTTCAAACATGCCGTCACCCGCATGCTTGAGGCCTCGCAGCAGGCGCTCGCGATCGCCGGATTGAAGGCCGAGGACGTGGCGCTCGTCATCCCTCATCAAGCCAACGCCCGCATCATCGGTGCCATCGCCGAAAGGCTCAATCTGCCGCCTGAGCGTGTATTCATGAACCTCGACAAATACGGCAACACCAGCGCCGCCACGATCCCCGTCGCCCTCGACGAGGCGAACAAGGCCGGCCGCCTCAAGAAAGGCGATGTGGTCCTGCTCGTCGCCTTCGGCGGTGGCTTCACTTGGGCCAGTTCTGTCGTGCGCTGGTAGTTCTTGGGAGCGCGGCACTCCGATGCCGTCCGGTTTGGCTCTGCTTTTGCGCTTTTCATCAAAGCGCATCCCGCCATATTCGCCGCCCTTCGTTCCTGACCCATGGCACCCAAGCGCATCGTTCTCAAATTCGGCTCCGGCATCCTCACGCGCAAAGACGCGCCCGAGCCGGATCCCGTGCAGTTGCGCAAACTCGTCGAGGCCGTGGCCCTGCTCAAACAAGCCGGCCATCATGTTGTTGTCGTCAGCAGCGGTGCTGTCGCCTCTGGCTTGAAGCCGATGGAGTTCAAGCAGCGCCCCGCCGACATGATCACGCTCCAGGCGCTCGCCGCCGTGGGCCAGACGCACCTCATGCACGCCTACGAGTCGCTTCTGAGGGACCACGGCCTGCACGTGGCGCAATTGCTCGTCACGCATGAGGACTTCGAGAACACCGACCGCGCCCCGCGCGTCAAAGCCGTGCTGGATCGCCTCATCGAGTTCTCCCAGGTCGTTCCGGTCATCAACGAGAACGACTCCGTCGCCGTCGAGGAGCTGCGTTATGGCGACAACGACAAGCTCTCCTCCCGCGTCGCTCGCTTTTGGAATGCTGACGTGCTCATCTTGCTCACCAGCGCCCCAGGATTGCTGCGCGACATGAAAAAGCCTGAGGAAGGCCCGATCCCCGTCGTTTCCAACGTCGATGACGTCATCCACCACGCCGAGCAGGAGAAATCCACCCTTGGCACCGGCGGCATGATCTCAAAGCTCCGCGCGGTTCAAGACGCCGTGCAAGGCGGCGTCGAATGCATTATCGCCTCCGGCCGCCATGCCGAGCAGCTCTCTTCCCTGATCAATGGCGTGGGCGTCTGCACCCGCTTCCCGGCCAAAACAGCGCCCTGAGAACCGCGAACCGAAAACTTCCCGCATGTCTGACACCGCCACGCTCCTGATCCACTGCCCGGACCGCCCCGGCCTCGTTCATGACGTCACGGGCTTTATTTTTTCGCATCAGGGGAACATCATCGACCTCCAGCAGCACATCGACCCGGATCAAGACGCGTTCTTCATGCGGCTGGAGTGGAGCCTGGAGAACTTCACGCTCGAAAAAGAGGAGATCGAGTCGCGGCTGCAACCCATGGCCCGTCGGCACGACATGCAGATGCGCCTCAGCTTTGCCAGCCAGCGCAAACGCATCGCCCTTTTTGTCACGAAGGAGAATCACTGCCTCTACGACCTCCTGGCCCGCCACGAAGCCGGCGAACTGCCGGTGGACATTCCCGTCATCGTCTCCAATCACGAGACCTTGAAGCCCGCGGCGGAGCGCTTCGGCATTCCGTTCCGTCATTTTGCCATCACCAAGGAGAACAAGGCCGAGCAAGAGCAGGCGATGATCGCGCTGCTCAAGCAGGAACGCATCGACACCGTCGTCCTGGCCAAGTACATGCAGATCATCGGCCCCGCGATGATCGCCGAGTTCCCAAACCGCATCCTGAACATCCATCACAGCTTCCTGCCCGCCTTCGTCGGCGCCAAGCCCTACCATCAGGCCTTCCAACGTGGGGTGAAGATCATCGGAGCCACCAGCCACTACGTCACCGCCGATCTCGACGAAGGTCCGATCATTCATCAGGACGTCATGCGCGTCAGCCACGAGGACACTGTTAACGACCTCGTCCGCCTCGGCCGCGATCTGGAAAAGACCGTTCTCGCCAAAGCGCTGTGGTGGCATGTCCGCGACCGCGTGCTGGTCTTCAAGAACAAGACCGTGGTCTTTGATTGATCCGCTTCATGCCGAACGGGCATGCTTGAACGGCAGCGCCTTCAAATTGCTGCTGCACGGTCCCGGTGTGTCCACCCACAGCATGCGGGCGGCGATTTTGTCATAGGCACGACGATGCGCGACCGCGGCTTTGACGGCGACGACGGATAGATTTTCCACCGCGATGCCCTGGCTGTGCCACTGGCCGAGATCGAAGGGCGGCGTCTTCACGCTGGTGATGAGAATCGTCAGCCCCGCATGTCTCACGACGGCGCAGCGTCCCATGTCGAATGCATCACCGCACATGCTGGCGAGATGGCTGTTCTTGTCCTCCAACTCGAAACGACCGTCGTTGAGCGCGATCAATTCCACATCCATTTCCACTGGTCCTGGATCAAGGCGGCTGCCTTTGCCGCCAAGTCGAATTCGCCTCGCACCTTGTTCAAGCTCACGCACCGACTGCGGATCGCAGAGACAGATGGCCGCGTTTTCGACGCGATGCTCGATCAAAGCCCGCAGCAGGCCCGTGCTGTCACCTGGAGCGCCACCGCGGATGTTGTCCGACGGCTCCACGAGCACGGTCA
>Ga0169931_10001164_pt1 | contig 43314 bp, 33 predicted proteins | sample Kivu_15m_20L_FD_129675 | JGI IMG/M metagenome (GOLD analysis project Ga0169931, IMG submission 129675) | Freshwater microbial communities from Lake Kivu, Western Province, Rwanda to study Microbial Dark Matter (Phase II) - Kivu_15m_20L... | ecosystem: Environmental > Aquatic > Freshwater > Lake... | reverse complement strand
GCCTCGATGCCCGGCATTTCGAAGTCGGGCTTGTAGTGGGCGCCGCGGCATTCGTCGCGGGCCAGGGCTCCGTGGAGGATGGCTTTGGCCAGCGGAAACATGTCGCGGAGCGACTTCAGGAACAGCACGTTTTGATTGGTCCACGAGCCGGTATCCGACAGGGCGCACGACTTGGTGCGTTCCGCCAGGTCGTTGACGGTCTCAATCGCCTTCTTCAGTTGGCTGTTGTCTCGCACGACCGTCGCGGCTTTGGTCATGACGTCGCCCAACTGCTGATGAATGACGTAGGGATTCTCCCGGCCCCCGTCCCGCTTCAGCAGGTCGTCGTGCTCCTTCTGCTTGATGGCCCGCTGGCCCCGGACGAGGTCGTCGAACCGCTGGTCGTTGGCGGAGTGCTTCAACGACTTGATCATGGCGTCGATCGACGGGGCGACGACCAGGCCGCTGAAGATGCACGACAGGAGCGAATTGGCGCCGAGCCGATTGGCCCCGTGGTACTGGTAATCGCACTCGCCGATGGCGAAGAGCCCGGGGATGTTCGTCTGGTGGTTGCGGGGCGAGCCGAGCTTCAGTCCGCCGGCGGGCGTCCGCTCGTAGTCGGCCCACAAGCCGCCCATCGAGTAGTGCACGGCGGGGAAAATCTTCATCGGCTCGCTGCGCGGATCGACGCCCTGGAATTTTTCGTAGATGTGCAGGATGCCGCCGAGCTTGCGGTCGAGTTCCTCGCGCTTGATGTGCGTCAGATCGAGGTAGACGCACTGCCGGTCCGTTTCCACGCTCAGGCCTTCGTTGACGCAAACGCTGAAGATCTCCCGCGTCGCGATGTCCCGCGGCACCAGATTGCCGTAGGTGGGATAACGCTCTTCGAGAAAGTAGTACCGCTCCGCCTCGGGGATGCTGCGGGGGTCGCGGCCGTCGTGCGGCTTGCGGGGCACCCACACGCGTCCCCCTTCGCCGCGCGCCGACTCGCTCATCAGGCGGCATTTGTCGGCGCCGGGAATCGCCGTCGGGTGGACCTGGATGAATTCGGCGTTGGCGTACTTGGCGCCGGCTTGCGCCGCGCGGCTGGCGGCGGCGCCGGTGCACGCCATCGACATCGTGCTGCGTCCGTAAATCAGACCGCACCCTCCCACGGCCATCACGACCGCCTCGGCCCGGAACGCGCGGATCTCCATGGTCACCAGATTCTGGGCCACCGCCCCCCGGCAACGTCCCTCCTCGTCGCGGATCGGGCTGAGGAAATCCCAGCCTTCGAACATGGCGATCTTGCCCGCCGCGTGCCAACGTCGCACCTGTTCGTCGAGCGCGTAGAGCAGTTGCTGGCCCGTGGTCGCTCCCGCGAAGGCGGTGCGTTTGTAGAGCGTGCCGCCGAACCGTCGCTGGTCCCGAAAACCTTCGGCCGTGCGGTTGAACGGCACCCCCAAGCGGTCCATCAGGTCGATGACCCGCGGGGCCCACTGGGCCAGTTCGTGCACCGGCGGCTGGTGCTGGAGAAAGTCGCCGCCGTAGACGGTATCGTCGAAATGCTTGTACTCGTTGTCGCCCTGCTGCCGCGTCAGCGCATTGACGCTATTGATCCCTCCCTGAGCGCACACGCTGTGCGAGCGTTTGACGGGCGTCAGGCTCATCACGTCGACGTGGATGCCCGATTCGGCCAACTGCATCGCGGCCGCCAGACCCGCCAGACCTCCGCCCACGACCAGCACCCGCTTTTCTGCCATGACATGCCTCGCTCAGGTAGGAATGTTCGCCGTCGTCTGTTGCCTTGCGCCCGCCGCTGCCTGATGCCCGCCGCTCGCCCCCCCCGGCGACGGTCGGGGGGCTGCTAGTGGGCCGCAGCCGCGCCGTCCGCGGCCTCCGCGTCGATCGGGTCCGCGGCCTTGTGGGGGTCCGGGACCAGTTCGCCGGATTCGATCTTGTGCGTGAGGATGCGTGCTTCCAGTTGCTGCACTTCCTCCAGTCGCTGGGGGGTAGCCACAGCGGAACGCATGCCGAACAGACCGCTCAAGCCGACGGCCGCCAACAGCACGCCCAGGCCGGCGCAGACGGCCGTGGCCCGCGCTTGCGCGGCCTCGCTCGTCCACACGCCCCAGGTGATGCCCATCGTCCACAAGCCGTTGGTGAAGTGGAACACGCTGGCCAGAATGCCGATCGCGTACAGAATCGTCGGAACGGCCCCCAGCAACGCCAGACCCGCCGTCGAGGTGGCGTTGTACGGCTTGAACTGGCCGCCGCCGAGCGGTCGGACCACGTTGTCCATCCACGATTCCTGGTGGAACCAGCCGTGCATGTGGAACACGTGGTAGAGGATGAACACGAAGGCGATCATGCCAGTCACCCGCTGCCACGTGTAACGCAGGTTCGCGCCGTAGCGATACCGGTTGCTGTTGGGCAAGCCGCTGGCGACAATCGCCACGCCGACGATCGCGTGGAACAACAGGGGCAGGAAAATGAACGCCCACTCCACGACCGGCAGCAAGGCGCCCAGTTGGTGGATGTTGTAGACGTTCTTCTGGAAGGTCGCCGCGCCGTTGTTCACGCTCGCGTTCACCGCCAGGTGAACGCACATGAACGCTCCCACCGGAATCAATCCGCTCAGGGAGTGGAGTCGCCGAATCAGGAAATCGTGCTTGGCGAGAAACGAAGGAGACGAACTGACCACGGCAAACAGCCTTTCCTGGAGCTAATCCCCGGCCGGAGAACCCTCCCCGAGCGGCCTGAACCCTGCCCGCCGCGCGTCCTTCGCGGTCGCGACTCCCCCGCGGGGCGACTCGCCCTCCGGGCGACTCTTCAAGGGGCCGTCGGCCTGGCCGCACAACGCCCCGTCGGCTGGCCTCCAGCAACGGCCGACAGGACGTGCCGATCCACCTGCGAAACGCGCCGCGATCACCACCTGGGGGGCCGGCCGACAACCGCGACGGGGCCGCGGGAACCCTTCGCTTGGGGGGTCGGGGCGATGGGGCACGGCAGCCGACAACACAGTATAAGGCCGAGGCGGCGACTGGCAACGGGGGAGGGCCGCGTCATCGCGGCGCAGCGCGGCCGGCAGCGCGCGGCGCTGCTGGGCGTGCCGGGGGCTGGGCGTGCCGGGGGCTGGGCGTGCCGGGGGCTGGGCGTGCCGGGGGGCTGGGCGGCATGCGACCGGGAGCGCGGCCCCGAGGCCGTCGCGGAGCTTGCCGTCGGCCGGGCGGGGGGGCGGCTGCCGCGGGTGCGGGCGATCGAGACCGGTCGTACGGACGTCGGCGGCGGCTCAGGAGTCGCCGCTCGCGCGGCCCCTCGGTCGTTTTCCTGTGCGAAGATTCCCGCGCGAGAAGCGGCGGCCGGGGCCCGTTGCCGGCGCAGCCGTTACTCGGCGGCGGCGCCGCCGGCTTGCCGCTCGTATTCCTGCGCCAGCGGCGCGTCCCCGAGCTTCCGCAGCACGTCGGCCATCGCGCGGTACATCGACGGCGTGCGATTTTCCTTCAGCAGGGCGAGCTTGAAGGAGTCGCGAGCCTGCTCCGGACGATCGAGCTTCATGTTGCAAAGCCCGACGTGGTAGTAGTGCTCGGCGTTGGAGGGTTCGACGCGAATCGCGTCGTTGAAGCTTTCGATCGCCTTCGCGTACTCCTCAAGGGCGAAGTAGGCTCGGCCGCGATTGACGTAGGCGAGGGGAAAGTCGGGTTTTTTGGCAATCGCCTTGCCGTAGTGCTCGATGGCGGTCCGCAGGTCGCCGTCGCGATGGAAGGTGTATCCGGTCCACAACGAGATGCGGGGGTCGGAAAATCCTCCGCCCGAGGAGCCGGCGGCCTCGAAATCGCCGCGGGCCAGGTCGGTGTAGCCCTGGTAGAACCAGCAAATGCCGCGGCGCAGGTAGGCGTCCGCAAGGAAATTGGCGCCCCCTTCCATCGAAGACGCCTGCTGGATCGCGCGGGTGAGCGAGTCGATCGCGTCGCTGAATTGCTCGAGCATCCGCTGCGCCATGCCGCGGCGGTAGTAGGCCATGCCGACGTACTGGGCGTACTGCGGATTGTCGGCAAACTTGTCGATCAGGGCGTTGCAATCGGCGATCACCGCTTCGAACTGCACCGTGCGCGTCGCCTCGTCCTCCGCAGCGTTGCCGAGGTTGCGGCGGGCTTCGGACCGCAGCAGATAGCCGTCCAGGTAGGCGGGGGGCGCCGAGCGGTCCTCGGGCGCGTACTTGTCGATCGCCTGGGTCAGGGCCTCGATGGCCGGTTCGTTCTGCTCTTGGAGCAGGTGGATCTGGGCGAGACTGGCGTAATTCTCGTAGTTGTCGGCTTCCAGACGAATTGCTTGCTGGATGTCCTGCTCCGCGGCGGCGAACTCGCGCAACTGCGCGTGGGCCAACGCCCGATCGCGAAAATCGCGGGGATTCTCCCGCTGCCCGAGTGCGTCGTCGAGATACCGCAGAGCTTCCGAAGCCTGGTTCGTGTAGTTCGCCATGACATGGCCGACGTTCGACAGCACGCTCGGATCGCTGCGGTTCATCTCCAGCGCGGTGTTGAAGTCGTTCAACGCCAGATCGACCTGCGGGGGCTTCTGTTCGAGCAGGCACTCGCCCCGGCCATTGAACACCTCGAACACGTTTGCCCCCAGACTGATGGCCTGGGTGTACGCCTGCACGGCGCGGCTGTATTCCTTCAACGCCCGAAACGCCTCGCCCTTGGCCACGTAGCCGGGGGCGAAACCAGGGTCCATTTGCAGAGCGCGGTCGATTTCGACCAGGCCGCCCTTGAGCTCTCCCTGCCTGGCCATCTCCACGCCTTTGGCGAACGAGGCGTCGCGCTGCGCGGCACGTTCCTCAGGCGTCATTTCCCCGGGCGCTTGACCGAGGCACGTCGGCGCGGCCGCGGCAAAGGCCAACGCCGCCAGAGCGACGCACGAGGAGACGGAGCAGAAGCGGACCGGGCGGCGGTTCATCGCAGAACCCTCGGACGTGGCGTGTCAAAAACCATCCATCCCAGCGTAACACAGCCCGCGCGCCGAGCCGCGGAGTTTGCGGGAAACGGCCGCAAAAATGCCCTGCCGAGCAGGCCGAACAGCCCAGGCGTGCGGAAAGCAACGTCTGTAGCGGCGGCGACGGCGCGATCCACGCAGGTCGAGCGCAGCGTCCGCCCGACGGCTTCGCCGCGGCGGACCCGAGGCCGCCGCCGCGGGGAAGATGAGCGGCTGGCGAGCGCTTCGCGGCGGGATCATCCCCGAGCCGCGTCGGCGAACGAAGCCGCCGGCGTTTCGTCGTCGGGCATGGCGACCGCCAGCCGCCCGAACGGCTTGCCCGTCCGCGAATACTCTTCGGCGAACGACACGGCTTGCTCGTCGGTGAACTTGCGGGGAATCGTCCGCTTGAGCTGTCCGAATTCGTAGATGTGGACGAGATGGTCGGCTGCCGAACCGCCCGTCTCCTCGTCCGACGTCGGCGCCGCTTCGTCGAGGTCGTCGCCATCGGGCAAATCGTCGTCGGCGTCGTAAAGTTCCGGAGCGAAAGACGCCGGCCCTCGGCCGCCGACCGACGCCGGGGGGCCCGGCTTCTTCTTGGACGCATCGGGTCCCCCGACGGCGCGCTTCTTTCCGGCGTCGCCGCGGGTCTTGGAGTCGCCGCCGCGCGGCTTGCCGCCCTCGTCGGTCTCTCGCGCCGCGGCGCCGCCGCCCGCCGGCGCCTTGCCGCGCGGCGATTTGTCGCGAGAGCCTTTCTCCTGGCCCGTCTTGTCCTGGCCCGTTCTTTCCTGGCCCGTTCTTTCCTGGCCCGTTCTTTCCTGGCCGCCGGAGCCCTGCCCCCGCTTCTCGCCGCCGCCGTAGCCGCCGCGTCGCGAGCCCGGCTTTCCGCCCCGATCCTTCCGGGACGACGTCTCGTCGTCGCCCCCTCGGCGGGGCGCCGGTTCGCGCTGCTGCCGCGGTCCGCCGCGTCGTTCGTCGCCGCCGGCAGACCGATCGCTGGCCGCCTCGCCGCCGAAGGGCTCGTCGAGGTCGTCGTCGAGTTCCTCGTCGAGCTCTTCCGCAAAATCGTCGTCGTCTTCAAAGCCCTCTTCGTCGTCGAATTCGAAATCGTCGTCGAACAGGTCTTCGCGATCGTGGACCACGGCATGTGCCTCGCAAAACAGGGGATGGCGTCGCACACCCGCGGTGCGCGGAACCGGGCTTGGGCCCGGATTTCCGAGTTCTTACCGAGTGGCCCCAAGGGGCGAGGCCCGCCGCCCGCCAACCGGCGCCGAGCACCAACGGCCGACAACGACCGGCAACCCGACAACGACCAGCCACCCGACAACGACCAGCCACCCGACAACGACCAGCCAGCCGATAACGACCGGCCAGGGGCGGGCGATTTTCGCCGCGGCGCCGCGACCCCCGGACGGACCCGGGAAGCGAATGGCGTGGCGGGCTTGCAGGGGCGCAGGCTCGCACAGCAGCCCGAACGCCCACGCAACTCCGTGCGGCAGAGCAACCGAGCGCGGGAACCAGAGATCTTCCCGCCAGGACCGCTTTCAATATTGCGGTGGGGCCGCGCTGCGTCAACGGTCCTCGTTCACGGATCGGTGCGCGATGCCAGGCGGCGACGCGCGGCTTCGAGTCCGGCCTCCAGGATCGCGTCGGCCGAGGCCTGCGGGCGGCTCGTCGCCGCGGCGCCGTAGATCGGCCGGGCGGCCACGGTCACTTGCTGGGTGGGGAGCACGCCCTGACGGCTGATTTGCTGCCCGCTGGGAGAGTAGAACTGGGCGGTCGTCAGGCGAATGCCGGCTCCTGCGTAGCCCAGCGGGAAAATCCCCTGCACCGAGCCTTTGCCGAAGGAGCGTTCGCCGATGACGTCGCCCCGGCGGTTGTCGCGAATGGCTCCGGCGAAGATCTCGCTGGCCGAGGCGCTGTCGCGATCGATCAGCACCACCAGCGGAACCGGCCAGGTCCCCCCGTAATGGGCCTGGTAGTTGAAGTCTTCCTGCGGGCTACGACCGCGGGTGGAGACGATGCCGCCCTGCGTCAGGAACTTGTCGGCGACCTCGACCGAAGCGGTCAGCAGGCCCCCCGGGTTGCCGCGCAGGTCGAGAATCAGCGACCGCATTCCCTGCCGATGAAGATCCCACAAGGCGGCTTCCAGGTCCCGGGCGGTCGACTTCTGGAAGGCCGGAATTTTAACGTAGGCGATGCCGTAGTCGGCGGCGAGGATCTTGACGTCTTCCAGCCCCGGCACCTCGACGTGCTCGCGGCGGACCGTCAGGATGCGTTCCGACCCGCCCGCCGTGACGGCGGTCACGCGAACGTAGGTGCCTTCCTCTCCCGTGAGCAGCGCGGCGGCTTCTTCCGTGGAGAGCTGGGCGGTGCTCGTGCCGTCGACCGCCGTGATCCGGTCGCCGTCGAGAATCCCGGCGCGCTCGGCGGGGCTGCCGGGAATGACATGCACGATCAGCAGGGCTCCGCGGTCGGCTTTCAGCTCGACGCCGAGTCCGACGAAGTTGCCTTCGATCTGCGAGTAGACGTCGCGCAGCTGCCCCGCGGTGAGGTAGGCGGAATAATCGTCAAGACCTCCCCCGGCGGCGGTCACGAACTCGAGCACGGCGGCGGCCGGCCGCAGTCCGAGGCGTTGTTCGGCGAGGGCGGCAACGTCGCTGGCGAGCTGCACGAGGTCTTTGGGGCCTTCCACGGCTCGCTCCGCAGTCAACCGGAAGAGATCGCCGCGGAAGCCCGCCAGCCGATCGGGGCGGCCGGCGAGAAGATGGGCGCGGCAGAACGACGGATCGCTGAGCGCGAGGTCGAGAGCGGCCGATCCGCGGGAGGCCAGCCGCGCCCAGGGCGGCGCCTGCACGTAGTGCGCGTCGATCTTTCGCAGCAGCTCGTGGTACAGCGCGAGAGCCTGCGGTCCGTTGAGCGTTTCGACCGATTGCAGGAAGCTCTGGTCGGCGTAGCGGCGCTCGAGACAGTAGTGGAGCCGCGCCACGTCCTGCCGCTGCCGCAGGGGTTCGCTGTCCGGAAAATCCCGCAAACTCTCTTCGTACAGACTCAACGCCTCGGCCCACCGCCGCGCGTTCTCGAGGTGCTGACCCTGCTCGAGGACGCCCCGCACGCCGCCGGCGGAAAACGCATCGGCCGGAGCGACGGCGGGCGTTTCCTGAACGCGCGAAACCTGCGCGGCGGCCCAAGACGCGGTGCACAGCGTCAGCAGCAAGCCGGAGAGGGCCGCCGCCGCCCAGCGAGGGCGTCGCACATCATCGACCCGCGAGTGCATACAGAATGCTCGTTGGCACGTGGGGGAGGGCACGTTCGCCGCCGCGGGGGGGTGCGCGGACGACGTCGAGTGGGCGGGCGAGCCGACGCTGAAGCCAGCACCTCCGCCACGGTGAATATAGATCACCCTGGAGGGCCGGTCAAAAAACTCAGGGGCTCTTTTCGCGACTTCTTCGCCGCGCGGCGCGCCACGATCGTCAGAAACGCTGCACCGCGTCCGACGCGTGCCGCCCGCGTGAAAAGCGCCGCGCCGTTGCAGCTTGCCAGGGTCGCGGCCAGGAGGCCGGCAACCGCGCGCCGCAATTCGCCGACCGCCCGAAGCATCCCTCCGGTTGGACGTTGCAGCATCCTGCCAGAACAGGCTGGCGCGTCTCGTCGCCAGCACGCATCGTTCCCTTCTACGCACGCGGCGACCGCGCGGTTCGGCCGCCGCGCGTCCGTTGAAAACCGACCCCTTCAGTGCTATCGTGTTCGCCGACGGCGCCGGCCGCGCGCCGCACTCGCGCCTTGACGACAAGGAAGGCCCATGGACGCCCCAGCGCCCGCCACCGCCGTCGCTCCTCTTCGCCGGGCACTGCTGAGCGTCAGCGACAAGCGGGGGCTGCTGTCCTTCGCCCGCGACCTGGCCGCCGCCGGCGTGGAACTGGTCAGCACCGGCGGCACCTGCCGCATGCTCCAGGAGCACGGCGTGCCGGTGATCGACGTGGCCCAGTACACCGGATTTCCGGAAATGATGGACGGACGGGTGAAGACCCTGCACCCGAAAGTGCACGGCGGAATTCTGTTCCGCCGCGACGTCCCGGCGCACGTCGCGGCCGCCCAGCAGCATGGCATCGCGCCGTTCGACCTCGTGGCCGTTAATCTCTACCCGTTCGAGCAGACGGTCGCGCGCAGCGGCACGACGCGCGAGGAGGCCGTCGAGCAGATCGATATCGGCGGCCCTTCGATGGTCCGTTCGGCCGCCAAGAACCACGCGTTCGTCGCCGTCGCCACCGATCCCTCCCAGTACGACGCCATCCTCGACGAACTCCGCGAGCGGGGCGGCACCACGCTCGCCCTGCGGCAGCGTCTGGCCCAGGCCGCCTTCGCACGAACCGCCGCGTACGACGCCGCCATCGCCGCCTACCTCGCGTCGGAAGCACCCCCAGCGGAAGCCGCCGCCCTTCCGCCGCCGCTGCGACTCCAACTGGTCCCTGCCGCTGCCCTCCGCTACGGAGAGAATCCGCACCAGCGCGCGAGCCTGTACGCCGCCCCGGACGCGGCGCCGCAATCCCTGGTCCGCGCCGAGCAGTTGCACGGCAAGGAACTGTCGTACAACAACCTGCTCGACCTCGACGCCGCCCTGGGCGTGGTCCGCCTGCTCCTCACGCCCAGCGTGGCGGTGCTGAAGCACAACACGCCGTGCGGGGCCGCCGCCGGCGCCACCGTCGGCGAGGCGCTGGCCAAAGCCTGGGAAGGCGACCCGCTCAGCGCCTTCGGCTCGATCCTCGGCTTCAACGCCTGCGTCGACGCCGCAGCGGCCGCCTATCTGGCCGAACCAGGCCGGTTCGTCGAAGCGATCGTCGCGCCCGATTACGCCCCCGAGGCGCTCGAGATCCTGACCACCGTGCCCAAGTGGAAGGCCAACGTGCGTCTGCTCCGCACCGGCGAGATCACGCCCGGCGGCGGACGCCGGCAGGTACGGTCGATCGACGGCGGTTATCTCGTGCAGGACGCCGACGACTTGCCGGACGATCCGGCACAGTGGCAGTTGGCGACCTCCGCCGCGCCGGCCGCCCCCCTCCGCCGCGACCTGGAATTCGCCTGGGAACTCTGCCGCCACGTCAAATCCAACGCCATCGTGCTGGTCCGCGACCAGATGCTCGTCGGCGCAGGGGCCGGGCAAATGAGCCGGGTCGACGCCGTGGAGATCGCCCTCCGCAAAGCAGGCCAGCGGGCACAGGGAGCCGTACTGGCCTCCGACGCCTTCTTCCCGTTCGACGACTCGATCCACACGGCCGCCCGTGCGGGGGTCGCCGCCTTCATCCAACCGGGCGGATCGCGTCGCGACGACGAGGTAATCGCCGCCTGCAACCAGCACGGGTTGCCGATGCTGTTCACCGGCCGTCGTCATTTTCGGCACTAACGGCGTTCCCGCGGCGGGCGCACGACGCCCCCATCCGCTCGCAAGCTTGCCAGGGGCTCCCCGGGGCCCCGAGCGGGCCGCAATCCGGACGGGCGCAATCCGGTCGGCCGCGCCACCGACGGTCGACGTCGGCGCGAGTCGGCGGCCGGCGGCGGAGCAGCCGCAGGGCCGAGTTCCGCGGCGGGGGGCGGTTCGCGGCCGATCGCTGGCAATTTCGGCGGTTTTCAGCGATACTTGAGGGCGCTCGTCAGCGGCGGGCGAAGGGCCGAGCGCGGTTCCCTTCCGACGTTGCCGCCCCAGGCGTTTCTTCGAGGACTGCAGGCCATGAAGTTCGGCGCTTCCAGCCCCGTGCGCAAAGCCGGTTTCACCCTGGTGGAACTGCTGATCGTGATCGCCATCATTGGGACGCTGGTGGGACTGCTGCTGCCGGCCATCAACGCCGCCCGCGAATCGGCGCGGCAGACCACCTGCACGAACAACCAGCGGCAAATCGCGCTGGCGATGCAGGCCTACGCCACGAGCGGCAAGGGAACGTTTCCCGGCTGGGCCGACAGCCAGAAACTCGGCGACGGCCAGACCATGGCGATCCCCTGGTCGACGAAGATCCTCGCGCAACTCGACGAGCAGACGCTGCGCGACCAGCTGCTGCAGGGCGGCGCGATGGCCGCCGGCATGGTCCAGCAGCCCGGCCGTCTGGACGTCTTCGTCTGCCCCAGCAGCCAGAGCACGACGCCGAACTTCGGCGCCTTGGCCTACGTGGTGAACGCCGGCATGCCCGACCCGATCAGCCTGATCGGCGGCCGCAGCGACGCGGAGGCCAACGGCGTCTGCCACGACCTGCGCAACGGGCGCAACGGCGCGGCGGTGCAATTCTCGAGGATTCCCGACGGCGCCGACGCGACGCTGCTTGTCTCGGAAAACATCCACAAAGACGACGATCTGAGTTCGGCCGTCAATCGCGTCTCGTGGCTCGGCTACGTGCAGTCCAACCCCGTGAGCCAGGTCGCCGACATGTCTCTCAATCCCGAGCAGCGCTACGGCATGACGTGGGTCTACGACGCCAGTTCGCCGCTCGCCCCGAGCCCGCAACGCTTCGCGCCGATCAATCGCGACGTGCGCACCGGCAACTCCACGTTCCTCGCGGCGGGCGCCCAGTACGCACGGCCCGCCAGCGCCCATCCGGAACTCTTCATCGCCGCCTTCTGCGGCGGCAACACCCGTTCGATTCGCGAATCGATCGACTATCGCGTCTACCAGCAGCTGATGACGCCCGACGGACTCAAGGCCGAATCGCTCGACCCGAAACTGATGCTCGAGAAGCCCAACCCCACCTTCATGGGGACGCCCCTCTCGGATGCGGAATACTGATGCCGAGCGGCGTCGCTGCCGGCGGACGGCAACGCAGCGGACGGCAACGCAGCGGACGGCAACGCAGCGGACGGCAACGTGGCGGACGGCGGCGCGGCGACGGCTGCTGGGCGACGACGCTGCCTCGCTAGGGCTGCGCGAGGTCGAGGCACACGAGGCGGTCCTTGCCGCGGACGTAGAGCAGCCCGCGGGCGCAGACCGGGGCCGTCCACGCCGGGTAATTCAGCAGCGGCTCTCCGGCCGCGTCGACCAGCCGCCACTGGGCTTCCTGAGTCGCCGCTTGCGGAGTGGCCCGCAGCCAGCGCAGCACGCCGTCTTCGCTGAGCACCAGCAGTCGTCCGTCGACGTACAGCAGCGACGCGCGGCCCCAGTCCGGCTGGCTCCACTGCACCTCTCCCGTGCTCCAGGCGACGCAGCGGAGTTCCGCCTGGCCCGAGTGCTGGCCGCTGCTGCCGTACAGAAATCCTTCGTGCCGAATCGGCGTGTTGAGGTAGAGCGGCAGCGCCTGCCGGCGGCCGCGCTCGGCGTCCGTCCAGACGGTCGTGCACGTTCCGCCGCGCAACCGCACCAAGGCGCCCCCTGGACCGTACGCCTCGGAGACGAAGACTTCGTCGCCCGCGGCCACCGGCGTGCTGACGTTGACGCTTTCGAAGTTCCGCGCGCGATGAGCGTGCGTGAAGGCGACCTCCCCGTTGCCGGCGCGGACCCCCGCCAGGCCGCCCCGCGCGAGAACGAGGCAGAGCGGCTCCCCCTCGATCTCGGCCACGATCGGACTGGAATAGCTGGCCAGGTCGTCGGCGGCCTGCCACCGCACCGCGCCGGTGTACTTGTCGAGAGCGACCAGGCACGTGCCGTTCCCGCGGACCGCCCCCCGCGTTGCAAAGATGTCGGGCGGACTGCCGGCGGGACTCCCGCCCACGTGGACCAGCAGCAGGTCGTTCCACACCACCGGCGTGCTCCCCACGCCGAAAAAGTTCTTCACCACGCCGAAGCGGGCCGTCGTGTCGATGCTCCACAAACGGGCGCCGTCGGCCGCCCGCACGCAATGCAATTCGCCCTCGGCGCCGACGACGTACGCGCGGGCGCCGTCGACGACGGGCGTGGAACGCGGCCCGGAAGTGCCGCCGGTACGGTCCTCGTACGTCGCCGGATACTCGTACGTCCACAGCACCTCGCCGGTCTCGCTGCGGCGACAGGTCAGCCGATTGACCGCGCCGAAGCGGTCGAAGTGGAACAGTCTGCCGCGCGCAATGCTGGGCGCCCCGTGACTCTCGCCGAGCGGCGCCTGCCAGCGAATCGGGGGAGCTTGCGGCGCAGGGACGGCAAGGCCCGTCTCTTGCGACTTGCCGTCGCGCCGCGCGCCGAGAAAACTCGGCCAGTCTTCCCCTGCCGGACGCGTCCCGAGATCCTCGGGCAACGTCTCCGCGGCGGCGACAGGGGATTCCGCCGCGGCGTCCCCCGCCGGATGCAGGCCCCACGCCGCCGCCAGCGGCCCGGCCCACGCCGCGACGACGCGCAGGCGCCGCCCCCGGTCGCGTCGGCCGCGGCGGCCCGCGTCGGGCGGAATCCTGGTTGGCCATTCGCCGCGACGAGCAGTAGGATGGGGCTGTCGGATACGGATCGGACGGGCTTGCGGCCCGTCCGCTGTCGTCGTCGGTCGATCAGAGTCGCAATTCATGCTTGATCCCCAGCTGCTGCCGTCGCGTCAGTTGTTCCGCTTTTCGTTCGACATCCGGCGGTTGGCGGCCTGGCGCGGCGCCGATTGCGACCTGGACGAGAGCTACCGATTGCCGCACCTTGCCGCTTTGGAAGGGGAGCGGCCGGTGGCCGAGGTGCGGATGGGCTGGGCCCCGGAGGGCCTGGCGTGGCGGGTCGACGTGGCGGGCAAGTCGCAGCCGCCGTGGTGCCGCGAGTCGCGACTGGACGACAGCGACGGCCTGCAGGTTTGGGTCGACACGCGGGCGACGCACAACGTCCACCGAGCGACCCGCTTCTGCCACCGGTTTGCGTTCCTGCCGCTGGGGGGCGATCCGCGGGGGACAGGGGCGGCGGCCGACCAGTTGCTGATCAACCGCGCCCGAGAGAACGCCCGCCCGGTGCGGCCGCGCGAACTGGCGGCGCGGAGCAAAGCGACCTCCGCGGGCTACACGCTGTGGGGGGCGGCGGCCGCGGCGGCCTTGGGGGGCTACGATCCGCAGCAGCATCCCCGGCTGGGCTTCACCTACGCGGTGCTCGATCGGGAGCGGGGCCTGCAGACCTTCTCGCAGGGCGCCGGTTTCCCGTACGAGGAAGATCCGAGCCAATGGGCCGAGTTGCGGCTGGTGGGTTGAGCGCATCGCGGATCGGGCCTCGCCTTGCGGATGCGGATGCGGTGCGGAGGCTTCGCGCCGGGGATGTTCCGAACGCGGATCGGCGCATGGCGATCGCCGCGCGGTCCGACCGTCGGAGGCTTGGGACGGGCCGCTCGATTTTTCGCCAGCCGTCGGCGCCGCGACGGCCGGTTGCCGTCGAGGCCGCGCGACGGCGAGTTGCCGTCGAGCGCGTGCGACGGCGCGCCGCGGACGTCGTCGCGGGGGGCTATTCGGGCCGCGTCATCCCGTCGTAGTCGAGCAATTGGTCGAGTTGGTCGACGGGCAGCAGCTTGCCGGCCAGCACGAGTTCGCGGATCGTCTTGTCTTCGGCGAGCGCCTGCTTGGCGAGGTGCGCGCTCTGCTCGTATCCCAGCAGAGGGGCCAGCTTGGTGACGGTCATCAGGGAGCGGTCGAGCAGTTCGCGGCACCGCTTCTCGTTGACTTCCAGGCCGTTGAGCAGCTTGTCGACGAGCACCTGCGACGCGTTGGCCAGCAGCTTCACCGACTCCATGAAGGCGTCGATCATGACGGGCATGGCGACGTTCAGCTCGAACAGCGAACCGACGCCGCCCAGGCCGGCCGTGGCGACCGTCGCGTCGTTCCCCAGCACGCGGCAGGCGACCTGCATCACGGCCTCGCAGATCACCGGATTGACCTTGCCGGGCATGATCGAGCTGCCGGGCTGGGTCGCGGGCAACGACAACTCGTTGATGCCGCATCGCGGACCGCTGCCGAGCAGACGGATGTCGTTGGCGATTTTCGAGAGCGCGACGGCGATGGCCTTGAGGTGGCCATGGCTGAAGACGAAGGCGTCTTTGGCCGCCTGGGCTTCCGGATGGTTCTCGGCTTCGCGGAACGGAATGCCGACGAGCCGTTCGAGAATCGCGCACACGCGGCGGGCGAATTCGGGGTGCGTGTTGATGCCCGTTCCGACCGCCGTGCCGCCGATGGGCATGGACGCGGCGAGATGCCCGCACGCCTCCTGGGCCCACTGCCGCGCGTGCTTCGCCTGCTGCGCGTAGCCGGAGAAGACCTGGCCGACGCGGATCGGCGTGGCGTCCATCAGATGGGTGCGTCCGACCTTGACGACTGCGTCCCAGGCGCGGGCCTTTTCGTCCAGGGCCGCGTGCAACCGCTCCAGCGCCGGCAGCAGCTGCTGCCGAAGGGCCTGCGCGGCGGCGATGTGCATGGCGGCAGGAAACGTGTCGTTGCTCGACTGCCCCATGTTCACGTGGTCGTTGGGATGGACTGCTTCGGCGTTGCCCTTGGCTCCCCGGCCGAGCCCGAGTCGTTCGTTGGCCAGATTGGCGATCACCTCGTTGGCGTTCATGTTGGTCGACGTGCCGGAACCGGTCTGGTAGACGTCGACCGGGAAATGGTCGTCGTACCGCCCCTCGGCCACGTCCTGCGACGCGGCCGCAATGGCGGCCGCCCGCCGCGGATCGAGCTTGCCGAGATCCTGGTTGGCGTGCGCGCACGCCGCCTTGAGCAGACCGAAGGCGTGGACGACGCCCGCCGGCACGGGCTCGAAGGAGATCGGGAAGTTGTCGACCGCCCGGGCCGTCGACGCGCCGTAGAGGGCGTCGGCGGGGACCTGCATTTCGCCCATGGTGTCCGATTCGATCCGGTATCCGCTCATCGCATGGTCCTCGTCGCGGGAAGTGAGACCGACCCTGCGGCGGCCCGCCCGCCGCGGCGTCGGCCGCAGCCGGGAAGGCCCCATTGTGGACATGGCCCGACCGCCTGACAACGCCCCTTCGAGTCGGCGGCCGCCCCCGCCTGCGCGGCGCCCCGCGGCGCGCGCCTCACCGCGGCAGCGCGCCCCGGAGGTGCACGTCGAGCTGCGGAAAAGGAATGACGATTCCCGTCCGATCGAGTTCGATCTTGACCGCCCGAATGAGCTGCTGCCGGGCTTGGACGTACTCGCTGGTCGGCGTCCAACCCCGGACCTGCCAGTTCACGCTGGAGGCCCCCAGATCCATCAGCACGGCTGCCGGCGGCGGATCGCGGACCACCAACGGCGCGCTGGCCAGAGCCCGCTCGAGCGCTTGCCGCGTGGCGTCGATGTCGGCGTCGTAGGCCACGCCCACGTCGATGTCGGCGCGGCGCAGCTTGTGGTAGGTGACGTTCTCGATCACCGCTCCGAAGATGGCGCTGTTGGGGACGATGACCCGCCGATTGTCGGTCGTGTCGAGCGCCGTGGTGAACAATTCGATCTCAAAAACCTTGCCCAGATAGCCGGCGACGTGCACCATGTCGCCCACCTTGTAGGGACGAAAGACGAGCAGCATCGCGCCGGCGGCGAAGTTCGACAGAGTTCCCTGGAACGCCAATCCGATCGCCAGGCCCGCGGCGCCGATCACCGCGGCGAAACCGGTCGTCTCCACGCCGAAGTAGCTCAGGCACGTCAGGCCGACGAGCAGCAGGATCAGCCACCGCGCGAACTTCGCCAGAAACCGCGTCAAGGTTTCGTCGAACTTGACCTGCTGCAAGCCGCGATCGACCGCCGAAGCCACCCAGCCGGAAATCGTCCAGGCCAGAATCATCAGGACGATCACGAACATCGCCCGCAGGCCGTAGTACTCGCCCGCCCGCAGCCATTCCTCGGGCGTCAAGGCGGTGAATTGCAGGTCGCGAATCTTCTTCAACGCCGACTGCCGCAGCACATCGATCGGGGCGCCGACCGGCGGCGAGGCTTGGGCGACAAGCAGGGGTGCGTTCATGGGGAGCGGAGTGCGGGAACCCGTCGGCGAGCGAACCACGCGAGCGATCCGCGAGGCAATTCGCGACCGCGCTCCTGCCGCCGGAATCGCCGGGCCGAAGCCCTGCGCGGAGCGCCGCCGACCTTCGCGGACCCCAAGGAGATAGCCGTTGCCACGCCCGACGTCGAGAGCAGCCCGGCGCTTTCCCCCGCTCCCCTCGCCCGTCGTGCGGCGGGGATGCTAGCACCCGACGGCGAAATCTGCCTTGGAGGACGCCGGCGGCAGCCTTTAAGATGCGCCCCAGAGAACCTCGCTCCCGCTGCGCGACTCCGCGGCCCCCTCCCCGCGTCGCATTGCTCGGCACTGCGGTTCCCTCGGGAAAGCTGAACCTTCGTGTCTTCTCCCTTCTCCCTCCAGCGACTGTCATCCGCCTTCGCGCGGTTGATGGGGGCCCCGTCGCCCGCCGTCGAGGCGGCCGCCGAGTCCCCCGAGCGCCATGCCGTCGCGCGCGGCCCCGACGCGCACGACGAGGACGAGAGCCCGCTCGAAGAATCCCCCCGCGCCGTCACCCCGCGACGCATCGTCGAAGCCATGCTGTTCGTCGGGCAAGCCGACGGGCGCCCGCTCACAGCGCGGCAGATGGCCGCCCCCTTGCGCGATATCGACCCCGAACAGATCGAACCGCTGGTGGCGGAACTCAACGAGGTCTACCGGCAGCACCGGGCGGCCGTGGAGATCGTCCGCGAGGGGGCGGGGTTTCGCATGCAACTGCGGGCCGACCTGCAGCACCTGAGACCGCAATTCCAGGGCCGCTCCAAGACGGCCCGGCTGAGCGAAGCGGCGGTCGAGACCCTGGCCCTGGTCGCTTACAAGCAGGGGATCTCCGCTCGCAGGATCGACCGGCTGCGCGGTTCACAAAGCCGCGCCGTGTTGGACCAACTCGTCCGCCGGCAACTGCTCCGCGTCGAGCGCGGCGCCCTGCGCGAGGAGGGTCCGCAGTATTTCACGACCCCCCGCTTCGCACGTTTGCTCGGCATTCGATCGCTCGAGGATCTGCCGCGGACGGCCGAATGGGACGACCGCGCCGAACCGGAGGAGAAGACATAACGTCATCAGCCGTCGAGGCTTACCAATTTTTCAGTCCCCCCGCCCCTGGCGGCCGGAACGATGGGCGGTACACTCGATCCTCCCGGGCGGGCCGCGGAACCCGGGTCGTCTCCTGCGCACATGCCGCGGCGAACGCCGCGGGCCAGGAACGCCGCGTCCGCCGTCCGATGCACGCCTCGACGGCACGCCTCGACGGCACGCATCAACGGGGTCAGGGAGGACTCCGGCAGGCGGGACGAATCGGTCGGACGATCGCCCGACGGCGACTTTTCGCCTGCGGTTCCCAACGGCCGCCTGCGGTTCCCAACGGGCGGTGGTTCAGGCCGGATCTCGCAGCCGTTCTGCGGGGGCCGCTTCGCCAAGCAAGAAAAAACTTATGGCGCGAGCTTCGGAGCGACGCCTCCGCCTTCTGCGCGATGCACGACCGGCCATCCTGCCGTCGTTGCTGCTGTGCGATTTCGCGCACCTGGCCGACGAAGTCCGCCGCGTCGAGGAGGCGGGAGCGGCCGGTCTGCACCTCGACGTGATGGACGGCCGCTTCGTGCCCAACCTCACCTACGGCATGCCGATCGTGGCTGCCGTGCGGCGCCTCAGCGATCTGCCGTTGGACGTGCATCTGATGATCAGCGAACCGGCCCGGTACGTCGCGGAGTTCATCGAGGCGGGGGCCGACGTGGTGACGATCCACGCCGAGGCCGTCGACGATCCGCGGGAACTCCTGACGCAGATCCGCCGCCGGGGAGCCGCGGCGGGACTCGCCTTGAACCCGCGAACCCCGCTGGAACGGGCGGCCGACGTCGCCCCCTGCTGCGACCTGATCCTGACCATGAGCGTCGAACCCGGCTTCGGCGCCCAGCCGTTTGAGACGGTCGCTCTCGACAAACTCCGCTCCCTGCGGTCGACGACTCCCGCCGAAACGATCCTCGAGGTCGACGGCGGAGTCAACGCCCAGACGATCGCCTCGTGCGTGGCTGCCGGCGCGGGCGCCCTGGTCGTGGGCTCGGCAATCTTTCGACGGCCCGACGGCGACTACCGGCAGGCGCTGGTCGACTTGCGCGCGGCCGCGGGCGCTTGACCCCAGGAGCAGCGGAGGTGGGACCATGCCGACGCTGCTGCTGATTCGCACCGGGCTCACCGAGTACGCCTGCCAAGGACGCATCCAAGGGACGCTCGACGTGCCGCTCAGCGAGGACGGGCGGACTCACGTCGAGGCGCTGGCACGCCAACTGCGGGCCGCGGAACTGCCGATCGCCGCCTTGTACTGCGGCCCCTGCCGGGCGGACCTGCAAACGGGGGAAATCCTCGGCGAATCCCTCGGTTTGCGGCCCAAGACGCTGGACGGCCTGCGGAACCTCGATCAGGGCCTGTGGCAGGGTCGTCTCGTCGAGGAGGTGCGGACCACCCAGCCCAAGATCTTTCGCCAATGGCAAGAGCAGCCCGAGACGGTGTGCCCGCCCGAGGGCGAGACGCTGCACGACGCACGGGCGCGGCTGCGGCCGATCCTGCAGAGGCTCTCCCGCAAGCACAAGCAGGCCGCCGTGGCCCTGGTCGTTCCCGAGCCCCTGGCGACCCTCCTCCACGGGCTGCTGACCGACCAGGAAGTGAGCCGGTTGTGGCCGACGAGCAAGGCCGGTGGGGCGTCGTCGTGGGAATCGTTGCCGCTGGCGGTCCGCTAGCCGCAGGCCTCGGCGGGCTTGCGGCGTAGTGGCTCGGGCGGCACGCTGGTATACTTGGGGGGAGCGGCTGGGGCAGGGCCAGGGCAGTCGCCGGGTCGAGGCACCCTCGAGAACAGGCGCCCATGAGCATCAGCGAGACGGAAGCGGCCGGCGGCAAGGGGAGGGTTCCCCGCGAAAAGCGCGGCGTGCCCAGCGGCCTGTGGCTGCGTTGCAACGATTGCGGCGCCACGATCTTTCGCAAAGAGGCCGAGAAAATCTGGAACGTCTGCCCCGAGTGCGACTACCACATGTACTTGGGCGCGCGGGGGCGGATCGACGCGGTGCTGGACGCCGGCACGTTCGAGGAGTGGGATGCGCAGCTGGCTCCGGTCGATCCCCTCGGCTTCCAGGACCAGAAGAGATACAGCCTCCGTCTGGAAGCCGAGCAGGCGCGGACGGGCCTGCTCGACGCCGTGCTGACCGGGACCGGAATGATTCGCGCTCGGCGAGTGGCTTTCGGCGTCACCGACTCGGCGTTCATCATGGGGAGCATGGGATCGGTCGTCGGCGAGCGCCTGACCCGCCTCGTCGAACGGGCCACGGGGCAGCAACTGCCGCTGATCATCGTCAGCGGTTCGGGCGGCGGAGCGCGGATGCACGAGGGCATTTTTTCCTTGCTGCAGATGGCCAAGATCTCGGCGGCTTTGGCCCGCTACGGCGAAGCCGGCGGCTTGTTCATTTCCGTGCTGACCAATCCGACGATGGGCGGCGTGGCGGCGAGTTTCGCCTCGCTGGGAGACGTCATCTTCGCCGAACCCAAGGCGCTGATCGGATTCGCCGGACCGCGAACCATCAAGGCGACGATCCGCATTGAGTTGCCCGAAGGCTTCCAGACCAGCGAATTTCTCCTGCGGCACGGCTACATCGATCGCATCGTCCGCCGCGCCGACCTGAAGAGCGAAATCGCCCGCGTGATCGACTACTGCGGCAAGAAATAGCGATGGGCATCGGCGGATTCTTCAAGTCGCTGATCGACGGCGGACGCGTGGACCTGTCGCGCCGGTACGAAATTCTCCGAGACGCCGTCTCGGGGACCATGTCCAATTTTCACCAGGCGCGCGATCGCCAGACCGACCAAATCGTCGGCCTGAAAATCCTCGACGTCGCCAAAACCGATCAACTCGAGCAGCGTTTCCGCGGGCTCGGCAAACCGAGCGAAGGCGAGATCGCCGTCCGCATGCGGCATCCGCATATCGTCACGACGTTCAGCCACGGCGTCGCGACCAGCGGAGCGCAGTTTCTCATCATGGAGTTCCTCGACGGACCGGGGTTGAACTCGCTGATCATCGCCCGCAGCGAACTGCTGCAGGGCCATCGTCTCGAATTGATGCGGCAAGCGGCCGAAGCGCTCGACTACGTGCACGAGAGCGGCTTCATCCACCGCGACATCTGCCCGCGGAATTTTGTCTGCTCCAAAGACGCCGCATCGCTCAAATTGATCGACTTCGGATTGACCGTCCCCGCCCAGAAGGAATTCATGCAACCGGGAATCCGTACCGGCACGCCCAACTACATGGCCCCGGAAGTCGTCCGCCGGAAACCGACCGATCACCGCCTCGACATCTTCGCCTTCGGCGTGTCGATGTACGAAATGTTCGCCTTCCAACTCCCCTGGCAGCGCGGAAGCGATGGCTTGGCCGCCATGAGCCACGGACAGTCCGATCCCCCCCCGCTGGCCAGGCACTGCCCGTGGGTCGAAACGCGAATCAACGACGCCGTCATGAAATGCATGCGTGCGGAGCCCAGCGACCGGTTCTCGTCGCTCAAGCAGTTCCTCAACGCACTCCGCTCCGTCAAGCACGAAGGCCGCCCCTGACGGACCCGTCGCCGCCGGTCGGCGCCGCCCGACCGATCGCGGCTCCGCCCCTCCGCAAGGGGACGTACCCCCCCTCGCACCGATCCAGACCTCCCCCCCCGGCGAGCCGGCGGGCGGCCGCCGGGTCGACAGGCCGACGCGGCCCCTCGGTGGAGTTGCGTCGCGTCGCGCAGCCGAGTAGATTGCGGAATCCTTCGACAAATTTCGCGACGCTCAAGCGGCAGCCCGGCGGGCGGCTCGATGCGGCGCGCGACGCCCGATCACGATGACCGACGGAAGTGCACGATGACCATTGATAAGAGCCTCAAAGTCCGCCGCGGCGGCGTGGGCAATCGCAGTGTGCTGACCCGAGCCGAGCGCCTGGAGAAGCTCAAGGAGACGGAGCGCTGGCAGGAGGGGGATTCTCCGCTGGGCTTGCCGAAGGTGCGCGTCCGCAAATTGACGATGAAGAAAAAGAAGAAGACCAAAGAAGACGAGAAGGGCAAGTAGACCCCCGAGCCTCCCGCGAGCATCGCCGCTCTTCGGCACGCCGCGAGGCGCCGACGTTCCGCGCTTCGACCGTTCCCCGCTCCAAGCGCCCCCCCAAGGTCCCCGCCCGCCCGAAGGGAACCGCCCGAGGGGACGCAGTCGAGGGGGCGCGCCGGAATCGCCATCGTTTGGCAGCGTGGGCGGTAGCAAGGCGGGCAGCGCGGGCTCGTCCGCCGCGGCGAGGTCGGCTTCCCAATGCCGACCGAGGGGGCGGTTCGCCTGACTGGTTCGCCTGACTAGCGTGCGGCTGGTCGCGCGGGGCTGGTCGCTGTGCCGCAAAGCGCCCTAGCGCCTCGGTCGAGAGTGCGTCGATGGGCCGCCCAGGGCCCGTGCACGCGATACGCCGGCTGCCCCGGCCGACTCGTGGCTGCTCGACTCGTGGCTGGTTCACTCGTTGCGTCGCGCGGTTCGTTTCGCCCAGGTTCGCTTTCGCAGCCCGCGCGCCGTCCCCGCTGCCCGGCGTCGGCGCCGCTCGATGGCGGCGGACTGCAAGTCAAGGCAGGGACTTCGCTCCGACGGCCCCCGCCTCTCGCGCAACCGCCGCGGGCCCGCTCAACAGGTTGGGAGTCGTCGGGCGGCCGCGCCGGGCGGCAAAGCCGGCCGTCGTTTCGCCGACCAGCCCGCGAACGGTCTGCGGCAGAGCTTTTTTGGGAGCGACCGCCGACTTCCGCGCGCCGCGTCTCCGGCGGTGCTGCAAGATGCTCGGGCGCTTCGCCGATGTCGGGCTACTCGCGAATGATGTCGCGAGCCGTCTTGCCGCTGGGGATCATCGGCAGCACGTGCTCCTGGTAGGGGACTTCGACGTCGAGCACGTACGGTCCGTCGTGGGCGAGCATCGCCTGAATCGCGGGAACGAGCTTGGCCTTGTCCTTGACGTAGGCCGCGCCGCAACCGAATCCCTTGGCAATCGTCACGAAGTCCGGGTAGCGGTCTTTGGGGCCGAGGCCGTCCCCTTTGCCGACGGCTTCCGGATGATCGATGGGCCCCAGATAGGTGTGTGCCCGGTTCCCCTGCATGAAGCGATCTTCCCACTGCACCACCATGCCCAAGTGCTGGTTATTGAGCAGCAGCACCTTGACCGGCAGCTTCTCGCAAACGCAAGTCGCCAGTTCCTGGATGTTCATGAGAAAACTGCCGTCGCCGTCGATATCGATGACCAGCGCGTCCGGGTTGGCGGCTTGCGCCCCCATGGCGGCCGGCAGCCCGAACCCCATGGTGCCCAGACCGCTGCTGGAGAGCCACTTGCGCGGCTGATCGAATTTGTAGAACTGCGCCGCCCACATTTGATGCTGGCCCACGCCCACCGACACGATCGGCTGCCGCTCGCGGGTCAAGTTCCACAATTCGCGAATCGCATGCTGCTGCAGAATGCCCGGGAACGCCTCGTTGTAGGCGAACGGCGCTTCGGCCTTGAGTTCGGCGCACCGCTTCAGCCAGGCAGACATGTCTTCCGGCGGCTGGACGACTTTGTTGAGCTGCTCCAGGGCGTACCGTACGTCGCTGCAAACGGGAATGTGGGCTTCCTTGTTCTTGTTCAGCTCCGAGGCGTCGATGTCGATGTGGACGATCTTGCCATGCTTGCAGAACTCTTCCACCTTGCCCGTCACGCGGTCGTCGAACCGCACGCCTACGGCGATCAGCAAATCCGCCTCGTCGACGGCCAGATTCGCATAAACCGACCCGTGCATCCCGAGCATGTCGAGCGACAACGGATCGCTGCTCGGAAAGACTCCCAGCCCCATGACGGTCGTCGTGATCGGAATGCCCGTGCGCTTGACCAATTCGCGCAACGCCGCCGAGGCGTCGGAGGTGACGATGCCTCCTCCGGCATAAATCACCGGCCGCCGAGACCGCCGCACGGCAGCAACGATCTGATTGATCTGCTCCGGACGGGCCATCGGCAGTTGGAACGAGTAGCCCGGCAGATTCGGCGGCGCGTCGAAGTCGGGCACGCACTGTTCAAGCTGGATGTCCTTGGGAAGGTCGATCAACACCGGACCGGGACGTCCCGTGGTCGCCACCAGGTAGGCTTCCTTGACCACGCGGGCAATGTCATGGACGTCGGTGACGAGATAATGGTGCTTGGTGATGCTGCGACAGACCTCGGTGATCGGCGTCTCCTGGAAAGCATCGCTGCCAATCACGCTCGTCGGCACCTGACCGGTGATCGCAATCAGCGGAACGCTGTCGAGTTTCGCGTCCGCGATCGCCGTCACCAAATTGGTCGCCCCCGGACCGCTCGTCGCCATGCAGACGCCGACCTTGCCCGTGCTCCGCGCCCAGCCTTGCGCTGCAAATCCCCCGCCCTGCTCGTGGCGCGGCAGAATGGTGCGGAGGCGATCGCTGTACCGCGTCAGCGCCTGGTGGAGCGGCATGCTCGCGCCGCCCGGATAGGCGAAAATCGTCTCGACTCCGAGACGCACCAACGCTTCGACGAGAATGTCGGCCCCAAGAGAAACTTGACGTGCGGTGCGGGGCTGCTCCAAGGTGGCCATGATGGGGTCTCAGCGGTAAGGGATAATCAGCTTCGAACGCGCGGGGCTGTCGCGCCGCGGATCGACGCGGTCCTCGGGAACGCGTCGCACGCCTCGGCCAGCCGCCCGGCCACGCCCAACGACGCACTTTTCAGTGCGCACTGCCGAATCATGCATCGTAAAGCCCCGCCACCCCGGCGACAACCAAGAGACCCCTCCCAAGGGGCATTCCCGGTTTGAGGCCGCCTCGTCTCCGGCGGCCACGACCCCTCCGCCGCACGCCGCCTGCGGGCGTCGAGGGGCTTTGCGGGGCGTCGCACCTCGACCGCGGAGTCGCCGGCGCGGGAACCTCCCGGACGGCGCGCCCTTCGGAAAGACGCGCCGCACGTCGCCCCGGTTCGCTCAGGCGTTGAACCGGGGGGGAATCGTGAAGGAATACAGCACGACGACTGAGCCGGCGGCCAACAAGCTCCAAGGCGCCCAGTCGGGAGGCTGGATGGTTCTTTCCGAGATGACCATTTTTCCGTTGACGCGTTGCGTCTGTTTGAGCGTGGCTTGCTCGACGGCCAACGCTTCGAACCCCAGGATGCAACTGGTGGCCCCCAAGGCCAGAAACAAAGCCCGCAGCATGACGTCGTCCTTTCCAATCCGGGAATACAGCCTTCACGGTGCGGCGGGCGGCTCGGCACACTCCGCAGCCTCGTCGAGGTGCTCGCCGAACGACCGTCGCGGAGGACGGTTTCCGACGGTCGTCGCGGGGTACGGTCGGTGCGGCTGCCGTGCTAGCACAGCCACTCTCAGATCGACCTCAACTGCCGGCGATCTTGACCGATCCGCCGAGTCCCCCTGATCGTTCGGTCTCCTCGGGTTGGGAAAACGCCGGGGGCGCTGGTTGTAAGGCGCGGCCGGCGGGGAACATCGTTGTTCGGCCAGAGCCGCTCGGGCGGAAACCGCCGCGGAGCGTGGGGCTGCCGCGGCCGGCCCTGCGGATCGGCAGGCTTCCGGAACGCGGACGCGCGTCGAACGGTCGGCGGAGGCCTGTCGGGCGCGGGAGGCACGGGTCGGCAGGGCCCCCCCAGGCGGTTCGTCTTGAACTGCCCGATTGGGCGCCGTACGATTCGCCCCCGCGCGCGACGCAGAGATCGGCTCTTCTTTCCGGGAATCCGCGAATGACTCCTGACCTGAGCGTGGTGATCCCCTGCAAGAATGAGCGGTCGAACATCGGCCCCTGCATCGACTCCGCCCTGCAGGTGGCGAGCGAGGTGCTGGTGGCCGATTCCGGGTCGACCGACGGCACGCTCGAGTACGTCAGGCGGCGCGGCGATTGCCGGGTTGTCGAGCGGGCCTACCGGACCTCGGGCGACTTCAAGAACTGGGCCATTCCCCAAGCCCGCTGCGCCTGGGTGCTGATTCTCGACGCCGACGAGCGGGTGACTGCCCCCTTGGCGAGCGAGATCACTCGGAAACTCGCCGCGGGGCCGGAGGCGGACGGGTACTGGATTTACCGGGCGAACCACCTGCTGGGGCGTCGCGTGCGGTACACCGACTGGGGCAGGGATCGGGTGCTGCGGCTGTTTCGCCGCGACGCGGGTCGCTACGAGGGCCCGAGCGATCACGGCCAGGTGGTGATTTCGACCGGAAAGGTGGGGGTGCTGACGTCGCTTCTGGACCATTACACGCTGTGGTCGTGGGGCCAGTACCTGCAGAAATTCGACCGTTACACGCGGGTGCAGGCGGAGCAGTGGCATGCGGAGGGCCGTCGCGCCAGTTGGCGGCGAATGCTGTTCCAACCGCCGCTGCGCTTCCTGCGCGACTTCGTGCTGCACCGTGGCTTCCTGGACGGGGCGGCAGGCGTCCAGATCGCTTGGATGAGCGCCTTCTATTCCTTCATGAAGCAGGCCCGATTGTGGGAGTTGCAGCACGGCCTCCAGCAGCGCGACGTCGAGGCGGAGGCAATCGACGCCGCGGAACGTCGCGTGGCCTGAGCCCCAGCGGCTACAATCGGGTCCATGCACGCCTCTTTCCGCACCTGGCGCCGGCTCCGCTGGCGGACGACGCTCATGGGGTTGCTGCTCGCGCTGGTCGCCAGCAGTCTCTACTCCTACTGGCGCGATTACCGGCAGCGCGCCGACCGCTGGGCGCGGGAGCAAATGCATCCGCCGGAAAACGCAACGTGCCGCATCTGGCTGGAGCGGACCGCCGCCGAGCGGCCGGGCGGCGCCGCCGCCAACGCGGGGCCGGCGTCCCCGCTCGGCCCGGCTGGGGCCGCGGTTCCCGACGTCCAGGGAGCGTTCGTGCGGATGAACGACGCGTGGGTCGTGCTTCGCGGCGAGACCGACCCGCCGTCGGAATGGTGGATCCCTCGGCAGCGGATTTTGGCCCTGGAGTGTTCGTCCGGTCCGTGATCGAGCTACTCAGGGGGCGTCGAGCGGCCTAGAATCCGGTCGTGCCGAAGCTGCTTCCCACCAAGGCTCCGGTCTCCGCCGCCGACGCGGTGCGCAGGCTGGCTGCTCAACTCGAGCTCCATACCGATTTCGCCGGGGTGCTGTCCGCCTTGACTGCCGGCGGCAGCGGCAGCCTGGCCGGGATCTGGGGGTCGGCGCGCGCTTTGGCGGCGGCGGCGCTGGAGCGGCGCTGTCCGGGGACGCTGACGATCGTCCTGCCTCACGCGCGGGACGTCGACGGTTGCCGGGACGATCTGGCGTTGTTTTCCGCGGCCGAGTCCGCTTCGTTTCCGGCCTGGGAATCCCAGCTGGGACAGCGCGTCGCGCACGACGAGATCTTCGCCGCCCGCTTGCGGGTGCTGAAGCGGCTGGCGGGTCCGCAACCGTTGCCGGCGGTGGTGACGTCGATCCAGGCGTTGATGCATCCCGTTCCCAGCCGCGTCGAGCTGGCGGCCGCGACGCGGCGGTTGCGGACCGGCGCGGCGCTCGACCTGGAGGAGTTCGTCCGCTGGCTGGTGCAGCAGGGGCTGCACAGCACGACGGCGGTCGAGCTGCCCGGCGAGTTTTCCGCGCGGGGGGGAATTCTCGACGTCTTTGCGCCCGACGCCGAGGCGCCGCTGCGGGTGGAACTCTTCGGCGACGCGATCGAGTCGCTGCGGATCTTCGAGCCCGGGTCGCAACGCAGCCAGCGCAACGTGGACGCAGCGGAGGTGACGGCGCTTGAGCCGAATCAGCCGCGGCGGGCCCACTGGGCGGAACATCTCCCCGAGGGGAGTTGGCTGATGCTCTGCGAGCCGGCCGACCTGCAGGAGGAAGGACGTTTCTTCCACCAGCGGCAGCAGCGGGCGGAAGAATGCTTTTCCGTCACCACGACTCTGGCCGAGTTGCTGCGGCGTCCTCATGCGTCGTGCACGAACATGCCCGTGGGAAGCGAGTCGACCACGGCCGAGCTTCGCCTGGAGTCGGTGGAGCAGTTCAGCGGCGACGTCGGCCGGGTGCGCGACCAGCTGGATGCGGTGATCGATCAGGAGCACGTGCTTCTGGTCTGCGACACGGCGGCCGAGATGGAGCGGCTGGGAGAGGTGTTCGGGGAGAGTCGGCTGGCGACTTCCGGACGGCTGCAGCTTCTGGCAGGGCGGCTGCAGGGAGGCTTTCGCTGGTCCGAGCAGGGCGTGGTGCTGATCAGCGCCGCCGAATTGTTCCATCGGCAGGAACTGTCGCGTCCCGCGGTCCGGCAGACGGGGCGGGCGATCGACAGTTTTCTGGAACTGCGCGAGGGGGACCTGGTGGTCCATCTTGCGCACGGCATCGGCCGTTACCGGGGCATCCAACTGCTGTCCAAGGAGGGGGCGGCCGAAGAGCATCTGGTGCTGGAATTCCACGAGGGCACGCGGATCTTCGTGCCGTCCAGCAAGATCGAGCTGGTGCAGAAATACGTCGGCGGCCGCAAGGCCAAGCCGGCGCTGGCGCGGATTGGCGGCAAGAGCTGGCAACGGCAGAAGCAAGCCGCCGAAGCGGCGGTGACCGACGTGGCGGTCGACATGCTCCAACTCCAGGCGGCGCGGGCGGCGCGTCCGGGCATCGCCTTTCCGGACGACAGCGCCTGGCAGCGCGAGTTCGACGCGGCCTTCCCGTACCTGGAGACGGATGACCAGTTGGCGGCGATCCGCGCGATCAAGGACGACATGCGGCAGCCCAAACCGATGGATCGCCTGCTCTGCGGCGACGTCGGCTTCGGCAAGACGGAAGTCGCGATGCGGGCGGCCTTCAAGGCGATTGACGCCGGCTACCAGGTAGCGCTGCTGGCTCCGACGACGGTGCTTGCCGAGCAGCACCGGCGAACGTTCGTGCAGCGCATGGCCGAATTCCCGTTTGAGATCGCCTGCCTGTCCCGCTTCTGCACGGCCCGCGAGCAGCGGGAAATCGTCGAGCGGGCGGCCGCCGGAAAGCTCGACCTGTTGATCGGCACCCACCGTTTGGCGTCGCCCGACGTGCAGTTCGCCAACCTCGGGCTGGTGATCATCGACGAAGAGCAGCGATTCGGCGTCGCCGTGAAAGAGCGGCTCAAGGCGCTCCGCGCCAGCGTCGACGTGCTGACGATGACCGCCACGCCGATACCGCGAACGCTGCACCTGTCGCTGCTGGGCGTGCGGAGCATTTCCAATCTGGAGACGGCTCCCCGCGATCGGCTGGCGGTCGAAACGCGGATCTCCCGCTTCGATCCGGCGTTGGTCCGCCAGGCGGTGCTTCGCGAGTTGAATCGCGAGGGGCAGGTGTACTTCGTGCACAACCGCGTGCACGACATCGACCGGATCACCGCGCAACTGCGGGAGATCGTTCCGGAAGCGCGGATCGGCATCGGCCACGGACAGATGCCCGAACACGAACTCGAGGACGTGATGTGCGAGTTCGTCGATCGGAAGTTCGACCTGCTGCTGGCCACGACGATCGTCGAAAGCGGCCTCGACATCCCCAATGCGAACACCATCTTCATCGACCAGTGCGATCGCTACGGATTGGCCGACCTGCACCAATTGCGCGGACGCGTGGGACGCTACAAGCATCGTGCGTACTGCTACCTGCTCATCGACGCCGATCGCCGGCTCACGCCGGAGGCGGCACGACGGCTGCGGGCCATCGAGGAATTCAGCGAAATGGGAGCCGGCTTCTCCCTCGCCATGCGCGATCTCGAACTCCGCGGAGCCGGCAACCTGCTCGGTTCCCAGCAAAGCGGGCACATCGCCACGGTGGGCTACGAACTCTACTGCTCGCTGCTCGAAAAGACGATTCGCCGCCTCCGGCAACTCCCCCCGACACGCCGCGCCGAGGCCTCGATCGACCTTCCGGCGGCCGCCTACTTCCCCCCCGCCTACGTGGCCGATCTCCGCGCCAAGATCGACCTCTACCGGCGATTCGCCCGGCTGACCGAAGAGCCGCCGCTGGACGAGCTGGCTGCCGAGCTGGTCGATCGCTTCGGACCGCTGCCGGCGCCCGTTCAAAACCTGGTCGACCTCGCTCGGCTGCGGATCTGGGCCAGCGCGCTGGGAGTCGCCGCCCTGCGGCTGGAGGATCGCTTTCTCGTGTGGACCGTGGAGGGCCGCGGGGCTCTCCACCGCTTGCAGCAGAAATTCGGCGGAACGCTGCGTCTGGTCGATGCGGTGACCGGGTACCTGCCGGCCCCGGGGCTCGTGGCCGAGGGACGCGCCGTCGATCCGCCGCGGCTGCTGGACCGCGTCAAAGCGCTCTTGCGACCTTCGGAGGCGGGTCCCTAGAATCCCCCCCGTTTTCGTCCGCCCGTTCGCCGCCAGGAAACGCCGCGTGCATCGCGCCCCATTCCCCTCTGGACCGCAGCGGCTCTGCGGGCCCTCCTGTCGCCGTCGCGGCGGCTGGCGGCCGGCCGCCGCGCGGTTGGTCGCGGTCGGCGGCTGGTTGGTCGCGGCCGGCGGCTGGTTTCCCCAGGTCCGCTGCGACGCAGCGACGACGTACGTCGATCCGTTTGCCGCGGCGGCGCCCTCGCGGGTGCGTGGCGTGGCGGAGGGAGCCCCCGGCGATCGCCTGAGCGAACCGGCAGGACCCGCCGCGGCCACGATCGTGCCGGCGACCTTCGAGCCTCCCCCTGCGCCGCGTCCGACCGATGCCGCAGTACTCGCCGACGCCGCACCGGCGTCGGCGGCCGAAGCCCCGCCGTCCCGCGCCCAGCCGGTCGTCGGCGGAGAGATTTTGGCGCGGGTCGACGGCGAGGTGGTGCTATCCAGCGACGTGCTGTGGCAAGTCAACCAGTTGATCGCCGCCAATCGCGACCGCATCCCCGCGGGCGAGCTGGAGGTGGTGCGGCAGATGCTCACCCGCCAGCAGGTGATGGGCCTGATCGACACGAAGCTGCTGTACGCCGACTTTCGTCGCAAGGTGCCGGCCGAGAATCTCCCCAAGGTGGAGGAAAGCCTCGAGGAGCCTTTCGAGGACGTGGAGATTCCCCGACTGATGAAATTGATGGAGGTGGAGAATCGCAGCCAGTTGGAAGCTCTCCTCAAGCAGCGCGGCACGTCGCTGCCCGGCATCAAGCGTCAATTCGTCGAGAAGACGATTGCCGGCGAGTGGCTGCGGCAGCTGACGCCCAAATCCAAGCCGATCACCCACGAGGCGATGCTGGCGTACTATCGCGAGCACGAGCGGAACTACCGCTACGAGGCGACCGTGAAGTACGAGGAGCTGATGGTGCGGTTCGACCGATTTCCGGACCGGGCGTCCGCGTGGCGCGAACTGGCCGACATGGGCAACCAGGTCTGGCAGCAGGCGTCGGCGAAAGCCGGGGTGCGCGGGGCGGTCTTCGCCGACCTCGCGCGTGAACGATCGCAGGGCTTCTCGGCGTCCGACGGCGGGAGCCATCAAATCACCTTGGGTTCCCTGCAGTGCGCCGCGCTGAACGAGGCGTTGGAGACGCTGGCGGTGGGCCAGATGAGCGACGGCATCGAGAGTCCGCTCGGCTTCCACATCGTCCGCGTTCTGGAGCGGACTTCCGCCGGCCAGCGCGCCTTCACGGAAGTGCAGGGCGAAATCCGCGAGCGGCTCGAACAGGAGCAGCGGGAGCAGTCGGTGCAGACCGAGATCGAACAGCTGCGGCGCAACGCGCGGGTGTGGACCCAATTCGACGGCGAATTGAGCGGCCCGCGACTGAGCGAAGTGCTCGACGGCGCGCGCCGTCGGTAGGATCCGCCGGCTCGCGGCGACGTTTCTGGAAGGGCGAGAGGCGGCGCCGCTCCCGCCCCGCGGCCACTTTTCCGCCGATTGAATCGCCTGCTGCCCAGCGGTACACTGGGGTCCCAAGGCGCTCCCGGGCCCGCGCACGCCCGACGCCCCTTGATCCCCGCCCGCGGCGATCGCCGCGGGCGCGTCTGCACTTCGAGCATCTCGGTAGGGGCCCACTTGTGTCCAACATTGTGGCGTTGAAGCCAGCCAAGCTGGTGGTGGAAGGCCAGGAGCACGCGCTGCCGGTCGTGGAGGGAACCGAGGGGGAGCGCGGCCTCGACATTTCCAAACTTCGCGCCCAAACCGGCTTGGTGACGTTGGACGAGGGGTACGTCAACACCGGGGCGGTGACCAGCGGCATCACCTTCCTGGACGGCGAGCGGGGCATCCTTCGCTACCGCGGCTACCCGATCGAGCAATTGGCCGAGCGTTCGGACTTCGTCGAAGTCGCCTACCTGCTGATCTACGGCGAGTTGCCCGACGCCGACCAGGCGAAAGACTTCCGTCGCAAGCTGCGGCGGCACACGCTGCTGCACGAGGACATGCGGCTGTTCTACGACGGCTTTCCCCGCGACGCGCACCCGATGGCGATTCTCAGTTCGGTCGTCGGCGCGATGGCCACGTTCTACCAGGACTCGCTCGATCCCCACGACGGCGATCAGGTCGACGTGTCGATCATCCGGCTGATGGCCAAACTGCCGACCATCGCGGCCTTTGCTTACAAGAAGTCGGTGGGGCAACCGTACGTCTACCCGCACAACGACCTGAGCTACTGCGAAAACTTCCTCCGCATGATGTTCGCCGTGCCGAGCGAGGAGTACGAAGTCGATCCGGACTTCGTGCAGGCGCTGAATCTGCTGCTGATCGTGCATGCCGATCACGAGCAGAATTGCAGCACCTCGACGGTGCGGATGGTCGGCTCGTCCAACGCCAATCTCTTCGCCTCGATCTCGGCCGGCATCAGCGCGCTGTGGGGCCCGCTGCACGGCGGGGCGAACGAAGCGTGCGTCCGCATGCTCGAGCAGATCCGGCAAGACGATTGCAACGTCAAGAAGTACGTCGATCTGGCCAAAGACAAACACAGCAATTTCCGCCTGATGGGCTTCGGCCACCGGGTGTACAAGAACTTCGATCCCCGCGCCACCATCATCAAGGCCGCCTGCCACCGCGTGCTGGCCAAGCAGAAGATCGTCGATCCCATCTTCGACATCGCCCGCCAGCTCGAGGAGGTCGCCCTCCACGACGAGTACTTCATCGAACGCAAGCTCTATCCGAACGTCGATTTCTACTCCGGCGTGATTTACCGCGCCCTGGGCATCCCCGAGCAGATGTTCACCGTCCTGTTTTCCATCGGCCGGCTCCCGGGCTGGATCGCCCATTGGCGGGAAATGCACGCCAGTTCCGGCAAGAAAATCTGCCGGCCCCGGCAAATCTACGTCGGCCCCGTCCAACGCGACTTCGTGCCCTCCGAACAGCGCTGATCGGCTTCCGTGCTCGTCGAAACCGAACTGCTGACCAAGCGCTACGGTGACGCGACGGCCTTGCGCGACGCCTCCCTGCGCGTCGAACGCGGCGAAATCGTCGGACTGCTCGGACCCAACGGAGCCGGCAAGTCGACCCTGCTCCGGCTGTTGACCGGATTCCTCCGCCCCACCGCCGGATGCGCCCGCGTCGACGGCTTCGATTGCTACGCCCAGTCGCTCGAAGTCCGCCACCGCCTGGCCTACCTCCCGGGCGACGCCCGGCTGTTTCGCCGCCTCACCGGAGCCGAGGCGATCGAGCTGCTCGGCCATCTGCGTCCCGGCGACCCCGCCCATCGGGCCCGGTTGCTCGCCCGCCGACTCGAACTCGACCTGACCCGCCGCGTCGGCCAGATGTCGACCGGCATGCGGCAGCAGCTCGCCCTGGCAATCACCCTGGCGCCGCTCACGCCGCTGGTCATCCTCGACGAACCGACGGCCAACCTCGATCCCTCCGCCCGCCGCGAGGTTCTGGACCTGGTTCGCGACGCCGGCCAGCAGGGACGCACGGTGCTGTTCTCCTCGCACGTCCTTCCGGAGGTCGAGGCCTGCTGCGATCGGGTCGTCATCCTCCGCCGCGGCGAGCTCGTCGCCTCGGCGTCGATGGAGGTCGTTCGCCGACAACACGTCGTGCGGATCGGGCTCGAAGGCCCCCTGGCCCCCCTGCCGCAAAGCCTGCACCAGCGCGTCCGCCTGGAAGCAACCGACGCGCGGTCCGCCGTCCTGCTGACCGAGGGCGATCTGACGCCGCTGCTGGGATGGCTGGCCGTCCAGCCGATTCGGGAACTGCACGTCGAACCGACCGGACTGTCGCGGCTGTACGAAAAGCACCACCCGCCCCGCGGCGTCAACGCACCCCCTTGAAGCGGACGCGGCGGCGCCCCGCACGGCGGCGCGCATCGCCCGTCCCCCCCCAAAAAAAACCACGACCGCACCCCGCGGCCTCCGCACGTCCTCGCCCCGGACGCGGCGGCTCGAAGGAATTCGCATGCACGCTTTTTGGAGCCTGGTCGTCCGCTCGTGGCGCGATAGCTGGCCGCTGCTGGTCGCCTGCGGCGGTCTGCTGGCCGTATTCCTCGCCTTTCGCATCTGGGTGGCGGCACAAATCAACTTTGAAGCCGTCGCCGCGCTCCTGGCGGGGGGAAATTTCCGCTTCTTCGAGAATATGCTTCCCGTACCCCTGGAAGTGATCGCCACGCCGACAGGACGCGTGGCGTTCGGGTTCGAGGAGTTTCCGGTGATCCTGTTGGTCGGATTGTGGACCATCGCCCGAGGAAGCGAGTGCGTGGCCGGTCGCCTGCAGGACGGCACGCTGGAAATGCTCCTCGCGCAGCCGGTGAGCCGCCTCACGCTCGTCCTCTCGCATTCGCTGATGACGCTGGCCGGCATCGTTCTGCTGGCGGCCGCCGCCTGGGCCGGATCGGCCGCCGGGATTCGCATCGCCGACTTCGCCGCGCCGCCGCCTTGGCAGCGGTTCTTGCCCGCTGCCTTGAATCTGGCCGGGCTGGCCGTGCTCATGGCGGGCGGAGCCACCTTCGCCTCCGCCGTGTTCGCCACGCGGGGCCGCGCCGTGGCACTGGTCGTCGGCGCGCTGATCGTCGAACTCACGCTGCTGCTGCTGGCCCGCGCCACGCCGGCCGTGGCCTGGCTCAAGGGCGCGACCATTCTCGCAGCTTACGAACCGACCGTGCTGACCATCCGCATGAACCAGGAGCCCGCGGAGGGACTTTGGCCCGATTTCAGCCAGCTGCTGTTCTGGACGGCCAACGGCTGGTTGTACGGCGTCGGAGTCGTGCTGTGGGCGGCTGCCGCCTGGCGGTTCACGCGGTTCGACGTGCCGGCGCCCGCCTGAGTCCCCGCGCGGAGGGCGACCGCGGGGCGTGCACGGCCAGGCCGCACGGCGCCGCGCCGCGAACGATTCACGGCAGCTCGGCGATGAAGCTTTGGATGCGGGCGTCCAGCATGGTCCAGTCGCTCCCCATCTCCGCGGTGAAGTCGTTGACCCGCTGCGCCGATTTGTAGGTTGCGAAGGCCTCGCGATCCGCGGCCCGCCGCAGCAACCGCGCGTAATTGTGGGGCCGCCGCTCGCTCAAATAGAACGACAGCGCCCAGGCTTCCGCGTAGGCCGCTTGGGCGTCGGTTTGGAATCCCTGGTCGCTCGCCACGAGCCTGAGGGCCCAATCCGCCGGTCGCTCCGCTTCGCGCGCGCGGAAGTCGGCCAGACGGCCGGCGTGCACGCGGCCGCCCGCATCCCCCGCCGAACCGTTCCACGCCTGCGGCGACTCGAACACCATCGCCAACCCCTCGACGAGCCACCGCGGCTGTTCGGCGAACCGCCGATGGACGCCGATGTTGTAGGCGGTCTGATGCACCGCCTCGTGCACGAGGGTCGAACGGTTGCCTTCCCAATCCCCGCCGGCCGCGGCCCCCGTGGCGTCGAACAGAAAGATGCGATTGCTCTCCGGGTCGTAATGCCCGAGCAGACCCGGCTGGACCTCGGTCCCTTGGCTGGCGGCGTAGGCGAAGTAATCGGCCTGATTGCGGAAAATGACGGCCGCCAACAGCGCTGGAGGCTCGTGAATCGTGAAGCCGCGGACGCGAACCGCCTGCACGAACCGCCGAAACAGCGACTCGAGGTGCTCCGGCCATTTGTTCCAGGCGCCGTCGGGATGCACCACGACGAAGTGCTGCGTCGCCCCGATCCGGTAGGACTTGCCGAATTCGGCCCGCAGCCGCATCCGCATCTCGCCCGAATCGTAAGGGACGAAGCGATTGGCCGTCCGCAGCGAATTCCGCGCGGCCCGCGGGTCGAACGTGTACAGCATGCCGTCGCGGCCGAGCAGAAACATCTCGCGGCTGTTCCACAGCAGCGGCTGTCCTTCCAGGTCGAGGCCCTCGACGGAGGTCCGCATCATGAAATCGGCCGGGCCGCCTGCGCGGACCGGTGCGCCCGCGATCACGACCGCGATCGCCAATCCCCACGAGCCAAAACGCACCATCGACATCAACGGGCCTGCGCGTGACCAGGAACAGAGGAACCGGAAAAGGGCCGCCGCGGCGGCCGCCACGCCGTGCCCAGAACCGACGGCGGCCTCCACGGAAGTTTAGCTTGCGACCGCCCGGGGGGACCGCCTGTCGGCCTCGCCAAGCCCGCGCCGCATCCGCTGTTCCGCGAAAAAGATTACAATCGAAGGGGTTGGGACGGGGCCGACCGCGCGGAGCGGCGTTCGCTCGCGACGCCCCCGACTCCGCAGCCCGGCGGTAGAACCCCTTCGACGGGTCCCCGCCCGCAGGCGTCCGAAGCGTCCCCCAGTCAGGAGCGTGGCGATGAACTGGCGACTCGCCGCCGCCTGCGCGGCGGCACTCTGCAGCGCAACCGCAACCGCGAACGCGGCCGACGGCGACGCGGCGATTGCGCGGTGGGTGCGGCAACTTGACGACGAGTCGGTCGAGGTCCGCGACGCTGCCGAACGCGCCTTGCTGTCGGCCGCCGCGGATTCCCGACAGATCGCCGTCCTGCGGCGAACCGTGCCGCTGCCTGACGACGCCATGTCGGCCGACCTGCGGTCCCGGCTGACGCGGGTTCGCCGCGCGGCGGGCGATCCCGTCCCAAGCCTTCCGCCAGCCGCCAGTCGCGTGACCTTGCAGGTCCGCGACGCGCCGCTGCCGGAGATTCTCGCCGAGTTGACGCGGCAGACGGGCAACCAGGTTGAAGACGCCCGCGCGCAGTTCGGGCAAGATGACGAACCGTTGCGGGCCTCGCTCGAGGCGGCCGACGTCCCTTTCTGGGAAGCGGCCGACCGTCTGTGCGACGCGATCCGTTTGGAGCCTTCCCCGTTCGGCGGCGCCGGCCGACTGGCCTTGATTCGACGCCCGAACGCGGCGCCGCTGCGCTCGGACAAAGCGGCCTACGTCGGTCCGTTTCGGATTGCCGCCACCGCGATCTCCGCCCGCCGCGATTTCCGCAACCCGGAACAGAGCCAGGTGCATGTCGATCTGGAGTTCGCCTGGGAGCCGCGATGGCAGCCGATCGCCATCGCCCATCCGGCCAGCGGCATGCGGGCCTTCCTCGCCGACGGCCTCGAGTTGCCGCTGTTCTCTCCGGACGCCTCCTTCGACGTCGACGTGCAGGCGGGCGCCCGCGCCGCCGAGCTTTCATTTCCGTTCCGTCTGCCGTCTCGCGACGATGCGGAGATCGACCGACTGGTCGGCGGCTTTTCGGTCTTGTCGCCGGGGGATCGGTCGGAGTTCGAGTTCGCCGATCTCCAGGCGGCCCGGCCGCAATCGCAAACCCGCTCGGGCGTGACCGTGACGCTGCACCGCGTCCGACGTAGCGGCGAGCTGTGGGAATTGCACATCCGCATCGCCGTGGCCGGCGACCAGGGCGCCCTGGCGTCCCATCGCGGCTGGGTCTTTCAAAATCCCGCGGTGCTGCGGGGACCTACGGGCGAGGAAATCGACCACGTCGGCTGGGAAACCACCCTGCACGCCGACCGCGAGGCTGGCGTGGCCTATCTGTACGAGGTCCCGGGCGATCTGACGGGCTTCGCCTGGATTTATCGCACGCCCTCGGCCTTCCAGCGAACCGCGTTTTCCTACGAGCTGCGCGGGTTAACGCTCCCTTGAACGCCGCTCCCCCGGGCCGATCCCGCGGCCAGGCCGCGAAGATTCCGGCGCGGGATTACTGGGCATCGCCCGGCTCGGACCGTCGCGGGGGAGCCTCGAGCGTCACGAGCGGCAGAGGGTCGGCCTGCAATTCGTCGATCCAGCCGCGCAACCGCAGCGGGTCGGCGGGATCGCAACCGAGCAAATAGGCCACGACTTCGGCGGCCATTTCGCCTTTTCCCAGTTCGTTCAGGCACCAGGCGAGCCCGCGGCCCGCATCGAAGAAAAATCGGTTGGCAGGGTGCAAAGCGGGCATCGGCAGGGGTTCGCCGCGGCGCTGTCGAGCACGCACGCCGAGTTGGTAGCCGATGCCGAAATGGCCTCGCCCCAGGGGAATGTCGCCGTCGACCTCGACCGCCAACTTCCCCAGCAGAAAGTGCGCCTCGATCAGTTCGCTGCAGCCTTCCAGCAGCCAACGCAGCTCGTCGCGGGCAGCGTCGTGCTCTTCGGCGGCAAGCATCTTCCGCACTTCCTCCAGATCCTCGCTGCGCTCCCGTACGCAGGGCGGATGGACGAGCATCCAACCGTGCCCCCCGGCGATGCGGGAGACGTCGATGGCGGTCTTGTTCGAAGGCGGCCGGCGACGCGACCCGTTTGGCGGCCGATTGCCGGAGTTGGAGCGGGGATCGCGGCGTTTGCGCGGCATGCCTTAGCCTCCGACCACGGCAGGTCGGCGGCCGGCGACCGACCGGAGCGGCGCGCGGCGCGCGAGCGCTGACCGAGCGTCGGGCGGCAGGTTCGGCGGAACGTGTCCCGAGCGCGGCCCGCCGGAACGCGCCGCAGCGGCCCGCCGGCAGAAGACGGCGACAATCCATCGCGCGGGGCGGCGGCGACAAGCCCCTGGGCGAGGCGCCGCGGCCGGCGTTCCGCACGGCACGGCCGCCGAGCGCCTGGCGCTCACGGGATCGATCGCCTGCTTCCGATGCACGGGGCGGATGCCGCCCGGCGAGCCGGCGCCTGGCCGGCGCGTACCGCGGCCGCAGCGTGCGAGGCCGGCGGCAGACGTTTTGCCGACGCGACCGCGGACGGTGCGGCTGTCGGGCGAAGCCGACGCCGCGGGAGAGGGGCGGCGCGCCCGGTCGCAACCGTCCGTCGGGCGTGGGACGGGCGTCTGGAACTCGGCGGAGGCGCGCGAAGCGCTGCTGGGGGCGGCGTCTCGGCGTGACGCTGTCGCCGACCAGCGGGCTCCGTCTGCTGGCGACGACGCCGTTGCCGACGATCGGCTAGCCCGCGGCATGCTGCATTTCTTTGCCAAGGGCGTAAATCTCCTCAGCGTCGAGCACCAGGTCGTTCCGCAGGAACAAGCGACCGATGGCCGCGCGATGGATCTTCATTTTATGCTTGCCGACTCCCAGAGCCCCGTAACAGACGTGGCCGTCGCGCGACTCGCCCGCGTCGGTCGGTTGGACGCCCCCCAGGCCGTGCGGCGGCACGGCATTGAGGTCGATGGCCACTTGCAAGCCGCGGGCGCTTTTCCGCTGGTCGGCGGTCAAGAGTTCAATCTGCGGCGGACCGCAGCTGACGACCGCCTGCACGCCCTCGATCGCGTCTTCGGCGGCGGCGGCCGAATCGATCGTGACCGGCGTCAGTTGGGCTCCTGGGACGGCGGCTGCGATCCGGTCGCACACCCCCTCGGCGTGGATCTGCCGCCGCGAAGCGACGCGGACCCGCGCCCCCTCGCGGGCCAGCAACCGCACGATCCTCCGCCCCACCGGTCCGGTCGCCGCCAACACCGTCACCACGGCGTCGGCCAGCGCGACGTGGCGTCCGGCAGCCAGCACCGCCGCCGCCGCCGTGGTGTTGCAGCCATTGGCATCGAGCATCACCGAGACGCGGAACGGCCCGAAGAAGGCATCGACGGCGGCCTTGAGCAGCGACTCTCCCTGCGGCGCGTCGCTGCCGCCGATAAAGATCGCCGAGTGCCGCAGCGAGCTGACCGCGCGGGTGAACAGCAACCCATACGCCAGATCCCGCACGTTTTCAGGCCGCACGCCGCCGTGCCGCAGCAGGTGGTCGACTCCCGCGTCGAGGGCCACGACGGAGTCGAACACGCTGGGCTGGTCGTCGGCGTCCAGACAAAGCAGGACCTTGCTCACCGTCATGGGAAGACTCGCTAAGCCGGCGGCGAAGGGGGCGCACGTCTCGGCGGGAACACGGCCCGGCGTCGCGGCAAGACGCCGAAGGCCGGCTGCCCGCCGAAGGCCGGCGAGGACGCTTCAGAAGCCGCGGAACGGATGGGCGGCCTGGTCCTTGCCGGCCAGCATCTCATCGGCCGAGGGCTTCCCGTGCATCGCATTCTTGACGGCCAGTTTCGTGGCCTCGTAGTTGAAGTCGTAGATCTTCCGGTCGTCGGCGGCCTCCGGATGGATGAAGACGCCGCACACGCACACGAGATCCTCCGCCTTGTCCTTGGGAATCACGCCCTCGGCGACGCAATCGGCCACGGCCTTGGCGACCGCCGCCTGTGCCGGACCGAACATCTGCACGGCCTGCCGCATCCCCTTGATCGTCACCTTGGTGATCATGACCGTCGCCGGCTTGACGGCCAGGTTCGGCGTCAGCACGGCCAGCAGGTTGGTATGGCCTTCGCTCTGCCGCGCCAGCGCGTTGGCAAAAGCCACGCCCACCGGGCCGTCTTTGCTGCCCAGCAGCAGATCGATGTGGGCGATTTCGTTCCCCTCGCCGACGAGGGCTTCTCCGATGAACATCGACATGGTCAAGGTACTCCTGAAAAAAGATGGGCTGGGGGAACTCCGCGCTGCGTCGCTGGCGACAGGCCTCGCGCGATTCCGCCAATGCGACGCGGCACGTTGCGCCGGCAGAATTCCGGCGACCGCCGCGCCCCACCGGGCGTTCCCGGGCTCGACGCCCGGCAACCCCCCGGCGTGGCAGTCGTCGGGCGGATCCCGATGATACCGCAGCAAGCCCCATTTTGCAGGGGGCTTGGCGGCGATTGCTGGACAAGGAACCCCCGATTTGCGAAAATTAGGCGGATTGCACGACCCGATTTTCGCGGACCCGATCACGTGCGCTCCTTCGCCCCCAAGAGACGTCTTCGCTGGAAGAGGCCTTCGATGATCCTTCGCACGAATCGGATCCTGCTCCGACACCGGTCGCCGCGACGCGGCTTCACGCTGGTGGAGCTCCTCGTGGTCATCGCGATCATCGGTACGCTCGTGGGGCTGTTGCTCCCCGCCGTGCAGGCGGCCCGCGAAGCGGCACGAAACAACACCTGTAAAAACAACCTGACGCAGCTGCAAAAGGCCTTGACCTCGCGGGAGACGTCGCTCCGCGAGTATCCGGGCTACGTCAACAAGCTGGGCAGCGCCGGGGGGCCGGTCAACACCCAGCTGCGGGCGAGCTGGCTCGTCATGACGTTTCCCTACATCGAGCAAAACGCCTTGTGGGATACGTGGTCGCGCGGCGTGCAGGACCCGAACGCGCTCTTCCAACCGATCGAAATCCTCGTTTGTCCCAGCGATCCCCCCCTCACCCAGGGCGAGCCCCTGCTGGCGTACGTCGCCAACGCCGGCTTCGTCCAGCGTGACGAGAACCCGGGAGCGTGGGGCAACCAGGAAAACGCCGCCAACGGCATCTTCTTCGACCGGACGCGCGTCGGCGAAGGAGCCCCCGGACCGCAGGACGTCCGCGACGATCCCAAGCAGCCGATGTTCGTCATGAGCAGCGCGACGATTCGCGACGGCCTGAGCAAGACGCTGATGGTCACCGAAAACAAGCGGGCCCTCTTCTGGGGCTATCGCGACGCGGCCGACTACACGGGGGCCGTCGACCGCAAATGGCACTTCGGCTTCTGCTGGGAACAGCCCGGCGTCATCGCCCAGGCCGGCGCAACTGCCGGCACGCCCGACCCGGTCTTCTTCCGCAAGATCAACGGACAGTCGGGCCGCGTCGATTTCCCCGACCAGGACGCCGCGTCGTTCCGCGAGATGCCCCCCCTGCACGGCTTCCCCTCCAGCAACCACCCGGGGGGCGTGAACATGGCGTTTGCGGGCGGCCAGGTGCAGTTCGTCACCGACCAGGTGGCGACCGACGTCTATGCCCAGCTGATGACCAGCGATCGGAAGAAATCGGACCTGCTGATCAACGGGCAGCGTGAAGCGCTGGTCCCCGAAGCCGGCGACGACGCGTACTAGCGGCCGCCGAGACGGCGCCGCGTGACGGAATAGGCCACGCCTCGAGGCCGCCGCGCGCCGGAAAGCTGCGGGGCGAGGCAAACGTCAGCGAGGCAGGAACCGCCAGAGGCTCGCCTGCGGTCAATCTCGCCGACGATTTGGCCCGCCGACGATTTGGCCCGCCGACGATTTGGCCCGCTGACGATGCGGCCAGCCGAGAGGCAGGCAGCCGAGAGGCAGGCAGCCGAGAGGCAGGCACATGGCGCCCAAGACGCCTGCCGGGTGTTCTTCGGGCGCGGCAAGCGTCGCGCCCAGCGCGGCGCGGGCGGGCAAGCGCGATCGGCCGACTCGCTCTGTCCCAACTTGCTGCCACGAGCTTTGGTTGCAATGCTCGTGGCGACGACTTCTCAACCGGCGGCGACTTCCCAACCGGCGACGACTTCTCAGCCGGCGGCTAAGCGCCGGGCGCGGCTGCCGCCGACTTCTCCGCTGCGGCGCCTGGGTCGCCAGCCGACTTCGAGGGTGCATCCTCGAACAGCGCTCGATTGATCTCGGGGAGCATCGCTTTGGCGAACCGCACGGCCGGATTGTCGACGATTTCGTCCTTGCCTCGCGGCAGCGTGAACGTGAAATAGAGCTTGTAGAGGCCCGAGTTGTTGCCGAAGTGCAGCCGCTGCCAGCCCGGTTCGGGAGCCTCCCAAGACTGTTGGCCTTCGCGATTGGCGTTCCAGCTCCAAAAGACCCGCCGCTCCACCAGACCCTGCGGCGATTCGTTGCGGAACTTCGCCGTGTTGAAGCCGGCTTCCTCGCCGTCGCTGAGCACGATCTTCTGCTGGACGGGCGTCCCGATCGGAGAGAAGCCTTGGCTCGGGTAGCAAATGTCCGGCGTATGGCGGCAGATGTCGCGAGAATGGCCGACGATCAACCACAGATCGACCACCTCGCCGGTGTCTTCGTTGACGTAGGTCCGGTTGACATGGCTTACCGCACCAGCGACTTCGAGCACCTCCTCGGTCACGCCGACGTCTTTGCCCCTCCACGGCCCGAGCGTTTTCGGAACCTTGGAAAAACGGCTTTCGAACTCCATCTCCGACACGCTCGAATCGCGAAAACGATCCGAGTACTGCGCTTCCTTCCAGGTCAGCACGAACAACAGAAATACGGCGACGGCAGTGGGAACGTAAAGACGGGCCATGAAGCTACCGAGAGGGTGACGCTGTCGGGATGGAGCCGAGATCGAGAGCGAGAGCCGTAAGCGAGAGCCGAGAGCGATCACGCCAAGCAGGATCACGCCAAGCAGGATCAAGCGAGGCAGGATCAAGCGAGGCAGGATCGAGCCAGGCAGAGTCGAGCCAGCCGGGATCAAGCCAGCCGGGATCAAGCCAGCCGGGATCAAGCCAGCCGGGATCAAG
>Ga0169931_10001163_pt1 | contig 43327 bp, 31 predicted proteins | sample Kivu_15m_20L_FD_129675 | JGI IMG/M metagenome (GOLD analysis project Ga0169931, IMG submission 129675) | Freshwater microbial communities from Lake Kivu, Western Province, Rwanda to study Microbial Dark Matter (Phase II) - Kivu_15m_20L... | ecosystem: Environmental > Aquatic > Freshwater > Lake... | reverse complement strand
TCCAGCGCAACACCCGCCTGCTCGACTTCCTCTACGCTCAGATCGCCAATATGGAGTTCCCGCAGACTTCCGCTTTGGGTGGCGGCACCACGACCTTCGGCCAGAAGTATGGCACCCAAAATGCCGCCCAGCTCGCCATCCAGTTCTTCGACTACATCCGCAGCACCAATCTCTACGACGGTCTCCTCGCCCGCGATCAGGATGGCATGCCCGCATCAGGACTCTCTGGCACGAATCTCTACGACCGGAAAGACCAGACCCTCGATCCGGCGCGCCTCACCTACACCAGCCATCGCATCACCCGCCGGGCCATGGGCAGCCTCAGAGGGGGACAGCAGGCTGACGCCAGGTTCGGCGGCGACTATTTGTCCGACGACTCCGGCGTTGTTCCCGGTCACGGCCAGGTCAGCCCTGCCCGCTGGACGAAAAACGGTCAGACCTTCCAAGGCTTCGGTCGCTTTTTCACTCTCTCTGAGGTCGGCTTCCAGATCATCTGCACCGCCGATGGCAAAAACGACGAAATCTACGCGGTGAACAACGGTCAAGGGGTCCTGAGCGGCGGCGGCAGCGCCCCGCGGGCTCCTTCCACGCGCACTCAGGACCAGGGTGGTGCTGGAGCAGCAGCCAATGTCGGAACGGATGTGTTCCCTCCCAACTGGCCTCCTGGAAATACCCGTCTGGGTCCCTACCGCTGGTATTCGAATTTTCCGCCCCTCACAGACACCACGGGCCGCCTTTACGGCTGCGATCCCGGGAACCCGGCGCGCCACCCCTCCCGCCATCCCGGCTACAACCCTGAGAACTGGAATCTCACCCTGGAGGTCAACACTCCCCTGCAGCCCACCCAGAAGCGTGTCCAGCTCATGTTCATGCTGGAGGCCTTCTGCGCCATGCAGGGCTGGACGAAAATTCATCCCGAGTGGGCCATCGTCCTCGACGGTACCTTCATGCGCTCCATCCAGCTCGACGGCCAGACGCTCTTCCCCTCCACACGTAATATCATCGTCAAGTCCAACAGTAATGTGTACGAGCACCATGATGTGTATTCGAATGGCGGCTTCGCCGGTCCCACCGCCATCGCCGGCGGCCGTTCTACGCGCGGCTGGGGCGGCACCCAGATCGGTGATGACACTGATCCTTATGTCAACGGAGCCGCTCGCACCAGCAGTGGCAATCGTTACATCGAAAACGACGGCAACCCCATCGCCCACACCGGCCTCAACAGTTGGGGCCTTGTCAGCGCCCCCATCACCATCAATCGCGCTGGCCCCATGCGTCTGACCTTCGGCCAGCGCGACATGCGCATTCGCATCTATGACAAGCACAGCCGCGCCGGCAACGCCGGCCAAGAGGTCCAGACCATCAACATTTCCTTCGACAACATGACTCTTCCGGTCCCGGCGCTTGCCTTCGGCGGTGAGCGCAGGCTTTCTTCCGACCCCGGCGGTACCAATCCCGCCAGCAAGAACCCCGCCAATCGCGCCGAGATCAGCCACTACTGGTATGTGGACCAGTTCGGCCGGGAAAGGTACCGCCGCTCTCTCCAAGCACCCCATTGGTGGTGCTTCAATCGCATGGGCTGCCTCGGCCGCATGCAAGGCACCGTGAATCCAGGTTTTAACGGTTCCAACAACCTCTGGAGTGTTCCTCCGGCCTTCGTCACCACCTTCACCAATTCGGATCAGCAGGTGCTTTTCGGTCGCCTGGACACCGAGAGTCGTTTCTCCACCGGGGCGGGCAGTTTTGATAATGGCGGGCGGGACGGCTTCAGCCTTTTCCCGCCAGAGGTCATGAACGGGTACATCGATGAAAACGGCAACCCATGGACTGGCAGCGACGTCGTCCGCACCTATGTGCCGTCTGTGGGCGACTACCGCCTCGTCGCCGCCCGCAACACCGTCCCGCGTACCATGTGGATGAAGCACCCCGTCTGGGCGGCGGCGGAGGCTGCTTCCCCGCTCACCCAGCCGCGTACGATCCACAGCTTCACCACCCACTGGGCGGACACGGAAAATGGCGCCGTGCTTCCCAACGTGGCCTCCGCCGTTTTTTCCCCCTATGTGCGCACGGAACACATGCTCGCCGTTCCCTTCCACAGCCGCCGCCGCGTTCCCGACCTGCCCCCGGCGGACAGTTGGTCTCGCACTGCCAACAGCTACGGTGACTTTGACAACGGCATCGCCAACTCGCGTGATGGCCCCTACGTCAACAAGCCGGACGAGGGCAATTACTTCGCCGGTGAGTTCACGCGCTACAACACCAGGAAGTTCTATCGTTCCGGTTATTTCTACGAACCCTGGCGCAACAGCGATGACTGGCGCAGCGGCGTTTACATGACGCCCAATCGCATGGTTTCCTCCCCCGTCATCTTCGGCTCCCTGCCCACCGGCGTCTGGGGTGGTGGCAGCGTTAGCACCAATGCCGTCGCCTCCTCCGGGGCCAGCTACAACACCAACCAGGATGGCAAGCCCTGGCAGACCCTGCTCTTCCGGCCCTACTCCCGCGCCCACAGCTATGGCAAGCCCGTCACCACCGGCCACCCCGGAGATCACAATCCGCGTGACCACAACCTCCTCGACCTCTTTTACATGCCCATCGTGGAGCCCTATGCCATCAGCGAGCCGCTCTCCATCGCCGGACGTCTCAACATGAACTACCAGATCATGCCCTTCACGCACATCACCCGCGCCACAGGCATGCACGCCCTCATGAAAGGGGAGTTCATGACAACCATCCCCGCCAATAATGATGTGAACAACGCCAAGAGCTACTATCAGGCCGCCTCTCAGGCCATGTGGAGCAACACCGGCGACCGATACTGGGACGAAGCCACCAATCGCAAGTTCTGGCACCGCCCGATCGATATCACCCGCACACTCCATCAGTTCGAGCAGCGCTTTCGCCTCACCGCCACCGGCTCCAACCACAACGGCGCCCGCATCCGCGGCCTCTTCCGCACCCCCAGCCAGATCTGCGAGATCCACCTCATCCCGGATGTCTCCCGCGGCCCCTCCGCCAGCCCGATCGAAAACATCGGCAGCGTCGGCAGCGTCAGCCTCTCCACCAGCGGCTCCCAGCTGCAGCAGATCATGGACGATTTCTGGCAAAACCACGCTCCCACCGGGGACAACACCCGCGAGCGTCCCTACTCCAACCTCTACAACCGTCTTACCACTCGTGGAAACACGTTCCGCGTCCACATGCGCGCCCAGACCTTGCGGAAGGCTCGTTCCTCAGCCGTGGATGTCTTTGACCCGGCCAAAGATGCCATCCTGGGTGAGTATCGCGGCTCCGCCCTCATTGAACGCTACATCGATCCCACCGACAGCAGCAATCCCATCCCCGACTACGGTGAGGCCGCCAACCCTCTCTCCCTCGCGCCGCTCGACACCTTCTACAAGTTCCGCACCCTCGAATACAAGCGCTTCAGCCCATGATCGTGACCGCACATCCCCCCCGCCGCCCCGCCTCCGCAGGCTTCTCCCTCGTTGAGGTGACGCTAGCGGTGGCCATCGCCGCGCTCGCCATCATCACCCTGCTCGGCCTCATGCCGCAGGGCCTCGAAATGTCCCGCAAAACCGGCATTCTCACCATCAACAGCAACATCATCGAGCAGATCATCCGCGACCTCGAAAACACCCAGTTTAATCTGCTCCCCGCGCAGGGAACGGGCACCCCTGCAGGCGGTGGCAACCCTCTTCCAGAGAAAAGCCGCCGTTATTTCAACGACCAGGGGCAGGAAGTGCAGCAGCAGTCCGGTCAAGTCACCTTCGTCGCCGAGATCGACTTCTCCCGGCCCGCCTCCCTGCCCAAGACCGAACGGACCCAACCCTACCTGCGCCGCGTCATCATCCGCGTCGCCACCTCCGCGAATCCCGACTTCCAGTTTGGAGATACGAACCGCCTCGCCTACACCACCTTCAACCATCTGCTCGCGAAATCCCGCTGAGCCAACGTCATGCACGCAGGATCACTCATGTCTTTCCCATCAGCTTGTTCAGCTGTGCCGCGCCGTAGCATCTCCCGTGCCTTCACTCTCGTGGAGTTGATGATCTCCATCACCATCCTCGTCATCCTCATGTTGGTGGTCACCCAGGTCATCGGCATCGTCCAGCGCAACTGGGTTCGCTCCAACGCCCGCGTCTCCCAGTTTCGTGAGGCTCGCGTCGCCTTCGACACGCTTACTCGCAATATTGGCCAGGCCACCCTCAACACTTACTGGGAAAGCGCCTCCGACCCCTTCCGAACCGACGCCGCCAACCAGCAGGTGACCCGCGCCCGCGCCAATCTGCGTCAGTCCGAGTTGCAATTCGTCTGTGGTCCCACCACGAATCTCCTCACCGCAGCATCCGGCTCGAAGGCAAACTATCCGGGCCACGCCGTCTTTTTCCAGGCCCCCCTCGGCGTCACCCGTCTCGTCGCCGCCACCGGTACTCAGGCCGACACCGAAAACATGGTCAATCTTCTCTGTGGCCGTGGTTACTTCGTCGAATGGGGGGATGACCAGCCCTACCGCCCGCCGTTTCTCAACCAACTCACCAGCGTGCCTCCGCGTTTCCGCCTCCGTTTGATGGAATACAGCCCCACGGCGGAGATGAATCGCATTTATGCCGATGGTTTCCGGCTCATTGATCCTGCGGATCGCACGAAAATCATCAATTCCCGGCGATGGTTCCAGGACGCCCTCACTTCCACCGTGCAGCAAAACGAGCAGGTCGGATCACGCGCATTCACCCGGCCCATCGCCGAAAACATCCTGACCCTCGTCATTTCTCCGCGCACTGAGACCAATGTGGCTGCCGGTGGAAGCGTCGAGCCTTTCGCTATCGCCCGCCGGTACGAGTTCGATTCTGCCCTTGTCACCAATCCGGGGTCAGTCGCGAGCAACAGCCCGCAAGGCACCCAGCACCAGATGCCGCCTCTTCTGAAGGTGACCATGGTTGCCCTGGATCAGCGCGGCGGTGAGAGTCTCTCCAGCAACCAGACGCTGCGCCAGAAGGTTCTCGATGAGGCATCCGGCCTTTTCACCAACGCGGCGGATTACGAATCTGACCTCGAAGGCACGGACTCGCAGCCCGGCAAGCTCAAGACGCTCCTTCTCGAAAACAAGCTCGATTATCGCGTCTTCACTACCACCATCGCCCTCAAGCAGGCACGCTGGAGCTTTTAACTCCTTTCTCCAACCGCCGTCATGATCCCTCGGTCTCCTTCATCAACACGGACGCATGCGTCCCGCGCCTTCTCCCTGATCGAGATGCTTGTCGTGGTGACAATCATCGTCCTCCTTCTCGTCTTCTCCTCGCCAGCGCTCTCCCGCACGCTCATGGCCAGCAAACTCGCCTCCGCCGGCGAGACTGTCTTTGGCGCCATTTCGGAGGCGCAGCAGATGGCCTATGCCAGCAATGTTCCCGTTGAGTTGCGTTTCTTCAAGGTGCCTGACGCCTTCGGTTCCAATCCTGCCTATCGTTCTTACCAGGTTTTCAAAATCATGCAGGTGACAGATGGCGCGGGTGCCGCGGCCAACGTCAAGGAATCCATCGAGCCCGCAAACAACCTCGTAAACCTTCCTGAAGGCGTCATTATCGTCTCCGACGACGCCCTTTCTCCGGCGCTGATGGGAGACGGCCTGCAGGACACCAAGGAGGGCGCCAGCGTCGGCTATTCGGGCGTTCCGAATGCTGTTTACAATGCTTGGCGTTTCATGCCGGACGGCACCTGCCGCAAGGTTGGCAAGGCCACCAGCGGTTTCGCGAGTTTGGAATTTCAAAAACTCACCGAAAGCTTCCTGACCGTCACCATCGAAAGCGGTCAGGCGATCAGCGTGCAAAACCTGCCCAAAAACTTCTTCACCATCCAGGTGGACCCATTCACAGGAAAGGCGCGCAGCTATAAGCCCGGCTTCTGATTTCGTACAGGTCAACTTTCCGCATGACAGCGCTCTGATCGCCGCTTACCTGCGACATGGGTGAACTGCCTTCTCTCGCTTTAAGTTTCGACGACGTCCTCCTCCTCCCGGCGCACAGCGCTGTTTTGCCTGGGGAGGTCAATGTGAGCACCAAACTGGCCTCCATCGGCCTCAACGTGCCCATCCTTTCCTCCGCCATGGACACCGTCACGGAGTCCGAACTGGCCATCGCCCTCGCACGGGAAGGCGGTCTCGGCGTGGTGCATCGCAACATGCCCATCGACCTCCAGGCGGAGCAGGTCGCCCGTGTGAAGCGCAGCGAAAACACCGTCATCCAGAATCCGCACACCGTCACTCCTGAGACGCGTTTGGGTGAGTTGCATCGCCTGATGCACGAAAAAGGCGTCAGTGGCTTCCCGGTCGTGGATAGTGACGGAAAACTCGTCGGCATGGTCACCAGCCGGGATCTTTGGTACATCGAGGACGAAAGCACGCCCGTCTCCGCCGTCATGACCCCGGGCACGCGGCTCGCCACCGGCACCCCGCAGACCAGCTTCGATGACGCGCTGAAAATCATCTACACGCATCGCATCGAAAAGCTCCCCCTCGTCGATTCGCAGGGCAAACTCGCCGGACTCATCACGAAGCAGGACATCATCAAGCGCCAGACCTTCAAACACGCCGCCAAGGACGCCAACGGCCAACTCCGCGTCGGTGCCGCCGTCGGTGTGGGTGACGACTGCGTGGACCGCGGCAAAGCTCTGCTGGCTGCTGGCGCGGACGCCATCTTCATCGACGCTGCCACCGGCCACACCAGCCGCGTCATGAGTGTCATCGCCCGTTTGCGTGAAAGTCTCGGTGCAAACATCCCCATCGTCGCTGGAAACGTCGTCACCGCCGATGGCGCACGCGATTTGATGTCCGCCGGCGTCTCCGCCATCAAGGTCGGCGTCGGCCCCGGTTCCATCTGCACCACGCGCATCATCTCCGGCGTCGGCATGGCCCAGTTCAGCGCCGTGCAGGAGGTGGCGGAGGTCTGCAGGCCCGCGGGAGTCACCGTCATCGCCGACGGCGGCATCCGTTACTCCGGCGACATCGTCAAAGCGCTCGCCGGTGGTGCCGATCTCGTCATGCTCGGCTCCTTGCTGGCTGGAACGTCCGAAAGTCCGGGGAACATGGTCAAGTGGCAGGGCCGCACCTTCAAAGAATACCGCGGCATGGGCAGCCTCAAAGCCATGCGCAAAGGGGCAGGGGACCGCTACGGCCAGAACAGCTCCGGCAAGCTCGTCCCCGAAGGCGTCGAGGCCCGCGTGCCTTACAAAGGCCCGCTCGCCGACGTCGTCTTCCAGCTCATCGGCGGCCTGCGCAGCGGCATGGGCTACGTCGGTGCCAACACGCTCGATGAATTGCGCGCCAAAGCCCGCTTCGTCCGCATCACTGCTGGCGGCCTCAAAGAAAGCCACCCGCACGACGTCGTCATCACCGAGGAACCCGTGAACTACGAGCCGCATTGATCCGGCATCTCTGTGTTCCTCCGTGATCTCTGTGGTTAATTCTTTTCTGTTCTCATGACGCCCCAAGAAGTCGCCGTCCTCGATTACGGCTCCCAGTATTCCCAGCTCATCGTCCGCCGCGTGCGCGAGCTTGGCTTTGTCTCGCACCTGTATGCCCCCGCCGAGCTGGCGAACCTGCAATCCCCAGGTGCCATCATCCTTTCCGGTGGCCCGCGCAGCACCTCTGAAAAAGACGCGCCCGATGTCGATTACGCCAAACTCATGTCCTTCGGCGTCCCCGTGCTCGGCGTTTGCTACGGCATGCAGCTGCTCAACATCAAGCACGGCGGCTCCGTGAAGCCCGGCGTCACCCGCGAGTATGGCCCGGCCAAACTCGTCGTCACCAGCCACGAGGACCTCTTCGCAGGCATCTCGCCCGAATCCCAGGTCTGGATGAGCCACAGCGACACCTGCGCGAACCTCGCCGATACCACCCAAATCATCGCCACGAACGAAGATGCCGTTCCGGTCGCTCTGAAGTGGTCCGACCGCTGCTGGGGCATCCAGTTTCACCCTGAGGTCACCCATTCCCACGAAGGCACCGCCATCCTGCGGAACTTCCTCACCAAAAGCGGTGCCCAGCTCGCCAAGTTCGACATCAACGCCTTCAAAGCCCAGATGCTCGACCGCATCAAAGCCGAGGTCGGCAACCGCGAAGTCATCTGCGGCGTCTCCGGCGGCGTGGACAGCACCGTGCTCGCCGTCTTGCTCGCCAAGGCCGGCGTGAAGGTGCGCTGCATCTTCATCGACACCGGCATGATGCGCCTCAACGAGGCCGCCGAGGTCAAAGCCCTCTTCGACGAGGTCGGCGTGCCCATCGAGCAGATCGACGCCAGCGCCACCTTCCTCGGTGCCCTCCAAGGCATCACCGATCCCGAAAAGAAGCGCGTCATCATCGGCACCCTCTTCGTCGAAGAGTTCTGGAAAGTGGCCGACAACGTCGAATTGCTCGCCCAGGGCACTTTGTATCCTGACGTGATCGAGAGCGCCACGAGCGGCAGCATTGCCAGCAAAATTAAGACGCATCACAACCGCGTCGATCGCATCATGGAGCTCAAAGAGCAGGGCAAAGTGCTCGAACCGCTCGCTGAGCTCTTCAAAGACGAGGTCCGCGCCCTCGGAGCCAGCCTCGGCATCCCGCACCGCGCCTTGTGGCGTCATCCGTTCCCAGGACCCGGTCTCGCCGTGCGCATCCCCGGCGAGATCACCCCCGAACGCGTCGCCATCACCCAGCAGGCCGATGCCATCTTCATCGGCGAACTCCGCCGCAGCGGCTGGTATGAGCAGACCTGGCAGGCCTACGCTGCCCTCCTCCCCGTGAAAACGGTGGGCGTGAAAGGCGATGAACGCAGCTACGAGCAGGCCATCAGCCTCCGCGCCGTGATTTCTGAGGACGCCATGACCGCCGAATGGGTCCGCCTGCCCTACGAAGTGCTCGCCAGCACCTCCAACAAGATCCTCAACAGCGTCAAAGGCGTGAACCGCGTCCTCTACGACATCAGCACCAAGCCCCCGGCCAGCATCGAGTGGGAGTGATCACCATGAGCGCTGGATTTCTTCTTTCGTTCGAAGGCTCCGAAGGCTGCGGCAAATCCACGCAGATCCGCCTCTTGAAGGAACGGCTCGAACAAGAAGGCCGCGAAGTGATTGTGCTGCGCGAGCCCGGTGGCACCGAGATCGGTGAGAGCATTCGGCATCTCCTCCAGCATGCGAAAGAAGGTCATAGCATGACCGCGGAAGCCGAATTGCTCCTCTTTGCCGCAAGCCGTGCGCAGATTGTCCGGGAGAAGATCCGTCCGCTGATCGAAAGCGGAGTGTTCGTCATCCTCGACCGCTTTTTCGACTCCACCACGGTCTATCAGGGGTATGCCCGAGGGCTGCCGCTCGATAGCGTGCGTGCCATCAATGCCTTTGCCATCGGCGGCACACTTCCGCGGCTCACGCTCGTGCTCGACATGGACACACAGACCGCGTGGCAGCGCATCCATGCCACCGGTCGTGAACTCGACCGCATGGAGAGCCAGCCGCCGGCGTTTTTCGAAAAAGTGCGTCAAGGCTACCTCGATGTGGCCAAAGCCGAACCACAGCGCGTGAAGATCATCGACGCTGCCGCCGCGCCTGAAAAAGTTCACGAGTCCATCTGGCAGATCGTTGCCGCGCAAATCCATGCCGTTCAAGAGTGACCATGCCCTGCAGCTTCTCGGACGCGCCCGTGACAACGGGCGCCTCGGGCACGCCTACCTCATCACCGGGCCCAAAGAGGCGCGGCATGAGGACTTCGCGGCGAAGGTGCTCGATCTCGTCGTTGGCACGCCGCAGCGGACGCTGGAAGGTTGGGAAGGGCAGGGGGCCGTCGTGCTGCGGCCGCAGAGCAAGTCACGCCGCATCACCATCGGCGATGATGGCGACGATCCGGGCACGATCCGCTTTTTGGAGAAGATGATTCGCCGCACGGCGGCTCCGAACGGCTGGAAACTCGGTGTCATCGTCGATGCGGAGCGCATGAACGTGCAGGCGCAGAATGCCTTCCTCAAAACGCTCGAAGAACCGCCGCCGCGCACGCTTCTTCTGCTGCTCACCACACAGCCGGAGCAGCTTTTGCCGACGATCCAGTCCCGCGTGATCGAGGTGGGACTCATGCCGCCCGCCGGTGCCCGCATTTTCACGGAGCATGAGAACCAACTCCTCATCGTGCTCGGCAAGCATGCGTCCCGTGGTTCCGGCACCCTTTCAGGAGCGCTCGCTTTAAAGGTCGAGTTCGAGGAGATTCTGGAGGAATTGCACGAGGACCTCAAAAAGAAGCATGAGGACGAGTTTGAGCGCGAGACCGAGCACTATGGCAAGACCACCGACGGAAGCTGGCTAAAACAGCGCGAAGACCAGGTCGAAGCCGCCATCGAGGCTGACTACATCCAGCAGCGCAGCGCCTTGATGGACCTGCTGCTCTCCTGGTTCGGAGATGTGGCCCGTCAGCAGGCTGGAGCCGAGCATCTCGACCTGCCGAAGCACCAAAGCCTTACCGCCACGCTCGCCACCAAATGGGAACCGGCAGAGGTCGCCAAGCGCGTGCGCATCCTGCGCCAGCTTGAAAGCCACCTGCACACCAACGTGAACGAGTCCCTCGCGCTCGAGGTGTGCTTCATTCAGGCCTTTGGCTCCTGAGTTTGTTCAGCTACCTCCATGAAAACGGTTTCTCTGCTCCTCCTCACCGCCGTTTGCACGCTCGCGGCAGAACCCTTCATCGAGAAACAAGACCTCTTCACCGTCGGCGACGATCCTGCCTACAACATCTACCACATCCCTGGCATCGTCGTGACGGCCAAAGGCACCGTTCTGGCCTGGTGTGAGGCACGCAAGGGTGGCGGCGACTGGTCGGACATCCGCATCCTGCTCCGCCGCAGCACCGATGACGGCAAGACGTGGAGCAACCCGCAGAGCATTGCTGATGTCCCCGGACCGAAGCAGAAGAACCCCTTCGCGCTCCGCCTCAAAAACGTGGACACCACGCAGGTCACCTACAACAACCCCGTTCTCATCGCCGATCGTGACGGCACGGTGCACATGCTCTTCTGCCTCGAATACGAACGCGCCTTTTATCAGCGCAGCGAGGACGACGGCCTCTCCTGGTCCAAACCGGTCGAGATCACCGCCACCTTCGACGCCTTCAAAAAAGACTACGCCTGGAAAGTCATCGCCACCGGCCCGAATCACAGCATCCAGCTCAAAACCGGCCGCCTTGTCGTGCCAGTGTGGCTTTCCACCGGCGAAGGCGGCAACGCGCACCGCCCCAGCGTCACCGCCACTGTTTACAGCGATGATCAGGGCAAAACCTGGAAGGCCGGCGACATCGCCGTGCCCTGCACCGACGAATGGATCAATCCAAACGAAACTGTCGCCATCGAGCTCAACGACGGCCGCGTCATGCTGAACGTCCGCAGCGAATCCAAAGCTCATCGTCGGCTCATCACCACCAGCCCCGATGGCGCCACCCGTTGGAGCACGCCAAAGTTCGACGAGGCGCTGTTGGAGCCCATTTGCATGGCCGGCATCGTCCGCTACGACCACGGCGGCAAAAGCCTCATCCTCTTCTCCAACCCGCACAACCTCGAAGATGGCCGCGAAGGCAACCCCGAACCCGGCAAGAGCCGCGCCCGCAAAAACGTCAGCATCAAAATCAGCCGCGATGAAGGCCAGACCTGGCCCGTGAACAAACTCCTCGAAAACGGCCCCAGCATGTACTCTGACATCGCCGTGACGCAAAACGGCACCATCCTCTGCTTCTACGGTCGCGGCACGAAGCCCGGCTTCGCCGGCTCCGGCCTGACGCTCGCCCGCTTCAATCTCGAATGGCTCGAACAGCCATGAGGAGCCCAAAGAGGGGTCGAGTTGAGGCCCTTGCTCGAAAAAACTTCACTTTTCTGTCCTCGCAGGCAGCCATCGCTCGTCGATGCTTTGATAGGGATGGTGGGCCCGCAGTGGTGGAGGACTGGGCTTCTCATCTTGCCATCGACGGTGGGAAAACGGTGTAGGACGTCGATTACGCGAAGTCGAAGACGCGGCTTGAACAGGACGGCCAGGTGCTTGAGTGGCGAAAGTCGTGTGGCCGAGTCTTCTGGACGCGTGTAAGTCACCCGAGACGGCTGCACCATTTGTCTTACTCCCATCACCATGATCCGATCTCTGGCCTTTCTCATGCTTGCCACCGTCGCTGGAGCTCAAAACGCCGATCAAGCGCTGCGTGACTTCTACCAGGAATACCTCGAAGCCTCACTGCCGCTCAGTCCGACCAGCGCGACGCGTTTAGGCGATCATCGCTTCGATGCACAGCTCGATGACGTCTCGCCTGCGGGCCTGGAGAAGAGAATCACGCTCGCGAAACGCACGTTGGAGGATTTGCCGAGGCGGGTGGCCTTTGAGAGGCTCTCGCGTGATGGTCAGATCGATTACGAAATGCTGCGCGATGGCCTGAAGCTCGAACTTTGGTCCGACGAGCACGAAAAACCCTGGCAGCGCGATCCTCGCGGCTACACGAACATTGCCACCGACTGCGCGTATGCCCTGCTGACGCAGTCCACGCTGCCAAAGGAGCAAAACATTGCGAATGTCATCGCCCGCGTGAAGCAGGTGCCCGCGGTGATCGCGCAGGCGCGGTTTTCGCTGAAGAATCCGACGCAGGTGCACACCACCACCGCCATCACGCAGACACGCGGCGCGGTGATGTTTTATGAGCGCGACTTGCTCGATCTCGTGGGCGACACACCGCGCAAAGCGGAGCTGCAAACCGTCGCCAAAGCCGCGGCGGAGGCCATGCGGGGGCATTTGAACTATCTCCAGCGCGAACTGCTGCCCACCGCGACCGATGACTGGCGTGCGGGGAAGGAGCTTTTCGCGCAAAAGCTCGATTTGGTGCTCCAAGCGGGCATGAACGCCGATGAAGTGCTCGCGCGAGCCGAGACGGCCTTTGCGCAAACGAAGCGTGACATGCTGCTCGTGTCGCGACAGCTCTGGTCGAAGGCTGTTCCTGGCGAAACGGTGCCTGCCGACGACGAAGAAGGCCGCCGCGAGACCATCGAACGCGTCATCGACTGGGTGGGCAAGGATCACGGCTCACCCGACGGCCTCGTGAAGGACGCAAAGGCCACCGTGGCGGAGATCAGCGACTTCATCACGAAGCACGACATCCTCCAGATGCCGAAGCCGGACAACTGCCAGATCCTGGAGATGCCTGAGTTCCAGCGCGGCAACAGCATGGCCTTCCTCAATGCCGCCCCGGTGCTCGATCCGAAGGCGGATACCATTTACGCCATCAGCCCGCCGCCCGCCGACTGGCCCGTGGAGCGCGTGAAGAGCTTCCTCAGCGAATACAACCAGCGCATGCTCAAAATCTTGACCATTCACGAGGCTTACCCAGGTCACTACGTGCAGCTGGTGTATGCGAACCGCAATCCGTCCATGATCCGCCGCGTGCAGGGTTCAGGCGTCTATATAGAAGGCTGGGCCGTTTACACCGAGCAGATGCTCCTCGACCAAGGCTACGGCGATGGCGATCTCGCGCTACGCCTCATGCAGCTCAAATTCTTCCTCCGCGCCATCGCCAACACGATCCTCGATCACAAGATGCACTGCACCGGCATGACCGACGACGAAGCGCTCACCTTCCTCACCAAGGAAGCCTTTCAAGCCGAAGGCGAGGCCCGTCCGAAGATCACCCGTGCCAAACTCAGCTACACCCAGCTTTCCACCTACTTCGCCGGTCGCGAAGCCCACATGCAGGCCCGCCGCGAGGTCCAGCGCCAACTCGGCAAGGCTTTCATTCTCGGCCGCTACCACGAAGCCGTGCTCTCCACCGGCTCGATCCCCGTGAAGCATTTGAAAGAGCTGGTGCTGGCGCGGTTGCAGCAGCCTCGGTGATAGAACGTGAATGAAATCAGTGAAGCCTGCGTTTTCGCGCACAACCGTCACCTCGGCGTGATTCTTTGCCATGCGCCCCTTTGTCATCCTCCTTGCCCTTTGCCCGCTGCTCAGCGCTTTCGCCGCGCAGCCTCACATCATCTTCATTGAGGTGGATGACCTCTGCTACACCTACGCCTCACCTTGGGGCTCAAAGACGGCGAAGACGCCCACGTTGGATCGTCTGGCACGCGAGGGCTTCGTTTTTGATCATGCGATGTGCCAGGGCATGATGTGCGGCCCCTCGCGGAACTCGCTCATCAGCGGCAAATACCCGCACCAGCTCGGCTTCTACCAAAATGGCGACCTCAAGAAGCTGCCGGAGAACTCCTGGACCCTGCCAAAGGCGCTGAAGCAAAATGGCTACACCACCGCGTGGATCGGCAAGAGCCACTTGAAGCCCTTTTTTGCCAAAAAGAAGGATGGCGACACTTTCATGCCGCAGTTCGGCTTTGACCACGCCCTGCACACGATGGGCCGTGCGCTCGTCGGGGGCGAGGATGAGGGCGAAGGCGGCAAAAGTGGCGAACCGAACCCCTACATGGAGTTTCTCGAAAAGAGCGGTCATCTCGCTCAATACAAGGCAGACGCCGAAGCGGGTCGCAACAGCAACTTGCCCGAAGAAGCCTACCTCGACGGCTGGTTCCGCAAGCTGACCGAGGACTACATCGCCAGCTACGACACGAAGAAGCCGCTCTTCCTTTGGGTAAACTTCAGCGTGCCGCATGGGCCCTATGACGTGGCCGATCCGTATCACGCGCCCTTCAAGGACACGAAGATGCCCGGCGTGAGCAAGCCCGCGAACTTCATCCATCCCGAAAGCCTCATCCAGCGCACCAAAACCGTGCGCAAAGAGGAGATCGCCATCGAGGATCAGCGCGGTTTCCATGCAAACATCCACTTCATGGACACGCAGGTGGCCCGCATCCTCGCCGCGCTGGAGAAGAAGGGCATTCTCGATAACGCTTGGGTGGTGTTTTTCTCCGACCAAGGCGTCATGGAAGGTGCGCAAGGCCTCATTCACAAGCACACCCTCTTTCGCCAGATCACGCAGCCATCCCTCATCGTTCGCGCTCCGAAAGGCGCAGGCGGCGGTCAGCGCATCGCGCAACCCGTGGAGCTGCTCGACCTGCTTCCGACCTTTCTCGAAGTCGGTGGCGTGAAGAGCGACAAAGCCCCGCACGGCACCTCGCTCATGCCACTTTTCACCGGCGGCAGCATCGCGAAGCCGCATGTCTTTGGCGAGATCGAGGACTGGATCGTCGTCAGCGATGGCAAGCACCGCCTCATCCGCAGTGTGAAAGAAGAAGGTGACTTCCTCTTCGACGACATCTCCGACCCCGAGAACCTCACCAACATCGCCGACCAGCATCCCGATATCGTGAAGCGCCTCGGCGATGCCATTGATGCGTGGCTAAAAGAAACCGGGGCGCGCCTGCCATCGAAGTCGATGTGATGGCAAGTGTGGTTGAGTCCTCTGGACTCATCTGAGCCGTCGGGACGACTGCGTCACATTTGCTCCGGCAAACGCCGTGTGCTCCGGCAGTATTCCCTCCGATCACCATGCCCTCGCGATTCGGCATTTTGACCGGAAAACATCCGGCTCGCGTGCTGGGCGTCAAAGACAGCCCGCATGTGGAACCGGATCGCGATGCCACGATCGGTCAGGCTTTCCGATCGTTTTGTGGTAATATGGCTTCTGCCATTCCTCATGAAAGGGTATGAGCACCTCCTCTACCCCAGTCTCTGACTCCCTCATGCCTGCCACCCCTCACGATCCAGTTCCAGGCAGCCCGCCTGTGATTTGCCCGACATGTGGAGCGGCGATCCCGCCCAAGGCTCCGGTGGGGCTTTGTCCAAAGTGTGCCCTGGCCGGCGTGGCCGACCTCTCTGGCGAACCTACGATCACAGTGGGCTACGCGAGATTTGAAGCTCCCACGCTCACGGAGATCGCAGCGGCTTTTCCGCAGTTGGAGATTCTGGAACTCATCGGCCATGGCGGCATGGGTGCGGTGTATCGCGCACGGCAGCCGCATCTCGAGCGCATCGTGGCGCTGAAGGTGCTGCCGAAGTCGCTCGCGACCACACCCGAGTTCACGGAGCGCTTCACCCGCGAGGCACGAATGCTCGCTCGTCTCGCGCACCCGAACATCGTCGGCATCTTCGATTTTGGTGAGTCCGGCGGCTACTACTACCTGCTCATGGAGTATGTGGACGGCGTGAATCTTCGTCAGGCGATGAAAGCGGGCAAGTTTTCGCCGAGCCAAGCGCTGGCGGTCGTGCCGGAGATTTGCGAGGCCCTGCAGTTCGCTCATGACGAGGGCGTGCTGCATCGTGACATCAAGCCGGAGAACATTCTGCTCGATACCAAAGGCCGCATCAAGATCGCGGACTTCGGCATTGCCAAGCTGCTGGTGGACACCGCACGCGGCATCACGCTGACGCAAGGTGTGGCACCCGGCACGCCGCAATACATGGCCCCGGAGCAGTTCGAGCAACCCGCCACCGTGGATCATCGCGCTGACATCTATTCTCTGGGCGTGGTGTTGTATGAAATGCTCACCGGTGAGCTCCCGATCGGCCGATTTGCCGCTCCTTCATCGAAGGCGGGCGTCGGCGCTGAGGTGGATGAAGTCGTGTTTCGTGCGCTGGAGAAGGAGCGGGATCGTCGGCAACAAAGTGCTGCCGAGGTGAAAACAGAAATCGCCGGCATGGTGAAGCCGTTTGCAGATGCGCCGCGCCCCGCAGTCGGGGGGCATGCTGCTGATGCGCAGGCACGCCCGATGCTGGCGTTGGGGTTGATGATCACAAGTGTCGTGATGGGAGTTCTGCTGCCGATGATCATGCTGATTGCTGTCAATAGCGTGAGGATGCAGGAGAGTCTGACTGCATCGACCAGCACCAAGCTTAGTTCCCGCCTGAATCAGGCCGAGGCGAACGCCAGTCGTGCGTTGAGCGCTCTCTCAAAGACCCACGCCGACAACCACCCGGCAGTGCAGAAGTTAAAGGCAGAGCTCGAATCAATCAAAAGCCAGTCCGACGCCCTGCGCCGACCACAAACCCCCTCTGGCCCACGCAACACCGACTACACCGTCACGGCACTACCGCTCATCTGTGCCTTTCTCGCCTTCCTTTTGATCTGCATCATTCCGCCCACGGTGTTCGCATGGAAACAGCTTCGCAGGATGCGTGCCCTGAGCCAGACAGAAGGCCGCGTGCCCGTGCTGATTTCAGCTTGGTTCTGGCCCTTGGTGGTGATGGTTCCGACGGCGGTAATGGTGTGTGCGGTGATGTTTGGTCGTGCTCCGGCGTGGATCCAAGACATCGGCAATGTGCTCTCGATGGTGGGAGCCCTTGCCTTGGCAGTGTGGCTGATCATGCGCACCTGGAAGTGGTTGAGCAAACCGCTCAATGCCACCGAGCGTCGTACGTTCCTGGATGCGGAGGCGAATACGACATCAGGCAAATCGCGCAAGCTGACATGGTTCGTCCTGATCAGTGGCATCTTTGCTGTGATCTGCTTGATCGCAGGAGCCGTGATCGCAGGAGCCATGCACGCACCCAATAACTATTCGCGTGCGGCGATCATTCCGGTCGGACTGCTCGGCAGCGTGATGGTCGCGGCCTATCTTTGGATGGTAAATCGCACCTATCTGCCTGTGGAGCGCACACCAGTAGAGCCAGGGCACAATCCATGGCCGAAGCGTGTGTTCTGGCTGGTGCTGACGATCTTCTGCGCTCCGATCGCCATGGTAGGTCTGAGCCTGTTGGTCCCGTTGCTGGCTTACAAGTCGCCGATGCATTTTGAGGGCGACTATGCCGTCTCGGTGATCGGGACGACGGGCAACGGGACGGTCAACGGAGTGCAGATTCGACTGAATCGCAAGACCAGCGGCCTCGTGCGTGTCAGGGTGATTTTCGAGGGGCCAACGGGCACGCTCAAGGACAACGGCGATTCGTTGGAGCTGACACCCGGCTCGAAATCTGAGTGGACGATGATCGACGCAACCCAAACCACCCTGGGGATCACCTTTCTCCTTCCTGATGCCGAATTGGGTCATGAAGCTAGCTCGCAGATGAACTCCATCCGTGGACAAGCCAAATTCGCCAACTTGCGGCAACTTCCCCTCTTTGAATTGTCGAGAGGCGAGGATCACTATCGTGCCCGGTTAGAGTTTGAGTTTGAACCCAAGCCCTAAACTTCAAGATGAACGCCCCCTTTCCCATGACACGCTGGACGCGAGTCCTCGCCGCACGGGGCGACTCCACCGAGGCCAAAACCGCGCTCTCCGAGCTCTGCGAGGCCTACTATGAGCCCGTTCATGCGTTTGTCACGCACACCGTAGCGGGCGAGTCCGCACGCGACCTCACTCATGCGTTTTTCGCCCAATTGCTCGAACGCGGAGGATTGACCAGCATCCAGCCCCAGCGTGGTAAGTTCCGCTCTTACCTGCTGGGTGCCGTGAAGCACTTCATCGCCGATCAACGAGATCGAAATCAGGCGGCGAAACGAGGCGGCGGAGCCGCCGACCTATCGCTCGATGCAGACCCTGACGAATCCTCCGGCGAAACCAAAATCGAGCTGAAGTCTGACGCACCTCCAGATAGCCTCTACGACCGCGAATGGGCCATCGCGGTGCTCCACCGAGCCATCGAGCGACTGACCGAAGAACAGCGCGATGCTGGTCGAGAGCATCAGTTCAGCGTCCTCAAGCCCTGGCTCAACGGCGAAGCTCAAACCCTGTCGCAAGCCGCTGCCGCCGCGGAACTCGGCGTCACCGAGAATGTGGTGCGCGTGGCCATCCACCGCTTGAGAAAGCGCTTCGGAGAAAACGTCCGCCACGAGATCGCACAGACCGTGGACACGCCCGATGAGATCAGCGCCGAGCTAAATTACCTCATCGATGCACTGCAGCAGTGAGGAATTTGTCCGAATGTGGTGCAGTCCTGCGGACTGCGTCAGATGAGTCCGGAGCACTCAACCACACTTTTTTTCGGCAAGCTTTGACTCCACCGACAGTTCTCCATACACACCACCATGCGCCTGACCATCCTCCTCGCCGCCCTTTGTCCCCTGCTCTCCGCTTTTTCGGCAGAGCCGCTGAATGTGCTCTTCATCGCCGTCGATGATTTGCGGCCGGACATTGGCTGCTACGGCGTGAAGCATGCGAAGACGCCAAACATCGACCGTCTCGCGGCTCGTGGGATCGTTTTCGACAAAGCTTACTGTGCCCAGGCGGTGTGCAGCCCGTCTCGCACTGCGATTTTGACCGGATTGCGGCCCGACACGACGAAGGTGTGGGATCTCGACACGCATTTCCGCGATGCGCAGCCGGATTGCGTGACTTTGCCGCAGCATTTCCGCCAGAACGGCTACCACACCTCGGCGCTTGGCAAGATCGAGCATCACGGCTTTGAGGACGGCCCTTCGTGGACCGAGCCGCGGTGGTTTCCGAGCGGTCAGATGGTGAAAGTGGATGAGAAGGACTGGACGAAGCACACGGTGACGAAGTTTGAAGGCGTGGGAAGCGAGTTCGCCAATCCGCTACAAGACGTCGCCAAGCGCAAAGGAGGCAAAGCGGGCAAACAGGGCCCTTCATACGAGGTTAGCCCGAAAACCGACGATCAACTGCCTGACGGCGCGGTGGCTGCCGAGGCCGTAAAACGACTCGCGGCGCTCAAAGCGGCTGGAAAGCCGTTTTTCTTCGGCGTGGGCTTTGTGAAGCCGCATTTGCCCTTCGTCGCTCCGAAGAAGTATTGGGACATGCACGATCCAGAAACGATCCCCGTCCCGGCTTTTCAAAGCTATCCGGAAGGCACGCCCGATTTTGTCGGCCACACGAACGGCGAACTGCACAGCTATCCCGGCGTGCCGGCGGGCAATCCGATCCCCGCTGATTTCGCCAAGACGCTGCGCCACGGCTACAACGCCTGCATCAGCTACACCGATGCGCAGATCGGCCGCTTGCTCGATGCGCTCGACAAAGAAGGGCTCGCCGACAACACGGTGATCGTTTTGTGGGGCGACCACGGCTGGCAGCTCGGCGAGCATGGCCTGTGGCACAAGCACACGAACTTCGAGTTCGCCGCACGTGCGCCGCTGCTCATCGCTTTGCCAAAGAGCAGCACCGCAGGCAAACACTGCGCCGCGCCGGTCGAGTTCGTCGATGTGTATCCGACGCTCGCCGATGTGTGCGGCCTGAAAGTGCAGCAAGGCCTTGCTGGCATGAGTTTGAAGCCTTATCTCGATAATCCCGACGCGCCGATGCAGAAGCCTGCGATCAGCATCTATCCGCGCTCGTCGAAAGACCACGGCGGCAACCTCATGGGCTACAGCGTGCGCACCGAGCAATGGCGCTGCACTTTCTGGCGCAAGCGCAACGCCGCCGACATCGGCTTCATCGAGCTCTACGACGAGCAAAACGATCCGAACGAGACCGCCAACCTCGCCACGAAGCCCGAACACGCCGCTTTGATTGAGTCCTTGAAGAAACACCTGCCTCCAACAGGCAGTGATTTTGCTCCGAAGAAGAGCGGCAAGGTCGCGAAGGCCATCGGCGGCAGCAAAGGCAAGGCCTACGACCCCAACGAGCCACGCGACAAACGCTACGACCGCCTCTACCCCGGCAAACCGAAGCTCACCGAAGCCGAATACCTCGCCGGCCAAGGCAGCGATAAGGAAGAGGCGAAAGCCCGCTTCGTGAAGCTGGATGGCGACAAGGACGGCTTCGTCACGCGTGAGGAGTTCATCAGCAGCGGGAAGAAGAAGTGAGACAGACTTGTTCGTGATCGCATCATGAGGAAAGAAGCCTCATGGACCGTGACCCGTTGCCGCTGGACCGCCGTTTGAGGCAGGAGATTCTTTTTGCACGTGAGCGTGTGTATCGCTTCGGGCAGGCGACTCCGATGGAGCGCATTATTTTGCCCGGAAACGAGCCGGGGCCGGAGATCTGGGTGAAGCGCGAGGACCTCTCGCCGATCAAGAGCTACAAATGGCGCGGCGCATGCAATCGCATGTCCCAGCTCACGCCGGAGCAGCGTGAGCGCGGCGTGGTGACGGCCTCTGCGGGCAATCATGCGCAAGGGGTGGCTCTCGCGGCCAAAACGCTCGGCATTCGGGCGCGCATCCACATGCCGCGCTCGACGCCGAAGGTGAAGCAAAACGCCGTGCGGCATCATGGCGGCGATTTCGTGCAGATCGTGCTCACGGGCGATAGTTACGACGAAGCGGTGCTCGCGGCTCGCGAACACGAAAAGGCCAGCGGCGCGGTCTATGTGCATGCTTACGACGATCTCGCGGTGATGGCCGGTCAGGGCACGCTGGCGGATGAGATTGTGCTTTCAGGTCACGGACCGTTCGACGCGGCGTTTTTGCAAATCGGCGGCGGCGGCATGGCCTCGGCGACGGCGGACTGGCTCAAAACGTACTGGCCCGGCATCGAGATCATCGGCGTGGAAGGCGTGGGCCAGGCGTCGATGAAAGCGGCCCTCGAAACGGGCCACCCCATCGAGCTGCACGACCTCGACATTTTTTGCGACGGCACCGCGGTGCGCAAAGCGGGTGCGCTGCCCTTTGAAATCTGCCGCACGATGCTCAACCGCATCGCCACCGTGACGAACGCAGAGGTCAGCGCGGCCATCCGCGTGCAGTGGGAGACCTTGCGCTGCATTTCCGAGCCCAGCGGTGCCATGGGGCTCGCCGCGGTGCTCCAGGAACGGGCGGCTCTCGCGGGCAAGAAGGTGCTCATCGTCATCACCGGAGCGAACATTGACTTTTTGCAGCTCGGTCTCATCGCGCAAAGCGAAGGAGCGGCCAGCACGGTGTCCCGCACGCTGCGCATCAACATCCCCGAGCGACCCGGCGCGATGCTGTCGCTGCTCGACTCGTGTTTTGAGGGCCTGAACATCGCCGACTTCCAATACGGCCTGCATCATCCCGACGAGGCCTGGCCTGTCTTCACCGTGACCGCCGAAAACGCCGCCAAAATCGCCGAACTGCCCGCGCGGCTCAACGAAGGTGGTTTCAAGTGGCAGGACCTCAGCGGCGCGGTCGATGTGGCCTTCCGCGCCATACCGCTGCGCGGCGATCTGCTGACGCATCCGCTTTTCCTGCGCCTCGACTTCTACGAACGCCCCGGCGCCTTGCACGACTTCCTCTCCCGCCTCATCCGCGACCGAGCCAGCCTCTGCTACTTCAACTACCGCCAGTCCGGCGAACGCGTCGGCCGAGCGCTCATCGGCCTCACGTTTCAAGAAGCGGCTCAACGCAGCGCTTTCCTGGCTGATTTGCCGGAACAAGGCGAAGGCTATCGCTCCTGCAAGGCCGTCGATTCAGAGACCTTGGCTAGGATGACGACGTGATGGCCATTCGCTCAACGTCATTTGGGGCGTTTCAGCATGACGGCGGCTGGAAATCCTGCGCTGAGCCGTGGAGCGGGTGATGGGAATCGAACCCACGTATCAAGCTTGGGAAGCTCGTGTTCTACCATTGAACTACACCCGCATGGTTGAAGGGCGAGTGTGTCCGGCGTTCGTGGCGTTGTCAAATGCACGACTGGGGCCAGGCCGCCGCCGCTGGCGTCTTCGGGAGGTGTTTGGGCTGCTGTCGGGGCTGGGGGCAAAAATAGATGGTTGAGCCGCCTGTCGTTGGACGTAGTCTCCCGTCACAATGCAAACGCGTCCCTTCCTCTTCCTGCTTTCGTTCCTCGCCGCGGTCTTTTCCGGAACAGCACCGTTGCCCGGTCAGCAGGTGGACGAAAAGGACCTCCGGTCATGGGCCGATCGCGGCGATGCGGATGCCCAGTTTGAACTCGGACTCCGGCTCATCACCGGCGAGGGCATGAAAAAGAGCATGGAGGAAGGGGTGAAGTTTGTCGAGAAGGCCGCGAAGCAGAAGCACCTGCGGGCGCAGCACATCATGGGCACTCTTTATGAGGACGGGGTCGGCGTGAAGAAGGATCCTGCCAAGGCAGCGGAGTGGTACCGCGTCTCAGCGGAGCTTGGGTTCGCCCTCTCGCAGCACAGCATCGCTGCGATGTATGAGGAAGGGCGGGGAGTGAAGAAAGATTCCGCCAAGGCCGCTGAATGGTTCAAAAAGGCGGCCGAGCAGAATAATCCGCCCTCGCAGACGGCCTACGCCTCGAAGCTGGAGCGCGGCGATGGCGTGTCCAAAAGCACAGCCAAGGCCGCACTTTGGTATCTGAAGGCCGCGCAGCAGGACTTTGTGCCCGCCATGACGCGGCTCGCGAACATGTACTACACGGGTCAGGGGGTTCCCGTGGACTACCGCCGCGCCGGCGCCTGGTATCATCGTGCGGCACGTTCGGAGGATCCGTGGGCCTCGAACAACCTCGCCTGGTTCCTTGCCACCTGCCCGGAGGAAAATCTGCACAATGGCGAAACCGCCGTTCTTCTCGCCCGCCGTGCGCTCAAGCTGGTCGCCGAGTTCGCCCAGAGCGACGAGCAGCCTTACGAGATGATCGACACCATGGCCGCCGCCCTTGCCCGTAACGGCGAGTACAAAGAGGCAGAGTTGTGGCAGAAGCGTTCCCTTTCGTTGTTGGGCGAGGACAAGGAACTGCCTGAGGAAGATCGGAAAAAGCTCGAGGACGAGTTTTCCACACGTCTGAAACTCTACCTGAAGTCCACTCCGTATGCCGAACCCGGCCCCCAGGGCGAGGAGGATGCTGAGCCGCTGCCGCAGGACACCATTTTGCAGGACGAGGAGATGCCCGAGTCCAAGCCTCGCAAGAAGACCACGCCCAAGAGCGGCCGCGGCACCGTGGTTTGAAACCCTGCTTGCCCGAAGAGCCTTCGTGCCGGTCCCCGCAGCCTGGAAAATGGCAAGATTCGCTCAGTGCCGCGCAATATCTGCAAGACAAGCGCCCCTACCCACGGTTAAAACCGCAAAGTCGCCCCTTTCCTGATGTCTACCGTTGCCGTCCGTTCCGCCGCCCTGCCGCCGCCCATCCCCGGCCTCAACCGCCGTCTCCGGCAGCCGAAGAAGAACATCCCGCAAACCAAGCAGCACCGCGATGAGATCCTGCGCCAGGTGCGCGAGTACGCCGAGCAGGCAAAGCTCGTGCCGCCTGTGCCTCTCAATGAACTGCAGGAGCACACGGACAAAATTTTGGCCATCTACGCCATCGACCTAGTTCACCGTGATTATGTGGGTGTGCTGCTCGCCAACGAGACGTGGCGTGAGTCCCTCGCCACTGTGCCGTATGAAAAGCGTTTGCTGCTGATGCCAAAATGCCTGCGCGTCGAGAGCAAATGCCCCGCGCCTTTCGATGAGTTCGGCCTGCTCTGCAAACAGTGCGGCCTCTGCTCGATCCAAGATTTCCAAAACGAGGCCGAGAAGCTCGGCTACGCCGTTCTTGTCGCTGAGGGCAGCGCCATTGTCATGTCGCTCATTCAGACGGGCAAGATCGAGGCCATCGTCGGCATTTCCTGCCTGCCGGTGCTCGAACGTACGTTCCCGTATGTCGAGGCCGCAGCCATTCCCGCCGTCGCCGTGCCGCTCCTGCAGGACGACTGCATCGACACCGTCGTCGATATCGACTGGGTCTGGGATTACATCCATCTCACCAGCGATGACAAAACGCGCCGCCTGAACCTCAACGCGCTTCACGACGAGGTGAAGACGTGGTTCACCCGGGAGTCGCTGGACGCGCTCATGGGCCCCTCACGCGGTCACAGCGACGACATCGCTCGTGAATGGCTGGCACGCGCTGGCAAACGCTGGCGTCCTTTCCTCACGGTCGCTGCCTATCAGGCCCTGCGTGAAGATCCGGAAGGCCCCATCTCAGACACGGTCAAAAAAGCCGCCATCGCGGTCGAAATTTTCCACAAGGCATCCCTCGTTCATGACGACATCGAAGACGGCGATGCCGAGCGCTACGGCGAAACCACGCTGCACACCGAGCACGGCATTCCGGTTGCGTTGAACATCGGCGACCTGCTCATCGGTGAAGGCTATCGACTGCTTGCTGACAACGACGCGCCTGCTCACATCCGCAGCGCGGCGTTGCTCGTCGCCGCCGAAGGTCAGCGCGAGCTTTGCATCGGTCAGGGCGCTGAATTACTCTGGACGCGACATCCCGTTGCTCTCAGTAGCACGCAAGTGCTCGAAATCTTCCGCAGCAAGACAGCGCCAGCATTTGAAGTCGCCCTCAAGGTCGGTGCCGCGCTTGCGGGTCAACTCGACGAGTGCGCCGACGTGCTTCACGCCTACAGCGAGAACCTCGGCATCGCCTACCAGATTCGCGATGACCTCGACGATCTCGGCGAAGACTCCGCCGCCGACAACGAATGGAGCATGCGTCCGAGCATCGTCCTCTCGCTGCTGCGTGAAAAAGGCAAAGGCGAGGTCAAAGACCAGATGGAAGCCCTCTGGAATGGTGCCGCGACAGCGAAGCCCGACAACGCCACCATTCGCCAATGGGCGATCGACAGCGGTGCGCACGAAAAAGCGATGACGCTCCTCGAAAGCTACAAAGAGGTCGCCATCCGCTCGCTGCAAGAGGTCGAACTGCATAATCTGAAAGGTCTGCTGCGCCGCGTGCTCGGCAAGATATTCAACGAACTCGAGATCAAAGGCTGGTGCCGCGAATTCGAGCAGAAGAACCTCAATCCCGAGGTGCTGGCAGAAGCCGCCAAAGCCGCGGAGCATCTCGTGCCAAAGGGTGTGTCGCCAGCATGATGTAGGTTGGGTGTGTGCTGCGTCGAGGGTGTCGTTATCTGCCGTGCTTCCTTCGCAGCGCCGCCCGACTTCGGGTGGTCTGGGTGATCTTCGTGAGCGCCGGAGACGGGCGGGCTTACGCCACACCCGTCCTACGACGATCGTGCCGTAGCTCGGGCAGGCCTGTTGACAGCCGGGAGGTCTCGCCTCCATCCTCGCCACGTGATGTCTGTGCTCAAATCCTGGCGCTTCGGCCTCGGCTTCCTCGCGTTTGTCGTGGCGGGGTCGCTGCTGTTGCTGGGATGGCTGCGGCAGCGTGAACTTGAGGAGTCGAAACGCTTGTTTCATGCGCTGGCGCAGGCAGATGCGGATTTTGTCCGTCAGATGAACCTCCCGCGCAGCGAACGGCTCGCTCGCGACCTGGAACGGCTAATTGGCGAGCAAATTGAGTTTCGTGAGGCTGGAATGACGAGCACCGCGGACGAGAACACCGTGGTCATCCGCCTGGATGACAAGAACGACATGATTTTCACCCGCAAGCCGGCCGCATCGCAGCTTTCCCTGCGCGATCCAGGCACGCGGAATGCACTGCTCATCTTCTGGCTTGTTTCAGCGCTCGTCGGATGGGCGCTTGCGAGGGAACGCCTCAAACGGGCACAGTCGGAGCGCCTCGCGATGCTGGGCCGTGTGGCGACGAGTCTGGCGCATGACATCAAAAACCCGCTCTCATCCATCCAACTGCATGCGCAGTTGATGACACCCGGTGATGATGAGGACCGGCGGGCCGTGCAGCTCATTCAGAGCGAGTCAGAAGTCATTGCCGGGCTCGTGAACCAGTGGCTGCATCTAGCCAATCCGCTGCCGCCAAAGCTCGTGAAGCTGGATGTGGCCGGCTGCATCCGCGCGGTGGTGCAGAACCTCGAAGCGCAGGCGCAACATGCCGGTGTGCGCTTGGACAACACCTTATCTGGATCGATCCTAGTGATGGGAGACGCGCAGCGTTTGTCGCAGGCCTTTCGCAACCTTCTCGTGAACGCCATCCAAGCGATGCCGCGTGGAGGTTCGCTGCGCATTGAGGCTGAAAACCGGTCTGGCGAGGTCGCTCTCCGTTTTGCCGACTCCGGCCCCGGTTTTTCCGAAAACGCACTCGCCCGGGGCACCGAGATCTTCTTCACCGAGAAGGAAGGCGGCATGGGCGTGGGGCTGAATATCGTTGCTGGCATCGTGGAGGCCCACGGTGGACATTTGGAGATGAAGAATCACCCCAAGGGCGGAGCGGTCGTCACCGTGACCTTGCCTTCACCTGCCTCATGAATTCCGCCATCCTCATCATCGAAGACGAATATGCGCTCGCTGCGGCTCTGGCCACGGTTGTTCGTCGGATGGACGCTACGCCCGTGGTTGCGGCCAGTGGGCAGGGGGGCATCGACAAGCTCTCCAGTCAGAGCTTTGGCCTCGTCATCCTTGATGTCGGTCTTCCCGATGTGAGTGGCCTGAAGGTGTTGGAGAAGATCCAAGAGCTGCCAAATCCGCCGCCCGTCATCATCATCACTGCGCACGGCACGCTCGACACCGCGCTGGAGGCCCGCAGGCTGGGAGCACGCGAGTATTTTCTGAAGCCGCTCGATCTTGCCGCCATCCAGCGGACGATTCGAGAGGTCTTCACGCCGGCGAAAGTGGTAGCGTCTACCGGCATGACGATGATCGGCACGAGCGATGCCATGCAGCGGGCCTTTGCTGTGATCGCTCAGGCGAGCGGTTGTGACGCGCCCGTTTTGCTGCAAGGACCGCCGGGAAGCGGCAAGACGCTGGCCGCGCAGGTCATTCACCGCCACAGCGCTCGTTCGAGCGAGCCACTGGTCGTTTTCCGGGCTGATGAATGGGCTGCAGATCGCGTGGAGGCGGCTTTGGACGAGGCCATGGCCAAAGCCGGCCGTGGAGTGCTCGTTCTCGATGAAATCGGGACCTTTTCAAAGCCGCTTCAGGCGGCGCTGCTGAATCGCATCCCCCATTTGCAGGCGCGATTGTTCAGCACGGCCAGTGGAGAGCTTTCAGGCCTGCGTGAAGACCTGTTTTATGCGCTGGCGGTGCTTCAAGTCACCCTGCCACCGTTGGCAGAGCACACGGCTGACCTGCCGTCGCTGGCGGCCTCTTTCCTGGGGGATCATGTGCTGTCCGCGGAGGCCTTGGCCGCGCTCAAGGCACATGCGTGGCCCGGCAACGTGCGCGAATTAAAGACAGCGATGACCCACGCGGCCGCTGTGTGCGGTGGCAGCACGATTTTGCCGCATCATCTGCCCTCCAGCATCGTGAAGACCGATGATACGAATCATCTGGAAGATGCGGTGAAGCGCAGCCTGGCCGCCTGGCTCGATCAAAAGACCACCGGAACGGACGAATCGATGCCCGCGTATGACGAGCTGCTCGAAACGGTCGAAGCGTCGATGCTCGACACGCTCTTGAAGCGCTTCGACGGCAAACCCACCCGAATGGCGGCGGCGTTGAAGATGAACCGCGCTACGTTGCGGCGAAAGCTGAATGAGGATTGAGTCACCGTCCGTCCGCCTTCCCCGGCACACGGGGATCGTGAGCAGGGAAGAACAGTTTCTTTTCCGCATCGAAGTAGATCGCCTGACAGGCACCGAAGCCAGAACTTGGAGCGAGTTTGTGACCGAGCTTCTCGACGCGGCGGAGGGTTTCCTCGCCAAAGGCTTTTTCGATTTTAAGTTCGTCTGGATTCCATTGGTGATGAAAACGCGGCTCGGCCAGTGCGGCGGCTGGCAGTTGGCGGTCGTCGATGATGTGGGTCAGCAACAGCAGCGCCTGCGTGATGATCGTGGGGCCGCCGGCGGCTCCGGTGACGATGATGGGCTTGCCGTCCTTCAGCACGATGGTGGGGCTCATGCTGGAAAGCGGCCGTTTCCCGGGTGCGACAGCGTTTGCCTCGGCGCCGACGAGCTTGAAGGCATTCGGGATGCCGGGCTGCACGGCGAAGTCGTCCATTTCGTCATTCAAAAGCACGCCTGTGCCGGGAATGACCACTTTGCTGCCAAAGGCGGTGTTGATCGTTTGATTGAGCGCGACCCAGTTTCCCTCCGCATCGGCTGTGCAAAGGAAGGTGGTGTGCTTGCCGAAAACATCGCCTTCCCAATGGGGAGGCATGCTGTGGCCGGAAACCGTCGTCGCGTGATCGAGGTCGATTTTTTTGGCCAACTCGGCCGCGTACACCGGATCGACGAGGCCACGAGGCACTTTCGCAAAGTCTGGATCGCCGAGCCAATGCGCCCGATCAGCAAAGGCGAGTTTCATCGCTTCCGTGATGACATGCACGCGACTGCTCGCACGGAAGTGGCGGATCGGAAAATGCTCCAGGATGTTCAGGATCTGCGCCACATGCACCCCGCCGGAACTTGGCGGCGGCATGGTGATGAGGTCATAGCCGCGATATTTCGACCGGATCGGCTCGCGTTCCGGGCCTTTGTAGGCCGCGTAATCTGCGGCGGTGGTGATGCCGCCATTCGTTTTCATCCATGCCTCGGTCTTTCGGGCGAATTCGCCTTCGTAGAACCACTCGATGCCATTTTTCGCGATCGCTCGATACGTGGCCGCGAGATCGGCCTGCACGAGCGGATGGCCCTTTTCGATCGGTTTGCCCTCTTTGAGGAAGATGGCGGCGGAAGATGGAAACGTAGCGAGTTTCGCGGCGGTGGCAGCGAGCTTGCGGGCATAGACCTCATCAATGGCAAAACCCTTCTCCGCGATGTCAGCGGCAGGCAGCAGCACATCGGCGAGCTTGAGCTTGCCATGCTTCGTTTGCGCCGCGGCGCAGGCTTTGAGGTAGCCGGGCACGCCGCTGGCGAGAGCACCAGTCTTGCTGGCCTCGTCGTCGAGCTTGCCGTTGATGACATACATGTCGCGACGCGCCTTCGCGGGAGCCATTTCACGACCGTCGATGCAGGTCACGGTGCCGTCGGCGGCCCGGATGACGAAAAAGCAGCCGCCCCCGATGCCGGAGTTGTGCCCATCAACCACGCCGAGCGTCAAACCGGCCGCGATGGCCGCGTCGATGGCGTTTCCACCCTTCGCAAAGGCATCCATCCCGGCCTGCGTGGCCAGTGGATGCACCGTGGCGATGGCTTGTTTCGGGAATGCGGCGTTCTCGGCACGCAGCAGGCTCGTGACGAGCAAAAGCAGGGAAGTCAGGGCTTTCATCCAGCAAGACTAACGACTGGCCGACGGGTCGTCGAACAAAAAGCCGTCAGCAAAATGAGTGAACCTCCGCCTCCTCAACTCCGCTTCCAATTCAACCAAGCCCGTCGATAGGTGAAGGCCATGGCCATGACGCCAAGGAAAAGGACCACCGAACGACCCGGGTCCGAAACGGGCATCAAAACCATGGCTGGGTCAGCGGGGCGCGAAAAAGGCAACGTGGCCACCATTCCGGGTTCAGCCGCCCCCGCCGCGATCGCAGCAACGATCGTGCAGGCAAACCAGTAAATGAGGGGGCGGGAACGCATCTGAATTATTGTGAATTTATCAGAGCTGCCCCGGTCGGAACAAGAAGTTTTTTGAGGGATTAGTCTCCCAAGTTGTTGATTTTGAGTGTATCTCGAGGTAATGCTGAGGAGATTTGCTGATTCTGGCTTAGCCAGCCTTCCTGCTTGCGAGTCTGGTGTGCCTCCGCCATGACTACGCCCCTTCAATTCCGGCAACATTCCGTTCATCATGTCCAACGTCAGTTCTCCGCGTGTCATCAACATAGGCTTGGCCGGTTTAGGCAATGTGGGAGCGGGTGTGTTCAAGAATCTGCAAAAGAACCGGGCGCTCATCTCGCAGCGCATCGGAGCCGAACTGCGGGTGACCCGGGTGGCCGTGCGGGATTTGAAGCGCCTGCGAGACGTGGATGTTCCTGCGGAACTTCTGACCACGGACTGGAAGGAACTGGTCAACGACCCGGCCATTCCTGTGATCGTCGAATTGATCGGCGGGACGAACACCGCTTATGAGATGGTTTCCGCGGCGTTGCGCGCCAAAAAGATCGTTGTCACCGGCAACAAGGCCCTGCTGGCCGAGCGCGGGAAAGAACTCTTCGCGCTGGCCGAGGCCTGCGGCGTGCCGATCTACTTTGAGGCGGCGGTCGCGGGCGGCATTCCGATCATCCAGGTGCTGCAGGAGGGGCTCGTCGGGAATCACATCCGCTCCATCCACGGCATCATCAACGGCACCTGCAATTACATCCTGACCCGCATGTCACAGGCCGGGTTGAGCTACAGCGATGCCTTGCGGGAGGCGCAGGACAAAGGCTACGCCGAGGCCGACCCGACGCTCGATGTCAGCGGCTGGGATGCGGCGCACAAGGCGATCATTCTCGCCTCGCTGAGCTACGGTTTCTGGATTCCGCAGGACAAAGTGCATGTGGAAGGCGTGGACCGCGTGAGCATCACTGATTTCAAATTCGCCGCCCGCCTCGGCTACACGATCAAGCTGCTCTCCGTCATCCGGGCCGATGCAAACGGGCTCGTCGAAGTTCGTACCCAGCCCACGCTCGTGCCTCTGTCGCACGTGCTGGCGAGTGTGAGTGGTGCCTTCAATGCCGTGCTCGTGAATGGCGATGTCGTGGGCGAAACGCTCTTCTATGGACGCGGCGCCGGTCAGGATCCGACGAGCAGCAGCGTGATCAGCGACCTCTGCGAAGCCGCCGCCGTGCTGATGCATGGGGCGCGTCACAGCGGCTTCGTGCCGCACGGTCTCTACGGCAAATCGAAGCCGATCGACGACACGGTGTCCCACTATTATCTGCGCCTGACGGTCGATGACGTGCCCGGCGTGCTGGCGCAGGTCGCCACGGCGCTTGGCGAACGCGGCATCGGCATCTCGTCGATGATCCAGCCGGAGGATCTTGAGGACACCAGCGGCGAAACGTCTCTCGTGCTCATGATTCACGACGCGCGTCTGGGCGATATGAAGTCCGCTATTGCCACCATCGCCCAACTTGCCTGCGTGCGCGGCGAGCCGAGCTGGATGCGTGTGGAGACCTTGCAGGGCTGATCACCAAAAGCCCCACTGCCGGGTCGTCATCACATAAATGCCGAGCGCCAGATTGCCCACCGCGTGCATGAGGACGCATGCTCCGAGGCTCTTCGTGCGAACGGCCACGAAGTACATCAAGGACCCCCAGACGAAAGCGCCGAGATAGTCCTCGGTGTTGTGAATCAACATCACCGCCACGGTCACGATCCAAAACACCTTCCACGTATGCGTGCCGAAGGCGATTTTCTCGAAACGCCCGTCTTCGGCGAGCAGGTAACGCATCAGAAAGCCGCGCCAGAACAGTTCCTCGACAAACGGCACGACCAGCACCATGCGCGCGAAGCGAAAAAACACGACGACGCTGAACCAAAGGGGCGAATCCTTGGCGATCATCGGATCAAAACCGTCCACACGTTCCGCGAGGCCGAGCCACTTCCACCACGAGGCCGGTTCAGCGCCCTTTTGAACGAAATACTCCCGCAGCAACGACGGCGCGATCCAAGCAGCAATGCCGACGAGGCCCAGCGCAAACGCGAGTGCCAGACCGCGCCATGGTTTGAACGTGTAGTGCTTTCGGAACAGCAGGAGCACCGCCGCGCACAGCAACGTCTGCAGCGGATACACCCACTGCTCTGGAGCGCGTACATGCCAGGGCAGCTCTGAGTTTTCCACGCGGAATAGGCCCGGCAGCGCGCTCAGCAAGGTGAAGAGCACCAGCGGCAGCACATGCGCGGCTGTGGGGGAGGCAAGCAGTCGCGCGATCATGAATTCACGCGATTAAGGCAGTGCCAACTCCTGGGCGCGCCCCGGGTTCAGCAGCCATTTCAAGCAGCCACGCAGATAACCACGATCCCAAAGAGCACGTGTGGATGCGCCGGTCGCCATCATCGCCAGTGTGCGATTGGCAAGCGCCTCCATCATGTTGCTGAACCAGCCGGGATGGTCTGCTTTGAGCTGCATGCCACGTTCGTAGAAGGCCACGATGCGACCATCGTAGAAATAGGAGATCAACTCCTGCCACGCATCATGCCAGGCACGCTGGCGCTTCTCGTAGCGGGTCAGTTCCTTCGTCAGTTTGTCAGGAGAGTCGAGCAATCCGATACCATGCTTCGCAAAGATCGCGCTCAGCGACTCAGCGGCGTCGAGGGCGAGGAAGACACCAGGCGAAAGCATGGGATCGACAAAGCCGAAAGCGTCGCCGATGGACACCCAGCCGGGCCCATGCGCACGGTCGGAGAGAAGCTGGTAGTTCGTGTAGGTGTGCACGTCGCTGACACGCTGGCGGTTCTTGGCCAGGGGGGCGAGCACGTGGTCGGTTGCGAGGATCTGATCGAGCCGTTCCTCGCCATTCGCGCCGAAGCCGGCCAGCGACTTTGGATTCATGACGACACCGAACGAAAGACGGTCCGGCAGCGGAATGCGCCAACTCCAGCCCCACTCATGAAACATGATGGCGATGTGGCCCTGCGGATACGGATGCTCGATGCCGGTGAAGTGCGCGAAGTGCGCGAAGTGCGCGGTGTCCTTGCGCGGCCCGGTTTCGGCTTGGATGCCGAGCAGTTTGGCAGACGTGCGCGACCGCCCGCTCGCATCGACGATCAGCGCCGGTTTGTCTCCATCGCTCCAACCGCCCGCTGCGAGCGCAGCGGCGTCGAGTTCGAGTTCCGGCTTGCCTCCCGCGTGCGCCACGAGGTGCGCACGATGCTTCACAAAAGTCACGCCTTGTTCCTTCGCGAAATCTTTGATCACATCGTCAAACGCGGGGCGCGGTGCGTTGTAGGCGTAGGTCGGCAGCCGTCCTTTGACGGACATGAAATTGAAGTCCATCCGCGTGCCGCGGTGATGGATGAAGCTCGCGCCCGGTTTGTGCTGCGCGATGGCGGCCACGCGGTCCTCGATGCCCATGCGCTGGAGAATCGCGACGATGGCGGGGATTAGCGATTCGCCGACGAGCATCGCTGGACGCTTTTCGTCATCAAACACGACGGATGGGATGCCCTGACGTGCCAGCAGAGCGGCCAGAGCGCTGCCGGACGGGCCGGCACCGAGAATGGCGATTCGTGGGGAGCGTTTCATGAGGGCTTCAGTAGCGGCGGAGCTTGCCGCTGGCGGTCAATGGCAGTTCGGAGACAAACGTGTAGAACAAAGGCACTTTGTAGGCAGACAAGCGCTCCTGGCAAAGTTTTCTCAACTCGCCCGCCGGTGGTGGTGCTGCCGCGTCCTGCGGGATGATTTCGGCCGAAGGCATCGCGCCCAGCGCGGGGTGAGAGCGTGCGGAGACTCGCGCTGCTTTGACACCTGGATGAGCGCACAGAATCGCCTCAACCTCCTCGGGAAAGCATTTCAAGCCGCCGACATTGATCACGCTTCGCACGCGGCCGCGCAGGTAAAGGCAGCCGTCCTCATCCTGCTCCGCGATGTCGCCCGTGGCGAACCACCCGTCGCGCAAAAGGGCTTCGCGTGGTTGCCAGGGGGTCAGATACGCGTCAAACAAGCCTGGCCCGCGAAGCATGAGCTCGCCGTCGTCGAGTTTCACCTCAAACGCTGGCAGCGGCTGGCCGATCGAGGTTGGTTTGTCCTTCGCGTGCTTCAAGTTCAGGATCGGCAGCCCGGCCTCGATGATGCCCATGCCTTGGGTGAGGTGCAGGCCCGTCTTGGTTTCGAACAGCGTTGCGACCTCGGTGCTCAACGCGAAGGCAGTCGAAACGGCGAGACGCAGCGAGCCGAGAACAGCCGCGTCTGGCTGGCCGGAAAGCATCGTGTAGTGGTAAGGCGATCCATACATCACCGTCGCACCATGCTCGCGCATCATGGCCAGCATCACCTTCGGATCGCTCGCAGGCGCGAGGATCGTTGTGGCACCGTGATAGAGGTAAAGGATGATCGAAACGGCAAAGTGATGCGCCATCGGCAGCACCCACAGCACGCGATCCAGTGGGCCGATGCGCAAACCCTCGTTCGCTGCCGTGATGCGGCCCAGCAGCGTCTCGTGCGAGATCACGATGCCTTTCGAGGTGCCCGTCGTGCCGCTGCTGAAGCGGATAAAGGCCGGATTCAGGGCCGCGAGGGCCGCTTCATCGAACGCCGGCGGCGAATCGTGCGTCACCGGCTCGATTCGCCAATCTTCGGCGTTTTTGGCAAACACGATCGCGTCGAGCGCGGTCGATTTTGCGAGCTGCGCGCGCTCGCTGGCGGTCAGTTCGGCCGGGATCGGCACAAAACAGGCGTTTTGCTTCAAAATCGACAATGCCACCACGATGTAGTCCGTGCCGCTGGGAGCATCGAGACCAATGCGCGGCCGGTTTTTCTTCGGCCAGGCCACGTCGGCGCTCATGCGACGCGAGCAGTCGTTCATGCGTGCCTCCAACTCGCCAAACGTCAGCCGCAGTTCCGGGCTGATGACGGCGTTGTCCGCTGCGGTGGCACGTTGGAAGATGAGCTCGACAATGTTCACGCTTTGAGATCGCTTAAAGCCTTCCTGACGTGCTGGGCAAGAGCTGCGGTGTTCGGTTCTTCATTGGCTGCGGCGATGCCTGCCGCCTGTCCGGTCGCCACCGCCGTGCCCATGACTCGAATGCTCGCCTGAGCGCGATGTGTGGCCGAAAGGCAGCGTCCGGCGACGAACACGTTTTCCAGATCACGCGCACGCAGACAGCTAAGCGGGATGCCCCCGGCTTTCGCCTCACGCGGGTAGAGCAGACGCGGTCCGCGGGCTGTTTCGCGCAGTTCCATTGGCCAGGTGGCTTTGGCAACGGATTGCTCACACACACGGCTCTCCAGCAGGTCGTCTTCGGTCAAAACGGTTTCGCCAATCCAACGTCGGCTTTCGCGGATGCCGGCGCGCAGCGGCAGCGTAGCGATCCGCGCCTTCGAGAACCCTTCCAGCGCCGTGCGCAAATACTCAATGATGGCAAAGGTCACCTCGCGGCCCTGCATCTCGATCCAGGTCAGGCTGCGGGCGTCGGTCGCATCGAACGAGCATTCGGGTGAATCGCCGGTGAGATCGAGTGTGAGGAAGCCTTCGTTTGCAGTCGATCCTGCACGGAAATGCGCTCCGGCCGCGGCAGCAGGCAGTTTTTGAGCCTGAATGGCCCTAGCGAGGCATCCCGCGATTTTCAGCGGCCCGTCACCGCTCAAAGCAGCGGCATCGACCTCGGCGAGACCGACAATGTAGGCCGGGCGTTGCAGTTCATGCGCAGGAGTCTGGTCCCAGGGATGATTGGCAATGGCCGCGAGCACCGCGTCACCGCTGGCATCGACAAGGGTGCGCGGGCGCACTTTCCAGCCGCTGCCGCGGCAGTGCAGCGTCACTTCCGCGACGCGCCGAGATGCCACCTGGACATCGATGAGCTTCGTGTGCAGCAGCACCTTGAGGTTGGCCTGCTTGGAACACCATTGGTCAAAAAACAACGCTAAGCGCTGCGGCTGATGCATGAGCACATCGACCTTGCCCATGCGCAGCGGGCCATGCGCGATGCCTTGGGCGCGCAGTTCGCGCTCCAGCTCGGCTGGGAGGCCCGGATTGGCCAGTTTGGCCGGCGCATCGGGGCTCGTTGGGAAATCATACAACCCGCAGAACGAATGCACGAGCGAGGCGGTGCCTGCGCCACCGAAAAAGGCGTGGCGTTCCACCAGCAGTGTGTCCGCACCCTGACGAGCGGCGGCAATGGCTGCCGCCACGCCTGCGCTGCCTCCGCCAATGACAAGAACATCCGGGTTCATAGCTGTATCATTCACCGAGAAGGTCAGAACGCCAGCGCTCCCTCATGAGATTGGTCTCGGACTCGCTCAAGCATGAGTCGAGGTAACTCACGGTGACGGTGAGCTGGTCGCGGCATTCGGAGACAAACAGGCCGCTGCCGGGAGGTGCGCACAGCGTGGGCATGTGGATGGCATTCACGATTTCACCGCCGCAGAAGGTCGTCATGCCTTCGCCAAAGCTGCCGGTGTAAGCGTGATAAAACGAGGCAATCTCGCCCCGCTGTCCGAGGCGGACCATGTCGAGCATCAGCTTGCCCGGCATGCGACGCATGAGGAGTTGCATGGCGTTGAAGGACAGGTGCCGCCTGAGCTTCAGATGCTCCATGTGCTGCCGCATGAGCGCCTTGCTGGCGGTGGCGAGGTCGGTGAGGTCGTGCTCTTTGAGAATGAAGAAGAACATCGCCATGTGGTTCTGAAACACGGCCGTTTTGCCATTCCCATCCTTCGGTCGCTGCTGTACCGGCATGGGCAAGGCATACGAGAGGCCATGCTGGCCGCGGGATTGAAACACGGCCTGATGACAGCGTGCGGCGAGTCCGGCGTAGAAGAAGGTGCGCATCATGTCGCCGCCGATTTTGCCGAGCGTGAGCCGGATCTTCGCCGTTTCCTCGGGCGAAAACGTCTCCCAGAAGCAGCAACGGCGGCCGGAGACGAGCCTGCTGCGGCTGGCGGACACAAACGGCTCTTCACCAAGAGTCATGAGATGTCGGCCACAGGCCTCGCTCTCCTGAAAAAGCCTCCACCAGGGCCGATCATCGGTGATGACCGGCTGTTGCGGCGAAATGGCCTGCGGATCGAGCCAAAGCTCATTCATGTGCTTGAACAGCAACTCCACGCCAGTGCCATCGAGCAGCAGGTGGGACCAGTTCATCACGATGGACCACGTTTGGTCGCCTGTGCGCACGACATCGAAGCGGATGTGCGGTGGGCCGAGCGAGGTGCGTCGCTGTCCGTGCATGCGCAGTGCCCGCAATTCGGAGATGGACTCGATTTCCGAGTTTTCCGGCCCGTTCACGCCGCGGATGCGATGAAACTGCATCGGCACCGGCGTCGGTTCGCCCGAGCACTCCCAATACGGCACTGCCCAGAGGCCATCTTTGCGCAGGGTGGCGTGCAGCAGCGGCAAACGCCTCGGCAGCTCCGCCGCGAGCCATTGCAGCCGTTCCACATCTGGCTGGCCGCAGACATCGATCTGGCTCAGCGCATCGAGCCCGCGTCCGTCCGCCGCACGGGCGAGATGATCCAGCGCGGTGACAAATCCATCCGTGCCGGTGATCGGGAACTGCGGAATGGCAGGCTTAGCGGGGCTCATGCGGCTTTTCCGTTCACCAGCGCCGCCAGCGCGTTTCCGCTGCGGAAATTCGCCCGGCTGAGTTCATCGGGCTCCACTTTCTTGGCGAAACGCTCCTCCAGGAACATCACGAGCTGCATCACGCCCATCGAATCGAGCCCTGCCTCGAAAAAATCGGCCTCGGTGCTGAAATCAGCAGGCAGATCGGGTAGAACAGTCTCGCGCACGAGATCGATCATCGCAGTGGGAGTGGTCGCAGGCATGCGTCTGTTTAGGCAGGGACGGCGGCGGATGCAAATGCAACGCTCAGCGATACTCGTGGCCGAGATTATCATCTGTGATGACTTCGGCCTCGCCCCAGGCCTGCTGCATGGCCTCGCGGCGACACCAGTGCCACATGTTGCCAGGCACAGGCAGGGATTCGCCGTCGAGGAAGCTGAGGACGCCGTCGATTTGGTCGGGGGCGATGACCGGCTGGTAGTCGATGCGGTAGTCGGCGAGGATTCTGCGCCAATGTTCGCGGTTTGGCTCCAGCGGCGCGTTGCTCGCGAGGCAGTGGTTCATGACCATCATCGTGTGCGGGAACACTTCCATGCCGGTGCGTGCAGCGCGTGGCGATTCAGTGCAGTTCCAGAAAGCGATGCCGTCGAGCGTGAGGTGAGCTTTAATCTCGGTCAAAAACTCGCGGGAAAGCAGCGCGGAGGCGAATTCGCGCCAGTGGTGCGTCGTGTTCATGACGATGGCATCGAATTTCGCTTCCGGATGCTGCCGCAACCAGCGGCGGCCATCGTCGATGACGAGTTCGAGCTTTGGATTCGTGAGCAGGCTGGCGACTTCTTTGCGAGACCGGATCAAATCGAGGTAGCCGTGGCTGAGTTCGATGGCGGTGACTTTCTTCACCTGCGGATGATTGACGAGAATCTGCGTCCACGAGCCGCTCGCAACGCCGATGACGAGCACGTTTTCGAGACGATCCCGCACCGCAGAGAGGAAGTAGGGGCGCACGAGCCAGGACTTCGCCTCCAATTTCGTGCCGATCATGCCGTCGTAAGCGCCGTTGCCATAAACCGCGCCGCTGGTGTCCACCGTGATGACGCCGTGGCGCGATTCGATGGTCTGGGCGAAGCGCATGCCGGGTTTGTACTCGTGCTTGTATTGCAGGCGAGCGTAAATGCCTGGGAAGGTCTCGGAAAGTAAGCCAATAAACATTACTGGCAGAACATATCGAAAAACCATTCGAACTTCCTGGCGACCTGTGCGGTCGATGCTTAGAACCCATAACAAGGAACTGCCCACTAGAACTGAGCTTAACCTCGCAAGGCTCAGCCATTCCATGAACAGGAATCCTGTTAGCAGGCTGCCAGCGCCGGAGCCGACGATGTTGGCGAGGTAGAGTCGCGAAAGTTGGCTGCCGGTATGTCTACCCGGAGCAATCGCTGCGTGGCACAGCAAGGGAAAGCTGAGGCCTAGCAAGACTCCTGCTGCGATGACAAAGAAGTAGCCGCATTCCCAGAAGGCACGCACGGCCACTATGCTTGTCAGCGGTGCGACCAGATAAGCGACGATACTCGAGAAAAGCACCCACCGAGCAAGTTTGGGCCTCAGACTGCTTGTTTGCCTCAGCAATCGCGGACTGAGCAGCGAGCCAACCGCAAGTCCAAGCAGGTAGCTGCCGAGCATGTAGCCGAACACAGGAGCTTTGGAGGCGCTGGCGAAGTTGAACACACGGGACCAGATGATTTCCCACGAAAGAGCGAGAAAGCCGGAGAGCGCGGACCACCAGAGCGCGGTGGGGAAGGGGATTTGCGATGTGGAATCAGGGATGTGCGATGTGGCGGGCTGATCGTCGGCTCGCGGTGCTTTGCGCAGTGCGAGGAGCACGATCAGAGCCGCGAGCGCGTTCAAACTCGCGGCGATGTGCACCGTGCCGCGCATGCCGAATCCGCCGAGTAGCCATTTTGCGGCAATGAAGGCTCCGAGGGCCGCACCGAGGGTGTTTACGAAGTAGAGACGGCTCACCGTCTGCCCGACGTGCGCGGTGTCGCGCACCTGATGTGCCACGAGCATCGGCAGCGTTGCGCCCATGAGCAGCGTGGGCAGAAAGACGAGCAAGAAGACCAGAACGCCGGTCGTGAGGCCATGCGCTTGTGCGGAGGTGATGGCACCGACAGCATCGAACAACTTCAGTGACGAGAGGCCGTAGGTTCCCACACCGAGCTCGGCGAGCCCGAAGAGCAGCACGAGCGGCGCCTTCGTTGATTTTGAGATCCAGCCGCCAAACAGGCTGCCGATGCCGAGTCCTGCGAGGAAGGCCGCCACCACCATCGCCACGGATTCGACGTTGCTGCCGTAGATCGTCAGCAGCGTGCGCTGCCACACGAGCTGGTAGATCAGCGCCGAGATGCCGGAAAGAATGAAGACGCCATGCAGGATGACGGCATGGAGGTGGCGTGGCATGAGATCACTCGAATGCGTTCGCGCGGAGGAATTTCAGGCTGTTCGGGATCTGGTCCATGGAGGTGGGGGATTCGTCCTCGATGAAGTAGTGCTGCACGCCATTCTTGCGCGCGGCGGCGAGGATCGCGGTCCAGTCCATTTGGCCGGTGCCGAGCGTGACATCATTGGCGACATCGGTTTTGCCGGAAAGGGAGCCGGTTTCCACCCCCTTCTTCAAATCCTTGAGGTGCATGAGCTTCCAGCGGCCGCTGTATTTCTCCAGCAGCTTCACAGGATCCTGGCCGGGGAAGACGATCCACAGCACGTCCATCTGCATGGAGACAAACTCGGGTTTTGTTTCGCGCAGGGACAAATCCAGCAGCGTGCCATCGCCGTAGGGCTCGAACTCGAAGCCGTGGGCGTGGTAGAACATGGTGATGCCTTCCTTCGCGAGCGCTTCGCCTGCTTTGTTGAAGGTGGCGATGGCATCGCGGCACTCGGCTTCATCGAAACTGTCCTTGTGGTCGATCCAGGCGCAGCCGGCATACTTGAGGCCGAGGGCCTTCGCGTCCTTCACGACGTTTTCGAGGTCGTTTTTGTAGCGCGCATACGGAAAGTGGCTGCTGACGGCTTTCAGGCCGCGCTGCTCGAGTTCCGCTTTGAATTCCTCGGGCTTGAGATTGTAGGTGCCGGCGAGTTCGACTTCCTTGATGCCGAAGTTTTTCACCTGGTCGAGCGTCCACGGCACGCCACGCAGGGCGAACTGGCTGCGCAGGCTGTAGAGCTGCAAACCGGCGGCGTTTGGCGCGTCGGCTGCGTGAATCTGAAAGGCGAGACCGAGGGTGAGAAGGAGAGACGTGAATTTCATGACAGGAAGGCATCCTGTGACGGAGGTGAGGGTGACGCGAGATATTTTTGTCCTTGTGCGAATCATTGAGGCTGTGATGTTTCCGGCTGCATATGGCCATCACGCCCATCTCGCTGTTCAAGCCCAAGACCACGCGCCTCACTGCCGCGTCGGAGGGCACTGCCGAGCAATTTGCGGCGAAGTTGAAGGTCGGGGTGATCGCGGATTTGATCGCCGGGAAGCTGTGTCCGCAACCGTCGCCCACACCGGCACAGGCGGCGCTGTCGTCCTTTCTTTTCGACCTCATGCGGGACTTTGTGGAGAAGATGAACCTGCCTGGCGTGATGCATCGCGAGCCGTTTCTCCTGAAACTAGGCTCGCGTGACGCCTGCATGCCGGATGTATGCTACTTTGAGAAATCGAACTCGGTGCGCCTTGGGCTTACGCATACGAGCGTGACGCCGACGTTCGTGGCGGAGGTGGCGTGTGGGACGGAATCGCAGGCGGAGATTGCCGCGAAATTTGCTGCTTACGAGCAGCACGGCGTGCAGGAATGCTGGCTACTGGATGCCGCGAAGACGCGTCCGCGTTTCTATCGTCTCGCAGGCCGTAAGCTGGAGGAATTCGCCAGCCATGGCGAAAAGATCGCCTCTGCGACGATTCCAGGCTTCTGGGTGCGCCGCGACTGGCTGGACGCCGCGAAAACACCGAAGGCGGTCGATTGCCTGAAGGAAATCCTGCGCGGTGTGAAGCGTTAGTCTCACACGCGCCGGATCGCGGTAGCGAAGGCGCCGTCGATGTGGTCGTCGGGCGGAAAGCTCTGGCGCACTTTGATCGGCTCGAAGCCGCTCGTGGATTCGAGGACGCGGGCGACGAGTTGCTCGTTTTCGGCGGGTTCGATGCTGCACGTGCTGTAAACGAGGATACCGCCGGGTTTGAGAACTTGGAGGCCGTTGCGCAGGAGGCGTTCTTGGGTTTGCGTTTGTGCGGTGATGTCCTCTGGCTGCAAACGCCAGCGCACATCGACGCGGCGGCGCATGACACCGCTGTTTGAGCAGGGCACGTCGAGCAGGATGCGGTCGAAGCCATTTTGGGCAAACGCTGGGATCTGCGGCTCCGACCAGTCGTGCTCTTCAATTCGGGTGTTGGTCACGTGGAGGCGGCGCAAATTGCCCTCGAGACGACGCAAACGGCCCGGCGAGATATCGCAGGCGATGATTTCGCCTGTGTTTTCCATGAGTTGGGCCAGCAGGGCGGTTTTTCCGCCGGGAGCGGCACAGGCATCGAGAACTCGTTGGCCGTGCAGCGGAGCAAGCAGGCGCGGAGCGAGCGCGGTGCTGGGGTCCTGCATGTAAAACTTGCCCGCGGCCAGTTCTTCACGCGGGAGCGTCTCGCAGACGATGAAGTCGTCTGCAGCGGTGGTCATTTCGGGATGCAAGCGGTTGATGCGGGCGCAGATGGGCGCTGGCTGCTGGTTCCACTCGCAGAGCGCGGCGGTCTTTTCCGGACCGAAAAGGCCGAGCCAGTGCTCGATGAGCCATGTGGGGTGCGAGGTGCGGGTTTCGAGCGGCAAAGTGGCGACTTGGGCCTGCAACTCCGCCGATTCACGGCAGGCACGCCGCAGCACCGCATTGATCAGGCTGCGTGCGCGACCGGTGGCGGCGACGGTTTCGTTCACGGCAGCGTGTTCGGAGACTTTCAGGATCAAGAGCTGGCACAAGCCGATGCGCAGGCCCCAACGGCTGCGGTGGTCGAGGTGCTTGTTCTCGGTGAGCACGGCGATCCAGTGGTCGAGCAGCGACAGATTTCGTAGCGTGGTGAGCACGATGTCGCGCAGGAAAGCGGCATCCGAGCCGACGATGCCCGTTTCGCGCTGGGCCTGGTCGAGCAGGTCGGCGGCGAAGCGTTCACCAGCGGCCCATTCGCCCAGAACATCGAGCGCCAGGCCGCGGATCGGGGCAGGCGGGCGGCGTGGCGGGGAAGGGGGGCGCGTGTGTTCGCGTGGCATGCGTTCGCTAGCGATGCCGCCGAATGGGCAACGAGTAAACCCGAATGACGAGCCGAGCGAAGCGAGACAGACAGCCGCAGGCTGCCCGGAGGGCGAGCAAAGCGAGTCAAACAGGCCCGAAGTCCCAAGATTTGAGGCGTCAGCCTCCTTGCAATGGCTTCAGGCATTTGGGGCCGCGGCATTCCTTCGTCATTCGGCTTTCTGGTTTCGTCATTTTCCGGCACGTGCCTAGTCGATGGTGCCCCCGTGATGCCTCATTGAAGTAGGACACCGAGGAAGATTTCAGGAAGCGGCTCGATGCCTCACGATGGGGGACACCGTGATGGGGTTCGCTTTGGTGGTTGTTGGAGAGGTTGGCAAGGCTTG
>Ga0169931_10001160_pt1 | contig 43444 bp, 38 predicted proteins | sample Kivu_15m_20L_FD_129675 | JGI IMG/M metagenome (GOLD analysis project Ga0169931, IMG submission 129675) | Freshwater microbial communities from Lake Kivu, Western Province, Rwanda to study Microbial Dark Matter (Phase II) - Kivu_15m_20L... | ecosystem: Environmental > Aquatic > Freshwater > Lake... | reverse complement strand
GGGTGCCAATAATTCATCCCCCCCCGTCACCAAGCAGCAGGAGAAATCCCGCGCGGATGATATCACCGCCGAACGCGCCGCGCGCAACAGCGTATTGGTCATCTCCCGCACAATGCCATCAAGACGATTGGCCATGACGGAGAGCAAAACGGGATCAAGGCTGGTTTGATCGGTCATTGCCTTATTCCTTAAGCCGTCGCGGATTGAGAGGCTACGCAATGCAGAATGTAATTGCCTGCGGCGGAGAGGGAAGCTGAAAGCCCCGGATAGACAACAATGGTTGTCGTGGGTTCTTCAATAATGGCGGGGCCCGCAATCTGTGCGCCAGGCTTCAGCATTGTGCCGCGATAGACCGGCGTGGCCGCTCGGCCTGTTTCCGTGAAGAAGCAAGGGCGCTTCGTATCTGCTTCGGGCAGGTAGCTGCGCGCGGTGAAATCCGGTGGAGGAGGTGGCGCGAATAGCCGAATGGCGATTCGCCCCTTCCAATTGACGAACTCCACCGGGCTGCCCTCATCGCGCACTGCATAGACGCGTTCATGCGTCTGGTGGAATGCCTCGGCCAAGGCAGCGACGTCGGCGGTATTTTGAATGCGCCCTTTTGGCAGAAACGTATCCAATTCCCACACCTGAGCGCGGTAGCGCGCCTCCACCAGCAATTCCATGCGTGCTTCAGCGCCCTCCGCACCCTTAAGGCCTTGGCGAAAGCTCAGGAGTTCAGCCTCAATCTCCTCAAGCGCGCGATTGACGCCGCCAAGATCAAAGCCGCGATCATCGGTAAAGCGACTACGCGTCGCTTCAAAGACGATGTCGCTATATTGCATGCCGCAAGCCGATAGCGCTGACGCAAGGCGAGGCAGAATGACTGTTGCGCACCCCAATTCGCGCGCGATCGGCATGATATTGAAGCCGGCAGCACCGCCGCCGGCCACCACCACGCTCTCGCGCGGGTTGACGCCTTCATTGACGGTGATTTCGCCAATTGCCTTGATCATCAACTCATTGGCAATCACCATGATGGCGGCAGCCGTTTCATCCGCCGTGCGGCCAAGCTGATCCGCAAGGCGCGCGATAACGCGATGCGCTGCTTCGGGATCAAGCTTCAGCCGACCGCCATTGAAGTAATCTGGGTCAATATAGCCAAGCACCAGGGCGGCATCCGTCACGGTTGGGTGCTCTCCGCCGCGGCCATAGCAGGCGGGGCCGGGAACGGAACCTGCCGATTGCGGACCCACGCGCAGCAAGCCGCCGGCATCAAGCCAGGCGATGGAACCACCGCCAGCGCCAATGCTGCGCACATCCACCGTGGATGTGCCGATGATATCGCCAAGCCACCGCTGCCCGAGCCAGGAATCGCGCGTATAGACCAAGCTTCCATCGCGCACGAGACCGACATCAAAGGTCGTGCCGCCCGTATCGCAGACAATCGCATTGCCGCCGAGTTGTTCTACGGCTGCATAGGCGCGGCCTGCCACTGGCGCCATGGCGGGACCGGATTTCAAGGTATGGATAGGGCGGGCAATAAGCTCATCCACTTCTTGACAGCCCCCGACCGAGGTACTCACCAGCAGATCCCCCGCAAAGCCTGCTCCGCGCAAATCCGCCGCCATTTCGCGGAGGTGCTTTTGCATGAGCGGCTTCAAGGATGCGTCAATGGCGGTGGCGGAAGCGCGGCGATATTCGCGCAAAATGGGAACCAGTTGGTGCGATAGCGTATAGGGAATGCCTGGCAGCATTTCCTCAATGAGCTTACCGATCATCAATTCATGTGCAGGATTGGCGATTGACCACAACAGCGAAACCGCCACCGCTTCGAAACCGCGCTGTTTCAAGGTCGCAAGAATCTCCCGCGCTTCGGCCTCATTTAGCGCCTGGACCACTTCGCCTTCCGCGCCGACGCGCTCCGTCACCTCGAAGGAGCGGCGGCGCGGGATATAGGGATCAGGATAGTCATAGGAATAATCATGCGGGCCGTGCTTGCCGCCTTCCTTGAGCGTCAACGTATCCTTGAAGCCCTTAGTGGTAAGGAAGGCAGTCTTGGCGGTGCGCTTGGTGACTACGGCATTTGTGGCACGCGTGGTGCCATAGATCAGGACATCGGTTGCTGCCAGAAGATTCGTCAGTTCGATACCCAAATCTTCGGCAACCACGCTTAGCGCACCGGCCATGCCATCGAAAATCCGCTCAGGCGTTGTCAGGGATTTGCCGATATGAAGTTCGCCCTGGGGATCGAGAACCACGATATCGGTAAACGTTCCGCCAGTATCAACGGAAATCCTGTAGCCGGCCATCAAAACCCTCATACAAGTCGATCAAAATGTGGTCGTAGAATTGCTTATATCGGCACTTTAGGCAAATATTTGTCCAGGATGATGAAGGGAGTTCTGTCATGGAAGATATCTATGCCGCGCGCGGTTATGGGGACCGGCCTGTTGGGTTTGGCGAAAAGCCGGGCGTGGTCGTGGTGGATTTCCAACGCGGCTTCACCGATCCGGATTTCCCCATGGGCGGCGCCCCGTTGGTTGAACGCGCGCTAGAAAATACCTTGCGCGTGATGCGTGCTGCCAAGGCTGCGGGCGCACCAGTGATTGCCTGCGCCATCGCCTTTGATGGCCCGAAAGGCGCACCACACTGGAAGGTTGGACCGGTGCTCGATTTGCTAGCCGGTACCAAGGCGGTTGAACTTGATCCAAGGATCGCGGCGGAGGAACCTGATGTGGTTCTGGCCAAGACCGCGCCCTCCATATTTTTTGGCACCGCTGCGGGCGCAATCCTGACGCGCAATCGTGTGGATACGGTCATTGTCACAGGCTGCATTACCTCGGGCTGCGTGCGAGCCAGCATCATTGATGCCTTTTCCTTGGGCTTTCGGGTGCAGGTGCCAGAGGATTGCGTGGGCGATCAGGATGAAGTGGCGCATCGGCAGAATTTGAAGGATGTGGAAAGGCGCTACGCGGATATCATAGACGCCGAGGCTGCCATTGCGGGTATTCAGCGTTGGGCGCAGGCAAATAATCGCGACTAATGCGCTAGGCTCCTGGGCGGCACGATGTTTGCTCCAAAGGTCCCTGGGAGGGTGGTGTTATTCGCAGCAAGGCACCACCTCAAGTGTCAACCGTTTCTCATTCACGACCAAAGACCGGGAGAACAAAATGACAAAAGAAATTCTCTGCGCATTCAGCGTGCATTGTGATGCCGTAGCCGGCTGGCTCGGCAGCTATATGGGCGAGGATAGTCCGGGCGATATCAGCCGTGGTGTCTTCGCGGCTGAGGTTGGTATGCCGCGCCTGCTGCGCCTGTTTGACCGCTTCGGTATGAAGCAATCCTGGTTCATTCCAGGCCATACCATCGAAACCTTCCCGAAAGAGACGGAGATGGTGGCCAAGGCCGGTCATGAGATCGGCCTGCATGGTTATAGTCATGAAAACCCGCTGGCCCTTTCGCGCGCCCAGGAAGAGGCAATTTTCGACAAATGTATTGGCTTGATCGAGAAGTATTGGGGCAGGCGACCGGTGGGCTATGTCGCGCCCTGGTGGGAGGTTTCTGCTACCTCCATCGAAATCCTCGTGGAGCGCGGGATCGCTTATGATCATTCACTCATGCATCATGATGCCCAGCCCTATTATGTGCGTACCGGGGATGCCTGGACCCCGATTGATTACAGCAAGCCCGCCGATACCTGGATGAAGCCCTTCACCCGTGGGCGTGAAACTGATCTGGTGGAAATCCCGGCTTCCTGGTATTTGGATGATCTTCCACCCATGATGTTCGTGAAGAAGTTCCCGAATAGCCATGGCTATGTCTCACCGCATCAGCTTGAACAAATCTGGCGCGATCATTTCGATTTCATCTACCGCGAATATGATTACGCGGTTGTGCCCATGACCATCCATCCGGATGTATCGGGCAGGCCACAAGTTCTGCTGATGTTGGAACGGCTGATTGGACATATGATGAAGCATCCTGGCGTGCGTTTCGTGACGCTCGAGGAAATGACAGCAGATTTCCGCAAGCGCTTCCCGCGGAAGGCTGCTGCCAAGGGCAAGAAGCGTACATGATGCTGGTGGGTGTTGGTGTCGGTAGTATCTTCACCGATCTGGTACCGACGGATACCGCAACCGGCAGCATCACCATCCATAAGGGCTTCACAAGGCATGCTGATCCCCCCTTTCTGGATCTGTCGCGTATTTATGCCTCTCCGGTTGCTCATTTAGGCCGCGTGATCAGAGGAGTGGCATAAAATCGTAAAAGAGCGTGCGAAGGGCGAGCATCCGCTGCTGATCATCAAGCGGATCTTTGGCGTTACGCATGTCCGCTATCGGGGCCTGGTGAAGTCTGGGACACGCTTTATGGTTCTGTGCGCGCTCGCCCATCTTTACATAAAGCGGCGTGTTTTGATGCGATAAAGTCATGCCTGTCAGGTGCATTGCGTCTGAAAAGGGGGTAATGCCCGTTTCTTCCTTGAAAATAGTGTGGGAAGCGATCAACCGTGGCGGGAAGCAGTCCAGGATCGCCGTGATCACGAAAACTCGATCGGATTGCGGGGTAGGTTAGAGAGCCCCTAAGCTCACAAAAGAAGCAGCGCTGCGTCAATCCCAAGGATTTCTAGACGCGTGGGTCAAGGCAGCGCCTAATGAAGCACCAATCGAAACAATAATCCCAGCCGAGAGCTAAGTCGCAAAGTAGCAGCCCGCCAAAAGAACACAGCGCCGCACCCTGTCCTATAACTCTCAGCCTACCATTTCTTCCAGATCGGCCGGTGTGGAAACAGCGGTCGGGAATAGCGTTGGTGATGGTGCTGTTGCCGATAATGCCGATGCGGTTCGAAGGCGCGATAGCTGTGCCGATAGGGCCTATAGGCATGGCCACCATAGGGCGCATAACCATAGCCACCGTAGCCATAGCCATAGGAGGGCCTGTAATGGCCATCACTGGCAAGGCATCCGCCCAAGGTCAACAACAAGAGTAACATCGAAAGCGGCAAGGTAATCAGGCGCATCCAACACCCCCTTTGATCCATCTGGGACCAAGCGAATGTCACCATGCCTCCATGGCCGCCGCCGGGCAGCATCAGGGCATTTTCATGATTCAGGTTTGATCAGCGCCGCACTTCAACCGCGCAAACCCGCGCAAAATCGCGATCATCCAGCATCCAATCCTGCGTCCCGGTAAATTGCGCGACACCATCCGCGCCAAGCCGGCCTTCATAGCGCGCGCGATAGTGAAAGCCACGCCCGGAAGACCCGCCCAGCAATACAAGCGCGCCATCCACCCCGACGCGTCCTTCGCCCCTTTCCCAGGCGCCCGTCCGCGCCCCGGAAGCGGAGAGCACCGGGCGTTCATATTTCGCGACCGTCCCGTCTACCCGTATTGTGAAGGGGGCCGCCAAAGGTGCCTGGGTGATACCCGGCACCGCATCGCATGTCAGCCTGCCTTGCCAAACGCCATTGAAACCCTGCGCCGCCAGCGGGCTGGCAGCGCAAAGCATCACGGCAAGTAGCGCCGCGCGGATCACTGATCCGCGTAGCAATGGGTTTCCGCCCCGCCACCCGGATGGGTCACCGCACCAAGATAGGCCGGGCCAACAAGCTGCGCATATTTCCAGAGCACGCCTGAATTATAATCGGTCTGGCGCGGCTTCCATTCGGCGCGGCGCTTGGCCAATTCCTCATCCGAAAGCGCCACGTCAATCGTGCCCTTATCGGCATCAATGACAATCTTGTCGCCATTGCGCAGCAGCGCAATCGGACCGCCCACGGCGGCTTCCGGCCCAACATGGCCAATGCAGAAGCCGCGTGTGGCACCCGAAAAACGCCCATCCGTGATCAGCGCCACCTTATCCCCCATGCCCTGACCATAGATGGCCGAGGTGGTGGAGAGCATCTCGCGCATGCCAGGCCCGCCCTTCGGGCCTTCATAACGCACGATGATGACATCCCCCGGCTTATAGGCGCGCATTTCAACGGCCTTGAAGGCATCTTCTTCGCAATCGAAGCAAAGTGCGGTGCCTTCGAAGCGGAGCTTTTCCATGCCGGCGATTTTTACAATCGCGCCTTCGGGGGCCAGATTTCCCTTTAGCGCGACCACGCCACCAATCGGGCTGATCGGATCGGAACAGGGGCGCACCACATCCTGATCCTTCGGCACGATCACTTCGCGGTGATTTTCGCCAATGGTCTTGCCGGTCACGGTCATGCAATGACCCTTCACATAGCCGCCATCAATCAAAGCCTTGATGATGATGGGCACGCCACCGATGCGATGCACATCGGCCGCAACATAACGCCCGCCGGGCTTGAGGTCGGCGATATGCGGCGTCTTGCGCATGATCTCGGCCACATCCTGCAGGGTGAAGCGAATGCCTGCCTCATGCGCCATGGCGGGCAGATGGAGCGCGGCATTGGTCGAACCACCGGTGGCACCGACAATCGCCGCGGCATTGTGCAAGGAATCAAGCGTCACGATATCACGCGGGCGGATATTGCGGCGGATCAGTTCCACTACGGCGCGGCCAGATTCAATCGCCCAACGGTCGCGGTCTTCATCGGGTGCAGGCGCGCCAGCCGAAAACGGCAGCGCGAGGCCGATCATTTCCGAAACGCAGGCCATGGTATTGGCGGTGAATTGCCCGCCGCAAGCCCCCGCACCTGGGCAGGCATGGCGTTCCAGCTCATCCAATTCCTCATCAGACATGCCGCCGGCAGCGTGCTTGCCCACCGCCTCAAACACATCCAGCACGGTCACATCACGGCCATGATGCTTACCCGGCATGATGGACCCGCCATACATGAAGACAGACGGCACATTCAGCCGGATCATGGACATCATGACGCCGGGGAGTGACTTGTCGCAGCCCGCAATGCCGACCAGCGCATCATAGCAATGCCCGCGCATCGTGAGCTCAATGGAATCCGCGATGGTATCGCGCGACGCGAGCGATGATTTCATGGATTGATGGCCCATGGCGATACCATCAGTCACCGTGATGGTGGTGAATTCGCGCGGCGTGGCGCCAGCTTCCTTCACGCCGATCTTCGCCGCCTGTGCCTGGCGAGATAGCGCGATATTGCAGGGTGCGGCTTCATTCCAGCAGGAAGCGACACCGACAAGCGGCTGGGTGATTTCTTCCTGGGTCAGCCCCATGGCGTAGTAATAGGAACGATGCGGCGCGCGTTCCGGCCCCATGGTGGTGTGCCGGCTCGGCAGTTTTGACTTGTCCCATTTTGTCATCGTCATTTTCCTCCTGCAGGATTTTCAGAACGCGATCCATCGATCGCCTTTACATGAACCGAAGCGCTGTTTGGGGTAGCGCGTGAAGTCAAGCGCGCATGATGGCCGAGCAGCATGCGCTAATTCGCAATCCGCGCCAAAGCGGCATCAAGCCGGGCGAGTTCCGCCTGCCAGGCAGCGAGCCTTTCGCGGTTTTCCTCGACAATCTCCACCGGTGCGCGAGAGACAAAGGCTTCACTGCCTAGCTTTGCCTCAACCTTTTGCACTTCGCCTTCGATGCGTATGCGTTCCTTGCCAAGGCGCACGCGTTCGGCGGCAAAGTCAATCACATCTGCCAAGGGCAGCATCAGCGTGGTTTCATCCAGCACGGCCTGCACCACGCCCTTGGGTGGGTCACCACTTAAAGCGCGGATGTCACTCGCACGGCCAAGGCGGCGAATAGCGTCTGCCCAGCGTTCGGCGCGCGCCAGGCTTTCGGGCCGGGCGCCGGCCATCAGCAGCGGCACGGTAATGGAAGGGGCGACATTCATCTCAGACCGCACCGTGCGCATTTCTGAGATCAAGCGCACCACCCAATCCAATTCCGCGCGCGCTTCTGCGGCTTCGGCAACCTGCATGGCTTCCGGCCAGGCAGTGCGGATCAGGCTGCCCTCAGCGCCATAGCCCATGCGGTGCCACAGTTCCTCAGTAATGAAAGGCATCACGGGGTGCAGCATCTGGAGAATGACGCCGAGTACATGCGCCGCAACCGCCTTCACCTCATCCTTGTCGGGGCCATCCGGGCCATTCAGCACGGGCTTGGCGAATTCCAGGAACCAATCGCAGAAATCATTCCAGGCGAAGCGATAACAGGCCTTGGCATAATCATCGAAACGGAAGCCTTCCAGCGCGGCATTCGCCTCGGCCAGCGCCGTATTCGTCGCATCCAAAATCCAGCGTGATAGCGGCAGCTTCGCCGAAGCCGGATCAAACCCCGCCCCAGCCGCAATGCCATTCATTTCGCAAAACCGCGCCGCATTCCAGATTTTTGTCGCAAAGGACCGATAGCTTTCCACCCGCTGCCGGCCGAGCTTGATATCGCGCCCGGGTGCGGCCAGCGCACATAACGTAAACCGGAGCGCATCCGCGCCATAGGCATCCACCAATTCCAGCGGGTCCATGACATTGCCGCGCGATTTGGACATTTTCTGTCCTTTTTCATCGCGCACCAGCCCATGGATGCAAACGGTCTTGAAGGGCACTTCGCCCATGAAATGGATACCCATCATCATCATCCGGGCAACCCAGAAGAAGATGATGTCCCAACCCGTCACCAGCACATCGCCAGGATAATATTTCGTGAGTTCTGGCGTCTTTTCCGGCCAGCCAATAGTGGAAAACGGCCAGAGCGCACTGGAAAACCAGGTATCCAGCACATCCTCATCACGCGTCAGCGCCACCGCTGCACCGTATTTCGCGCGCGCCGCCGCATGGGCTTCTTCTTCCGTATGGGCGACAAACACCTTGCCATCCGGCGCATACCAAGCGGGGATCTGATGCCCCCACCAAAGCTGGCGGGAAATGCACCAGGGCTGAATGTCGCGCATCCAGGCGAAGAACATGTTTTCGAATTGCTTGGGCGAAAACATCGTTTGGCCGGATTCAACCGCGCGAATGGCCGGTGCCGCCAAGGTCTTGGCATCCACATACCATTGCAAGGTCAGGCGGGGTTCAATCGGCACGCCAGACCTATCCCCATGCGGCACCATATGGGTATGCGGTTCGATCTTCTCGACCAGTTCCAATTCCTCAAGCCGCGTGACAATCGCCTTGCGCGCCGCAAAGCGATCCTGCGCGGCCAGGGCGCGCACAAAATCATGATCCGCAATGCCATCAGCGGCGGCGAAATGCGCGCTGATTTCTTCAAGCATCACGCGCCCTTCAGCATCCAGCACGGATGGCATGGGCAGGTCATGACGCCGCCCGACCTCAAAATCATTGAAGTCATGCGCCGGCGTGATCTTGACCGCACCCGAGCCCTTTTCGGGATCGGAATATTCATCGCCCACCACAGGAATAGTGCGGCCCAACAACGGCAAAATCACGCGCTTGCCGACCAAATGTTTGAAGCGCGCATCATCAGGGTGCACGGCAATGGCGGTATCGCCCAGCATGGTTTCCGGGCGCGTGGTGGCCACCACCAAAAACTGCCCCGGCGCGCCTTCCACCGGGTAGCGCAAATGCCAAAGGCTCCCCTTCACTTCCTTGCTTTCGACTTCCAGATCGGAAATCGCCGTTAGGAATTTCGGGTCCCAATTCACAAGGCGGCGGTCGCGATAGATAAGGCCCTGGCGGTGCAGGGTCACGAACACCTCACGCACCGCCGCCGAAAGCCCCTCATCCATCGTGAAGCGTTCGCGCGGCCAATCGAGCGAGGCGCCAAGCCGGCGCAATTGCCGCGTGATGGTGCCGCCCGATTCCGCCTTCCATTCCCAAACGCGCTTGAGGAAGGCTTCGCGCCCCATGGCGCGGCGGTCCGGCTGCTTCTGTTCAGCCAGCAGGCGTTCCACCACCATTTGCGTCGCAATGCCGGCATGGTCCGTCCCAGGCTGCCACAGCGCATCGCGCCCCTGCATGCGCCGCCAGCGGATCAGCACATCCTGCAAGGTATTATCCAAAGCATGGCCGATATGCAGGCTGCCCGTTACATTGGGCGGCGGTATCATGATGGTGAAGGGGCGCTTGGGGCTCTCCGGGCGGGCGGAAAAAGCACCTGAAGCCTCCCAGCCTGCATATAGGCGGGGTTCAATTGCGGCGGGGTCGAAAACCTTGTCGAGCATGGCGCTTCCCTTCCTCGCCCCGGCGCATTACGTCAAGGGCAGGGCGCGTGGTGCGGGCCATAAAGCGCTGAAAACTGCCCGAGTTTTTGGGGGCGGTATCTTCCTCAAGGGTCGAATGATGCTACGGGCGCGCCTGATGCAATGAGATGCCAAAGGCCAAGGACAGAGCGAGTGATCACGGCAGGGCGCGATTGACGACTCGTTCGATTTCCGCGCGAACCAGCCGTTCCACCAGGGGCGGCAAATGGGTGTCCAGCCAATCCTTCAGGATGGGGCGGATTTCTTCGCGCACCACATCTTCAATGCTCGGCCCGCCGCGATGGACCTGCGAACCGCGCTCAGAACTCACCGCGCGCAGCAGGGAGCCGACCGAGGCAGCGGCAGCAGCAGCGGCGGCAGGAGCAATAAGGCCAGCAGCATCATCCATGCCAATACGTGGAGCCGACGCGGCCTTGGTGGGCGGCGTGACCAGCATGTCCGAGGTCAATTCAACAGGTTCCGGCTCCGAACGCGGCATGGGCGGTGGTGGCGCCATCGGCGGAGGCGTGAATTCGGGGGCTGATGCCCTTGGCGGTGGCGGCGCTTCTGGCGCCTCGGCAGCCGGCGCTTCGGGCGCGGAGGGGTCCGACGCGTCTGAGGCCTGCGCAGCCGCCCCATCCTCATTCAGGATGCGGCGAATGGACGCCAGGATATCATCCATGGATTGATCCTGCCCCCCGGCGGGGGGCGGGGCGGTACCGCTCATTGTCTTCCTCTCGCAGGCGCCTGGGGCGCTGTGGCGGCAGTGGTAGCGGCAGGACGCGCCGCGACATCACTATAATCCCCAGTTCCAACCCAAAGGTTACGAACCGCCTGATGATAGGCTTTCGGGTCGTAAAGCTGGACGGGCAGGCCCAGATCCTGTGCCGTCAGGCGGCCAATCGTGGCGGTCAGCGAATAGGAAGCGTTAACCAGGGTGGCCAGGGACTGCACTAGGCTAACACGTGCATTCAGCAATTCCTGTTCAGCGTTCAACACATCAAGCGTGGTGCGGCTGCCCACAACCGCTTCCCGCTGCACGCCATCCAGCGCAATTTCCTGGGCCCGGATCTGGGCGCGGACGCTTTCCACCTGGGCGCGGGCGGAGCGCAGCGTCTCCCAGGCTTGTGCCGCCTGCTGGCCGGCAAGCCGGCGCGCATCTTCGACCAATTGCCGTTGCTGCTGCGCCTGTTGGCGCGCCTGACGCACCGCGGCGTGTTCGGCACCACCCTGATAAAGCGGCACGGAAAGATTGGCGGTGACCTGAGAACCCGTCTGTCGCGTTCCGCGGGCACTGGTGTTATCCAGGCGGAAAGTCTGGCCCTGCACGCTGACAGAGGGCAACAGCGCGCCGAATTGCAGATCAATATTTTCGATCGCGGCGGCTTCATCGAACATGGCGGCGATGACGGTCGGGTTATTGGTACTGGCCTTCTGCACCGCTTCTTGCGCGGAACGCACTGGCGGGATCAAGGGCTGCGGCGGTGAAACCCGGTTCGGCGCCATGCCGATCAGGCGCTGGAATACCGCACGGGAGGATTCCCGATTGCCATCCGCCTGTTCCAAAGCGGCCCTGGCGCCGGCCAGGCGCGATTCCGCCTGCGCGACATCAGTGCGGGTGATTTCACCAACACGAAAACGCTCATTGGTGGCCTGCAACTGGCGTGAGAGAACCTGCACATTGTTGGTGTTGAGGCGCACGACTTCGCTATCGCGAATGACCGCGACATAGGACGCCACGGAATCCAACAATACCTGCTGTTCTGTTGCAATCAGGCGGGAACGCTGGGCGTAGATTTGGTTTTCCGCCCGCCTGGTACCGGCTACGGTCCGGCCACCGCGATAGATTGGCTGGATAATGGCACCGGTCAGGTTGGCGGTGCTGCGATCAAGATCGGTAAAGCGCGAATAGGGACCCGTCGCGCTATCCACCCGCGACCGCGCCGTAGCATCCGTATAACCGCCAGCGCCAGAAAAGGTGACGCTGGGCCGCCAGCCGGCCAGTGCCTGGGGCAGGTTTTCATCAACGGCACGGAGTTGAGCGCGGGCAGCCAGCAGCGTCGGGTTATTGGCATAAGCCGCCGCCAGTGCTTCCTGAAGGGTTTGCGCGCCCGCCGAAGCCATGGGCGCCAAGGCCAATGCAGCAGACAGGATCAGCCATGCACGAAAACGTCTCATTTAGTGCAACCCCCAAGCCCCGGATGAGCCCCCAAGGCAAACGGCCACCCCGTAATCGCCGGGATAGACCCTGCCGTAGTTTACAGCATGCGCGGGCGGTTGCGCCAGCCCAGAGTAGCCGCAACCGAAAATCACTTAAAAAACGAAGCTCGGCTTGGGTTGAAAGGCCGGAAGGGGCGCGGCATGCGCCTCAAACGCCGTGCGCGGCGTGAAGCTGCCGCCAATATGGCGCACCAAAATGGCCCGCGCCGGCGGCCCGCCAGTGGTGACCAGCGCCACCAGCCGCCCGCCTTCCGCCAGCAAGGTTTCAATCGGGCGCGGGATCGCCGGCACGCCGCCTTCAATCACAATCACATCAAAAGGCCCGAGCCCAGGCGGTGGATGGGCAGGGTCTTCGCGCATCAGGCGGATAGAGGCTTCCGGCAGGCACCGTGCCAGGCCACCCTGGGCCAGATTGTACAAGGCCGCATCACTTTCCAAGGCCGTGACATTGGCGCCCATAGCCGCCAGCACTGCCGCGCCGTAACCGCAACCCGCGCCGAGCAGCAGCGTGCGGTCCCCACGGCGGATTTCGGCAATCTGGAAAAGCCGCGCCATGACCATGGGCTGCATCAGCGCCCGCCCGCCCGGCAGCGGCACATCCGCATCGGCATAAGCCCGCGGCGCAAGATCTGCTGGCAGAAAGGCTTCCCTTGGCAGGTCACCAAAGGCCGAAAGGATGCGCGGATCCTGCACCTGGTTCGGCCGCAACTGCCCATCCACCATGAAACTTCTGGCGCGCGCGAAATCCATATCGCCCTTCCTTCAAGCCCTGTTGAACACCTTATAGGTCCTGAGGCACCGCCCCGCCAAGGTGGCGCTTGACCCGGAACGGGCACGGCCCGATAGAGACGCCGTGGGGTCCGGTGGCCGAGTGGTCAGGCAAGGGTCTGCAAAACCCTCTACAGCGGTTCGATTCCGCTCCGGACCTCCAAGACGCGCCTTAGTGAAGCCACAGGGCTTTGACATAAAGCGCGGCGCTGCTATTAGGCGCGCCGGCTCCTGTTCCCCGATAGCTCAGCTGGTAGAGCGCGGGACTGTTAATCCCTAGGTCGTTGGTTCGAGTCCAACTCGGGGAGCCAGAAAAAACAAACATCGCGTGCCGCATCTCCTCCGGGGAAATTGAAACTTTCTTCCATGCGGTAGAGCGTGCGAAGGACGCCAGTAAATCGCGCGTGTGTGCGAAGGGCAAGCATCCGCGGCTGATCAGCAAGCGCATTTTTTTTTGGCTTTACGCATATCTGCTATCGGGGCCTGATGAAGTCTGGGCCGCGCTTCAAGGTTCTCTGTGCGCTTGGCAATCTTTATCGCAAGCCGCGTGTTTCGATGCGATACTGGCATGCATGATGGGTAAATTGCGTCCGAAAGGAGGCAATGCGCGCGTTTTTTCCCTGAAAATAATGTGGAAATCGATCAACCGTGGCGGGACTCAGACCGGGATCGTCGTGGTCACGAAAATTCGATAGGATCGCCGGGTAGATCAAAGGTCCCTTAGCTTCCAAGGAGCAGCAAGGCCATGAACCATATCCCCGCCACGATGAGAGGAACCGGCATCGGTGCCCCAGTACGCCGGATTGAGGATATGCGTTTCCTGCGCGGGCAGGGGCGTTACGTGGATGATTTGGGCGGCGCAGATGTGGCGCAGCTTGTGATGCTGCGTTCGCCTTATGCCTCGGCGCGCGTCACGCGGCTTGATGCCAGCAAGGCATGCGCGATGCCCGGTGTGCTGCTGGTGCTGACGCCTGATGATATCGAGGAACTTGGCGTGCTCCGCTGCATCACGCCAAGGCTGCAAAGGAATGGCGCGCCGCTTGCACAAACGCCTTGGCGGATGCTGGCGATGGGGCAGGTGCGCTATGTGGGCGATGCGGTGGCGGCAGTGATCGCGACATCGCGTGCGGCGGCGCAGGACGCCGCGGAAGCCATTATTGTTGAATACGAACCCCTGCCGGTAGTGACGGATGTGGCAGAGGCGATCAAACCCGCAGCGCCGCAGGTTTGGCCAGATTTGGCGCAAGCAAATGAAAGCGTGCTGTTCCGCCTGGGCGATGCGGCAGCGGTGGATGCTGCCTTTGCCCGTGCTGCGCATGTGACGCGCTTTGATTTTCGCATTACGCGCGTTTCCGCCAATCCCATGGAACCGCGCAATGCACTGGCAAGTTATGATCCCGTGGAGGACCGCTATACGCTGACCACCGGCACGCAATTGCCGCATGTGATGCGCAATGAAATCGCAGAATACGCGCTGAAGATACCATCGAATAGGCTACGCATTATCTCGCCGGATGTGGGTGGCGGCTTTGGCATGAAGGAAAGCCCGTTTCAGGAATATGTGCTGGCGCTGCATGGGGCGAAGCGCCTTGGCCGGCCAGTGCGCTGGACCGCAACGCGTACGGAGAGCTTTTTGGCCGATACGCATGCGCGCGACAATGTCTCAAATGCGGAATTGGCGCTGGCCGCTGATGGTACCTTCCTTGGCTTTCGCGTGCACACGCTTTGCAATGTTGGTGCATACCTCGCCTGGCAGGGGCCGGTTTCCGCCACGAATAATGTCGGCGGGCTGGCGGGGGTTTATCGCACGCCGCATATCTTTACCGAAGTGCGCTGTATTTTCACGCATACGCAGCCAACCGCGCCCTATCGCGGCGCCGGGCGACCAGAGGCGATTTACGCGATCGAGCGCATTATTGACATGGCCGCCGATGAAATGGGCATGGATCGGATTGCGCTGCGTGAGAAAAACCTGATCTCGCCGGATGCCATGCCGTTTCGTACCGGGCTTGATTATACCTATGACAGCGGCGATTTCCCAAAGAATATGGCCCTGGCACTCAAAGCCGCTGATTGGGCAGGCTTTGAGGCGCGCCGCGCGGAAGCCAAGGTGCGTGGCAAGCTGCGTGGGATTGGCATAGCAAACGCCATCGAAAGCGCGGGCGGGCCGCATCGCGGGCCTTTGGAAGAATCCGCTGAAATCCGCTTCGATTCCGGCGGCAGCGTCACCTTGCTGATGGGCAGCCATAATCACGGCCAAGGGCATGAGACGGTGTTTCGCCAGATTGCCTCAGAACGCCTTGGGATTCCGGCGGAACGCATCCGCTTCATCAATGGTGACACCGATATCGTGACGCATGGGCGCGGCACGATCGGGTCGCGTTCCATGATGGCGGCGGGTGGCGCATTGGTGGGGGCGGCGGAGCGCATCATCGCGCGCGGTAAGAAGATCGCGGCGCATTTCCTGGAAGCGGCGGAAGCCGATATTGAATTCACTGAAGGGCAATTCCGCATCGCGGGCACGGATCGCGGCATCGGTATCGAAGCGCTCGCGCGGCGCAGCTATATCCCTGGCCAATTACCAATGGGTGAGGAGCTCGGGCTTTCCGCCTTGCTCATCACGCGCCCAGGTGACGCAACCTTCCCCAATGGCTGCCATATCGCTGAGGTTGAGATAGACCCCGAGACAGGCGAAGCGCAGACCGTTGCTTACGTGGTGGTGGATGATGTCGGCACGGTGATCAACCCGCTGTTGCTGAAGGGCCAGATTCATGGCGGCGTGGCGCAGGGGCTTGGTCAAGTGTTCGGCGAGGATATTCGCTACGACGCCAATGGCCAGCTTTTGACCGCGAGCTTCATGGATTATCTGATGCCGCGCGCTGCGGATTTCCCGGAGATGGTGGTCAAAAGCAACCCAGTGCCAACCAAGACCAATCCGCTTGGCGTGAAAGGCGCGGGGGAAGCCGGTACGGTTGGCGCCTTGCCCGTGCTGATCAATGCCGTTGTGGATGCGCTGCGCCCGCTTGGTATTCACCACATTGAAATGCCGGCAACGCCTGAGCGTATCTGGGCCGCTATTCGTAAGGCTGGTTAGGCGCGCGCTTCTTCTTCCAAGGCTTCGAGCAGCCGCGCCGGCCACCATTGCGGAATGCCCTGGCCGATCAACACCAGGCGAGAGCGCCGATCCGCTGATGGCCAATCTTCCAGCCATTGAATGGGATGCAGCACATGGCGTACGCCATGCAGCACGGCGGGTTTCTCTGGCGCCTCCGCAACACGGATGATGCCTTTCATGCGCAGCAATTTCTCGCCAGCATGTTCGGCCAGGGCTTCCAGGAATAATGGCAGCACCACAGCGGGCAGGGGGTCTTCGCGCAAGATGGAAATGGTCTCCACCCCCGTACTGTGGCGCGCGTTTGGTGAGGCGGTCGCATCAAGCCAATGCTGCAAGGTTTCTGGCCGCGCGGCGGAAGCGAAAAGCATATCCGGCGGAATGGCGCCTTGCACCGCGCGCAGGATCGGCGCGCCGGGATTGAGGGACGCAAGCTTTGCTTCCAAGGCTGCTGTATCGGTCGCCAGATCGATTTTGCTGAGCAGCAGCCGATCCGCGAGCATGGCTTGCTGCGTGGCTTCCGGATGGCGCGCGATAGTCTCAGCACCCAGCAGCGCATCCACCACCGTCACCACTACTTCGACGCGATGGCTCTCCGCGATGCTGGGGTCCATCAATAGCGTGTGCAGAATGGGCGCGGGATCAGCGAGGCCCGATGTTTCGATCAGTACGCGATGATAGGTGACAGCACCTGATTTGCGTCGCGCCGCCAGATCTATCAGCGTGTGCGCCAAATCGCCGCGTGTTGCGCAGCAGAGGCACCCATTGGCGAGGCCCAGCAGATTTTCTTCTGATGTCTCCAGCAATTCGTGATCAAGCCCGATATCGCCCCATTCACTGACGATCACCGCACTGCCGGCATAGGCGGAATCACGCAGCACAGAACGCAGCAGCGTGGTCTTGCCGCTGCCAAGAAAACCCGTGATGACCGAAACAGGGATCACGGCGGCTCCGCAACCCGCGCGCGCGCTGGTTCCGCTGCCGTAGCATTCAGCGCGTAACGCAGGCTGCGCAATAGCCCGAGCATGGAAGCCGCCGGACGGCGCCGGGTTTCCCTGATCAGCCACCAGCGCATCGGCGCTTCTTCTGGCAAGGCTGGCGCGACATGCAGTACCAGATCAGCAGCGGTGATTCTTACGCCTACATCAGCAATGTCCACGCGCCCCGCTACGCCCCAAAGCGTCAGGCTATCGGCGATCAGGGCGCGCAGCGCAGGTGGATTCATACGGTAGGCGCGGTGCAGATTTCCTGCGCAATGCGCCGCGGCAGCCATTTGCCGCCGGCGGCATCACCCACCCAAAGATCATTTTCCACCATGATCTTGCCGCGCAGAATGGTCATGGCGGGCCAGGCATCCACCTGGCGGCCTTCCCAGGGCGTATAGTCACTTTCATGCAGGGCTTCGGCGCGCACCATGCGCTTCAGCTTGGGATCAAGGATACAAATATCTGCATCCGCGCCGGCAGCAATCGCCCCCTTGCGCGGATACATGCCCATGATTTTCGCCGCATTGGTGGAAACCGCATCCACGAATTGCCGAAGCGTAAAGCCGCGCTTGCCGACCATTTCGGTATACATCACCGCCACACGTGGCTCCACGCCGGAATTGCCGCCGGTTGTGTCATCCACACGCTTGCCTTGCGTTTTCACTGCCAAGGAACAGCAAAGTTCGTCGGTCGCGACACAGGAAATTGAGCCATCGCGGGCGCCGGCCCAAAGCTCATCCTGATCTGCCTGCGACTTCAGCGATGGGTAGGTGTGATAGATTTGCCCATTGGGGCGCTTATAATCCTCGCTTGTGTAGAGCATGTATTGGTGTAGCGATTCACCATAGATCGGCAAGCCCTTGGCGCGTGCATCGCGAATGGCGCGCACACCATTCCCGGCTGACACATGCATCATGTAAAGCGCCGTGCCCGGGACATGTTCCGCCAAGCGCATGACACGACGGAAGGAAAGGTCTTCCGAAAGCGTATTATGCACCTCCGCCATATTCTCAAAACCCGCGCGATTTTCGCGGAATAATTTAGCATACATATGCATGACAATGTCATTGTCTTCGGCATGGACCACAGCAAGACCGCCCTTGGCGGAAAGCACCTGAAACACTTCCCAAATATCGCCAAAATCCACCATGCGGCCCTTGCGGGAAGGTGTGATATCCGTTGTGAAGATTTTTGTGGTGGTGTGGCCGGCTTCAATCGCCTCACCCAATTGGGCGGGGATATCGGGCGGCAAATCGCCTTCCACCATGATGTGAAAAGCGTAATCGCAGGGGCAGCCATCGGCGCTCCACGCGGCTTGGCGTTCCGCTATGGCGCCTTCAATGGTTTTGCCGTGCGTCCAGCGTACGAAATCCAGAATGCTGGTGGTGCCCCCATAAAGCGCAGCGCGGCCCACCACGGATGCGCCCTGGGTCTGATCCAGCTTTCCATCCGGCCCGGGGATCGGCCAAAGGCAATGCGTGTGCGGGTCAATGCCGCCTGGCATCACAATGCTATCGCCTGCCTCCACCACGCGCACGCCAGAAGGCGCGGGCAGGCTGCCCGGCGCGGCAATGGCGACGATCTTTTCGCCCGCTATGCCAATTTCGGCAGGGCCGATTGCATAAGGCGTGACGACGCAGTTGCCCCTGATGACAAGATCCATGGCAATACCTCCGCTTGGCGCATGATTTGACGCCAGGGGCTAAGCCTAAACCCAAAACACTGGTTCAGGCCAATTGACGCTTCAGCGGGGGGAAGCTGCGGTGCCCGGTATTTCGCGGGAGATGCGTGCGCGATCCGTTTCCGTCACCATCACGCGTTCACCCACTTGCAGGCCAAGCTCATTGGTTTGGGTAACGACGCGTTCGCCACCCGAATCGCGCCGGATGATGAATTCCATCGCCTCTCCCCGGGTGGCGCTTTCTTCAATGGCACCACCGACAACGCCACCGGCCAAGGCGCCGACCACGCCGCCCACGGTACGCGCGCGCCAATCGCCGCCAACCGTGCTCCCCAGGAAGCCCCCGCCAACGGCGCCTGCGGCGGGGCCGATGCCGCTACGTGTTCCGCTGACAGCCACAGGCCGCATGGCAATGATGGTGCCGCGGAAAACTGTGCCCTGAATACCAAGGGCCTGACGTTCCACCGTGGAATTTGTGGCGGGGGCACAGGCGGCTATGCCGCAGAGCAGCAGGATTGCAGAAAGACGCAGTAGCATGTCTCCAACTCCACTTCGCAAGGGGTATTAGGTTCCTTTATCAAAAACACGGTCCTTGCGGCATTTTTATGGTGATGGGGCCTTACGCAATCTTCAGATCACTCGCCAGATGAAACAGGCAATCGCCGCGCTTGGTCCGCGCTGGGATACGTTTGCACATGACTATGCCAGCCGCCCGGAAATTGATTTCCACCGGCGGCAGCCAGGGTGTTTCCGTGAAATGGATGCGCGCGGCGGGCGTGCCAATGCTCACAGTATCGCCAAGCTCTACGAGCGGTTCGAAAACGCCGTTTTCTGGCGCATAGACATAGTAATCCTGCCCGCGCACATCCAAGAAGCGCGTAGGGGCGGGCGACTCCACCCAATCAGATGCTGGCAGAATGCCAAGATGCACCAGCACATTGCGCACGCCGCGTTCGGCAATGGCAAGACCCGCAGGATTGACCGTGCCACTGCCGCCCAATTCGCTGCCAAGCGCAATCTTGCCGCGCCGTTCCGCGCCGCTGCCGAGCGTTTGATTGCCGCCTTGGCCCTGCGCGCCACCTTGGATATAGGTGAAGGGTGCGCCAAAGGCGCGGAGCGCCGCCAATTGCTTCTGGAACAGCGCGGGATCGTTTGATTGCGTTGCAAGCGCGCAGGGCACGTAATTCAGTGATGATCCACCCGAATGCAAATCCATCACAAAATCCGCAAGTGGGATCAATTCGCTGTCAATGTAATGAGCGATTTGCCGCGTGACCGTGCCATCCGAATCACCCGGAAAAATCCGATTCAGATTCAGATCATCAATTGGCGAAACCCGGCGCCCCACAAGTGCCGCTGGATAATTCGCCATGGTCAGAAGGATCACGCGCCCCTTGATCCGGTCAGGATCAAGCGATTTTGCCAAATTGGTTAGCGCCACCTGGCCTTCATATTCATCGCCATGATTGCCAGAAGTGAAAAGCGCGGTCGGGCCTTCGCCATTCTTCACCACCACAATCGGAATGGGCAGGAAGCCATAGGCGCTGTCATGCGTAGAATGGAACAGGCGGATGAAGCCTGTCTGCTTACCGTCCTTATTGAAATCAACTTCGGAGACAAGGCGCGATTTGCGCGGCGCATCAGCCATGGCGTTTTCCCTATTCAGGCTTGGGCTTCGGTCATCAAATGGCACGCCACCTGATGCCCTGGTTGCGTTTCAACAAGTGGTGGCGCCGCTTCCCGACAAATGGGCATCACATGCGGACAGCGCGTATGGAAGCGGCAGCCGGAAGGTGGGTTGAGCGCGCTTGGTATATCACCAACGATATTCTCCCGCTTGCCGCGCGAACGCTTTGAAGGGTGCGGTGCCGGCACGGCTGCAATCAAAGCGCGTGTATAGGGATGCTGCGGGGCTGCGTAGATCACGCGCTTTTCAGCAACTTCTACGATCTTACCGAGATACATCACCGCCACACGGTCAGAGATATGCCGCACCACGGAAAGATCATGCGCGATGAACAGGTAGGTCAACCCCATATCGCGTTGCAAATCCTGCAACAGATTGACGATCTGCGCCTGGACGGAGACATCGAGCGCCGAAACTGCCTCATCACATACAACAAAGCGGGGGCGTAGGATTAGCGCGCGGGCGATGCCGATGCGCTGGCGCTGGCCACCAGAAAATTCATGCGGAAAACGATCCAGCGCGCGGCGCGGCAGGCCAACGCGATCAAGCATTTCCGTGACCTGCTGGCGCGTCTCGGTACCGGATTTGGCGCCATGGATCACCAGCGGTTCAGCGATGATATCCTCAACAGCCATGCGCGGATTGAGCGCGCCGTAGGGGTCCTGGAAAATGATCTGCATGGACCGACGAAATTCGCGCATTGCCGCACGGCCAAGTCCGGTGATTTCCTGACCTTGGAAGCGAATACTGCCGGCGGTCGGGTCCAGCAGGCGTATCAGCAGCCGCCCAAGGGTGGATTTGCCGCAGCCTGATTCGCCAACAAGCCCCAAGGTGTCACCAGGCATGATGCTGATCGCGACATCATCCACCGCGCGCAGTTTGCTAGTCTTGCCGCGGAGAAACAGGCCGCCACCACCAACATTGAAATGCTTGGCCAGGTTCTGCGCGCTGATGAGCGGTTCGGTCATGGCGCGGCCAATTCCTTTGCACGGAGGCAGGCCGCCCAATGATCCGCTTCCTCAAGGATCAGCGGCGGCAGGGCATCGCTGCAACTTGGCCGCGCATAGCGGCAGCGCACACTGTAGCGGCAGCCAGGTGGGCGACGCGCGGGATCGGGCAAGGTCCCGGGAATGGCGATAAGCCGCGCCCGGTCTTCGGTGATGGACGGCACGCATTCCAGCAAGCCGCGCGTATAGGGATGGATGGGATGATCGAAAACACGCGCCACCGCTGCTTCCTCAATCACACGCCCCGCATACATCACCAGCACTCGGTCTGCCGTTTCCGCAATCACGCCCATATTATGCGTGATGATCATGATCGCCATGCGGAATTCGTCTCGCAAATCCATCAGCAGATCGAGGATTTGTGCCTGAATGGTCACATCAAGTGCCGTGGTCGGCTCGTCAGCGATCAGCAGCTTGGGGTTACAGGCAAGCGCAATCGCAATCATCACCCGCTGGCGCTGACCGCCTGACATCTGGTGCGGGTAATCATCCAGCCGCCGCGCCGCTGATGGAATGCCAACCTTGTCCAGCATATCAATCGCGCGCTTGCGGAGCGCCGCAGCCGGCAGGTTTTCATGCGCCTTGATGGTTTCCATGATCTGATCGCCAATGGAAAACACTGGGTTCAGCGATGTCATGGGTTCCTGAAAAATCATCGCAATCCCAGGGCCGCGAATACGCTGCATCTCCCGCGACGATAGCTTGGTCAGCTCCTGCCCTTGGAACAATACCTTACCGGCGGCGATGCGCGCCGGCGGTGTCGGCAGCAGGCCCATGATAGTGAGCGCTGTCACACTTTTGCCGCTGCCGCTTTCACCAACAATGCCGAGGATTTCACCTTCCTTGAGGGAGAAGGACACCTCCTCGATCGCGGTGATTTCGCCGCGCCCGGTCATGAAGGCCGTTGTCAGCCCCTGCACATCAAGCAAAGTCACTGTTGAATCCTGAGCCGGGGGTCGAGGACATCTCGCAAGCCATCACCCAGAAAATTCAGGCCCATCACCGTGATCATCAGCGCAATGCCTGGGATGGTGATGATCCAGGGTGCTTCGCGCATGAAATCGCGCCCTTCAGCCATGATATTGCCCCAGGTTGGCGTGGGCGGCACGGCGCCGACGCCGAGGAAGGAAAGGGTCGCTTCCGACAGCACCGCGAAGGCGAAAAGAAAGGAAAGCTGCACAATTACCGGCGCCATGGCATTGGGCAGGATATGGCGCGTGAGGATACGCCAATGCCCCGCACCGGCGGCGACCGCGGCTTGGACGAATTCCATTTCCCTGAGCACAATCACGGAAGATCGCACAATGCGCGCCGTGCGCGGGATATAGACAATTCCCAAGGCCAGAATGACATTGAAGGTCGAAGGCCCGAGCACGGAAGTAACCGCGATGGCAAGCAGAATGGCCGGGAAGGCCATCAACGCATCATTGATGCGCATCAATAGATTATCAATGCGCCGGAAGTAACCGGCAGCGGCGCCAATCAAAATACCGAACACTGCATTCAGCGCCACCACGGAAGCGCCAATCAGCATGGAAAGCTGCGCGCCCCACACCACGCGTGACCAAAGGCTCCGCCCAAAACTATCCGTGCCGAAAATCCAACCCTCACCAGGGGGCTTGAACTTGTTGCGCATGGAAAGCCGGTTTGGATCAACATCGGTAATCCAGGGCGCAAGGATAGCGGCAGTGGCGATAATCAGGAACAGCACGAGGCCAGTCATGAATAGCCTATGGCGCAACAGGCGCTTGATGGTGGTACGCGCCGGGTGTTCCCGCTTCTGTGCAATGCCTTCGGCGTCTATGACGGCAGCGTCACTCATAGCGTACTCTGGGATCAATCAAGGCATAGAGGACATCCACCAGGATGTTCACCAACACAAGAAAAGTCGTCACCAGCAAAAGCCCGCCTTGCACCATGGGGTAATCGCGGCTCAGCACCGCCTGCGTCAGCAATTGCCCCATGCCGGGCAGGGAGAAAAGCGCCTCCGTCACCACAGCGCCTGACAGCAATAGTGAGATGATGATGCCAACGACGGTCACGATTGGGATCAGCGCATTGGCCAAGGCATGCTTCAGGATCACTTGCCGTTCCGGCAGGCCCTTGGCGCGGGCCGTGCGCACATAATCCTGGCGCAACACTTCCAACATGCCTGAGCGCGTGATGCGCGCGAGCAAGCCCGCTTGCAGCAAGGCGAGCGATATCGCCGGCATGGTGGTGCTGCGGAGCCAGCCGATGGGGTCCTGCGTGAAGGGCACATAACCACCGCTGGGCAGCCACCCAAGCTGTACGGCGAAGAAAATGATCATCAATAGGCCAAGAAAGAAACCGGGGATGGAAATGCCGAGCATGGCAATCATCATCGCCACCTGATCCACCCAGGTATTCTGGCGTAAGGCGGCGATGATACCACTCGCGACGCCAATCAGTAGCGTGAGCACAAGGGCGTAAAGTGATAGCCCAATGGTCACCGGCAGGCGTTCCATGGTGGCGGCCAGCACGCCTTTGCCAAGCAGCAGGGATTTACCGAAATCGCCCTGAAGCAGACCCTGATAATAATGCAGCAACTGCATCAGCAGCGGCTCGTCCAAGCCCAAATCACGGCGCAGCTGTTCTATCTGCGCCGGGGTTGCTGACGTGCCGGCAATTGATGCCGCCGGGTCACCAGGGATCAGCCGCATCAGCCCGAAGCTGATCAGGCTGACAATGAACAATACCGGAATGGCGCTGAGCAGCCGGCGGAGCGCGACCAGAAACAAGACTAGCCGCGCCCCCTAACGCGCATTCTCAACGTTCAAGCCAAACATTGGAAAAGCGCGGAATGCGGAAGGGTACAAAGCCCTTCACATTGGCGCGAGAGGCCTGAACCTTGGTGAGTGAGCCAAAGGGGAAGGCATAAGCGCGTTCCAGCACCAGGCGCTGCATACGGGCGAAGGCTTCCTGCCGTGCTGCCGGGTCGCGCTGGATATTCATGTCATTCCAGGCGGCCAGTACTTCAGGATCATCCTTGTCATCTCGCGGGCGATAGGCGGCATTGGGGGAGACAAGGAATTGCATGGTGGCAAGCGCGCCAAGCGCAGGCTGTGTGCCCCAGCCCGAATGGAAGAAATGCCATTCGGTGGAATTCAACCGCTGGGACATTTGCACCGAAGTCGGCCAATCCACCACGCGGAGCGACGCATTGATGCCAATCGCCTTCAATTGCTGTTCCATCACCAGCGCCGCATTATACATGGGCGTCAGGTCACGATTGGTCAGAATGACAATGGGTTCGTTGCGATAGCCGGATTCGCGGAGCAAGGCGCGGGCGCGTTGCTGGTTGTTGATATTGTAGGTTTCCTTGCCCGCATCCGTATAGCTGGGCTGGTTCGGATATTGGAAACCGACATTGAGCCGATAGTTATTGTCAGAAGCCGCGTCCATGATGTCTTCCATATTCAGCGCGGCCTGCACCGCGCGGCGGAAGGCAAGATTGCTCGTGGGGGCCAGCGAGGTATTGGGTAGTGCAATCTGAATCCACCAATTCTGCAAGGGCAGGATGGTGATGGCGGAATTGCGCCGCAGTGCTTCCACCGAACGTGTCGGCACATCTTCCACCACATGCAGCGCGCCCGTTTCCAGCCCCGCGACGCGGGCGCTGGCTTCGGTCACGATGCGGAAGGTCACAGTATCCAGGCAGGCCACGCGATACCCGCCGAAGCCGGTGCGCTGTTCATAAGCGGTATTGGGCCTATAGGCATCAAAGCGGCCAAGCCGCGCATGGCTGCCGGGCACAAATTCCAACAGGCGGAAAGGCCCGGTACCCACAGGGCGCAGCTGCTGGCGTTCATCATCCTTGTGTTCTGAGGGGATGATAACAATCGGGACCGAGAAGGAAGAGAGCGCCTCAACAAAAGTGGGCTGCACCTGCTTCATGCGGATGATGAAAGTATGCGGATCGGGCGTTTCCCAGCCGGCGACGTTATCCAAGGTGCTGCGCTGCAGCCCAATCCGGTTGTAGCGATCAAAGGAAGCCGCGACATCGGCCGAGGTCAACGCCTTGCCATTATGGAAGGTGATGCCCTGGCGCAGCTTGAAGGTATAGCTCATGCCATCCGGGGCTTCCTGCATGGATTCCGCCAGTTCCGGGATGGGCTTGTTGTTCTCATCGCGCGTGATCAGCGTCTCGTAGATATTCATCGCGATATTGCGCGTGGAAATGGTGCTGGAGGTCATCTGGTCCAGCGAATTCACATTGGCTTCCTGGCCAAATACCAGATCGCCGCCGCGTGTGGGGCAGGTGAAGGGTGCGGCCAGTAGCGGTGCCGCGGATAGTGCCATGGCAGCAGCCACAAGGCCCGTGCTCAAACTCAGGCGTTTCATCCGTGCTCTCCCGTTATTGATGATTGGGTAGCTTCATGCGCGCGCCCCGCGCCGTCAACCATTATCGGCAAGCCGGGCAAAACGGCGCACAACATTTTCCGTGAGGCGGCTGATCGGCCCTTCGAACCCCTGGCGCCAGAGGCTGCCGCAATAGGTGATGGAACCAACCGCGAACACCGCCCCGCCGCCAGGCGTGTCGAAATAAATGATCTCACCGCGTTTCAGCGCCTGCGCCTTTTCGCCATTCACGGTATTCACGTGGGAGAGCAATTCTTCCGGCACCGCGACAAAGGAAGCGGGCGGGTCTTCGGAAACGGCCAGGATCGCCGTGCCATCCGGCGTGCCAAGGGCAGGATCGGCGCGGTCCAATTCAAAGCCGGCCGCCCCGCCGCCGGAAAGCCCGTAATCGCCAATGGTCTCACCTTCCACGCCTGCAAAAATCCAGGCGTGGCGTGGGTCGCGCGCCGGCGGCAGCAGGCGGTAATAGGTGCCTTCAAACAAACCTTGGCCGGAAAAGCCCACACCCGCCAATTGCTGCGGTGGGCGACGATTGCGCCGCCATAGCCCACCATAGGCGCCATCGGTCTGATGATAATATTCACCGGGCTCGGCAGCCCAGGCGCGAATGCCGCCCTCGGCGCGGCGGAGTTCAAACACACCCGGCATATCGGCGGGCTGGGCGATGCGCCAATAAAAGCCATTGCCGCCCAGATACATCATGCGCCCGCCGCTACGCGTATAGGCATAGAGCGCATCCAGCGTTTGCGGCGTGTGATATTCCGGGTGCGATCCCGTCATCACCACCTTGTAATTCCCCAGCAGCGCCGCGCCTTCCGCGTGCAGATCGTGGTCCGTGATCACATCAAATGGCAGGCCGCGCGCTTCCAGCCAGGCAAGGATATGCGTATCGGCGGGGTAGTGGCGCAGCCCTGATCCCTTCGCGTCATTGAAGGTCAGAAACCCCGGCCGCATGGTGAGTATCGGGCGGAGCCGCGACGTAAAGGCGATGCCACTGTTGTCTGGGTGGCGGTTGTAGGTGGATCGCCCATAGATCGGGAAATCATCCGGATTATGCGGATAAGCGCCCCAGGCAGCGACTCGCGCGCGATAGGCCGCATCCGCATTGCCGCGGGAATGGTTGGCATAGGCCTGATAGGTGAAGGTGGAAGCCAGAAACGCAATCGGCGCGGTCGCCGTGCCACGCGGCGGCAGCACGTAGAAGGGGATGTGATCCTCACCTTCTGCGCAAGAAACATGGAAGGCATAGGCGCCGGAACGCAAATCCGCGGGCACCGTGAAGCTGAAATCATCCGCCCAGCCGCAATCGCTCAAATCATCGGCGTGGAAATGGATGGCGGCGTAATCGGCGGGCGCGTGGCGCCAGCACATCTCGGCACCCGACCAACGCGCCCCCACCACGGCGCGGGTCGGCACATTCACCAGATCGCCATGGCAGGCTTCTGGGCCGATATCTTCCACGCGTTGCGTCGCGATGCCGCGTGCGAAATCCCAACCGGCGAGAAGCCCAGGCCCAGCGGCAGCAAGTGGCTGATCCGGGCGCGGCCATTCGGCGAAAAACCCAGCCTGGATCGCGGGGTCTTCGATCTTGCCGGTCAGATGCGCGCATGGTGCGGCGGCGTTCTCCGCGGCAATCATCACCACGCCCGCGCCATCGGGAAGCGCCATGCCGGCCGCTGACACCTCGCGCGTGCTGGCGGGGCTGGCATCCTCAATGCACTGCGCCCCCAGCATGATGCGCCCTGTGGTGGGATCGGCGCTCAGCCAAAGCCGGTGCCAGCGGCGCAGCGCCAAGGGTGCGCCAAGACCAAGCTGCCGCTCCCCGCCCTGCCAAATGATGCGCGCCATCGGCCCATGCGGCCCGACCGCTAGCGTCACGCGGCCCCCCGCCTGTTCTTCGCTGATCACAGCAGCATCGGCGTTGGGCTGCGCCTGGAACCAGACCAGCGCGGTCCAGGTGGTTGGCCCCGCCGCGCGCTTCGGTGCTTTGGGGATCAGCGCATAGGACCCAAGCCGGATCGGCTGGTGGCGCCCCTGAAATTCGGCATCAAAGCGGGCAGAGAGGTCCTCAAACCGCAGCCCGGGCCCAGCCGGGTTGGGGTCGCCGGAAATCACGCGCCGCAGTCGTGCCCGGTAGCACCCGCCGCCTGGCACGCTGATCCTGACGGCCAGATTTTCGCCCGGGCGCGCGGAAAAGCGGTCCAGATAGCCGGTGATGGGCAATTCAGCGGGCTTGGCTTCGGCCATGGGCGGTTCCTCTCTCTGCGGAGAATGCTCTGCGCTCGGCCTATCGCCGTCAACACCTGCCCCCGATGGTCAGGCGCGCCCGATTTGTGCAAGGCTCACGTCGGGAAGTCGTCAAAGAGGGTTCAGATGGCCGCGATCATCGAAAAACTGAGCAATAGCCGGGCAGAGGCGCGCGAATGGGAACTCCGTTGCGATATGGCGGCGGTGTTTCGCATTGGCGCGAGGCTCGGCTGGAATGAGCATATCGGCAATCACAACAGCCTGATGTTGCCCGATGAGGCCGAGCCGCGGTTCCTGATCAATCCGCGTGGCTATTTGTTTCAGGAATTGAAAGCATCTGATCTGATTGTGTGCGATCTTGAAGGGCGCGTGCTGCGCGGTAGTGGCGAACTCCGCAAAGTTGCGTTCCACATCCACACACGCATCCATCTGGCCAATCCGGCAGCGACCTGCGTGATCCATGTCCATCCGCGGCATTTGACCGCGCTTTCCATGGTGCAGGGCGCGGAATTCGCGCTATCGCATCACAATAACCTACTGCTGAATGATCGCACGGTTTACGATGATGAAGGCGATCGGCCCGTGCATAGCAATGAGGAAGGGGACCGGATCGCTCGGCTGATGGGCGATAAGACCGTCATGCTGATGCGCGGCCATGGCGTGACGGTGGTGGGGCCGACCGTGCATGACGCCTTTGATGAATGCTACATGGCGGAACGCACCTGCATGTATCAATTGACCGCGATGCAAACCGGGCTGCCCTTGCACAAGCTGCCCGATAATCTGCGCCGCAATCACACGGGGCCATGGGGTGAAAAGCTTGATGCGCGGCTGCATCTGAATGCCTGGCGCCGTGTGCTGGACCGGGAAGAACCTGATTACGCACGCTGAAAACATAACAAAGAACGGGAGGAAAACAATGATCCAACGTCGCAGCCTTCTTGCCACCCCCTTGCGCTTGGCCTGGCAAGCCCCGCCATCGCGCAAGCGCCTTGGCCCAATCGGCCGGTGCGCGTGATTGTCGGCTTCCCGCCTGGCGGGTCGTTTGATGTCATGACGCGGGTTGCCTGCCAGATTTGGTCGCGCCGCCTCGGGCAGAATTTCAGTGTGGAGACGCGTTCCGGCGCCTCCGGCAATATCGGCACGGAAGCCATCGCGCGTGCGACACCGGATGGTTACACCATCGGCACGATCAGCATGCATAATGTGGTAATCAACCCCATGCTGTTCAAAAACCTGCCTTATGATCCTGAGCGCGATTTCGCCTGGATCAGTGTCATGTGGGATTTGCCCAATATCGTTGCCGTGCCGGCGCAGCATTTACCGGCGTAGACACTGCAGGAATTCATCACCTGGGCCAAGGCGCGGCGCGGCGGCATCGGCTACGGGTCGTCAGGCGTCGGCACCACAATTCATCTTTCCGGCGCCTTCCTGATGGGTCGCGCGGGGATTGAGACGACTCATGTGACTTTTCGCGGCGCTGCGCAGACCATCCCGGCGATGCTTTCAGGCGATATTCAGGTCGCGGTTGATAACCTTGCCAGTTACACGGGCGTTATCCAGGAAGGACGCATCCGCGCACTTGCCATCACCATGCCGGAACGCTGAACCACTTTGCTCAATGTGCCGACCATGGCGGAAGCGGGGATGGATAACTTCAACGTCAGCCCCTGGCATATGTGGCGCGGCCCGCGCGCCCTGCCGCGAGAGGTTGTGGAGCGTATTTCTGCCAAAATCCGCGCTGCCTTTGCCGATTCTGAATTGCAGCAACGTGCCATCGGGATGGGTGCGCGGCTGACAGGTTCAACGCCAGAACAATTGGCCGCACGGCTCAAGCGCGAACAGCCGATCTGGGCAGAAATGGTGAGAATATCCGGCGCTCAGCCTGAATAGGGCAGGGGAGGGTTGTGCCAAAGGCCAGTGGTTGGGGCGCCAGGATTCGAACCTGGGAATGGCGGTACCAAAAACCGCTGCCTTACCGCTTGGCGACGCCCCAATAAGACCGCGCGTAATAGCCTTCAAAGGGCGGCGCCGTGAAGCCCCCCTCCCCAACACCACCAGGCGGGGGGCAGGGCCGCTGCCGCCGCCGCTGCCGAAGCAGCATTGGGAAAGACCCCAAAGCAGGTGGCGCCTGAGCCACTCATGCGCGCCAAAAGGCAGCCAGGACTTGCCGAGATCGCTGCCAGAACCTCGGCAATTGGCGGGCAAAGGCTGATCGCGGGCGCCTGCAAATCATTCCCCAAGGCGGCCAAATCCGCCGCCATGGCAGCGGCACCTCCCCAGGCTTCCGGCAAGTCGGCACGCGCCGAAAACTCGCCTTGACGGGCGCGAAACACTGCTGGCGTGGCCAACGCCTGGCGCGGATTCGCGAGCAAAAGCCCAAAGCGTGGCAGGCTGGGTGCGGCGCTCAGCACTTCCCCCACCCCTTCCATGCGGGCGGGGCGGCATCCCACACATACCGGCACATCCGCGCCGAGCTTCGCGCCAATCGCGGCCAGCCGCGCTTCCGACCAACCCAGACCCCAAGCGCGATTAAGTACGCGCAGGCTGGCCGCCGCATCGGCACTGCCGCCACCAATCCCGCTCGCGACCGGCAGGCGCTTCAGCAGATGCAGCAGCGCATGGCCTTCGAACCCGGCAGCCTCTGCCAGTGCACGGGCCGCGCGCAGCACCAGATTATCGGGCTCCGCTTCCAGCGCCGCGCCTTCCGCGCCTTCAATGGCAAGCGAAAGGATCTCGCCCGAACAGGCGCTGACCGTATCGCCCATGCCGGCAAACACGACCAGACTATCCAGCAGATGATACCCATCCGCCCGGCGCCCCGTGACATGCAGGAAAAGATTGACCTTGGCCGGGGCCGCTTCCGAGATTTTCAGCGCCGCGTCTCCGCTGCCGGCTGGGGCGCGAGGCCGTTCGCGATCTTGGCTTCGATCTTCGGCCCCTCATCACCCTCAGGCCCTAGGATCAGGGCGCGGCGCCATTGGAACAGCGCTTCGCGGCGCCGGCCCTGCGCCCAATAGGCATCGCCCAAATGGTCATTGATGACGCTGCTTTGCGATTCCAACTCGACCGCCTTTTCCAGCCAGCGCACTGCGCCCGAAATATCGCCAAGCTTATACAGCGCCCAACCCAGGCTATCGGCGATATTCCCATCATTCGGGCGCAGCGCCACCGCGCGTTCCAGCATGCGGCGCGCTTCCACCAGATTCTGCCCCATCTCCACCCAGCTATAGGCCAGGTAATTCAGCACCAAGGGCTGTTCGGGACTAAGGCTGAGCGCGCGTTGGAAATCCGCCTCGGCCTCTGGCCAACGCTTGGCGCGTTCGAGCGCAATGCCGCGCGCATAGAAAATCGGCCAATGCGAGACCGCGGGCACCCCAAGCCGCGCAATCGCCGCATCATAAGCCGTGATTGCCGGAGGCCAATTCTGCCGCCCGCGATATATATCACCAAGCCGCGCCATGGGCTGAAAGGCGCGCGGGAATTGCGCCGAGAGCCGGCGGAGTTCCGCCTCCGCCTCCGGCAACTTATCCAGCCGATCAAGCAAGCCCGCGCGGCGCAGCGCCAGCACCGGCGCGAAGGGATCAGCGGGATCGGCGCGTTCCAGCATTGCCAGCGCCGCCTGATATTGGCCTTCATCCCCCAGCGCCTCAGCCCCCGCCAGCAGCGCCGGGCCGTAGCGCGGGCGCAGTTGCAGGGAAAGCCGCACAAGGGCCAGCGAAAACTCACCGGATTGCGGCCCGCGGAGCGCAGTGGCGAGGCCAAGATAGGCCTCCGCCATGCCCTCAGTCGCTGAAGCCACCACGCGCCGTGTCGCCAAAGCGTCCCGCCCGCCGGTATCGGCGAATAAGCCGGCATCATCCTGGCCACGTCCCAGCCTATCCAAAAGCCGTTCGGCTTCGGCCTGCTGGCCGGCGCGCAACAAAATGCCAGCCATGGAGCGGGCCAGCGGCAGGCTCGGCGCCGGACCATCGCCGATTGCCAGGCGCACTAGGCGTTCTGCTTCACGCGGGCGGGCCGCGATATCGGCGATCATGGCGGCATGCAGGGCATAAATGCCACGCTGGCGGCCCGCTTCCGTCAGCGGGCGAAGTGTGGCGAGCGCCGCATCCGTCTGGCCCCGGCCCTGCTGCGCCCAGGCCACCAGCAAAGGCTTCAATAGGCTGGACATTCCCTGGTTGGGCAAGGCGCGAAAGCGCTGTTCCGCCCGATCATAGCGCCCCGCTTGCGCGTCCTGCCCGGCAAGATACATGGCAGCGAGCGGTTCATTAGGGATGACGCGCGCAAGCCTTGCGGCTTCAGAACGTCCATCCAGCAGGCTGGCAATGAAGGCGCGCTGCACCACCTCCGGCTCGCCAGGGTCGCGTCTGAGCGCCTGGATCAGGCTATCGGCGGCGAATTTCGTATCGGCTTCATTGGTGGCGAAGCGCCCGGCCAGATAGGACCCGAAGGCGCCCGTCACTTCCGGCGCGGCACCGCGGAGCGCCGGGCGGTCCACACTATCCCCGGCCGCACAAGCGGAAAGCAAGGCAGCGGCGAGCAGCCAAAGGCGGTGGGGCGGGAGTGAAGGAGCCATCAGGACAAACTAAACCTTGTTCTCCGCCAAACCAAGGCCCGGTTCGGCTAATCTATCGTGATCCCAGCGGCGCGGATCACCGCGCCCCATTCTTCCACGTCACGCGGCGCAATCGCATCGAATTCGACCAGCGTCGTTGCCTTCGTTGCAGCACCACCTGGCTGCGCCCTTGTGCGCATGGCAGGCTCGCTGCGGGTCCATGCGTGTCGCGCTCATATCTGGGCGCGCAGCTTATCCGCGCCCAAGAAGGTTTCGCGACCTGCATTGACAGAGTCTTGCAGCTTAGGAATTCTCCAGTCGCGTCCGGTCTTGAGGCACAGGCGTTGACAAGCAAAGTGAACGCACCTTTGCCTTCAACAAATTGCGACAGCAAAGGCCTGAAACGCACCTCATGAACAAATCGGGGCGGCTCAGCCCTGAAACCATAAACATAACTGCGGGGAGGTAGAAAACATGATGCAAGGAATGACGCGGCGTGGTCTCGCGGCCATGGCCTTGGGGGCTGCAGGGGCGACGCAAGCGCAGGCGCAGGCGCAATGGAGCCCTTCCCGCCCGGTGAACATCGTTGTCCCTTTCCCACCAGGGGGTTCAACCGATGTGACGGCAAGGCTTGTGGCTGATCGGATCGCACCATTGCTGGGACAGAATGTCGTGATCGACAATCGCCCAGGCGCACAGACCGTTATCGGCGCCGAAGCTGTCGCCCGCGCGGCACCGGATGGGCATACGATGCTCATGTCTTCCGGTACCACCCTCACCATCAATCCGGTGATTGGCCGAAATCTGCCATACAAGCCTCAGGATTTCGCGCCCATCATTCACGTCGCCACCTTGCCCTTCTGCATCGCGGTCAAGCCCGGCATACCCGATACGCTCGAAGGCTTCATCGCCCATGTGCGCGCCAATCCCGGCAAGGTAAGCTGGGGCCACAATGGGCGCGGGTCCTTCAACCACATTGCGGGAGAGCTTATCCGGGATCGGCTGCAATTGGATTGGAACGATGTCGGTTATCGCGGTGATGCGCATCAGATGAATGACCTGATGGCAGGAACTCTCGATTCCATCCTGGTTGGCGGCGCAACGGGCCTGCAGGTGGCGCGCTCAGGCCGGGCCAAAATCATTGGCTGGACCGGGGAAACAAGGTTGCCCAACCTGCCCGATCAGCCGACCTTTCACGAAACTTGGCCTGGGCTTGTGGCGGTCACTTGGTTTGGTCTGCTCGCCCCCGCACGCACGCCGGCCGCTGCCATATCGCGGCTGAATGCGGCAGCCGCCATCGCGGTGGCCGATGCAAGCCTGCGCCAGAGCCTTTTGGATCAAGGTATTCTGACGGCTGGCGGTTCACCCGCTGATTTCCAGGCTTTTCTCACGCGCGAACAGGAAAGGTGGACACCGATATTGCAGCGCCTCAAGATCGAGTTATAGCGCCTGGAAATTTGGGATTTGCCCGCCACATGTTCTTGCAGCGGGCATCCTAATGTTTTTCCGCGGCGCATAGGCTGAAGGCCGCAAGCCCGCTCTACCTTGCTAGATCAGGCGTAGAAACCGATAGCGCGGAAGCGGCCTTCATGTGTCGCTTGCGCTGCCTATTCCAGTGTAATCCCAGCAGCGCGGATCACCGCGCCCAGTTCTTCCACTTCTCGCCGGGCCAGCGCATCCAATTCGGCAAGGTTCATGGCCTTTGTAGTGGCCCCGCCAGCCTGCGCCCTTTGACGAATGCCAGCCTGCTGTGAGGCGGCGCTGATCGCGGCATTCAGCGTTTCCTGAATGGGCTTCGGCGTCGCTGACGGCACGGCAAAGGCAAACCAGGCATCCAGGGTGAAACCGGGCAGGCCGGCTTCCGCCGTGGTCGGCACATCGGGCAGGCCGGCCGCGCGCTGGGCGCTGGCAATGGCAAGCGCCTTCACCCGCCCACCCTGCACCAGCGCAATGGCCGAAGAAGGTGTCGTGATGAACAGCTCAACCCGGCCACCGGCCACATCCTGAAGTGCGGGGGCAGCGCCGCGATAGGAAACATGCACCATCTCCGCCCCGATGGCGCGGCTGAACAGCACGCCGCCCACATGCTGGATCGAACCATTGCCGGAAGATGCGTAATTCAGCTTGCCTGGATTGGCGCGCGCATGGGCGATGAATTCCTGCAAATTATTCGCGGGCACCGTTGGCGCCACAATGATCGCATGCGGCGCCATGGTCGCCATGCCCACCAGCGAGAGGTCCTTGATCGGGTCCCAGGTCAGGTTCTTCATCATCGCCGGATTGCCGGCGTGATAGCCATTATATTGCAGCAGGATGGTATGCCCATCCGGCGCTGACCGCGCCACGGCATTGATCGCAAGGTTACCATTGGCGCCCGGCCGGTTTTCCACCACCACTGGCTGGCCGAGCGCCTGGCTCATGGCTTCCTGAAACAGGCGCGCGGCGAAATCTGTTCCCCCGCCGGGTGGGTTCGGCACCACCACGGTAATCGGGCGGCTTGGGAAGGCGGGCTGCGCCTTCAGGCTGGCGGGCGCGGCGAGCAGGCTGCTGGCGGCGAGAAGGCTACGGCGGTTGAGGCGCATGGGGTTTCCTCCGAAACAGGGTAGATTTGACTTTGCGGTTAGAGCAGATCACGTTCAGATGGAATCATCTGAACCTATGAAGATGCTCGAAAAACAACAATGTAGAGCGGGTCGCGTGAACCCAAGTGAACGCAATACGCTCTAGCACCTTCGCCGTCCGAATGACATCATTGCCCCTACTTGCGCGTCTGCGGCACTTTGGCAGACTACAGCGCTTCAGAAAGGCAACGCCGATGCTCCCCATCTTCTCCCGACGTCATGCGTTTGCCTTGGCTGGCAGCAGCGCGCTTGCCCCCGCCGCTTTTGCGCAAGGCACCTTTCCTGATCGCGCGGTGAATATGATTGTGCCCTTCGCCCCCGGTGGTACGCCCGATATTGCGGCGCGGCTGATGGCGCCGAAAATCGCGGAGTTGCTCGGCCAAGCCGTGACGGTCGAAAACCGCGCCGGGGCAGGGGCCACCATCGGCACCCGCGCGGTCGTGCAGGCGCGCCCGGATGGGCATACGATTTTGATGGGCTCCATCTCCTTCCTGACGGCGCCGCTGACAGCCGACCCCATGCCCTATGATCCCGTGGCGCAGCTGCGTGTCATCAGCCTGATTTCCACATCGCCCTATGTGCTGATTGTGCGCGCCGATAGCCCGGCCAAGGACATCGCAGGCTTCCATGCCTGGACGCGGGAGCGCGGCAATAGGTTGAATTACGGGTCAGCGGGCAGCGGCACGCCGCTCCATCTGGGCGGAGAGCTCTACAAGCTGATGATGGGCGTGGACCTCACGCATGTCGCCTATCGCGGCAGTGGCCCCGCAATTACTGCGCTGATTGCGGGAGAGGTTGACATGGTCTTCGCCGATGTACCTGGCGCTTCGGGCCAGATCAGGGCCGGCACGGTGCGGCCCTTGGCGACCATGGTGCGCGAACGCATCAAGCAATTGCCCGATGTGCCGACCATGGCGGAAAGCGACCCGCGCCTGCGCGATTACGATGTCTATACCTGGGCGATGCTGGTGGCGCCAAAAGCGACACCCGATCGCGCCGTGAACCGTTTGCATGAAGTCGCCATCGCTGCCGCGCGCCAGCCCGATATCATGAAGCGTTTTGAAGAAATGGGTTTTGATTATGTCGGCTCCTCTCCTGCTGATGGCGACAAGCGGCTGGAGATGGAACGCGACAAATGGCGCGATGTGATCAAGCGGGCGAATATCAAGGTGGATTTGTAACGGGGGGGCGAGCCTTAACGACTTTGCCGAGCCTCCCGCGCAATCACCGCCAGCGCCGCAGATGAAATCGTGAGCTGCCCCAAAATCTGTGTGATGTCGCGAATATAGCCCCAGGTCTCAAATGGCGCCGGGTCCTGCGGCAGCATGACAAGGCTGCCCGCCGCCCTGGAAGTAGCCTTGACCCGCCGGCGCGGCCTCGCCATTCGGCAGCACCACAAACACGCGCGACGTATCGGCGAAGCGCTGCGCCCCGCCCGAGGCCTGGATGTATTCCGCCGCGCGCCAACCCTGGCGGAAGGGCAGGCTACCTGGATTGAGCACCGCGCCCACCACTGTCACATCCTGGGGTCTTTTTGGCATGGCAATCACATCGCCGGGTTCCATCAATATATCCAAATCGGGCCGCGCCAGCAGGATCACGGGATTGGCTTCCACCACCACGCGCCCGGCGGCGCGCGCTTCCCGCATGGTGGCGGCCAATTCGCGCCCGGCCTTCATCGCGCCGCCAACATCGCTCGTGCCACCCCGGGCACCCGGCAGCGCCTGGCCTGAGGCCAATTGCACCAGGCTGCTTTCCAAATCCCGCGCAGTGCGCGCAAAGCCCTCCTGCTGGCGCAGGCGAACGCTTTCGCGCGTGAAGACCGCGCCATAGGGGAAGGCCTCGGCGGTCAGCCCGCCGGCGCGGGTAATCACCTCCGAAAGCCGCTCACCCCGGCGCAATTCATAGCTACCAGGGTTGCGGAATTCGCCAAGCAGCAGCACCGGCCCGCTATCCAGCGCATCCTCCCGCCGCGGCACGCGCAGCGCCTGACGCGGCGACACGGCTTTCGCCGCGCCGCCGAGACTGACACGGGTCACTTGGCCCGTCAGTGCCGGGTTCGCCACTTCGCGTGCCACATCGGGTGCGCTTGCATTGCCAACCGCGGTAACGCCACCTGCAATCGCCAACGCATCGGCCATGGGCGTGTTTTCCAGCATGGGATAAAGCCCAGGCGCACGCACCTCGCCCGTCACCAGCGCGGCGTGATCCAGCAGGAAGGCGGCCAATTCAGGCGCTTCCTGAAAAACGCGCGGGCAGCGCGCATCGCCCATTTCCGGAAAGCCTGTTGCGCGCGCATGCGCAAAGCGGGCTGGGGAGGCTTGCGCGGCCTGGGCAAGCTGCGTCAGCGCCACGCATTCGCCCCCCTGGATCGTGGTTGCCTCGCCGCGCAAGGCGCGTTGCGGCGCGCTGCTTGAAAGCCATTGGATATCGGCGCGGGAGAAGACAATCACCTCATCTCCATCGCGTAAGGTCGGCCCGCCGCGCCCTTCCAGCGCACGCGCCAGATCGAAGCCCAGCAAATGGCGCTGGCCGCTGCGCTGATCCGGGCGCAGCACCACGGCGAAGCGCGTATATGGATCGGGTCCGAGCTGGCGATGATCCGCAATCAGGCCGCGCACCGAAAGCCCCTGCCGCCCCCCGGCTGCACGGGTGATGGGCATCGCCACATGCCCGCCAAGGCGGATGGCATTGGCCGCGACATCTGCGCCCGGCCGGACCAGCAGCGCATCACCGCGCTTAAGGCTCGCGCTGACAGCAAGTTCGGCAAAACTCCGCCGCCCCTGCGCATCGCTTTGCTGCACCAAAAGCCGATTGCCGCTGGGGCGGAGCGGCCCGCCGGCCAGGATCAGCGCATCTTCCAGCGGCATGGCGGCCTGGCGGGCAGGCAATTCATAAATGCCAGGCCGCGCCACATCGCCGGCAATCGCTACCACCCCGCCGAGTGGCGGCACCAGAATACGCTCACCTTCCCGTAAGCTGAGATCAGCCCCACCCGGCGCACCAGCCAGCAGAGGGTAGAGGTCCACCTGCCGCGACCCCACCGGCCCTTCGATCCTAATGGCGCGCAAGGACCCGCTTCGCCGCACCCCCTCAGCCGCTGCCAAAGCATCCAAAACGCTGGCCAGCGCTGTCAGGGTTTGAAAGCCAGGGCGCATCACCTCGCCGCCCACGAAAACACTGATCTGGCGGATGGCGCCAATGGAAAGAAAGACTTCTGACCCGCCCAATTCCCGCGCCGCGCGGGTTTCCATATCGGCGCGCAGCTCAGCAAGGCTGCGCCCGGCAGCGGGAATGGGCGGCAATTCGGGCAGCAGCAGCATGCCATCCCGCCCGATCCTGAGGGAGAGCGTCTGCCGCGCGCGCCCGCGCAGCGCCACCACCACCTCATCCCCTGGGCCGAGAATATATGAACCGGGCAGGGCGCCGAAGCTTGGCGGTGGGGCGGCGCCGCCGCGGAAAGTATCATAGCCGAATTGGCGGAGTTCTGGCTGTTCCAGCCTTTCGGCAAAGAAGGCTTCAATGTTGGAAAGATTGGGCGCTGGGCGCGGGGTGGGGGCTGCGGCTTGCGGTGCCGGGGCCGCTGGCGCGGTGATGGCGGCTTCAAGGACTCGGGCAACAATCTCGCGCTGCGTCCCAGGGGACAGGTTGGGCAAATTCGTACCCCCCTGCAGGCTTGGTGGCAGGCTGGGCGGGGCCAGGAATTGTGCGCCGGATTGTGATGCTGCGGGCAGGGGTGTAGTGAAAAGCCACAAAATCAGCACGCTAATGCGCAATTGTGATGTGTTTTCCCAATAATATTTTTTGGCGATACGACACATGAAACACACCCAAAAATGTGGTTGAATTTTTCTTAACACAACCATAGATTGTTATACAACGATCTATCTCACTCAAGGAGGCGTTACGTGCCAGGAGATACAATTCTTGGCGGAGCCCAACATTCAACGACCATCCTGCCCGGATGGCGCGGCTTTTGGCTGAATGCCGATGCGGCCTGGCGCCTTGGCCCGCGGCCTATCGCGCTTTTCGCCTGGCATCGTCTACGTCTTGCGACTGGGATCACCCGTTATGCCCTGCCGGATCGGTCAAGCCCCAATGGCCCTTTTCTGACCGAAGTCGGCGCGCTGCCGATAGTGCCGCGCGATTGGCATGGGCCTTTTGACGCCAAGGCCCATGCGCTGGATGTCCTGGCCCGCCATGGCGCTGATATTCGCGGCCTTTGGGAAGCGCATCGCTTGGCACCTTTGCTCAAGCTGGCCCAAGCTACCGCGCTCGATCCTGAGGGCCCGCATCTGAACCAAGCCGAGGCGTTGCTTGCCGATTGGGCCGCTGCCAACCCGCCCTTTCGTGGCCCTGCCTGGGCTTGCGCGCAGGAAGCGGCCTTGCGCGCCATGGGGATCAGCCTTGCCCTTGCCTTGCTGGGCGCGGATCGGCGGCTCAGCCCCGGTGCACGACAATTGCTCGCCCTGCACGCTGAGCGCATCCGCGCCACGCGCGCCTATGGCGCGGCGCAGGATAACAACCACCCGATCAGCGAAGCGGCGGGGCTATTTGTTTGTGGCCTGCTGCTGGGCCGGGTGCGGGACCAACGCGCCGGCACGCGGGCGCTCTCACGCACCGTGGCGCGGCTGGTCTCGCCTTGCGGGGCCTTTGCCCAGGCGTCACCGGCTTATCACCGGCTGATGCTGGATGTGCTGGCGATTGCCGAATGGTTCCGCCGCCGCCATGGCGCGCCTGGCTTTAGCGGGGCTTTCGCGGCGCGCGCTGCCGCCGCCACGCAATGGCTGGGGCGAATCATGGCCCCCAATGGCGCCTTGCCCCGCATCGGGCCTTGCGATGATTCGGCTTTTGCCGATCTGTCCGGCCTTGGTGCTGGCGATGCGCGCGCCAGCCTGGAACGCGCTTCCCGCCTTTTCCTCGGTGCCAGCGCCGGCTTGTCGGATGATCCCGGCTGCCGTGCCCTTGGCTTGAACCACGCGCCCGCCAAACCTGCGCCACAGGCAGCCTATTGGCGCAGCGCCGGCTGGTTCGGGCTTGCCGGGGCAGGCGGCGCGCGCGGGGTGCTGCGCACCGGCGTGCCGCTGCGCTTCCGTCCAGGTCAGGCGGATTTGCTCCATTTCGACCTTTGGGACGGCAATGAGAATTTGCTCCGCGATGGCGGCACCGGTGCCTATCTGCCGCCGCCGGGCTTTGACTGGTGGCAAAACATGCTGGCCGGCGGCCTTGGCCATAATCTGATCACCTTTGACGATGCCGAGCCAATGCCACGGCTGGGCCCCTTTCTTTTCGGGCGCTGGCCGCGCTGCCGCGCCATTCCCGATGGCGCCAAAACCCGCGACTGGCGCGGCAATCGCCATGCCCGGCGGATTGAATGCCGCGGTCGGCTCTGGCGGGTTGAAGACCAGGTGGGCGGGGATTTTCGGCGCCTTGCCTTGCGCTGGCGGCTTTGCCCTGGCGATTGGCGGCGCGTCGCCGATGGTGTGGAAAGTGCCAAGGCGCACATCACGCTCAGCGCCGATGCGCCCTTCAGCCTGGAATTGATCCGCGGCTGGGAGAGCACTGCCTATGGGCGGGTGGACCCGGCGCCGGTGCTGGAACTCCGCGCCCAGCGCCCGATCCGGCGGATTTTTACCGAAATCGCCCTGCCGAAAATGAGGCTTGGGTAATGCCGCTGCCGCTGCTGCTGTTGGGGCTTTGGGCTTGGCGTGCCAGGCTGGCGCTGATCCTGCTGCTGCTATGGGTGGGCGGGGCGGCGGCCATCCTGCTCTGGCCGCGCGGCCATGTGGCGCGCGCCCAGGTGGCGCCGGCGGAAACCACTTCCTTCGCCGTCTCTGCCCTGCTTTCGCCCCAGGCGCTAAGCCAAAGCCAAATCCAGGATACGCGCCCCGGAGGTAACTTCGCCATTTATTTGGCCGCGCTGCGCTCACCAGAAGCGGCGCGCATGCTCACCACCGAAACCGCCTTGTTGCAGGAGATGGAGCGCGCCCGACAGGACTCGCCGCTGGCGGGGCTGCGGGCGTCACTGGGCCTCAATCGCACGCTGGATGCGGATGATGTGCTGGCGTGGCTTGAGCGATATATGTCGGTAAGTCAGAACCTTGGTAGCATTACCTGGAGCCTTGAATTAACCCACGCCGACCCTGGCTTGGCGCTGCAAGCCCTGATCAGCCTGCATAATTATGCCGAGGCCAAGGTGCGCGCCGATCTCGCCGATCAGGCCGCGCGCCGGGTTGCGGCCTTGGAGGCAAGGCTCTCCGGCGAAAGCGACGTTTTTCTCCGCAACAGCCTTTACGACCTTCTGGCGCAGCAGCAGCGTGCCGGGCTTGTGGTGGCAGCGGATGAGGCGGTAGCGGCCCGGCTGATCGCGGCGCCCATGGTGGAAGCCCGCGCTTCTCGCCCCAATCGCCCGCTATTGCTCGGGCTTTGGCTGCTGGTGGTGCCTCTGGCGGTGCTGCTTGGCGCGGCAGGGCTAATGCTGACGCGAAGTGCCTTCCGTGATGCGGCGCTGGTCACGCGCCTCCCCGCCATGCAGGGGGATTAAGGGTGCGGGCTGATGATGCGCGGCTTGCGCCGCCACGCGATGCGCTGGCCTGGCTGAGCGGGGCGACCACGGCGCTGCTGCACTTCGCCGGGGCCTCGAAGTCCATTCCCCTGATCGGTGCCTCGCCAATTGATTTTACAGTATTAAGTGCCACGCTGGCGCTGCCGCTGCTGATGCTTTGCGCCATGACGCGGGGCTGGGTGATTGCGCCCGAAATCGGCCTGCCGCTCGCGGCCATTGGGGCGCTTTGGCTCTGGTTGGTTCTGGCCGGCTGCTGGTCGGCCTCCGGCGCCGTGCTGGCGGCCAAGCTGCCGGAGATTACCCTGCTCGGGCTGGTCATGCTGCTGGCCGGGCTGGTGGTGGCGGGGGATGAGGCCGCCTTGCATGGCTTTTGCGTGGGCGTGCTCGGTGCGGGGGTGGCGGTGGCGGCAAGCCTCGCGGCCAATCTGGCAGAGGGCAGCGTCGCGCTGGGCGGGCTACCCGGCGCCGACCCGGAGAAATGGCGCATCGCCTATCAGGTGACGGGGCTTGCCATCGCAACGGCGGCGGCCTTGGCGGCGGTACGCTGGGCGGAGGCCCGTGGCGCATGGACAAGGCTTTTTTGGCTGGGGTTGGCCCTGGCCCTGGCCTTCGGCGCCCTGCTGCCCGGCGGGCGCGCGGCGCTTCTGGCGCTGGCACTCTGCCTTGCTTCCGGGCCGGTGCTGATCCTGCTTCGGCAGCACAAACACGGGCTGGCAGCGCTTTGGCTGCTTTTTTTGCTTGGGCTTGGTGGCGCTGGGCTGGCCTTCCTGGGCGTCGAGCCCAGCCAAACCATCCGCGCCCTGGAACGTATCCTCGCGCCCAATATGCTGGAAAGCTCCGGCCGAGGACCGCTCTGGGAGGAGGCGCTTCGCCTAGCGGGTCTGGCCATGCCCTTTGGCCTTGGTATCGGCGGCTTCAGCCTGGCGGCGGGGTTTGGCGAATGGCGCGGGCGGCATCCGCATAATCTAGGCATTGAAACGCTGGTGGAGGCCGGGCTGCCCGGTTTTGCCCTTTGGCTGATCGCCTTTGGTGGGGCGGCGTTCGTGTTCTGGCGGCTTGGGCGAAGCGCGCCATCCTGGCGGGTCGCGCGGCTTTTGATGCTGTGTCTGCCGATGGCGGTGACGCTGCAGGTTTCAACCGATCTCGGCAATCGCATGGTCTGGCTGGCACTGGGGTTTGCGCTTGGGATTGGGGTCACGGCGCGGGCGCCGATCAGGGGGGCAGGGCATGTACGCGCTTTGGGGTAAGGCGGCGCTTGATCGCAGCGTGGCGGCGTTGGGGCTGGTGCTGGGCGCGCCGGTCTTGGCGCTTTTGGCACTCTCGGTGCTGTTCGCCCTGGGCCGGCCTATCCTGTTCCGCCAGCGTCGCGCCGGGCGGCATGGTGCGCCCTTCACGCTGCTCAAATTCCGCTCCATGCGTGAAGGCGAGGCGCTGGATGCGGCACGGCTTGGCCGCTTCGGGCGCTGGTTTCGGGCCAGCGGGCTCGATGAATTGCCGCAATTGGTCAATGTCCTGCACGGTGAGATGAGCCTGGTGGGGCCGCGCCCCTTG
>Ga0169931_10001159_pt1 | contig 43457 bp, 40 predicted proteins | sample Kivu_15m_20L_FD_129675 | JGI IMG/M metagenome (GOLD analysis project Ga0169931, IMG submission 129675) | Freshwater microbial communities from Lake Kivu, Western Province, Rwanda to study Microbial Dark Matter (Phase II) - Kivu_15m_20L... | ecosystem: Environmental > Aquatic > Freshwater > Lake... | reverse complement strand
TAGACTACGACGTTGATAGGACGGGTGTGGAAGCGTGGTAACACGTTAAGCTTACCGTTACTAATAGCTCAATTGGCTTGATTTATGCACTGAAAAAATTTTTCGATACAAATTACAATGTTACAATTAATAATAATTCGTATTATTATTATAATGATAAAAAAAATACCTCAATTTTAAAGCATTAATTAAATGACCTTTAATAAATATTTCTTAAATTCAATATCTAAGATCTGTGGTTTGTTTGATTTTGTTCAAATTGAGAAGCTAGTTAACGAAATAAGCGGAATTAAAAAAAATAAGGGTAGAATTTTTTTTTTAGGAGTAGGAGGAAGTGCAGGAAACTGCTCTCATGCAGTAAACGATTTTAGAAAATTGTGCGAAATAGAGTGTTATTCTCCAACAGATAATGTCTCTGAATTGACAGCGAGAACAAATGACGAAGGTTGGAAAACAATTTTTGTAGAATGGCTCAAGATCTCGAATTTAAATAAAAAAGATGCAATTTTTATTTTTTCAGTTGGAGGAGGAAATAAAGAAAAAAAAATTAGTGAAAATTTAATTTATGCAATTGATTATGCGAAACATAAAAAAGCTAGAATTTTTTCTTTTGTGGGAAAAAAAGATGGTTATGCTTACGAAAAGTCTGATATTTCTGTTTTAATTCCAATAATAGATCCTAAAATGATTACTCCTTTTTCAGAGTCTTTTCAGGCAGTTTTGTGGCATTTATTGGTTTCTCATCCTAAATTAAAGAAAAAACCAACAAAATGGTAAATCTAAAAAAAATCTCCATCTTTGCTGATGGTGCCGATATCGATTCTATTAAAAATAGTTTAAAAAATAAAATAATTTCAGGATTTACAACTAACCCTACTTTAATGAAAAAATCTGGGATTAGAGATTATGAAAAATTCTCTAAAATAGCCGCTAAATTAGTTTATCCGAAATCTATTTCTCTAGAGGTATTTTCTGATGATTTAAATGAAATGTATAAGCAGGCAAAGATTATTTCTTCTTGGAGAGATAATATTTTTGTAAAGATTCCAATTGTTAATACTAAAGGAATTAGCACTAATAAAATTATTAAAAAACTTTCTGATGAAAGAGTAAATTTAAATATAACTGCAATTTTTACACTTAAGCAAATAAGCAGTGTTATGAAGTGGCTGAATAAGAAATCCAACACTATATTATCAATATTTGCAGGAAGAATAGCTGATAGTGGGCGAGATCCTAAAATAATAATAAAAAATTCTGTTAGAATTTGTAAAAAATATAAGAATATAAAAATATTATGGGCCAGTACTAGAGAACCTTATAACATTGTTGAAGCGGCTAATTCTGGATGTCATATAATCACTGCCTCCGATGATATAATCAGTAAAATTAAAAACTTTAATAAAGATCTAAATATTTATTCCAAAGAAACGGTTCAAATGTTCTACAATGATGCTAGGTCATCAGGCTATAAAATTAAATATGATCAATAAATTTAGAACCGTTTTATATTTAATTAAATATTTCCTGCTAAGAAATTTTGTTAGAAAATATAAAATATCTTCAATTCAAAATTATGGTTTTGTAGTAAATGATTATTTAGTTTATGAAAATAAATTAGACTTATTATTTAAAAAATACGGTTCTGATAAGGGTGGAGGAACAAAAAGCAGCTATTTAGGATGGTATCCCCACAATTATAGTCAATTCTACCACGAAATTTTTTTTAAGTTCAGAAATCAAAAGTTTAATTTTTTAGAAGTTGGAATTGGAAGTATAAATCAAGCGATAAAATCAGCATTACCTTTGCATTGCAAGCAAGGGGCTTCATTAAGAGCATTTCAAGAATATTTTCCTAAGGCTCAAATTTATGGATGTGACATTGATAAAGATGTGCTGTTTAAAGATAAAAGAATTTTAACATTTTATTTAGATCAGACGTCAAAAAAAGAGTGTCGAGAATTTTTTTTTAAACTAAATAAAAAATTTACCATCATAATTGACGATGGATTGCACGAATTTAATGCAAATATTATACTTTTTCAGGAAGCGATTAACTATTTGATTGTAGACGGGATATACATCATTGAAGATGTTAATGAATTTAAAATAAAAAATTATTATAATTATTTTTCAAGATATAAAAATAAATACATAATAAATTTTTTCAATATACATAACTCTAAATTTCTTGGCAGAAGTAATAATTTTATAATGATAAGAAAAATTAAAATTTAAAATCTTAACATGTAGTGCATAAGAAGTGTATTAACTAAATACAATATCAAATTTTTTTTTTAACTTTTTTGTATTAAAATTTTGGATTAATGGTTCAATATTTCCTTTAATTCTATTTATATTCTTTGTTGGAATAGTATATTCTTTGCAAAGTTTCATTAGTCGTTCACTATAGCTAAATACTTTACTGCCAACATTATAAATACCATAGTTTTCACTGTAAATAAGCTTGTGTAAAAATTTATTAAACTCATTAATTTTTAAAAAAGATCTTTTTACATTCTCAAATACATTTAATTTCTTTTTTTTTTTTAGTAAAAATAAAAAATTATCGATAGTAGAGTTGTCTTTATTCTTCCCCATCGCATGCACAATTGGTAGTCGCAAAATAAAATACCTCTTAATTTTTTTTTCAATAATTTTTTCACATTTCAATTTTTCTTTAGCTAAAAATCCAGGAGGGTTATGATTGGTATGTTCCTTGCTAGTTTTTGGATTTCTAGAATATATTTTATCAGAAGAAAGAAAAATTAATTTGCTTTGCTTATTCATGCAATTAATAATGTTGTTTGTAATTTTAGAATTATTTTTTCTACATAACTTCTTATTATTTTCACTAAAAGTATGGTCTGCCATTGCCGCAAAATGATAAATTACATCTGGTTGGATTATTTTTATTATTTTTTTTACATCTTTGGCACTGGATAAATCACATTTAAAAATATTTTTTCTTAAATTTTTGGGCTTTAAATTTTTTTTATTTTTATTATTAGCCTTGTTTATTGTTCCGTATATTTTTATTTTTTTATCTTTTTGCAAATAACAAAAAAAAAGATTTCCTATAAAGCCACCCGCGCCAGTGATTAAAATTCTATTCATAAGTCTACTAATACCTTAAGTAGTTAAAAAAATACAAGAATATATAATCAATTTTTATATCTAGATAATTAGTATAAAATAATTTTTATTTTAAAATTGTTTAATTTGCTAGAAATAATAATTCTAATATATATGATTTATAATAAATAATTTTTTATAATTTTTTTTGTGAAAATAAATAAACCTCATAATTTTAAATTTAAATAGTTTCTGTTTATGAAAAAATATATTTTAATAACCGGAGGATGTGGTTACGTTGGAAGCTTACTATCTAATGTATTAGCAAATAAAAATTATAAAATTACAGTAGTAGATACGCTTTGGTTTGGTAAAAATTTGAACAAACACAAGAATATAAGAGTTATAAAACAAGATATAAGAAATATTGATAAGATTGATTTAAAAGGTTATCACTCAGTAATTCACTTGGCAAATATTGCTAACGATCCTTCTGCCGAGATAAATCCTTCAATTTCTTGGGAAATAAATGTTTTGGCAAGCTATCAATTGTTAGAAAAAGCTAAAAATAGTGGGGTAAAAAAATTTATTTATGCTAGCTCAGGTAGTGTGTATGGAGTAAAAAAAGAAAAAAAAGTAACAGAAAATTTATCTTTAGTTCCAATATCAACCTACAACAAAACTAAATTAATATTTGAAAAAATATTAATGGCATATAACGATAAAGATTTTAAAGTTTATTGTATTAGACCAGGAACCATATGCGGAAACTCCCCAAGAATTAGATTGGATCTAAGCGTAAATCTTCTTACTTTTACTGCTTTAAAATCAAAAGTAATTAAAGTTTTTGGAGGAGGACAATTCAGGCCTCATATACATATAAACGATATGATTAGAGTATATGAATTTTTTATAAAAAAGAATTTAAAACCAGGAATTTATAATGCTGCATTTGAATGTTTTACAATTAAAAAATTAGCAAAGTTAATTAAGAAAAAACTGAAAACAAAAGTTCTTTATTTTAAATCAAATGATATTAGATCATATAGGTTAAATTCAGATAAGTTACTAAAGTTGGGTTTTTGTCCAAAATTTTCAGTCAAACAAGCTATAGACGATATAATCAATTTATATTCTCAAGATTTATTGAAAGAAGATGTTAATAATTACAATTTACAAAAAATGAAGAAGTTAAATATAGGCTCTCTTTAATGAAATATTTAAATAAAAAATTTAATTCAAAAATTTTAAGTTTAAATCAACTTTTAAAAAAAATATCTTCTGAAAAAAAAAGAGGTAAGAAAATTGTTATGTGTCATGGGACTTTCGATTTAGTTCATCCAGGACATATTAGGCATTTATATTACGCTAAATCTAAAGGTGATATTTTGATTGTGTCTGTCACAGGAGACAAATTTGTCACTAAAAAATCTTCAGGAACATATGTTCCTGAAGATTTAAGAGTAAGAAATATTGCTGCCCTGGAACTCGTTGATTACACGTTTATTGATCATAATTATAAGCCCTTGGATGCTATTAAACAAATTAAACCAGATTTTTTTGTTAAAGGATTTGAATATAATTTAAATAATGCTCACAATTTAAATACTTTAGAAGAAAAAAAAGTATTGGAAAAATTTAAAGGGAAATTTATTTTTAGTCCAGGCGATGTAGTTTATTCGTCTACTAAATTTCAAAATACGTTAAAACCTGATATAAAAATTGAAAAATTATTCTCACTTCTTAAAAAAGAAAATATTTCAATATCTAAGATTATAGGATTATTAAAAAAAAAATTCTTTTCAAATATTCATGTAATCGGCGATTTGATCGTAGACAAATATAATTACTGTGATTTAATTGGTCAATCAACTAAAACTCCTACTTTTAGCATTAGACCTTTTAAGTCAGAAAATTTTATTGGCGGAGCAGGAATAGTTGCTAAGCATCTAAAAGCAATGGGAGCCAATGTAACTTTTACTACAATCGCTGGCGAAGATAACTATAAATCTTATGTTCAAAAAGATTTGCAGAAAGAGAAAATTAATTTTAATATACTTACTAACAAGAGCAAACAGACTGTTTTAAAAGAAAGATTTTGGAGCAATAATTATAAACTTATTCAAGTTGATTATGTTGATAACGCTATTGTTGACAAAGATAACCAGCAAAAAATTTCTAATTTAATTAAGAAGACAAAATCTGATTGTGTTGTGTTTAGTGATTTTAGACATGGAATGTTTAATAGGGAAATTATTGATTTTTATTCTTCTCTAATTAATTCTGGGATTATTAAGGTAGCGGATAGTCAAGTTAGTAGTAGATGGGGCAATATATTAGATTTCAAGGATTTTGATATTTTATTTCCAAATGAAATAGAAGCAAGGTTTGCTCTTGCTGATCAGGATAGTGGAATTAGAAGTATAGGCGCTCAAATAATTGAAAAATCCAATTGTAAAAATTTAGTTCTAAAAATTGGCGAAAAGGGATCCATGATTTTCAGAAACAAAGGTTTTCACCCTAAAGATTTTTTTCCTTTAGACTCTTTTGTAAATAGCAAGATTGATGCCATAGGAGCAGGAGATGCATACTTGGCTGCAACAACTATTTTTTATACTTATACTAAAAATATAGTTATTAGCAGTATTATAGGGAATTTTGCAGCGGCAATCGCTTGTCAACAAGAAGGAAATGTTCCTATAACAAGAGATAAAATTATATCATTTATAAACAATTTAAATCTAAGGTAAGATTTTATAAATCTATATAATTTGTATTACAGCTTGCTGTCCATTTTTTGCAAAAGCCAAAAATTTATACTCACTCTCATTAAAAACTTCTGTCAGGGCTTTATACTCGCCCACGCTCCACCCTGGAAAATTATATAATTCATCAAATACAATAATACAGTCTTTTAGAAGGTATTTTTTTGTGCACAGAAGAATAGTTTTTGCACTCTCATAAATATCGGTGTCTATGTGCATAAAATTTATTTTCTTATTATTTTCAATCAAAAATTTTGGAAGAGTTTCTTGTATCAGACCAACAATTGGAATTACTTTTTTTTCTAATTTTGGTATTTTTTTATTTAAATTAAAATAACCTTCAGGCAAATAATATCCAGACCAGTCATTATCTATCCCTTCAAACGAATCGAAACCGTATATTGGAATTTTATTAGTTTTTTTTGAAATAAAATTGACAGAGTCACCATTGAAAACTCCAAACTCTAAATAAAGATTATTTTCAAAATTTTTATTTTTGAAAGATTTTTTTAGAGCATACTCTAATATTTGTTCTTTATAAAAAAGAAAAATTGATTTTGAAAAGTATTTTTTGAAGTGATTATAACTACTAATTATTTCATCCTTTTCATATAAATCCCAAGCGTCAATTTTTTCTTTAGGAGCATAAGGAATGCTTTCTTCGTATAATTTTAAAGCATAAGGCCTTGAATTGGGTGAACAACTGTACTTAACAACAGTTAATATATATTTAATTATAAATAAGATTTTTTTTAATATTTTTTTAATTTGTTGCATAAAAAATTATTTTAAAGTCTTTAAAATCGTAAATATTCATTATAATATTTTGTTAATTGATTTTTTTATATCCAAAAAAGTGCTTTCCTTTATACTATAGTTAATATTTTTTAAACTTAATATTTTTAAAAGTTTTTCAGATAAAAAAAACTTATTTTTTTTATTAATTATTACTTTTTTATGTAAAAAAGTAATATTTTTTAATTGTTGTAATCCATCATTATTTTTTAAGCTATTAAAAAAAAGTATCTTTTTTTTTAAAAAAATAGACATTATAAAAGCTCCGCAATCTGTTCCAATAGAAAATTTACTGTGATAATGTAAAAAGAGTTGATCAATAATAGATGCATTTTTAGATATTTCATTAAAATAGATAATACTTTTATTTTTAGAAAATTTTTTTAAGATATTAATAATTTTTTCTCTTTTGTTTCCCAATACTACAATATTAATTTTTTTATTAATCAAAAAATTTACTACTTTAAATATTGTTTTTATATCAGATGTTTGTCGATGAGGTCCAATTTTAATATCATTAATATTTTCATTAAAGTGTTTTACAAAAAAAAGAACGTATCTTATTTTTTTTAATTTTTTTATTTCAGCAGAAACGCTTTTGTGCTTTTTTCTTAATATATCTTCTAATATTTTTTTTTCTTCATAACCAATTTTTTTTTTATAATTTATGTCGAATTTTCTGTTTATTGTTAAATATTTTTTTATAATTCGACCAATTGAATAAATAGAAATATAACTCGGAATAGAAAAAAAAATATTATAAATTTTATTTCTTTCAAAAAATAGTTCAGCTATTTTTTTTTCAAAATTTGAAACTGTAATAATTTTGTAACCTTTATTAATTATTTGATTATAATTTTGTATATAGAATGTAAAACAATCGCCAAATGCGAAAAAAGAGTTAACTAAATAATTAGATTTAATTTTATTTCTAATTAATAGAAAATTAAATCTAATTAAGTAGGAAAAAAAAATATATATAATTTTTTTTATCATTATTTACTTTGCCTTTATATAGATGAATCTCAAAAATTCTGCATAATTTATGTTAATTTTTTATGAATGTAGTATAAAAAAATGTATATAATTTCCAAAATATTGCAAAACTTTATAATAAGTTTAAATAGATTTATTTGTATATACATCCTTTAAAAATGAAAAAAGTACTTGTAACCGGGAGTTCCGGTCTTGTTGGTTCCGAAGCCGTAAATTTTTTTTACAAAAAAAAATTCAAAATTTATGCTTTAGATAATGATTTGAGAGGAAAACTTTTTGGTCGTGAGCATTCAACAAATAAGATAAAAATATTTCAAAAAAAAAATTTTAGTAATATTGAATTTTTAAATATTAGTATCGAAAACTACAAAATTTTATCGAAAATCTTCAAAAAACATAAATTCGACTTAATTATACATACAGCAGGTCAACCTTCACACGATTGGTCAGCAAAAGATCCTATTTTAGATTTTAAAGTTAATGCATTAGGAACATTAAATCTTTTAGAGCTTTCGAGAATATATTGTCCAAAAGTAGTTTTTATTTTTACTTCAACAAATAAAGTTTATGGAGACTCTCCAAACTATTTAAGAGGAATTAAAGAGCTTAAAACTCGATATGAGATTTTTAACAAAAAAAAGCTTTTTTCTATTAATGAAAAATTGTCTATTGATAACACTAAACACTCACCATTTGGTGCATCAAAAGCATCAGCTGATCTAATGGTACAAGAGTATGGAAAGTATTTTGGTTTAAGATCTGCAGTTTTTAGATGTGGATGTATTACAGGGCCCTCCCATAGAGGCGCAAAATTGCATGGCTTCTTATCTTATCTTGTAAAATGCATTGTTAAAAATAAAAAATATGAAATTTATGGTTACAAAGGAAAACAAGTTAGAGATAATATACATTCTTATGATCTTGTTAGAATGTTTTGGTATTTTTATTTAAAACCCGCTTATGGTGAAATTTATAATGCCGGTGGAGGTAGGAAGAATTCTATTTCTATTTTAGAAACAATAGCTTTAGTTAATAAAATTAATAAAGGTAAATGGAATAATTTTGTAATCAAAAAAGAACCAAGAATTGGTGATCATATATGGTATATAACAAATTTTTCAAAATTCCAAAAAAAGTTTAAAAAATGGAAAATAAAGTATAATATAAAAAAAATCATACAGCAGTTAATCCAGGAAAATACAAAATAAATAATTAATTTTTATAAACACTGTATTATCTTTTTTGCAAATTTTATTTCTTCATCCAAATTTAGTCTTTTTAATAGCAAAGGTTCATTAGTAAATTTTTTTAAAAAATTATTATCTTTAATTAACTCACTTATTTCTGAGTAATTATCTTTTGTGTAATTCAATAAGTTAATAAAAGACTTGCTGTTAAAATCATAGTCAACATTATCGTCCGACCAGGTAATTGGAAGGCATTGACTTAAAAAAGCTTCAGGTATTTTTTCTGTATAATAACCAGGATATAAACTATTTTCTGGACACAAATTAAATGCATAATTTTTTAATATGTTTTTTTTGCTTATAGGATTGGAATAATGATCTTTAATTTTTTTATTAAATATTGGACCATATCCATCTACTTGAAATTTTTTGCTTAAAATTTTGTAAATGCTAAACCGGGGTTCATTTAAATGACTAGAAATTAGGCAGATTTTTCTCGGTTTTCCCATAAAATTCTCCCCTTGAGGTTTTAAAAGGTTTTCAATTTTATAATATGTGTCAAATCTTTTTATATAAGGATCCTCTTCTCTAGCTAAATCCAAGTGAGACCAATCAATATAATTTTTCCAAAGAGGGAACCTGAGGTGATTGTCATTATTAATTCCAAGAAAAGATGTTATTGCAAAATCATATTTAATATTTGGAAATTGGAAATTTTCCCACGATAAAAAAATCTTGAGTGGTTTAATTTTTCTATTAAGTAAATAAAAATCTATATTTGGAAATAATTTTTCAATGTTATTATTTTTTTTTTTTAAAGAATTTAGAATTCTTCTTTTAATATAATTAATAATTGAATGCTTTTCGTAAGGGCCAAAAAATAATATGTCACTTTGCTCAATAGTAGTAAATTCAATATCTCTTTTACTTAAAATTTTAATTAAATTTATAATAACGCTGCTGTTAAGATCTACTGTCGAATTCCACAAGGATGAAATTTTTATTTTTTTCAATTGTTAATTATTATGTTAATTATAATGTAATATTTTTAGATATAAAATTGGATCTCATGTATTGTGATATACTGTGCATTACAGTTTGAAATATATCTTCTGTTATTCCATAATTTTTATATTTTAAATTTATATAATAATCTGGGTTTATTGCTTTATTTAGCTTTCCAAATCCTTGAAAAAGAATTGCTGTTATTTTATTTTTTTTTGCAAATTTTATTACCTGAATTATATTTTTAGATTGCCCAGACGAACTAAAGCAAATTAAACAATCTCCTTTTTTATAATAGTTTTCAAGCTGACTAGAAAAAATTTCATTATAATTTATATCATTGGATATTGCAGTTATTATTTCAATAGGCCCGGCAAGAGAAATAATTTTCGGTTTAAGTTTTTTTTTGCTTGAAATTTTTATTCCTTTATTAAAATCACAAAGCATATGATTTGCCAGTGCAGCAGAACCTCCATTTCCAGCAACGAAAATATTGTTATTGTTGATAATTTTTTTTTCTAAAAAGTTGGCAATTAATAATAATTTTTTTAAATTAATATTATTAATTACTAGTTTTAAATTTTTGTAATAATTTTCAAAAAATAAAATTTTATTATTATTTTTATTAATTTTTATCGGCATTGAATTAAATACTTAGTATTACTTATTATTTTTATATATTTTTTTAAATTAATAAAGTAATCAAATACAAAAAAAAACATATTTTATACAAAAGTATAGTGCAAGATGATAGTTTAGGTAATAATAACTTATAATATTTTAATGAATAGCTTTAGCAAAACCCCTGTATTTGTATTGACTATAAAAAATTCTAAAAGAGAATATTTAATAAAAAAAAGACTAAACTCTTTGGGAGTTAATTATAAAATTTTTTATGCAATAGATGGAAGAAATTCCGATAATTTCGACCTTTTGGATAAAAAGTATAATAAAAAAAAATGCTTAAATGAACTTGGCAGAGATATGACCTATACAGAAATTTCTAACGCGGAGGGTCATTTAAGAATATACCAATATATTTTAAAAAAGAATATTTCAAATGCGGTAATCATGGAAGATGATTGTTATCCTTCAAAAATTTTATGTGAATGGCTAAAACTTAATCATTTTTTCAGTAAAAAAAAATATGATATTATTCAAATTTATCATTCCTTTGGTCTTGTATATAAAAAACTTTTTACATCAATATTAGATAAATTTTTTATATATAAAGCTTGTTTTGCTCTTCCCTATACGACATGTTATCAAATAACGAAAGAAGCATGCAAATATATTATAAACAAAAATAAAAAAATTTCGCGTTTTGTTGATTGGCCAATAAATTTTCATGAAAATAAAGTCAAGCAATATGTAGTCTTGCCATATATTGTTTCATTGCGTTTTGATCATGAAAGCACATCTTATCAAAAAAATTTATGGAAAAGTCATGACAAGTTAAGAAAAATTAAGAAAATTATTCCTTTTTACAACATTCTAACGGCATTTTATGTTTTATCGCATATACCATTTTTCTTGAGAATATGTAAAAGTTATTCATATTATAAAGAAAATTTTTTGATAAAAAAAATTTTTTATATAAAAAATTTTTTTTTAAATAATTTTATCAACTTAGAATACACAATTAAAAAAAAAAACTTTTACCCGTCAGATCTAAGAAGAAATGCTAGAAAATCTTTGTTTTTTTAAATAACTTTTTATAGTAAAGCTTTAACTTATGCAAAATATCATTATCGTAACAGGCGGGGCTGGATTTATAGGCTCAAATTTAATTGAGATGTTAATTAAAAAAACATTTTATCAAATTATTAGTTTAGATAATTATTCAACAGGATCAAAAAAAAATCACATTATTAATAAAAGAGTGACATATCTAAAAGGAAATACTAAAAATTTTAATAAAATTTTTTTCAAAAAAAGACATAAAATAAAAACTATTTTTCATTTTGCAGAGTTTTCTAGAATTTACCAAAGTTTTATTCACACTAAAGAATGTTTAGATAGCAATATTCTTGGAAGCTCAAAAGTAATACAATTTTGTCTAGATAATCAAATAAAAATTATTTACTCTGCGACTTCTGCTAGTCTTGGTAAAAATCAACAGGATCAGCATTTGTCTCCTTATTCTTACAGTAAGTCATTTAATATGAATTTAATTCTTAATCTTCATAAATGGCAAGAATTAAAATATGAAATAATTTATTTTTATAATGTCTATGGTCCTAAACAAATAATGAAATCACCTATGTCAGCTGTTATTGGTATTTTTCAAGATCAATATTTAAATAAAAAAAAATTAACAGTGGTTCAGCCAGGAACGCAAAAAAGAAGATTTACTCATGTCACAGACACAGTTAATGCGTGTTATATCGCTTGGAAAAAAAATAAAAATGCTCATTATGCTGTTGTATCAAAAAAGTCTTATTGCGTTAAAAACATTGCTAAATTATTTAGCAACAAAATTAAATATATTCCAATGAGAGAAGGTGAAAGATTTAATTCAGTAGTCATTAATCAGATAAGAGGAATTAAAATTAATATTTTGAAAAGCAAAATAGATATTAAGGATTATATTAAAAATTTTAAATTGTTTCACCAAATTAATTAGTAATTATTTTTTATATCATAGAGAACATGTCTGAAAAAAAAAATAAAATTAGCAAAAATAGAATCTATTGTTTTGACTTGGATGGGGTTATTTGTAGTACAAAAAAAAATTATTATAAAAGTTCTAGACCAATTAAAAAAGCAATTAAAAAAATTAATCAAATATACTTAAAAGGAGACAAGATAATTATTTTTACAGCAAGGTTTATGGGTAGAAGTAATGAAAATATAAAATTAGCTAAAAAAAAGGGATATAAATTTACTTATAAGCAATTAAAAAAATGGAATGTCAAATTTCATAAATTAATATTCGGCAAACCATCTTTTGATTATGTAGTTGATGACAAAAGTATAAATTTTAGAAAAGATTGGTATAAACTTCTTTAAAATATAAAATTATTATTAGCATCAAAAAATAATTTTATTAATTTTATAATGAAAATTTGCTTTATAACAGAATTTTACAATCCAAAATACGGAGGGCAATACGGCTCTTTGAAAGGAATTCTTGATCAGTGTAAAATTTTTAAAATTGATCATGATATTTTTTTTAAAAATAGTAAAATTTATAACGACAGAGCACTACAAAAAAAATTTTTTGAAAATGGCGATATTTATCATTTTTTTGGGGGCTGGACTTGGTTTCATGTTAAAATAATTTTGAGATTATTGAAGTTAAAAAAAAAAATTATTATTCACCCGATGGGTTTATATGAGCCATGGTCTTTAGAACAAAAAAAAATAAAAAAATATATTGCTTGGCATTTATATCAAAAAAAAATTCTTCTCAAAGTAGATAAACTTCATTGTGCCTCATTACAGGAACAAAATAATTTACTAGCATTAAATGATAAATTTAAAACTTTAGTTTTACCTTTTGGCATTAGCGATAAATTTATAAAAAAAAAATTATACACTTCAGATTTTAAAGTAAAAAAAAAAGTTTTATTCTTTTCAAGATTACATAAAAAAAAAGGTTTAGAGTTTTTAATCAAAGCATGGTTAGAAATTAATAATCCAGACTGGACTTTAGATATTTGTGGGTATGGAAATAATAAACAATATTTAAATAAGATTATTTCCAGTAAGAAAAATGTTAAAATTAATTTCCTTAAGACTATTTATGACAATTCAAGTAAAATTAATCTTTTTAATAAATATGATCTTTTAGCTCTTCCAACAAAAAATGAAAATTTTGGATTAGTAATTCTTGAGTCTTTATCAAGAGGGCTACCAGTTCTAACTACTACCAATACTCCATTTTGTGATATTGAGGAATTTAATGCGGGCTGGATAATCAATGATAGCTATTTGGAATTAAAATTAATTTTATATAAAATTTTTAACACTTCAAAAAAAGATTTTTTAAAAAAAAAAAAAAATGCAATTAAACTTGCAAATCGGTTTTCATGGAGCAGAATATTTTCTGATTATGTTAATTTTTATAAAAAATTAATAAATTAGTTATGTATTGAATAAAAAATTTTAAAATTTTGTAAAACAAATAAAGATTTTAAAAATAAATAAACTATATAAATTTTACAGAAAACATATTTTTAATCATGCATTAAATTTTTATTTGAATTTGTAATTTTTTTTATTTTCAAATAAAAAATTTATTAAATAAATTATAGCGATATTAATTGCTCCAATAAGATGTTTTGATGTTGCCCATACCAGAAGATGGGGAAATAAATTTAGAATAATAATAAAAAGAAAGTAAATTTCTTTTTTTTGGGTAATAAAGTTTTTTTTGTTATTTATTATATTAAATAGTGCAAGTAAAATACTTAAATTAAGTAAAATTTTAGATAATATCTGCGAAATCCTTATATCATTATTAAATTTCCCATTATTATCAGGTAGAGAGCCGTCTCTATTAATACCAAAAAAAATAAATTTTAATTTAATAAAAAAATCTTTTAAATATCTATTCATATTAATTTCTAGATATTCATTATTTTTTTTTTTATAAAAATCATAAAATTCCCACTCTGTATTTATATTACTGGGTAACTTATATGTAATGGGTATTAGATCTGTTGATTTATTAGGATAATATTTATTAAAATTACTATTTAATGCATATGACATTACATATGAGTTAAAAGACGAACTTGAACTTAAAAAAGGGAATCTGCCTGATTTATATAATCCATAAAAACCCCAGATTAAAATCGCTAAAGACACAGCGATGGCTGGCATTAATTTACCTACAGAACTTCTTTCTAAAAATATAATTAATATTGGTAGAATAATTAACAAAAATACTAATGATGTTTTAACGAAATATAAAAAAAATAATATTAAGCCTATTAAAAGATATTTATGTTTATAATTTGTTATTACTAATAAAAATAATATCGGTAACAATATGGCTATAAGGCAGTCCTCATACACAAAATTAAGAGAAACACCAAAGTTGTAAGGTATAATAATTGGTGTTATTGAAATTAAAAAAAAAAATAAAAAAGATTTTTGAGTTGTTGCAATAATTTTGTATGTAAGCCAAAAGTATAAACTAAATATTATTATATTTTTAACGGTTATTATAAAAAAAAAATTTTTCGATAATAAAGATAAAAAAAAAATTAAATAAGGTATTGCAGGAGTTTTTTGTAAAAAAAAAATTATATTACTATTTTCAGTATAGTATTGATTATTATAAAATAAATTGTGAATTAATTCTCCATTAGAGAATGAAATATTTTTAAAGATTATATTATAATTTTCGTCATATATTTTATTATTTAAATTTAAATAGTATCCATAAATTATGGAGGCAATTATTATTACTAACAAATATAAAAAAAAGTAGGAATATATATTTTTTTTTTTTACCTTAGAAAGAGGAAAAAAAAAATTAAAGTATGTAAATTTTTCTTTTAAAAACATTAAGTTATTTATATTTTAAATATTTCTATTTTCAGATCGTCTTAAAAAAAATAAATTCTCTGTATTTTTTTTTGTAAAATTTTTATAATTATCATTAACATGTATATATTTTCCATTTAAAAAACCTTTTTTAGATTTAATTAAATAATTAACCAAGTTTACGCATCTATCCGAATTTACAATTCTATTTTTTTTAATTTTATGGCCGTATTGTAGAGTTTTTAATAATAATTTAGTTTTTACAGGTCCTGGAGTAATAGCAAAAGAATATAGAGAATTTTTATTTTCTGCAGCTAGATTTTCAGCAAATCTTACAATTGCTGTTTTTGCTAAAGAATAACCTGAAAATTTTACAAAACTATTTGCTGCTCCACCACCAGCAAGAAAGAAAATTGTACCTTTTTGTTTCTTTATGGATTTTAGACAAAATTTAGTAATGTATATATGCGAAAATAAATTTAAAAAAAAACTTTTTTCCCATTTGTTTATATTAATTTTTTCAAAATAATTAACCTCTCCAAGATCAGCAGCATTACAGATTAAATATCTTGTATTAAAATTAGATATTTTTTTTTTTAATTTAATTAAGTTACTTTTATTAGATAAATCAACTTTTAAAAAAGTTAAATTGGTATCTTTTATGTTTGGTTTGTTTCTAGATAGGCAAAGAACTTTAAATGATTGATTTAAAAAATTTTTCACTAAATCGAGACCTATACCATTGCTGCCTCCAGTGATTATTATTTTATTTAAATGCTTCATAATTGTCTTTGATAATATAGTCTAAATTACATTCGGGAGTCCACTTCAGTTCTTTTCTAATTTTTTCACAATTTAATTTTATAGAAAATGTACTTGTATTTTTTTTCTGTGAAATAATCTTTCCTTTATTTAAAAAAGTTAGAGTTTTTTTTACCGCATCTATAATTTTATATCTATTATTAGAAATGTTGTAATATTCAAATTTTGCCTTATTTTTTTTTTTATTCCATAATTCTATGGCCGAATAAATATCATTAGGATGTATAAATTCTCTTTGGTGTTCGCCTCTTCCAAAGACCGTTGCTGTATTTTTTTTTGATACCTCATCTATAATATCAAAGAACAAGTTATCTTCTTTTAATTTATTTCCTGTTATTAGATTTGGTCTTAAAGAAATAGCATTCAATGAGTATTTGCTAGTATAATAATTAACAATTAACTCACCTATATATTTTCCAAATCCATATGGGGTATTATTGTCTATTGAATCGTCCTCGAATATTTCGGTTTTTTTTCTTTTATAAAAACTACAACTGGAAATGTATACTAATTTTTTAATCCTATTAATTCTCATGCTCTCACATATGTTTAAAGTACCAAAGCCATTAACATCAATAAATTTTTTTGGATTTAAATTGCTTTTATTAGCCCCTTTAGCTGCAGCAGTATGTATTATTAATTCCGGTTTAGTTTTAGCTATAAGATTATTTATTTTTTTAAAATCTACAATATTGAAATTTGGCAAGTCAACTTTAAATATTTTATTTTTTATTTTAAATTTTTCAATTAAAAAATGGGCTAAAAAACCGTTTGAACCTGTAATTAAAATCTTCATTAAAAATTAATTTTTTTTTCAATAATATAATTAGGTTTTTTAAGAACTATATTATTAATTTGAATTAAATAACTAATTATAAAGTATATTAATAAAAATATTAAAGAAAATAATAGAAAAATGTAAAAATTAACAATAGATATTTTTTTAAAAAATAATAATAAAATAGAGACAGATGAATTAATAATAAAAATTAATATTGCTAAATTTTGTGCTAACGATGTGAAGTTTAATATCCCATTTAATGCGTCTTTATATGAGCCAATTATATATTTTGAATCCCCAATGTTTCTCGACCTTCTGACAAAATCAATACTAGTGGAGTTGAATCCTATTAGAGAAGTAATTCCTCTTAAGTAAAAATTATAACTACCGTGAAGCTTTATATAGTTAATCATCCTTCTTGAAATAATTCTAAATTCGCCAACGTTTTTTGGAATAGGAACCTCTGAAAATTTGTTAATTATAAAATAATAAATTTTTATTATTAATAATCTAAAAATATTTTCTCCTATTTTCCTTGTTCTTTTTGCAAAAACACAATCATATCCCTCCTTGATTGTGTTGTACATTTTTTCAATTAATTCTGGTGGATCTTGTAAATCAACATCTATTATAACACAGTGATCACCAGAACAATTTTCAATACCAGCTAAAATTGCATTTGATTGTTTAAATCTTCTAGAAAATTTTATTAATTTTATATTTTTATTTGAAATAATATTTTTTTTAATTATATCTTCTGTATTATCTATCGAAGGATCTAGACAAAAAATTATTTCATAATCTCCTAATTTTTCTAATATCAGTGTTGTTTTATCTAAAAAGATTTGAATGCTCTTTTCTTCATTATATACAGGAATTACTACAGATAACATTTTAATTTAAAATTACTTTTTTATTATTAAATATATAAAATAAACATAATATAAAATTTTTTAATAGCAAAGAACTATGATTATTGTAAGAGCTCCATTAAGAATATCATTAGGAGGAGGAGGTACAGATCTACCTGGTTACTTTAAAAAAAATGGTGGTTTTGTTGTTTCCGCGGCAATAAACAAATTTATAACAATAGTAATTAATGAAAATTTAAAAAATAGATATGAAATAAAATATTCTAAATATGAGAATGTCTTGAAAATTGATCATATAAAACATAACATTATTAGAGAATGTTTAAAATTTTTAAAAATTGACAAAGGGATTGAAATTAGCAGTTTCTCAGATGTTCCGCATGGAACTGGCCTGGGGTCATCAGGGTCTTTTACAGTTTGTTTATTAAAAGGGTTATATTTTTTTAAGAAAATAAAAATCTCAGATAAAAATCTCGCATTAAAAGCTTTTTATATTGAAAGAAAAATACTAAATCAGCCAGTAGGATTGCAAGATCAATTTACAGCTGCCTACGGAGGTTTAACTAAACAAATTTATAAAGAAAATAAAATTATTATTAAAAAAATAAAGTTAAATAAAAAATTAAAAAATAATTTTAACAAAAAATTAATTTTAATTTATACAGGAATCACAAGATTTTCAAAAAAAATTTTAAAAAGACAAGATTATTTATCTTCAATTAATAATAAGCAAATAATAAACAGTTTAGACGAAATAAAAAAAATTGGTTACAAAATTTATAATGAAATAATGAATAATAATCTAAACAATTACGGAAAATTATTACAAGATCATTGGAAGTCAAAAGTTAAAATTGATAATAAAATTATTAATAATAAGATTAGTAAAATAATTTCATTATGCAAAAAAAATAATGTTATTCATTATCGAGTAGTAGGTGCCGGAGCTGGTGGATATTTATTGGCTTTTTCAAATAACTTTAGAAAATTAAAAAAAAATTTAAAAATAAAAAAAATTTTATTTTTACCCATCAAAATAGAAAAAGAAGGTGTGAGAATAGTAGATTATTATAATAAAATTGATTGATGCGTAAAATAGCAATTTTATTAACTGGCAGCGCCGGATTTATAGGTAGTAACTTAGCTCGTTATTTTTTAAATAAAAGGAAAATTGTATTAGGAATAGATAATTTACAGCTTGGTAGTATAAAAAATATTAGAGATCTTTTAATTAATAAAAATTTTTCTTTTATAAAATTTGATATTTCAAATTTTAATAAATTAGATAAGTATATAAAAAAAATTTCAAAAAAGTATTATATTAAAACTATTTGGCATTTAGCAGCCAATTCAGAAATTAAAGATGGATTTAAAAATCCTGATAATGATTATAAGAATACATTTTTGACTACATATAATTTAATTAAAATTGCAAAAGTGTATAAGGTTGAAAATTTTATTTTTGCATCTTCCTCAGCAATATATGGAAACTTGAGTGAAAAAAAATTAAAAGAATCCAGCGGCCCACTTTTGCCAATTTCTACATATGGTGCTATGAAATTGGCATCTGAAGGGATAATATCTGCCGCCAAGGAAAGTTTTTTAAAAAGAGTGTATATTTTTAGATTTCCAAATGTTGTTGGTTTCCCATCTACTCACGGCATTATCCATGATCTTATAAAAAAGTTAAAAAAAAATCCTGCCGAACTAAAAGTATTAGGTAATGGTAAGCAAAAAAAAATTTATATGCATGTTCAAGATTTAATACGTTCTATGATTTTTATTATTAAAAATTCAAAAGATAAAATATCATTATTTAATATTGGTCCAAATGATTCAGGCGTTACTGTAAAATTTATATCTAACGAAGTTGCAAGATATTTTAAAAAAAATAAAAAGATTACATTTGAAAAAAAATGTAAAGGGTGGGTTGGTGATGTTCCTAGATTTAGTTACTCAACTAAAAAATTTAAAAACTTAGGATTTAATACAAGATCATCATCTAGATCATCTATCATCAAAGCAGTTCGAGAGTTGATAACATAATGCATCTCATGAAACAGTTTGTTATAATGTGTGGGGGGAAAGGTACCAGATTAAAAATTTTAAAAAATAAATATCCAAAATGTCTTGTAAAAATAAATAAAAAAACATTATTAGAGCATCAAATACAATTAGCAAGGAAATATAAATTTCAAGAAATTATTCTTTTAACAGGACATAAATATTCAATTATTAATAAATTTTTAAAAAAAAAATTATTTAAAAAAATAATAACAATTAAAGATAAAAAAAAATTAGGCAATGGTGGGGCTTTACTTAATGCTCTTGAATATTTAGGAAATGAATTCTGTTTGATATATTGTGATATATTAACAAATATCAATTTATATAAATTATATTTATTTTTTAAAAAAAAAAAATCTGATTTTTGTTTAGTTGTAAATAAGAATAATAATTTTCATGATTCTAATTTAGTTAAATTTAATAATAATAAAATAATAAGCAATATTTACTTGTATCCTCATAAAAAAATTCCAAAAAATTCTTATTCCAATGAATCAATATTTATGTGTAAAAAAAATAAGTTAGTAAACATAAAAAAAAAATTTTTTAACAAAAAATCAGATTTTGTGAAAGATCTAGTTCCAGAATTATTAAAAACATCAAATATATCAGCTTACAAAACTAATGAATACACTATTGACTGTGGAACACCAGAAAGATTAACAGAGGCTAGAATTAATTTTAGATCTATTTTTAAAAAAAAGAAATAGCTAATAGTATTATGATATTTTTTTTTTATATAAATTATTAAAAATTTAACAATGCATATTGTTAATTTATTAATATCAATTCTATTTCTTTCCGGATTTCATTACATCGGAGAAAAAATTATTAATTTTTTTGATTTAAATCAGATTATTAAAAAAATTTCTAATCCTATTTATCAGAAATCCGTAACTGGAATTGTCATATTTATCTTTTTTATTTTTCCAATTTTTTTTTTAGGTTTTTTTAATCTTTGGACTTTTAAATTTATCTCTTTTTTAGTACTAATTTTAGGTTTTTTGAATTTTTTTACTAACATTTCTCAAATAATTTTTTACTATAAAAAAAAAATATTTCTAATAAGGGATCAAAAATTATTAGGCGTTCTTATAATTTTATTGGTAACATTTTATTTTTTTCTCTCAATTGCCCCCGTTACAAGTGGTGACTCAGTCGCTTACCATTTGAGTATGGCAAAATATTTGTTATCAAATGGAAAATTTCCATCTTATATTTATGATAGTAGTAATATTTTAGGTGGCGCTGGAGAATTACTAAATGCGTTTGCAATTTCTATTAATGCTTATCAGTTTACTTCGCTAATAAATTTTCTAGGATTAATTTCTATAATAGCTATCATTAAAAAGTTTAGCGAGAATTTAAAACTTAATATTGAATTAAAACAATTTTTGATTTTATGCATACTTTCTTGTCCTACATTAGTTTTTTTGATCTCTTCTTCTAAGTCTCAATTATTCTCAACGTCTCTTATTTTCTTTAGTTATGCCTTTTTAGTACATTATTTTAATGAATCAAAAAACCTTAAAGAAGAAGCGTTATTAAAAATTTTTTTTATTTGCAATCTTTTTTGCATTGTGGCTGTTCAAACTAAGATTTCGTTTTCTCTAAGTTTTTTTTTAATTATAATGAATTTTTTATTATTTTTTCGAAAAAGAATAAAAATCTATAAATTTATTATTATTTTTCTAATATTATTTACTTTTGGCTTAATCCCTCAGACAATTTGGAAACAAACTATATATAATTATCCATTTTATAATTTTTTATTCAACCCCTTTCCTCTTAATCTTCCTGGTTATTTACAATCTTTTTTAGATGCAAAGAATTATTATGCAGAAAAATTTCCATTATCACTTTTTATTCCAATATCTTTATCTGACCTTACTCAGTTTTTAGGATTAGGTTTTTTTTCAATATTTTTTCTGATAAAATATAAATTTCATAATAAAAATATTTTTTTATTTAATATTTTTTTTTTTATTATAATTTACACTATTGTAGGACAAAAAAGTCCAAGATTTTATTTAGAAATTTATTTTTTATTAATATTAGTTTTAAGCATTATTTTAAAAAATATTTATACTACTATTAGTTATAAAATATTAAGGTCTTCTATTTTGCTACAATCCATATTTACCTTATGCATACTGTTTGTAGGCGTTTTTACTCTATTACCTGGCATATTTTCTGATAATTTGAATAAAAAAATATTATCAAAATACGCATCCGGTTATAATCTCTATAAGTGGGTAAATGAGAGTTTACCTAAAAATTCATTAATTATTACAAATCATAGATCCACTTATTTTGCGGAGCATGAGGTGATTTTTTTTGAGATGGCCTCACATTTAGATAATAGTGATTTTTTTTCTAGAAACTATTTTCTTGAAGAAATTAAAAAAAAGAAACCAAATTTTATTTTATTTTACGGTTATGACAATTATTTTAAGTATAATTCATTTAATTTTTACAAATGTACTAATGGTTTATTTTCTAAAAAAATAAAAGTAGGATTTGAAGAAACCAGAAATCCTTTTAATACAAATCATAGTCATTATAATGCTTATATTTATTATTTTGATTATTCTAAACTACCTAATTGTGTTGCATACAATTGATTTTTTTTATAAAAAATTTAATTAGTTGTAATTTTATATAGTTTGACATTATTCTTATTTATTTTTAATTCTAAAATTTTATGAAAGTTAGTGTTATTATCCCCTGCTATAATGAAGTTAAGACTATTAAAGAGATTATTAGTAAAGTTTTGAATTATAAAGATTTTAATAAAGAAATCATCGTAATTGATGATAATTCAACAGATGGTTCTCTAGAAATTTTAAAAGATGAACTTAAAAATGTGATTGATATTTTGTTAGTAAATTCAAAAAATTTTGGCAAAGGCTATTCTGTTAAGAGAGGTATTGAGGTTGCAACAGGTGATATTATTATTATACAGGATGCTGATCTTGAATATGATCCATCTGATTATCCAAGACTAATAGATCCTATCATAAAAAATTATGCTGATGTTGTTTATGGCTCTAGATTTATTGGATCCGATCAAAAGAGAGTTCTTCATTATTGGCACAGCTTAGGAAATGCTTGGCTAACAATGTTATCAAATATTTTTACAGATCTAAATCTTACTGATATGGAAGTTGGTTATAAAGCTTTTAGGTCCAGTGTAATAAAAAATATTCAATTAAAAGAGAATCGTTTTGGTTTCGAGCCTGAGATCACTGCGAAAATTTCAAAAAAAAAAATTAGAATATTCGAGGTCGGTATTAAGTATTATGGGCGCACTTATTCTGAAGGAAAAAAAATTGGATGGAAAGACGCTATAAGTGCAATCCGATGTATAATTAAATATAATATTTTCAAAAAATAAAATTTGTTTTTTTTATTTTTTCTTTTCGTAAATTATTATTGTAATTAATGATAACAAAAAATTAAAAAATATATAATACCACCCTAATATTAGTTGCAATAAAATAAACAAACTATTCATGATATTAAAAATTATATTAGTATAAAAAACAAACATTTTATTTTTATTATTTTTTATTATCGGTTGCAAAAAACTATAATTTGAGGTGTCAGCCCAAGGTAATTTTCCTTGCATAATTTTTCTGAATAATGCTATTGAGCAATCCATTATTGGATAAATTAATAATGATATTGCCAAATTTAATTGGTTTGCAATTAATATTTCGAGAAATAAATATCCATTAATAAATCCAATAAAAATACTTCCAGTATCACCAAGATATAGTTTTGCATCAGGCCGGTTGAAAAATAAAGTGAAGACAATTAATGAAGGTAGTAATAATAGCGAAATGTAATTTGAAAACAAATTTAACTCTAAATAATTATTTAAAAAAATAATATTAAAATAAACAAATATTGTGTTTGTTGATAAAAAACCATCAGAACCATCAGTAAAATTTGTAATATTAATTATATAGACCCATGCTACAACTGCAAAAAGTATAGAAATTTTTAAAGGTAACTGTAAATTATATAATGCGACCGAAGATAAAGATATATAAACGCAAAAGAGTTGGATAATAAGTCTTATTTTTGGGTCAATAGGCTTATGATCATCAATTAGAGATATGATTACTAAAGTTGTTAAAGAAAGAAATGTATAGATATAATTGTGTGGTAAAATATACTTAAAATCATCCTCGATAAAAAAAGTTAAAAAAAAAAAAAATAAAAAATTCAAATAAATTATAATTCCAGAAGATGTGGGTGTGATAGGATTTTTAAATTTTTTAGAATAATCAATAATATCTATTTTTTTAGCTATAAATTTATAAAAAAAGAAAAAAATTATATTTAATATGAAAAGTACTAAAAAAAAAGTATATTTAAATTGCATTTTAATGATATTAATTACGTTGAATATTTATATTAGAGAATAGTCTAAATTACATCTTTTTATATTCATGAAAACAACAAATAATTATCTTGATTTTTATTTTTTACTAATAAAATTAATTTCTTTAATAAAAGGTTTTAAAATAAAATACTTAGTCATTTTATTATTAATATTAGCATCATCTGCTTTTTTCGAAATTTGTATTATAGGTTTTCTATATATCTTGATTAAAGCTTTTACAAATCCAGATTATTATTCTGGTACTTTTTTTTTTGAATTTTTAATTAAGTTATTTAATTTAACCAGTAATCAAGAGTTAGTTTTAGTAGTTAGCATTTTTTTTATAATTACTTGTTTATTATCAGGTATTTTAAGATTACTTTTTATTTATGTCAGCACCAAATTTTTAAATTATGTAGGAAGAAAAATAAGCATTTTATGTTATGAGAAGATGATTTATCAGAATTTTGATTTTTATTTTACAAACAATACAAATTCTATTCTTAGTATATTCTCAAGTAAGTTAGTTTATCTTTTGAATAGTATTTTTAATACTATAAACATGTTTTATAATATCATTATATTTTTTTTAACTTTTTTAATCTTATCTTATATCAATTTTAATGTCTCTATCTTATCAACTACTTTTTTTATTATTTTATATTGTTTAATAATATTTTTTAATAAAAAAAATATTATTAAAAATGGATCCATCATAGCATATGAACAGCCTTTGAATTTAAAAATTATAAGAGAAACCTTCAACGGTTTTAGAGATATATTACTTAATAATAATCAAAAATTTTATGTTAATATTTTTAGTAATTCTTATAATAAATTATTAAATGCCCAGGATAAATTTAGATTTATTTACAGCGTTCCAAGACCACTAATCGAGTCTTTCTTGCTAATGAGCATTGGTTTCGTTATTACAATTAATTCTAATAATTATGAATCCTTAGAAAAGTTATTACCTTTCTTGGCAACCATTGCTGTTGCGGCGCAAAGACTTTTGCCAATATTAAATCATTTGTATACCTCGCATGCTACTAATTTAGATCAGACAGAGTCTTTAAAATATATCGTTAGTTTTTTAAAAAAAGAAAATATTTCTTTTAACAATAAAAAAATTAAACCATTGGAATTTAGCAAGTCTATTGCTTTGAAGAATGTTTCCTTTTATTATAACTTAAAAGCTTCTCCTATTTTAAAAGAAATAAATTTAGAAATTTTAGCTGGGTCACGAATAGGCATTGTTGGTAAAAGTGGTTCTGGAAAAAGTACTATAGCTGATTTAATTTTAGGTATTGTTAATCCAATTAAAGGCGAAATACTAGTTGATGGAAAATCAATTATTGATAAAAAACAATCCTGGTATTCAAAAGTTGCTAGTGTACCACAGAATATTTTTATTACAGAACAGACTTTTGCAGAAAATATTGCGCTTGGAGTTGAAAAAAATGAAATCGACCTAAATAAAATTAAAAGAGTTGCCAAACATGCACAAATTTCCGATTTTATTGAGAGTAAACCTGACGGTTATTGGAGCTTCATAGGAGAAAAGGGACTTAAAATTTCTGTTGGTCAGCGGCAAAGAATTGCAATTGCAAGAGCATTATATAAAGAAAGTAGTTTAATTATTTTTGATGAGGCAACTAGTTCTTTAGACCCCGAAGTAGAAAATTTAATTATAAAAACAATTTATGATTTGAGTAGGTTAAAGTACACTTTAATTATAATTTCTCACAAATTAAGTAATCTTAAGAACTGTGATTATGTTTTTAAAATAGAAAAAACCAAATTAGTAAAAGTGAGTAAGATATTAATATAGAAATTAAAAATGATAGATCTCCAATCAAAAAATAAAAAACTTTGAGAAATAGAAAAATATTATACTAATTAAATTTAAATAATTTTTTTAATATCTTTAAATATATATGAGGGCGTAAAGCTATTAATACATTTTTTATTATATATGCAAGAATCGGTAAGTTTACAATTTGAGCAGAATATATCCTTGTAATAATTTACATGATTTAAGCCAATAGGAAACCACTTGCCCTTGGTCTCTCTCGAGGAAAAAACTGAAAATGTTTTTAATCCAAGCAATGCACAAAGATGCATGTTTGCGGTGTCGTGTCCAATATAAATTTTTGATTTAGATATAGTCTTAATTAATTTATTAAATGGTGCACTTATTATAGACTTACAATTATTAGGAAAAATTTTAAGTAAGAATTTAGATACATCTCTCTCTTTTTTTCCGTATCCAATTATTAAAAATTCTTGTTTTTTTTTAAATTTTATTAATGATTTAATTAAAGTAATCCAATTAATTAGACCCCAATCTTTAATCTTATATTTACCACCAAGACAAAGAATGATTTTTGAATTTTTTTTTAATTTATTTTTCTTATGAATTAGATTTATTATTTGGTTTTCATCAAGTGGATTAAGATAAAATCTTTTTATTAATCTTAAACTCTCTTTTTCCGAAAAAGTATTAACAATAAAGTTTTTATATTCTAGACCTATAACTCTTTTGACTAACAAAATTCTAAAAAAAATTTTTTCTATGAAAATATTAAATTTAGTAAAAAATTTATTTGTATTTTTATATACAAAACACGTTGGCTCCTCTTTTAAATAATACATTTCATCAAATTTATTCTGAATTAAATACTTTATTAAAAAGATCAAATATAATTTTTCTTTATTAATAACTTTTAATTTAAAATTTAATTTAAATTCAGAAAATATTTTTTTAGGCTTAAAAAAATTATTATTTTTATCTTGTAAAGTTAAATAATGAATATCAGATTGTTTATTATTGAGTTTAATAAGCTTTAAGCAAGGAAGTGCAACTAGACAATCTCCGTAACTCCCATTCCTAAAAATAACTATTTTTTTTTTATTAATCAGAATTTTATTGTATACATTAGTTATGATAATAATAACAGGTGGTTTAGGATTTATTGGAAGTAATACTTTATCAAAACTTAATCACAATGAAATAAAAGATATATTACTAGTAGATTCATTTAGTAAAAGAAAATTTAAAAATATAAAAAATTTAAATTATGCAGATTTTATAGAAAAAAAATTTTTTTTAAAAAATCTTTATCAAAATAAATATAAAAATATAGATTACATTTTACATTTAGGGGCTTGCACAAATACTCAGGAGTCTAATCTAGAATATTTAATGTATAATAATTACGAATATTCAAAAAAAATTTTAGAATTTAGTAATAATAACAATATTAATTTTATCTATGCCTCCTCAGCATCTGTATATGGAAATGATAAAAAAATTATGAAAGAAACTCAACGCTTAGATGAAAAAAAAATTAAAAATTATTATGCATTATCAAAATTTATGTTTGATAAATACGTACTAAATAATAAAAAAAAAATAAAATGTGCTGTTGGGTTGAGATATTTTAATGTTTATGGTCCAAATGAGTATCATAAAAAAAATATGTCTAGTCCAGTTCTTGCATTTTATAATCAGATAAAAAAAGATAATATTTGTAAAATTTTTAGTAAGTACGACAGTTTTGATAATGGCGAACATTCTAGAGATTTTATTTATATTGATGATGTTGTGGACATTAATATTTGGGCTACAAAAAAAAAATTTGTAGATATAATCAATGTAGGAACAGGAATTTCTTCAAGTTTTAATTCTATAGCATATGCTATAATTAAAAATTTAAAAAAAGGTAAAATTGAATATATTAATTTCCCCAAAAAACTTGAAGGAAAGTATCAGTCATTTACCCAAGCGAGTATTACCAAGTTGATAAAATGTGGTTATAAAAAGAGCCTAACTAATATTGATAAAGGTATTTCTAAATATTTAAAAATATTAATTAATGAATAAAAAAATTTTAGTATTAGGTGACTTGTTTTTAGATATTTTCTCTAATTATGAGTCATATAGAAGTTCACCGGAAGCTAATGCGCCTGTATTGATTAATAAAAAAAAAAATTATTGCCTGGGTGGTTCTGGAAATGTGGCTGTAAATTTAAAATCTTTAAATGAAAAAGTTGTATTAGTTTCATTTTTTGATAATAATCAAATAGGTAAAATAATAAATCAAATTTTAAAAAAAAAAAAAATTGAAAGTTTTTTTTTAAAAAAAAAACGTTATATAAATATTACTAAAGAAAGAATAATCTGTAATAATTTGCAAATAGCAAGAATAGATAACGAGACAAAAAATTTCCACACAAAATTAACCTTAAATGTTTTAGACACGTATTTAAAAAAAAATATAAATTTTTTAAAAGCTATCGTTATTTCGGATTATAACAAAGGATTTGTTAATAATAAGGTAATGAAAATTGTAACTTCAAACTCTAAAAAAAACGAAATACCAATTTTTGTTGATCCTAAAAAATCAGATCCTAAAATCTATAAGGGAGCAAATTTTATTACTCCGAATTATAGGGAATTTAAAAATTTTTATTTAAATTTAAATTATAAGAAAAAAATAAAAAAAATATTTAATAAAAGCGATATTAATTATCTAGTTGTTACAAACGGACATAAAGGTGCATTTTATATAAATAAAAATTTAAAACAAATAAATTTTAAAGGATTTTGGGTTGTGAAAAAAGATGTTAGCGGTGCTGGAGATACTTTTTTAGCATCTTTGGTTTATTCTTTTCTCAAAACTAAAAATATAGATTTGTCTATGAATTTCTCCAATAAAATTGCTTCAGAAGTAGTGAAGATAAATAGTATTGTAACACCAACAAGAAAAATTTTACACTATGAAAAAAAAAAACTTCTTAAAAATAATAAAAAAATGCAGATAGATATTTGGAAAAAAAAAAAATTTAAAATAGGAGTTGCTAATGGGTGTTTCGATTTATATCATGAAGGACATAAATATTTTTTAAGCCAATGCAAAAAATATTGTGATAAATTGATTGTTCTTTTAAATACTGATAGTTCTATTAAAATTAATAAGGGAATTAAAAGACCTGTAGAAAAATTAAATATTAGGTATAATAAAATTTTAAGAAATATAAATGTTGATAAATGTATAATTTTTTCGGAAAAAACTCCTCTTCAAAAGATAAAAAAAATCATTCCAAATATCATCTTCAAAGGCGGGGATTATAATCTTAAAGATGTAGTTGGTTACCCACTAATGAAAAAAACCAAAGGAAAAGTGCATATAATAAAAAGATACAAGAATTATAGTACTACAAATATAATAAACTCTAAAAATTATTCTTAATACTTTTTTGTCTTTTAGTAAATTTTTTTGGATAAAATAATAAATTAATAAAAGTCATTTATTTATATTAAATCAATAATTTAAAAATATGACATGTAATTTAAATTTTAATTTTTTATTATATAAGCAGTCGGAGAGCTTAGATTGGTATTTATAATCTCTAGATTATTTTCCTTAATAAATTTGTCTACAGCGTCACTTTCGGACCATTCATTAATAGCATATTCATCAAATAAAAATATTCCTCCTTTTGTTAACCTTGGCCATAATAATTTTAAGCAATCATAAGTTGGTTGGAAAAGGTCAAGATCAAAATTAACTAATGAAACTCTAAATCCTATATTCTTTTTAAGATACTTTTTAACAGTTGTACTTACATTGCCTTTTATTATTTCGTAATTTGAAAAATTATTTATATTTAACATTTTAATTAATATTTTTTCATAATTTTTGATTTTAAAATTTCTTTGCGAAAAAAGTTTCCTCATTAATTGTTTGTCAGATGTTCTAATTGATTTTACTAAAGTTTTTTCATCAAATAAATCAAAACCCAGAACTTTTTTATTTTTAATTGAAAAAAAATTTAAAGTTTTTAACCATGCAAACATACCGGAACCTTTAAAAACACCAAGCTCTATTATGTTGCCTGGTATTTCTTTTGTTTTGTATACAAAGTGAATTTTAGAAGCTAATTTATTAAAAATTTTTCTATCATCTGAATTAATGAAGTTATTAAATGAGTCAAAAAACTTTTGTGATGAACAATCGTGAATAAATTTTTTCATGTTTATTAAATAGTTATTTAGTATATTATAGATTAATGTTTTTATAATTCATCGTCAAAATATATATTTAATTAAAAAAATAAAATTAAATACATAATGAATTAAATTAAATTATGATTTTCATATCACACCGTGGAAACATTAACGGTATTAATGTTAAAGATGAAAATAAACCTTTGTATATTTTAAATGCTTTAAATAAAAATTTTGATGTTGAGGTTGATATTTGGTTCCAAAATAATAGATTTTATTTGGGTCATGACAAACCTCAATACAGAGTAGATTTAAGCTTTATTAAAACAGATGGACTATGGTTTCATGCTAAAAATATTAATTCTTTTCGGGAACTATTAAGGTTAAAGGTAGTTTGTTATTGGCATCAGCAAGATGATGTAACTTTAACAAGTAATGGCTATATTTGGACTTATCCAGGAAAACCACTTACGGATAACAGCATTTGTGTTCTTCCAGAGCTTGGTAATTTTAAAAAATTTAAATGTGCAGGTATTTGTTCTGATTATATTCAGATTTATTATAAAAATTTAGTTAAATAATTATTTAATGAGAAAAGATTTTATTTTAATGTAATTTTTCCGTGAAATAAAAAATAATAAAATTTTTTTAAGATATTTGATAAAATTTGACATTAATCTTTCGATGTCAATAAACCCATGTTCCCCTGTAAGTTTTTTAAATTCAAACTCAGTATATGCAAAATATAATGAAGATGAAAAAAAACTTATTGGCCATTTATAGCATTTAATTCCAATTCTTGTATTTCTTTTCATAATAAATAAATTTGAAAAGACTTCATCATGAAGAAGCTTATTATTATTATTATAATCAAAAGCATTTTTGAAATTTATTTTTATTTTTTTTTTAATGAAAGAATAAAGAAGATATTGTTCGGGTGTAAATTTTGGTATTATTGGTAAAAAATTTTTATTATTATTTTTAGAAGAATTAAAATAATTTAAATCCTCGTTGTTCATAAGATGTACATTAAAAAGGTCGACTAGATCCTCTGTCAAACCAGCAAAAAAAAAGTCACTGGGACTAAATAAAATTTTCAAAGACCTATCTGGGTTTATCGCCATATTCGATGTTGTTAAGATTTTTTTTTTTGTATAAATACCTTTGGATTGATTAATAATTTGAAGTAATTTTAATAAGTTGTTTGATTGGAAATACATATCACTTCTTAATTTTACAGAAAATTCTGTATTTGCTGAAACTAGCCCATTAAATGAGGAAGTAATCATTCTATTAGTATTATTTTTTTTTTTTATATCATGCCCACCAAGTGAAGAACTTATTATTATATTATTTTTATTGAGTTTTTTTTGATCATTATAATAAAAACTGCTAGCACCCGGGTCATGACTCTCTATCTTTCTATCTATTTCTAGATCATGAGTATCTGTGTTTTTCCACGTAGATAAAATTATTGTACTTCTAGGAAAATATTTTCTAATTGATATACAGCAATTCTTAGTCATATTATTTTCAATAAATACAGGGCCTTGCACCACAAACGAGATTTGCTTATTAGAAATAAATGAATTTTTGTAGTACATTATAAACTCTTAAAATATGAATAAAATAAAAGCAATTATATTTGATCTTGACGGTGTGTTAGTTAATACAAAAAATATTCACTTTAATGCATTAAATAGTGCACTGACAAAATGCAACATAAATTACCAGATAAGCATAGAGGATCATTTAAAAATTTATGACGGCTTACCTACGCTTGATAAATTAAATATTTTGAGGAAAAAAAAAATTGTACAAAAAAAAGATTTTAAAAAAATAGTTTTTTTTAAGAATATTTTTACTAATCAAGAAATTTCAAAGATTAAATACAATAAAAAAATATACAAAATTTTTGAGTTTTTCTCAAAAAAATATATGATTGCTATAGCAACAAACGCTATAAGAAAAACCTTAGATTTATGCATTAAAAGATTAAGAATTAAAAAATTTATATTTTATTCTATTAGTAATAATGAAATTAATTATGCTAAACCGCATCCAGAAATTTATTTAAAATGTTTTATAAATATGGGTCTTAAGCCTTCAGAAAATTTAATATTAGAGGATTCGCATTTTGGAAGAATAGCTGCTTTAGAATCTGGGGCAAATTTACTTCCAATAAAAAAATTAAATTCATTAAGCAAAAGTCGAATTAATTTTTTTTTAAAAACGCTTAACGAAAAAAAATCTTCTTTCTCTAACCCATGGATAGACGAGGAATTGAATATTATTGTACCAATGGCAGGAGCAGGAAAACGATTTGAAGAGGCAGGTTATATTTTTCCAAAACCATTGATTGAGATTAACAATTTACCGATGATTAATTGGGTTTTAAATAGCTTAAATATCAAAGCAAACTATATATTTATTGTCCAAAAAAATCATTTAGATAAATATAATTTAAGTAGTACTTTAAATTTTATAGTTAAAAATCCAAGAATTATAACGTTAAATAAATTAACCAGAGGTTCGGCCTGCACAACTTTATTTGCAAAAGAATATATTGATAATAATAAGCCGCTACTTTTAGTTAATTCTGATCAATTTATTGAATGGAATAGTTCTAAAGCAATGTATAATTTTATATCTAAGAAAGTTGATGGAGCCATACTAACATTTAAATCAACACACCCCAAATGGTCTTATGCACGTACAAATGAAAAAAATAACAAAGTATTAGAAGTTGCCGAAAAAAAAGTTATTTCTAATAATGCTACTGTTGGAATTTATTATTGGAAGCATGGTAAGGATTATATTAAATATGCTAATTCAATGATAAAAAAAAATATTACAACTAATAATGAATTTTATATTTGCCCGGTATTTAATGAAGCCATTAAAGATAAGAAAAAAATTATAATTTATGAAGTTGATAAAATGTGGGGATTAGGTACACCAGATGATTTAGAATATTTCAAAAGAAGTTATGTTGGAAAAAATTATTCATATTAAATAATGTCTGTACAGTTAATACTTAAAATTTCATTTAATTTAAGATTATTTTAAAATTTTATTTTTAAAAATTTTCGTACTAAAAAAGAAATTTTGTTTTGAAAACAAAAAATTAAATTTATTTTTATTAACATATTTATAATTTAACTTTAAACCTTTAAAAAATTTTTTAATTTTTATTAAATTTTCAGTTTTAACTTCAATTAAACAATCAGGTTTATTTTTTTTAAAAAAATTAATAGCCCCTCTTAATAAAGATAATTCATGTCCTTCAACATCAATTTTAATAAATCCAATATTCTTGAATTTATAGTAATCAAGTTTTCTAGTTTTTACTTTAATCTGGTTAAATTTTTTAAATTTACATTTATCATAAATATTTTTTTCAATGCTAGCCCACCCGTCCAATTCATAATTTTTCACCACTGGGATTTTTAAAATTTTTTTTGTATTTTTATCAGACAAAGCTATGTGGTAGAGTTTTATTTTAGAATTTTTATAATCAATAATTTTTTTAGTAATTTTTTTATTGGGTTCAAAAGCTAAAATCCTATTAACATTTTTATTTTTAGATAGCGCATATGTATATAGACCATTATTGCATCCCACGTCTATCGCGTCTGTTTTTTTTGTTATTATATATTTTAGATTATAAAGCTCATTTTCTTTATTATTAGTATTTTCTATAAAGTAACTAATGTAATAATGTATTCTTAATTTAGAGGATTTAGGTAGAAATATTGAAATAAAGGTCAAAAATTTTCTAATAGATTTCAATGTAATTTTTTGAAAAGATAGACTAATAATTTTTATCATAATAAATTATTTATTGTGGCTAAATCATTTCTATTTAACTCATTAATGGTAAATTTCACTAATCAATTTTTATCTGAAACCAGTTTTTTAATTTTAATTTTTGATACTCAAAATTTAAAATTACTAATATTTACCAAATATTAAATTTAGCAATGTCGAATTATATAATACAAATCTCTCCTGAATACCCACCCAATTCAGGTGGCGTTGGTCATTATGCCTGTAGACTCGCTAATTTCTTAAGAAAAAAAAGTATTTTATCTAAGTTTTTGATTTCAGATTTATCTAAAATTAAGCTTAGTAAGCAAGAATATTTTGGAAGTAAATCATCCGATTTACTAGCATTACTTGAGAAGTATAATTCTAAAGAAATAATTTTACACTATAGTGGTTACGGCTACTCATCTAAGGGCCTGTGTTTTGATTTAATTTCCTCCTTAGAAAAATGGAAAATGAAAAACAAAAACAATATACTTATAACTATTTTTCATGAAATTTACGCAACTGGGCCTATATACAAAACATCGTTTTGGACTTCCATCCCGCAAAAATATTTAGCAAAAAACTTATTAGAGCTTACTGATTTCGCTATAACAACAACTAAAAAAAACCAAATGTTGCTTTCCTCTTTTAATAAAAAAAAATTAATTAAATGTTTACATGTATTTTCTACTATTGGAGAAAAAACAGTTCAAAAAAAAATAAATAAAAGAAAAAAAATGGCTGTTATTTTTGGTGGAAATTATCAAAAAAAGGTACTTTATAAAAATATTTATATTAATAGTCACCAGTACGCTGATCAATTAAAAAAATTAGGTATAACTAAAATTGTAGATGTGGGACCAAAACTTAAAAATTTAAAAAAAATTGTAAACATACCTATTAAACAATTAGGAATTAAATCCAATAATTTTATATCAAATTTGCTATGTAACTCAAGAGCAGGCTTAGTTTATTACCCAGCTTGTGACATGGGTAAATCCAGCATAGTAGCAGCATATACTTCCCATGGGGTTTTGATAATTAATTTTTGTAAAGATGGAATATTAAAAAGTAATGAATTTATTTCTGGTCGTCATTTTGTTTCAAATTCTTCTAATGGCTTAAATAATTTTAATAAAATAGTGAACAGTGTTTATAAATTATATAAACAAAACAATGTTGCAAAATTAGGATCGTTAATAATATGTTTTTTAAAAATGAAACGTAAATGAAAATTTTAATTATCCATCCTCATGGAAATCAGAATGTGAATAGAGTTGTTAGTTTATTTGAAAAACTAAATGTGCTTGATTGTTTTTGGACTACTATTGCTTTTCTTTTTAAATTTAGATTTATATTTTTTAAAAAAATTAAATTTCTATTTATGAGAGAATTAATAAGAAAATTTTGTACACTTTTTAGACTTAAAAAATTATATATCAATGAGGACAGTTTTTTTTCAGTTTATTCAGTGTATAAAGAATTGGATTTTAATGCATCATCATACATTAATAACAATGCAAAAAAAATTAATATTATTTATTCTTATGAAGATTGTGCTTTAAACAGTTTTCAACTAGCAAAACACCAGGGGATTAAAACTGTTTATGATTTAACAAGTCCATATTGGAAATTAAAAAAAAAAATTTTAGATTATGAGATAAAACTTCATCCAGATTGGAATTTAAGTACTACAGAAATAATTACCGATATAAAAAGTATCAATAAAGATCAGGAAATATTATTATCAGATCAAATAATTGTAGCTTCAAAATTTACTGCCGAAAGCCTTCAGCATTATTTTAAAAAAATTTTAAATATAAATATAATTCCTTATGGAGTTACTGAAAGTAAAAATTTTCAAATCAATAAAAGAAAAAGTAATGAAAAATTAAAAATTATTTTTGCGGGTAGACCTATTGTTTCAAAAGGTATTCACTATATAGTTGAAACTCTAAGAAATATTGACCTACCATGGCAGTTAGAAATAGCAGGTTCGATTCCCGAGAAACCAGAGCAAATTTCAAAAAATTTATTACTATTTTTTAAAGACTCCAGATGTAAGTTTTTGGGTCAAATTAAAAATGACAAATTATTAGAAAGAATTAAAAATTCTCATGTTTTTTTATTTCCATCATTATATGATGGATTTGGACAGGTATTACTAGAGGCTGCATCTTTAGGAGTTCCAATTATTACTACTGAAAACACAGGAGCTCCAGATTTCATGGTAAATAAAAAAGATGGATTTATTACTCCTATAAGAGATATTATCAAAACTACTGAAATTTTGCACGAATTATATAACAATGAAAATTATAGGATGTTTATTGCGCAAAATTCATTTCTAACATCTAAAAAATTTACTTGGACAAATTATCAAAATAAATTAAAGGAAATTTTATTTAAGTAAAATGTATTTGCAAACAGCTTTAAATACCAACTGGTTTATAAAGAAATCTATTATTTTTTTTTATATTTATATGATAATTGAGGGTATCCTAAGAAAATGGCTACTACCTGATTTTCAGACACAAATTTATTTTTTAAAAGATTTTTTTCTAATATTTATTTACAGTTTGGCTCTGAAGCAAAAAATTTTTTTTAAAAACAAGATTTCAAAATTAATTATAATTTTTGCTATTTTTTTTTCTATAGTTGGATTTTTAGGACATGAATGGAATAATATAGGATTGTTGTCTTATTTAATGGGTATCAGATCTTATTTTCTTTATTTGCCATTGACGATTCTTGTAATGAATTTGTTCACAATAGCTGATATAATTAAATTTTTTAAGGTAAATTTATTTTTTATAATTCCTTATATAATCTTAACTTTATTGCAAAATTTTTCAGAAACTAATTCAATAATAAATTCAGGATTTAATGGAATAGTAAATCATCATGGAAGACCTAATGGGTATTTTTTATATACTACTCAAAATGTCTATTATCTTATGTTTCTTGTTGTTGCATTTTTTTCTATTTTGATAAATATAAAAAATTTCACAATAAATAAAATATTAATTTATTCATTATCTTTTTTCTCAGTAATTATGCTTATAATATTTTTAAAAAGTAGATATGCAATGTTTCTTTTCTTTATAATTGCATTTGTTTCTTTTTTTTTTATTTTTTTTAAAAGAAAAAAAAAAATTTATAAAATTATAATGGCGATAATTGTTAGTGTAATAATACCATTAATAATTTTTATTAACTTTAAGATATTTAATAAAGATTTTATGTATATTTTTAATAGAATTAATACCGATGCTTATTTAGAAATGAATCTTTTAAAAAAAAATTTAGAAAATGAAAAATTATTTTATTTTTGTGTTAAACATTCTAGCGTATGTAGGGTTTTGAATGATTTATATTTTATGACAGCCATACAAGAAGCTTCCATAACAGGCAAGGGGATAGGTTCTGGCACTAGTACGGTTGCTGTATTAAATAATAAGACAAAATTTTCGTTAGGAGAAATCGAGAATACCAGGGTAATTATGGAGCTAGGTTATTTATTTGGAACTTTTTTTGTTTTTTTTAAATTTTTTGTTTGTTTGTATTTTTTATTTTTATTCTTAATTAAATTTAGAGATTTATTAGTAGCTGGCCCCTTGCTTATCTTTGTTGTAATAAATTTATTAAGTGGGGCCATCACTTACTCAGTGGCTTTTACAAGCTTTATTTTTTGGTTTTCTCTTGGTTTATTATTATGTTTTTTTAATAATCATTTCAATTTCAGTAAAAAATAAAAATGAAAATTTTAGTGCTCGCTTCAAATATCTCAAATGAAGCTGGAGGCTATGCAGAATCATCTTTTTTATTGAGAGAATGTTTAAATAAAATTAAGAATAATGTGGCTTACTTGTTTGGATACTGGAATTCCAATAATTTAGATTTAAATTATAGGTTATCATATAAAATTAATATTTTTAAAAATTATTTTTTAAAAAAATTTCCTATTAATTTTTTTGTTTTAAATAAAATAAAAGAATTAAAACCTGATATTATTGATATTCAGGGATTATGGAATTCTGGATCTATTTTTAATCTTATTTACTTCTTCAGAGAAAAAAAACCTTTTATTATTACTACTCGAGGAATGTTAGATGGTTGGTCTATAAAAAAATCATTTATTAAAAAAATCTTATATTATTTTTTTGTTGAGAGATTTAGTATAAAAAATGCTTTCTGTTTACGAGCCACATCCCAATTAGAAGCCTTAAATTTAAAAAAATTTGGTTTTAAAAATTGGATAGTAAATGTACCTAATGGAATAAAAATACCAAGGATAAATTTAAAATATAAAAGAAAGTTAAAGAAAAAATATACGCTTCTATTTTTAAGTAGGCTATCAAAAAAAAAGGGAATTAAATATATTCTTCAGGCCTGGAAAGAAATTTATATGAAGTATCCTAGATGGAAGTTGGTGATTTGTGGGCATGATGAGAATAATGAAAAATCTAGACTTGTGCGATTAGCAAATGATTTGGAACTTCAACGGTTAGAATGGAAAGAGCCTGTTTTTGGAAACGAAAAAAAAATACTGTATCAATCAAGTGACATTTTTATTTTACCAAGTGAATCTGAAAATTTTGGACTTGTCGTAGCGGAAGCTTTAGCTCATGGGGTGCCTGTTATTACTACCAAAAATACTCCATGGAAAGATTTAAAAAAATATAAATGTGGATGGCATATTAAATTAGATCTAAAGCAAATAATAAAAACTTTAGAATATTCAATTAATTTAAGTCCAAAAATAAGATTTTTAATGGGACAAAGAGGAAGAAAGTGGGTAAAGAAAGTTTATAGCGAAAATGAGGTAGGCTTAAGAATGAGTCGAGTATATAAATGGGCTTTAAAAAAAGGTCCCATTCCTAGAGATCTTATAGTTTCATAAAATTTATAAATTTTAATAATAATTTTAGAGATTAATAAATATAACCCACATTTATCCAAACTTTTTAATTACAAAAATTTATTTTTATTTAATATTATGTATAAAGTTTTATAAAAAAGTCGAAGATATATCGATTTACTTTAAATTAGATATAAAATAAATAAAAAAAATTTTTAAATATTTTTAAACAAAATTTTTTTAGATGATTAAAAAAAAAAATTTAGACCTTTTTATAATTATTCTGCTACCTTTTATTTCTTGGTTTTTAATCAATAAAATTTTTGTAGACAGTAATAAAAAAGACTTTAATGAATTTGCTCTAGGAATAGCTAATAAAATAATTATAAATGAACTATTAGAACAAAAGATTTTATGTTCTTCATTAACTGATATCGAAAATTGTATTAAATTTTTAAAAAAAAAAAATTTTAAAAAAAAAATTCTGTGGCTTGGAAACTCCCAATTAAATGGAATGAATCAACCACAAATTAATTCTAAAATAGCCCCTTATATAGTTACTGAATATTTTTATAATAAAGATATAGGGCTAATCACTTTTGCATCTCCAAATATGAACTTTCAAGAGTATTTGAGTGTTGTCAATTATTTCTTAGAGCGATTAGATTTAAACATTATTTTATTGTCATTAGTTTTTGATGATCTAAGAGAAGATGGCATAAGAAATGAACTTGTAAAAAAAGAAATAAATCAAGAGATAAATCTAAAGGAAAAGATAAATCTAGAGGAAAGAATTATATTTTTTTTAAATAAAAAAATTAATTGGACTCAAGTAAGATCTCAGGCACAAGGTTCTATTTCAATTTTTTTATATAAATTAAGAAATAATATTTTTGGAATAACCCCGTCATCTGTTAGAAGGGTAATTAAACCAATTTACGAAAAAAATTTTTTTGCATTAAGTAAAATTCTAGAGCGAGCAGAGTCAAATCATATAAAAACTGTAATGTATATTGCGCCTATCAGAAATGACGTAGATATACCTTATGACTCTAAAGAATATTTAGATTTTAAAAATACTTTGGAAATTAAGGCTAAACAATTTTCTTCAAACCTTCATAATTTGGAAGATATTGTACCTAATAATTTTTGGGGTGAAAAGATGGCTACAAAACATGGTGTTATTACTGAAATTGATTTTATGCATTTTCAAAATAATGGACATAAAATTTTAGCAAAAAAAATTATTAATATATTAGATGACATTATTAAATGATCTTTAATTCTTTTGTATTTTTAATTTTCTTAGTAATTTTTTTACTTGGATATTGGTCTTTTGATAGAAAAAACAGACTAATTTTAATATTTATTGCTAGTCTCTTATTTTATGGATTTTGGAGGGTAGAATTTTTATTTCTATTACTTTTTACAATATTTGTAAATTATTTATCATCTATTTTTATTACTATTCAAAAATCACAAAAAAAAAAAAAGATCATTTTAATTATATGCCTTTTTTTTAATTTTAGTCTTTTAGTATTTTTTAAATATTATTATTTTATTACAGATAATTTTAATTATTTATTTAAATTTTTTAGATTTGAAATAAATTTGCCTATTTTAAATATTATACTACCTATCGGAATTAGTTTTTATACATTTCAATCCGTAAGTTATATAATTGATGTATTTAGTAAAAAAATTAAACCTGAAAAAGATTTTATTTTATTTTGTAATTATATCATTTTTTTCCCCCAGCTCGTTGCTGGTCCTATTTTACGAGCTAAGGAAGTTATATTCCAACTATCACAAAAACCTGTTTTTATAAGTGAAAATATATATTTAGGTATTAAAAGAATTTTATTTGGATTTTTCTTAAAGGTTGTAATTGCGGACAATTTATCCCCTATAGTAGAAAAATCCTTTTTAGTTGAAGCCAAGTATCTATCTGCAATTGATGTTTTTACAATGTCATATTTATTTGGTTTTCAAATATATTTTGATTTTTCAGCGTATTCTCATATTGCATTAGGACTGGCATTGTTAATGAATGTGAGATTTCCGGAGAATTTTAATTATCCCTATCATAGTATTACACCAAAAGAATTTTGGACGCGTTGGCATATTACTCTTTCAAGTTGGACTAGAGATTATATTTACTTACCTTTATTGGGTGTGAAAAATTTAGAATTGTCATCTGGAGGGTTTAAAAAATTTATTTATAGAAAAAATATATCATTTAAATACATTTATGCCTTAGTAATTACCTGGTTGTTAATGGGTTTATGGCATGGAGCAAACTGGAAGTTTTTGCTTTGGGGATTAATCCACTCATTAATAATTATTTTTTTTAGATTTTTTGATAAATTTCTTAAAATTCACGATAATAAAATTTTAAATTTTATTAGTTGGATTTTTACTTTGCAGTTTATTATGTTAAGTTGGGTGCCGTTTAGAGCTAATAATTTTTTAGAAAGTATTGATATATGGAGCAGATTGTTTGACTTTCACAATTGGTTTAATATGTCTTTTACTATTAATACCTATTTAGTGGCATTTATTATAACTATTATATATTTGATACTTCCTTATTCATACAATTTTTTAAAAAAATTTTTTTTAACACAGATTTATATTAAAAAATGTGTCGAAATATTTTCTTTGTTTATAATAATATCTTTAATTTTAATATATTTTACAAATATTAACCAATTTATTTATTTTCAATTTTAATCATATGAAAAAATACAAAATATACTCAATTTTAGGCATAAGAATTCTTTTTGTATTAAAAAAATTAGTTATCAAAGATATATTTTTGATAAAATATATAGTGAGTGGGCGCGAATGATATAAAATTTTTTTTAACAATAATCCAAAAAGTCTTTAGATAGATTTTAAAAAAAATCTAATATCAAAAAGTTCAATTTTATTAATTTTTTATGGTAGTTATTCTTGGAATAAACAAAGATCATTCAGATTCATCGGCCTGTCTTTTAATCGATGGTAAGTTGATAGGGGCTGTTGCTGAAGAAAGGCTTGGAAAAAGAATTAAACATGATTCTTCTTTTCCTGTAAATTCCATTAAATGGCTTATCAAAATAGCTGGAATAAAATATTCAGATATTGATATAGTTGCAATTTCTAATAATATTTTTTCAAATCTACCTTATAAGTTAATACACTCTTTTGACTTTTCAGGTTTAAATCTATTTAAAAAAATTAAGAATAAAATTTTTAATAAATCCTCAGTTCAACAGGAGTTATCATATTTATGTGTAGATAGTAATGAAAATAAAAAAAATTTAAAATTTAAAATTTATAAAGTTGAACATCATTTAGCTCATATAGCTAGCGCTTATTACTTGTCTAGTTTTGAAGATGTAACTGCAGGTTTGAGTTATGACGGCTCTGGTGACTCTGTAAGTATAATGTTAGCAAAGTGTGAAAATACTAATATTAAAGTATTAGAAAGAATATATTTACCAAAAAGTTTAGGTCATTTCTACTCATCAATTTGCAATTTTATAGGCTTTGATAAATTTGGCGAAGAGTACAAAGTAATGGGTTTATCAGCTTACGGAATAGATAAGTATTCTGATTATTTTGATAAAATAATTGGTTACGATGAAAAAAGTTGTATTCGACAAAAAAATATTTTTGATTACAATTCAATAGATTATAAAAAAAACAATATTATTAAATTAAAAAACAAAATTTTTTTTAATGATAGAAAAATAGAAAAGTTTTCACAAGAGTCGAAAGATATCGCAAAATCATTACAAATAACCTTTGAAAAAATAGTTTTAAAAATTATAGATAGACTTTATAAAAAAGTACCAAGTAGGAATCTCGTTATGGCAGGAGGGTGTGCAATGAATGGTTTAGTTAATGGAAGAATATTTAAAGAAAGTAAATTTAAAAACCATTTCATACAACCCGCCTCTACGGACGACGGAACAGCTTTGGGTGCTGCTTATTATTGTTGGCATAATTTGCTAAATAAAAAAGAGCGTTTTATTATGAAGCATGCTTTTTGGGGGCCATCGTACAGTGTAGATCATATTTTAAAAGCGATTAAAGAAAAAAATTTAATATTTAAAAAACTTAATAATATTGATGAGTTAACAAAGAATGCCGCAAAATATATTGCTGAGGGAAATGTTGTAGGGTGGTATCAAGGCAGGAGCGAATGGGGAGCTAGGGCTTTGGGAAACAGATCGATTTTAGCAAACCCTGCTATTAAAGATATGAAAAATATAATTAATTCTAAAATTAAGAAAAGAGAAAGCTTTCGTCCATTTGCCCCGTCAGTCTTAGATGAAGAAGTCAGTAGACTCTTTGAATGTAATATTAATTCTGAATTTATGAATCATATAATAAAGTTTAAAGATGAATGGCGAGAAACTTTTCCATCTGTATGTCATGTTGACTATACGGCTCGCTTGCAAACTGTAAATAAAGAAAATAACCCTCTTTTTTATAAATTAATTTTAGAATTAAAAAGAATTAC
>Ga0169931_10001157_pt1 | contig 43473 bp, 41 predicted proteins | sample Kivu_15m_20L_FD_129675 | JGI IMG/M metagenome (GOLD analysis project Ga0169931, IMG submission 129675) | Freshwater microbial communities from Lake Kivu, Western Province, Rwanda to study Microbial Dark Matter (Phase II) - Kivu_15m_20L... | ecosystem: Environmental > Aquatic > Freshwater > Lake... | reverse complement strand
CGCTTGTGCTGGGTCTTGTTGGGCGGCAGGGCGCGGCGCACCGGATAGACCGGGTCGCGGTCAACCCGCAGCGTGGCCATGGCCAGCTCGAACACGCCGGCCATGCTGCGCTTGGCCTCGGCCGCGACGCTCGGCCCGTTCTTACGGGCGGCGGTGGTGAGCACGTCCAGGATGTGCATCGGCGTGATCTGCTTGACCGGCAGCGTCCCGATCTTGCCGAACACCACCCGCTGCAGCATGTTGAGGCGGCGCGCCTTGGTGATCTCCTCCCAGTCCTTCATGGCCAGCCACTCGCGGGTCACCGACTCGAAGGTGGTGGCGCCGTCCTGGTCTCGGCGCAGGCGCGCGCGCTGGCGTTCGTGCGCGGGGTTGATGCCCTGCTTGACGAGGTCCCGCGCCCGCATGCGCTCGTCGCGGGCCTCGGCCAGCGTGAAGCGGCCGCCGTCGCGGCGGGCCTTCGCCTGTTCGGGAGTCTCGCCCCGGGGCGCCACGGCGTAGTCGCCGATGGCGAACATGCTCTCCTTCGTCACCCCGTTGGTGGTGAGCTTGAAGCGGTAGCGCCAGGCCTTCACGCCGTTGGGCTTGACCTCAAGCACCAGGCCGCCGCCGTCGGCGAGCTTGTAGGCCTTCTCGCGCGGACGGGCCGCGCGGCACTGGGTATCGGTGAGCATGGGCGCCTCGAAGGGTTGGCGACCGTACCCACCTATTTTGGGGGTTGCGAACGGTCCATACCCGCGACGCTACCCACTTTCGGATCGGCTTGCAACGATGCTCTGCGGCACCGCCGGGACCATACTACATATTAAAATCAACAACTTATTATTCCGAAGAGGTCCCGCAAAGACCGCTGAAATCCGCCCTGACCGTCAGACGTTGAAGCGGAAGTGCAGCACATCGCCGTCGCGCACCACGTAGTCCTTGCCCTCCAGCCGCATCCGCCCCTTTTCCTTTGCGCCCTGCTCTCCCTTGCATGCGACGTAGTCGTCGTAGGCGATGGTCTCGGCGCGGATGAAGCCCTTCTCGAAGTCGGTGTGGATCACGCCCGCGGCCTGGGGTGCGGTCGCGCCGACCTTCACGGTCCACGCGCGCACCTCCTTCGGGCCGGCGGTGAAGTAGGTCTGCAGGCCGAGCAGCGTGAACGCGGCGCGGATCACCCGGTTCAGCCCGGGCTCGTCCATGCCCATGTCGGCCAGGAACACCCGCTTGTCCGCGTCGTCCATGTCGGCGATCTCGGCCTCGATCGCAGCGCACACTGGCACGACCACCGACCGCTCGGCGCGCGCGTGCCGTTCGACCGCCGCGAGGTGGGGGTTGTCGCGGAAGCCGTCGTCGCGCACGTTCGCGACGTACATCGTCGGCTTGGCGGTGATCAGGCACAGCGGCCTGAGGATCGCCCGCTCCTCCTCGTACAGATCGAGCGAGCGCACCGGCCTGGCCTGGTTCAGCACCGCGAGGCACTTGTCGAGCACCGCGACCAGGCGTGCCGCGTCCTTGTCGCCGCCGGCGCGCGCCTGCTTCGAATACTTCGCATGCGTCTTCTCGACCGTGGCCAGATCGGCGAGCGCGAGTTCGGTGTCGATCACCTCGATGTCGGACAGCGGGTCGACCCGGCCCGAGACGTGAACGACGTTCGGATCCTCGAAGCAGCGCACCACGTGCACGATCGCGTCGGTCTCCCGGATGTTGGCGAGGAACTGGTTGCCCAGGCCCTCGCCGCGCGACGCGCCGGCCACCAGCCCGGCGATGTCGACGAACTCGACCGTCGCCGGCAGCACCCGCTGCGGCTTGGCGATCTCCGCGAGGCGGGCGAGCCGGGGGTCGGGCACCTCGACGATCCCCACGTTCGGCTCGATCGTGCAGAACGGGTAGTTCTCGGCCGCGATGCCGGCCTTCGTCAGCGCGTTGAACAGTGTCGATTTGCCAACGTTCGGCAGGCCGACGATGCCGCATTTGAGGGACATGGCGCGTCCGATCGGGGGGGAGCGCGATTGTATCGCCGGCCGCTGCGGCGGCCCGCGGCCGATGAACGGTCGGTCCGGTGCCCGCGCGATGCCGCGACCGATCGGCGGTCGGCAAGCGCCGTCGAGTGTCGGCCTCGCCTCGGCCACGCCTGTCTACACTGCGGCGCAGCGGCGTGGCGTGTCGGCTCGCTTCCCGGGATTCCCCCCGGGGGCCTCGACCGAGCGCGACGCGTAACTCCGTCCACTCCAACTCGAGAGCACTCGACGCACGCCATGAAACTCCTCCGACCCGTCCTCCTGTCGGTCTCCGCGGCCCTCGTCCTCGCGGGTTGCGGCAGTTCCGGCACCGACAGCATCGTTCCGACGCCGCTGTCCGTCTCCTCCTCCGCGCAGCCGCAGCTGGGCTCCTTCTCGGCCGGCGCGACCGTCACCTACCTGATGCCCGACGGCAGCACGATCGCCTCGGCGCTGACCGGCGCGAACGGCCAGGCGGTCGTCGACCTGGGTTCGTATACCGGGCCGTTCACCGTCCGCGTGAGCGGCGGGCCGGGCGTCACCTACTTCGACGAATCCGACGGCTCGAACCAGCCGTTCGGCTCGGGCGCGGTGATGCTCGCGATCGTGAAGGGGTCGGCCGGCGGCCTGAACACGGTCGGCGTCACGCCGCTCACCAACGCCGCCGCGCGGCTGGCGGGCGTGACCGCAGCCAGCCCGTCGCTGGGCAGCCGCACGACCGCGGACATCGACACCGCCAACGGTCAGATCGCGGCGATGTTCGGCCTGCCGGTGGGGTTCGACATCACCAAGCCTCCGACCCCGGTGTCGGCCGGCGCCACCAGCCTGAGCGGCTCGGGTGATGCGCCGACCTACGCGGCGGTGCTCGCGGCGCTGGCGATCGAAGCCCGCGCGTTCGGCGCGAGCGCGCTGGCGAGGGCCGAAGCGATGGGTGCCGCGTTCGCGGCCACCGGCGCGGGCGGCTCCAGCACGGCGCTGGCAACGATCCTCGGCAACGTGCGCGCGCTGATGGCGGGCGGGGCCGTGGGCGGCGTCACGCTGGCGAGCCGGCTGACGTTCGCCGCCGAGCTGGCGAGCAAGCTGAACCAGCTGGCCTCGACCGTGCTCACGAACGGCCGCGTGCCGCTGGCCTCGGAGGTCTCGAATCGCGTGACCCTGTCGCCGTGCCCGCCGGCTCCGACCGGCGCCACCGGCGCGACCGGCGCCACCGGCGGTACCGGCGCCTCGGGCGGCTCGGGCCTGGGCACCGTGGTCGCCGCCTCGCAGAACTGCGTGCAGAACTGATCCCCGCCAGGCACGCCCGCGACGTTGCGGGCGTGCCGAATCCCGGGGGGACGCACGGTCTCCTCGGGCGCCGGCGGCTCCGGCGGTAAGACAATGCACGGCGCGCTCGACGCGCCGTGTTCACGCCAGCCCCCCCGATGCTTTCCGCCCGAGTCCTCGCCGCCGCGCTGCTCGCGATCCCGTCCGCCGCGTCGGCGCAGAGTTCCGAGGCCGCCCGGCCGCCGGTCGCTTCGCCGACCCCCGAAGCGAGCGCCGCCGCCGCACCGCGCGCCCTCGCGCCGGCCTCTTCGGCAACCGACGTGATGACGCCGATGGGGTTCAGCGGCGGCGTGCTCACGCCGGGTGCCCGCACGCTGCCCTGGGGGACCTTCGGGCTGCGCTACGACCCCCAGATGCCGGGCGCGCGCGACGTCCGGGGTCACAACTACGTGATCGGCGTGGGCGTGCTGCCTTACGTCGAGGCCGCGGGCCGTATCGCGGCGAACGACCTGCACTGCAACCTGTACCTGCTGTCCACCTGCGATTCGCAGCCCCAGCTGCGCGACCTGTCGATGTCGTTCAAGGTGGCGGTGCCGCTGGACGCGCAGGAGCGCTTCTCGGTCGCGCTGGGTGCGACCGATCTCGGCGGGGCGGCGACGAATTTCCGAAGCTTCTATGGCGCGTTCGGCTGGCGGCAAGGCCCGTTCGACCTCACCGTCGGCGCCGGACGGGCGGACAACGGCGGCGCGCTGCTCGGCGGTCTCTTCGGCCGTGTGGCGGTCCAGGTGCTGCCGGTGCTGCAGTTGTCGGCCGAGCGCATCCCGGATGGCAACTACCTGTCGGCGCGCGCGTTTGTGCCGGTGGGTTGGCTGCCCGATCGCTGGCACGCGTTCGTGGACTTCACCCGCCGCATCGGCGACGGTACCGCGACCGGCAGCAGCTGGTTCGCGGCCGGTCTGAACATCCCGCTCGACTTCGTCGGCACCGGGGCGACGGTCGCCGCGCAGCGGCGCGCCGCCGAGCGCGCGCCGGTGCCGCTGTTCGGCGGCGGCGCCGCTGCCCGGGCGGCGACGTCCGGGGCGGCGCCCACCGTCGCGACGTCCGCCGCGGTCGACGCGCCCGTCGGGCTGCCGGTTCTCGACGGCCGCCCGGCGGCGGCGCCGATCCCCGCGCTGTCCGCCACGCCGCCTGCGGCGACCGGCCGCATCGCGCTTGCGTCGGCGGACGCGGCCGCTGCGGCAGGCGCCACATCGGCCCTCGCGTCCGATGCCGGCGGTCCGCCGGGGCGCGCGGACGCCGCGCGGCTCGCGCGTCTGGCCGGGGCGCTGTCGGACGCCGGCGTCGAGGACGTTTCGGTCGGCGAGCGCCCTCGCGCCGACGGCGGGGCCACCGTGGTCGTGCGGGCCGACAACGCGGGCTTCCGATGGAACGACCTCGATGCGCTGGGCGTGGTGCTCGCCCGCACGGCGCGCGTGCTCGCACCGGTGGACGCTGCGTTCCTGATCGTACTCGGCCGCCGCGGGATCCCCACGTTGCAGGTCGAGGGGACGGCCGAGTGCCTGGCCGCCTTCCTTCGCACCGGGGCGGCGGACTGTTCGCGCGGGGACACGCCGCGGATGCGCGGCTCGGGCGAGGCCGGGTTCGACTCGGCGATGGCCGACGTCGTCTGGGCGCACACCGGCGTCAATCCGTCCTGGGGCAAGACCCGGGTGACCATCGGCCCGGGGCTGCGGTCGGCGGTGGCCACCGAGTACGGCGTGTTCGACTACTCGCTCGCCGCCGAGGTCACGGTCGAGGTGCCGCTGTGGCGCGGCGCATCGATCGAGGCGCGCCGCTCGTTTCCGATCTCGCACAGCGACGACTACGGCGACGGCCGCGTGTTCGGCGCGGACCGGCACCGCACGGTGACCGACCGGGTGCTGCTGCACCAGGCGGTGCCGCTCGGCGCGGGGGTGACCGCCCGTGCGGCGGTCGGGCGGATCTTCGACGACTGGCAAGGCGGGCTCGGCGAAGTGCGCTGGCAGCCGGGCGACGGCACGCACCGGGTCGGCCTGTCGGCCGGGCAGTTCCGCAACGACGGGTCGCTGCGGGCGGGCTTCACCGCCGAGCCGGCGCTGCTCAGCTACCGCTATCTGGTCGCGCCGCTCGACTGGCAGCTCGAGCTCACCGCGGGCCGGTTCTTCCTGAACGACACCGGCTGGATGGTCGTCAGCCGGCACTGGTTCGGCGACGTGTCGGTCGAGGCGTACGTGCGCAGTACCGCCCACCCGAACCAGCCCGAGCCGGTGCGGTTCGCCGGCTTGCAGATCGCACTGCCGCTGACGCCGCGGCGCGAGATGGACACCCGCTGGCTGCGCATCCAGGGCTATGCGCGCTGGGCCTACGGAATCGAGTCGGTGGTCGGACGTCAGCAGAACCTGCTCACCGGCGGTCACGGGGTGATTCCGCCGGTGCCGAGCGAACTCGACACGATCCACAACCACGACCGCGCGGCGCCGGCGTATTCGCGGCGCCACTGGGCGCGCGTGCGCGAGGCGGCGCAGCGCTACGGCGGGCCGGCGGACGAGGCCCGCTGAGCCGGCGCGCGGCCGGCCCGCGGCGACTCACCGGGTGAGCCTGCCGCCGGTCAGCATCGTGCGATGGACACCCCCGCGGCCCCGCTGTGCTGCGCCCTGTGCGGCGGCGACGCCTTCGACCCGATCCACCTGCCGGGCACCGCGTTGCCCACCGGCCTGCTCGCCTGCCGCGGGTGCCGGCTGGTCCACGCACCGCGTCCGCGCCCGCCCGCAGCGCCGAATCGCACACCGCTGCCGCCGGACCTGACGCGCTACGGGCCGGGCGGGCGGTCGCGCTGACCGCGGCGCCCGCGGCGCGTGTCCCCGACCCGGCGTGCGATGGGTCGTGCACCGGGGCGGCGCGGCGCCGCCCGAGCGCGGTGCGCGCTGCGGTCGGCGCTGCGCGGCGCCGGCTCCGGCGGCCCCTCGAGCGCGCGCGGCCGCCCCGCGGCCGCACCACCGCGGCTCACCGATGCCTGGCACGCGGTTTGCATCGCTTGTGCGCCCTTATGTATACATCATGGCGTCCAAGCTGGTGTCCTTCCCCGAGTCTGCTCCTCCGCCCGAACCGATCGTCCGCGCCGACCCGCTGGGCGACTGGCTCGCCGACGCCGCCCGGGCACCCGATCCGATCGCGTGGGTCGGCGATGCGCTGCACGGCCTGAGGGCGCGCGACTGGGGCGGCAACCCGGTCTGGATCGACCGGGTCGACGCCGCCGGACTCGACGCGCAGCTGGCGGGGCTGCGTGCGCGACTGCAGGCCGTGGGCGGAAATGCTTCGGCGCTGCCGCTGCTGGGCGTGCCCTTCGCGGTGAAGGACAACATCGACGCCGAGGGGTTCGGGACCACCGCCGGCTGTCCCGCGTTCGCGTTCCGTCCCGAGCAGGACGCGCCGGTGGTTGCCCGGCTGCGCGCCGCCGGGGCGATCGTCTTCGGCAAGACCAACCTGGATCAGTTCGCCACCGGGCTGAACGGCACCCGCTCGCCGTACGGTCCGGTGGCGAGCGCCGCCGATCCGTCCCTGATCGCCGGCGGCTCGAGCTCCGGGTCCGCGGTCGCGGTCGCCCGCGGCGAGGTGCTGTTCTCGCTGGGCACCGACACCGCGGGCTCGGGCCGCGTGCCCGCGGCGCTGAACGGTTTGGTCGGCATCAAGCCCACGCGCGGGCTGCTGTCCTCGCGCGGGGTCGTGCCCGCGTGCCGCAGCCTGGACTGCGTGTCGATCTTCGCGGCGAGCGTGGCTTCGGCCGCGCGCGTACTCGCGGTCGCGCGCGGCTTCGACGCCGAGGATCCGTACTCGCGCGATCCGGTGCGCGACGGGCTGTCCGACGTCGGTGCCGCGGCGCCGGTCCGCTTCGCGGTACCGCGGGTGCCGGAGTTCTTCGGCGACGCGCTGCAGCAGGCGGCCTGGCGCGATGCGACCGACCGGCTGGCGAACGCGGGCATCGAGCTCGTGGCGTTCGACGACGCGCCGCTGCGCGAGGCGGCGGCGCTGCTGTACGACGGCCCGTGGGTCGCCGAGCGCGACGCCGCGGTGGGCGACTTCGTGCGCGCGCACCGCGACGCGGTGCATCCGGTGGTCGCCGCGATCGTCGACGACCGCCGCTGGAGCGCTCGCGACGCGTTCGAGGGCGCGTATCGCCTGGCCGCGCTGCGCCGGCTGCTCGAGCCGCTGTGGCGCGAGCACGCGGCGATGCTGCTGCCCGCGGTGCCGACCGGCTGCACGATCGCCCGGATGCTCGCCGATCCGGTCGCGCTGAACGCGCGGCTGGGGACGTACACCAACTTCGCGAACCTGCTCGATCTGGCCGCGTTGAACCTGCCTGCCCGCCCGCGCGCGGACGGCGCGCCGTTCGGCGTGTCGCTGGTCGGTGCGGCGTTCTCCGACGAGCGTCTGCTCGCGCTCGGCCAGCGGCTCGCCGCGGTGCTCGCGGGCGCGCCCGTGCCGGCGCCCGACCGGCCCGAGCCGGTCGCGGCCGACGGGCACGCGGTGCCGATCGTGGTGGTCGGCGCCCACCTGTCCGGCCTGCCGCTCAACGGGCAGCTGACCGGCCGGGGCGCGCGGCTGCTGCGCCGCACCCGCACCGCGCCGCGCTACCGGCTGTTCGCGCTGCCCGGCACCGCGCCGCCGCGGCCCGGGCTGGTCCGCGACCCTGCCGGCGGGCCGATCGACGTCGAGATCTGGTCGCTGCCGCGTGCCGGATGGGCCTCGTTCATCGAGGGCATCCCGCCGCCGCTGTGCATCGGCAGCGTCGAGACCGCCGAGGACGGCTGGGTCCGCGGATTCCTGTGCGAGCCGCACGCGCTGGCCGGGGCCGAGGAGGCCACGGCGCTGGGCGGGTGGCGCGCGTATCTCGCATCGAAGGGCACTCAACCAGGAGGACGGTGATGGATCGTCGTGGATTCGTACAGGGCTCGGCCGCGGCCGCCGGGCTGTCGTCATGGCCGATCGTCGGGCTCGCGCAGTCGGAGCGCCGACGCGAGCTGCTGGTGGTGGCCAACGAGTTCGGGCCGAACTCGCTGGACATCCACACCGTGGGCGCCAACCGGCCGGCCTACGGCGTGTCCTGGGTGTGCTACGACCGGCTGATGACCTTCGGCCGCAAGACCCTGCCCAACGGCCAGGTGACCTACGACTTCGGCAAGCTCGAACCCGAGCTCGCCGAGTCGTGGACGGTCGCACCCGACGGCTCGCACGTGACCTTCCGTCTGCGCCGCAACGCGAGGTTCCACGACGGCACGCCGGTGACCGCGCGCGACGTCAAGTGGTCGTTCGACCGTGCGGTGTCGGTCGGCGGCTTCCCGACCTTCCAGATGTCCGCCGGCTCGCTCGAGAAGCCCGATCAGTTCGTCGTGGTCGACGACCACACGTTCCGCGTGAACTTCCTGCGTCCGGACAAGATGACGATGGCCGACATGGCGGTGCCGGTGCCGTGCGTCTTCAACTCCGAACTGGTGAAGAAGCACGTGACGCGCGAGGACCCGTGGGGGCTGAACTGGACGCGCAACAACGTCGCCGGCGGCGGGGCGTACCGGGTCGAGTCCTGGCGGCCCGGACAGGAGATCGTGTACGTCCGCTACGACGACTGGAAGAGCGGGCCGCTGCCCAGGATCCGCCGCGTGATCCAGCGCGACGTGCCGAACGCGGGTACCCGTCGCGCGCTGCTGCTCAAGGGCGACATCGACATGACCTACGACATGCCGCCCAAGGACTTCGGCGAGCTGGGCGCCGAGTCCTCGCTGCGCGTCGTGTCGACCCCGATCGAGAACGCGATGTGGTACGTCGGCATGAACGTCACGAAGCCGCCGTTCGACAACGTCAAGGTGCGTCAGGCGGTGGCGCTGGCCGTGCCTTACGACCGGATGAACGAGGTGGCGATCTACGGCCGCGGCGTGAAGCTCTACGGCGGCAGCAACGAGCCCAAGACCACCGCGTGGCCGCAGCCGCATGGCTGGAAGACGGACCTCGCGCGTGCGCGGGCGCTGCTGAAGGAGGCCGGCGTCGAGGGCGGCTTCGAGACCGTGCTGTCGTTCGACCTGGGCTCGGCGACCACCAACGAGCCGATGGCGGTGCTGCTGCAGGAGTCGCTCGCGCAGATCGGCATCAAGGCCCAGATCAACAAGGTGCCGCCCGCGAACTGGCGCGGCGCGCTGCTGAAGAAGGACATGCCGCTGATGATCAACCGCTTCGGCGGCTGGCTGAACTTCCCCGAGTACTTCTTCTTCTGGTGCTATCACGGCCAGAACGCGGTGTTCAACACGATGTCGTACCGCAACCCCCGGCTGGACCGGATGATCGACAACGCGCGGTTCCCCGAGAACCGGCTGGTCTACGAGTCGGAGGTCAAGTCGATGATCCGCCTGGTCAACGAGGACGTGCCGCGGATCCCGCTGTTCCAGCCGCTGATGGACGTCGCGATGCGACGCGACGTGCAGGGGTACCAGTACTGGTTCCACCTGCAGCCCGACTACCGGCAGCTGTCCAAGGCCTGAGGGGACGGCGTGGATCCGGATCCGATCGACGCGTGGGTCGACGCGGGAGCGGCGCTGCTCGGCCTGCCGGTGGACGAGCACAACCGCGCCCGCGTCCTGATGAACCTGAGGCAGATCCGCACGATCGCCGCGGCGCTCGAGGCCGTTCCGCTCGAGCCGGCGCTCGAGCCGCTGCCGGTGTTCGTCCGGTGAGCGCGACCGATACGGTGCGGGCGTGCCTCGCTCGCATCGAGCGGCACGATCCGCGGGTCAACGCGTTCACGGCCGTGCTCGCCGAACGTGCGCTCGAGCGGGCGGGCGCGCTCGACGCGGCGCAGGCGGCCGGGCGGGCGCCGCCCGGGCCGCTCGCGGGCGTGCCGTTCGCGGTGAAGAACCTGTTCGACGTCGCCGGCGAGATCACGCTCGCCGGCTCGCGCCTGGAGCGCGAACGGCCGCAGCCCCGCGTGGCCGCCGCCGACGCGACCGCGGTCGCGCGGCTGGAGGCGGCCGGCGCGATCCTGGTCGGTCTGCTGAACATGGACGAGTACGCCTACGGCTTCTCGACCGAGAACAGTCACGTCGGCCCGACCCGCAACCCGCACGATCCGGCCCGGATGGCCGGGGGCTCGTCCGGCGGCTCGGCGGCCGCGGTCGCCGCCGGCATGGTGCCGCTCGCGCTGGGCAGCGACACCAACGGCTCGATCCGCGTGCCCGCGTCGTTGTGCGGCACGTTCGGGCTGCGCCCGACGTTCGGCAGGCTGTCGCGCGGCGGCAGCTTCCCGTTCGTCGCGTCGCTGGACACGATCGGGCCGTTCGCGCGCTCGGTGCGCGAACTCGCGCTCGCCTATGACGCGCTGCAGGGCCCGGACCCGCGCGATCCGGGCTGCGCCGGGCGGGCGCCCGAGCCGGCGAGCGCGCTGCTGAGCGACGACCCGGATGCGGGCCTCGACCGGCTGCGGATCGCGCGGCTCGGCGGGTACTTCGAGGCGATGGCCGGCCCGGCGGCGCTCGAGGCGGTCGAGCGCGCGTGCGCGGCCCTGCGCGAGCGCGTGCCGGTGGGCACGGCCCTGTGGCCGGATGCCGAGCTCGGTCGCGGCGCCGCGTTCGTGATCACCGCCGCCGAGGGTGCCGCGCTTCACCTGGACGACCTGCGCGGGCACTACGCGCTGATGGAGCCGCACTCGCGCGACCGGTTCCTCGCCGGCGCGCTGGTGCCGGCGGCCTGGGTGCACACCGCGCACCGGGTGCGCCGGCGCTGCGTCGCGGCGGTGGACGCGCTGTTCGGATCGCACGACGTGCTGATCGCCCCCGCGGTGCCGTGCGAGGCGCCGGCGATCGGCGCCGACTGGATCGAGGTCGGCGGCGAGCGGCTGCCCTCCCGCCCGAGCCTCGGGCTGCTCACGCAGCCGGTGTCCTGCGCCGGGCTGCCGGTGGTCGCCGCGCCGATCCGCGGCACGGGCCTGCCGATGGCGGTCCAGGTGATCGCCGCGCCGTGGCGCGAGCTCGACGCGCTGCGCGTCGCGCACGCGCTCGAACGGCTCGGCGTGGCCGCCGCGCCGATCGCGGCGGGGTTCGAGTGACGGCGACGCGAGGGGGCCGACGATGATCGACGACCGCGAGGTCAACCTGCCCGGCGTGCTCGCCGAGGTCGAGGCGGCGTTCGAGCGGTACGAGCGCGCGCTGGTCGCCAACGACGTCGCGGTGCTGGACGAGCTGTTCTGGAAGCATCCGCTGACGCTGCGATTCGGCGTGACCGAGAACCTGTGGGGCTGGGACGAGATCGCCGCGTTCCGCTCGGCGCGCCCCGGCCAGGGTCTGGAGCGCCGCATCGTGCGGCGCACGATCCAGACCTTCGGCACCGACTTCGCGACCGCGAGCGTGACCTTCGCCCGCGATGCGCGGCCGAGCTGGGTGGGGCGCCAGCAGCAGACCTGGGTGCGCATGCCCAGCGGCTGGCGGGTGGTCGCCGCACACGTGAGCTTCATGGGGGTCCCCGCGTCATGATGCGTCTGGCGCTGTGGCGCATCGTCGGCGCGCTGCCGAACCTGCTCGGGGTGGTGGTGATCACGTTCCTGCTGACGCGGGCGCTGCCCGGTGATCCGGCCGCGTTCTTCGCCGGCCAGGCCGCCTCCAACGAAGCGATCGAGCAGATCCGCGCCCAGCTCGGTCTGGACCGGCCGCTGCCCGAGCAGTTCGTCACCTACGTCGTCGACCTGCTGATGGGCGATCTCGGGCAGTCGCTCACCACCGGCCAGCCGGTGGCCGCCGAGATCCTCTCGCGGCTGCCGGCCTCGGTGGAACTGACCCTGGTCGCACTGGCGATCGCGATCTCGATCGCGCTGCCGCTGGGCGTGCTCGCCGCGGTCCACCAGGGCGGCTGGATCGATCAGTTCGCGCGCGTGATCACGACCGCGGGCGTGTCGCTGCCGGTGTTCTTCACCGGGCTGCTGCTGACCTGGCTGTTCTACTTCGTGCTCGGCTGGGCACCGTCGCCGATCGGCCGGCTCGACCCGGCGTTCTCGCCGCCGCCCGCGGTCACCGGCGCCTATCTGATCGACGCGGCGCTGACCGGCGACGGCGAGCTGTGGGTCGCCTGCGCCAAGCAGATCGTGCTGCCGGCCGGCGCGATGGCGCTCGCGGTGCTCGCGCCGATCGCACGGATGACCCGCGCCTCGATGCTGTCGGTGCTGTCGTCCGACTTCGTGCGCACCGCGCGCGCGCTCGGGCTGCGGGGCGACACGGTGCTGGTGCGCTACGCGCTGCGCAACGCGCTGCTGCCGGTGGTGACCACGCTCGGCATGGTGTTCTCGTTCCTGCTCGGTTCGAACGTGCTGATCGAGAAGGTGTTCGCATGGCCCGGCATCGGCTCGTTCGCGATCGATTCGCTCACCGCGTCGGACTACGCGCCGGTGCAGGGGTTCGTGCTGACGATGGGCGTGCTGTACGTGCTGCTGAACCTGGCGATCGACCTGCTCTACCTGGTGATCGACCCTCGCGTGGTGCTGCAGCCTTGAGCGCCGTGCCCGCTTCCGGCGCGACGCCGCGCCGCGTCAGTCACCTGCGCTACGTGCTGACCGAGAACCCGGTCACGCTGGTGGCGGTCGTGATGTACTGCGTGCTGGTCCTGATGGCCGGCTTCGGGCCGATGATCGCGCCGTACGATCCGCTGGCCACCGCCCCCGAGCGGGCGCTGCAGCCGCCGTCGGCGGCGCACTGGTTCGGCACCGACGCGCTGGGGCGCGACATCCTGTCGCGCTGCATCGTCGCCGCGCGGCTCGACCTGGGGCTCGCGGTGTCGGCGGTCGCGCTGTCGTTCGCGATCGGCGCGCCGCTCGGGGCCGCCGCGGGCTTCTTCGGCGGCTGGGCCGACCGCGTGGTCTCCCGGCTGGCCGACACGATCATGGCGTTCCCGCTGTTCGTGCTCGCGATGGGCATCGTCGCGGCGATGGGCAACACCCTCGCCAACATCGTGATCGCGACCGCGATCATCAACCTGCCGTTCTACATCCGGGTCGCCCGGGCCGAGGCGAACGTCCGGCGCTCGGCGGGGTTCGTCGAGTCGGCGCGGCTGGCGGGCAACTCGGAATGGGGGGTGCTCGTGCGCCACGTGTTCCCGAACCTGCTGCCGCCGATGGCGGTGCAGGTGTCGCTGAACATGGGCTGGGCGATCCTCAATGCGGCCGGTCTCTCGTTCATCGGCCTGGGCGTGCGTCCGCCGACCCCCGAATGGGGGATCCTGGTGGCCGAGGGCGCGCAGTACATCCTGTCGGGGGAGTGGTGGGTCGCGCTGCTGCCCGGGGCGGTACTCATGACCGCGGTGTTCTCGTTCAACCTGCTGGGCGACGCGCTGCGCGACCTGCTCGATCCGCGGAGGCGCACGTGAGCGCCGTGGCGACGCACGCGCCGGCGGCCGCCGACGACGCCGCCCCGGCGCCGGGGCGCGCGCTGCTCGAGATGACCGACGTGTCGCTCGAGTTCCGAACGCGCAGCGGGACCGTGCGCGCGCTGCAGCACGTGAGCCTGTCGGTGCGCCGCGGCGAGATCGTCGGGCTGGTCGGCGAGTCCGGGTCCGGCAAGTCGGTGCTGTGCTACGCGCTGCTCGGTCTGTCCGACCGGGCGGCGCGGATCACCTCGGGTCGCATCGACTACGACGGCATCGATCTGCGCGCGGCGAGCGAACGCGAGCTCCAGGACCTGCGCGGTCGCGAGATCGGCATGGTGTTCCAGAACCCGCGAGCGGCGCTCAACCCGATCCGCACGATCGGCCGGCAGCTCGAGGACGTGCTGCGCCGCCACGGTGCGGTTCGGCGCGCCGATCTGCGCGAGCGGGCGATCGAGGCGCTGCGCGAGGTCGCGATCGCGGATCCGCAGCGGCGTCACCGCGCGTACCCGTTCGAGCTGTCCGGCGGCATGTGCCAGCGCGTGATGATCGCGCTCGCGCTGTGCGGCGCGCCGCGGCTGCTGATCGCCGACGAGCCGACCACCGGACTGGACGTGACCACGCAGGCGGCGGTGCTCGCGCTGGTGCGCGAGCGCGTGCGCGCCAGCCGGGTCGCGACGCTGCTGATCACGCACGACCTCGCGCTGGCCGCCGACTTCTGCGACCGGATCGTCGTGATGCACGCCGGCCACGTGGTCGAGACCGCACCCACGGGTGCGCTGTTCGGCGCGCCGCGGCATCCGTACACGCAGGCGCTGATCGCCTCGACGCCCGCCGGACGCGACGCGCTCGAAGAGCTGCGGCCGATCGCCGGCGGACTGCCCGATCTGCGGCGCGAGGACCTCCCCGCGTGCCGCTTCCTGGAGCGCTGCCCGCGTGCGCTGCCGGCGTGCCGCGACGCGCTCGCGCACGTGGCGCCGGGCGCCGCGCACGCGGTCGCGTGCAACAACCCGCTCGGGGCACCATGAGCGGCGAGCCGTCACCGGACGTCGGGGTCGCGGCCGAAGCCGCCGCGCGCGGCCCGGGCGCGGCGCTTCCGCGCGAGGTGCTGCTGGAGGCGATCGGGCTGTCGCGGCGCTTCGCGATCGGCAGCGGTCGGCGCGCGCCGCAGCTGCACGCGGTCGACGACGTCAGCCTGCGGCTGCACCGCGGCGAGTCGGTCGGGCTGGTCGGCGAGTCGGGCTGCGGCAAGTCGACGCTCGCGCGGCTGCTGGCGAGGCTGATCGATCCGACCGAGGGCGCGATCGTCTTCGAGGGGCGGGACGTCGGTGCGATCCGTGCCCGCGATTTCGCGGTCTCCGGGCAGCGCGCGCGGATCCAGCTGGTGTTCCAGGATGCCACCGACAGCCTCGACCCGCGCCAGACCGCGTTCGAGGCGATCGCCGAGCCCGCGGTGCGGATGCGGCTGCCGGGCGACGTGGCCGCGCGCGTGCGCCGGGTGGCCGACGAAGTCGGTCTGCCCTCCGAGCTCCTCGGCCGCTACCCGCACCAGCTCTCGGGCGGGCAGCGCGCACGGGTCGGCATCGCCCGCGCGCTGTGCCCGGAGCCCGCGCTGCTGGTGCTGGACGAGCCGACCGCGGCGCTCGACGTGTCGGTGCAGGCGGTCGTGCTGCAACTGCTCGCGCGGCTGCGTCGCGAACGCGGCCTCACCTACCTGTTCGTGTCCCACGACCTGAACGTGGTGCGGTTGCTGTGCGACCGCGTGCTGGTCATGTACCTCGGCCGGCTGGTCGAGGAGGGGCCGGCGCGCGCGGTGTTCGACGCCCCGGCGCACCCGTACACCGCCGCGCTGCTGTCGGCGATTCCCGGAGGCGGCCGCGCGCCCGAGGTGCTGCCGGGCGAGGTTCGCAGTCCGATCGATCCGGATCCTTCGGCGTGCCGTTTCCACGGCCGCTGCCCCGCGGGCGAGGCGGCCTGCGGCCGCACGCTGCCGCAGCTGGAGGCGACCCGCGCGGGCCTGCCCGGACGGCGGGTCGCGTGCCTGAAGCCGCGGGTCTGAACCGTGGCATCCTCCGGATCGGCAACGGAGCGCGGACGATGGCGGTGAACCTGGCGACGCTGGTCTACGAGCGGGTCAAGCAGGACATCTTCGACTTCCGGCTGCTCCCGGGTGACCGGTTCACCGAGAACGAGATCGCCGAACGCACGAACGCCTCGCGCACGCCGGTGCGCGAGGCGCTCTACCGGCTCGAACGCGACGGCTACCTCGAGGTGATGTTCCGCAGCGGCTGGCGCGTGCGGCCATTCGACTTCCGCCAGTTCGAGGAGCTGTACGACCTGCGCACGATGCTCGAGACCACCGCGGTGCGACGCCTGTGCGAGGCCGACGTCCGACCGGAGCTCGACGTCCTCAAGCGGCAGTGGCTGTGCGCGCTCGAGGATCGCGCGACCGACATGCGCGAGGTCGCGCGGCTGGACGAGGCGTTCCACGCGGCGCTGGTGGCGTCGGCCGGCAATCGCGAGATGTCGCGGGTGCACGCCGAGGTCACCGAGCGCATCCGGATCGTGCGGCGGCTGGACTTCACCAAGGCTCCGCGGGTCGACGCCACCTACCAGGAACACGCGAAGATCCTGCGTGCGATCGTGCAGCGCCGCGCCGACCCGGCCGCGATGCTGCTGCGCGCACACATCGATGCGAGCAAGGCCGAGGTACGCAAGATCACGCTGCACATGCTGCACGAGGCCCGCGAGCGCGCGTCCGCCTGAGGCGGGTCCGCCCCGGCGTCGCGATGGTGCGTGCCGTGCGACCGCTGCCACCCGGTGTTGCGCGGCGGTCCTCGCCGGCGCCGCCCCGAGGTGCGCCGAGCGCGGTGCGGCCACCGGCGTCGCGGCGATCGCCGAACCTGCTTCGAGGGGCAGTGAGGCACGGTTATTGCAAGTCAAGAAATGGTGCCTTTCCGTGCCCGTGCACACCTTTGCGCCGGACCGTCCCGGCGTCCAACAAGGACACTTCTCATGAATGGATCCCGTCGTTCCTTGCTGCGCGCCGCCGGCGCCGGCGGCCTCGTGTCCGTGGCCGGCCTGCCGCGGTTGGCCTCGGCGCAGTCGCCGATCACCGTCGGCGTGATCTAAGTCGGCCCGCGCGACGATTTCGGCTACAACCAGGCGCAGGCGCAGGCCGCGGCCGGGCTGAAGAAGATCGCGGGCGTGAAGGTGGTCGAGGAGGAGAAGGTGCCCGAGACCGTCGCCGTCCAGAAGACGATGGAGACGATGATCAACCAGGACAAGGCGACGCTGATCTTCGCGACGTCGTTCGGCTACTTCGATCCGCACATGCTGCGGATCGCCGAGAAGTATCCGAAGGTGCGGTTCGCCCACGGCGGCGGCATGTGGACCGAGGGCAAGCACCCGCGCAATGCGGGGTCGTACTTCGGCTACATCGACGGCGGTCAGTACGTCTCGGGTGTGATCGCCGGCCACATGAGCAAGAGCAAGCGGCTGGGCTTCGTCGCAGCCAAGCCGATTCCCCAGGTGCTGCGCAACATCAACGCGTTCACGATGGGCGCCCGCTCGGTCGACCCGTCGATCACCACGCGGGTGATCTTCACCGGCGACTGGTCGATGCCGGTCAAGGAGGCCGAAGCGACCAACAGCCTCATCGACCAGGGGGTGAACGTGGTCAACTGCCACGTCGACGGGCCGAAGGTGGTGATCGAGACCGCCGAGAAGCGCGGGATCATGAGCTGCGGGTATCACGCAAGCCAGGCGGCGCTCGCGCCGAAGGGCTACCTGACCGGTGCCGAATGGGACTGGGCGACCCCCTACGGAATGCTGGTGGAGGCGGCCCGCAGCGGCAAGCCGCACCTGAACTTCCTGCGCGGCGGGCTGAAGGAGGGGTTCGTGAAGATGTCGGCCTGGGGGGCTGCGGCCTCGCCCAAGGCGCGCCAGGCGGGCGACGCGGCGCTCGCGTCGATGAAGAAGGGCGATTCGATCTTCAAGGGGCCGCTGAAGGACAACAAGGGCGGTACCGTGATTCCGGCCGGCACGACGCTGGAGATGACCAACGTCGAGCTTGAGAAGATGAACTACCTGGTCGAGGGCGTGCTGGGATCGATCCCGTCCTGAGACTCGATCGTCCGGCGAGCGCCGATGGGCTCGACTCCCGACGCCGTGGTGTCCGCCCGGCGCACGCCGCCGCCGTCCGAGGCGGTGCTGCGCTGGGTGGTGCCGCTGGGATCGATCGCCGCCGGACTGCTCGCCTTCGGGGCGTTCGTGCTGGCGATCGGCCACGATCCGACCGAGGTCTACTCGACGATCTACGAGGGCGGGTTCGCCACGGCATTCGCGTGGAACAACACGTTGCTGCGCGCCGCGCCGCTGATCCTGGCGGGGCTCGCGGTGGCGATCCCCGCGCAGGCCGGGCTGGTGGTGATCGGCGGCGAGGGCGCGCTCGCGCTCGGTGCGCTGTGCGCATCCGCCGCGGCGGTGCCGCTGCTGCCGACGCTCGGCGCCGGCGCGCTGCTGGCCGGTGCGCTCGCCGGCATGGCGGGCGGCGCGGCGTGGTTCGCCCTGGTCGGCGTGCTGCGCGCGCACCGCGGTCTGAACGAGACCATCACCAGTCTGCTGCTGTCCTACATCGCGATCGCGGTGTTCAACCACACGGTCGAGGGGCCGCTGCGCGACCCGTCGAGCCTGAACAAGCCCTCGACCTTGCCGCTGCCCCCGCAGTCGATGCTCGGTGCGATCCCGGGGCTGGACGTGCACTGGGGCCTGGCGATCGGCGTGCTCGCCTGCGCGGTGGCTCAGCTCGCGCTGTCGCGCGGCACCGGCGGGTTCGCGCTGCGGGTGGCGGGGGGCAATCCGCGGGCCGCGCTACTGGTCGGTCTGCCGGTGGGCGCGCTGATCGTCGTCGGCTGCGCGCTGGGCGGCGCGGCGGCCGGACTGGCCGGGGCGATCGAGGTCATCGCGGTCCACGGCGCGGCCAGCGCATCGGTGCTCGCGGGCTACGGCACGCTCGGCATCCTGGTCGCGTTCATGGCCCGCCAGCAGCCGCTCGCGATCGTCCCGGTCGCGATCCTGATGGGCGGGATCTCGGCCGCGGGCAGCCTGCTGCAGCGCCGGCTCGAGCTGCCGGATGCGACCACTATGGTGCTGCAGGGCCTGCTGTTCGTTGCGATCCTCGCCGGCGAGGCGCTGCTGCCGAGGGCGCGGCGCTGATGCGCACGCAACCGGGGCGCTGACGTGGACGCCGTGACCACGGTCCTGATCGCCGTGCTGGGCGGAGCGATCCGCGTATCGACGCCGTTCCTGTTCGTGTCGCTGGGCGAGTGCATCACCGAGAAGTCGGGCCGCATCAACCTGGGGCTCGAGGGCACGATGGTGTTCGGGGCGATGAGCGCGTACGCGATCGCCTACCACAGCGGCTCGCCTTGGCTCGGGGTGCTCGCCGCCGCCGCCGCCGGCGTGGGGTTCGGTGCGGTGCACGGGCTGCTGTGCAGCCTGCCCCGGGTCAACGACACCGCCGTGGGCATCTCGCTGATCGTGCTCGGCCTGGGGCTCGCATTCTTCCTCGGCCGGGACTACGTGCAGCCGACCGCGCCGCGGCTGCCGTCGATTCCGCTGGGCTCCTGGAGCGAGAACCCGGCGCTGCGCGCGGCGCTGCAGATCAACGTGCTGTTCGTGATCGGGCTGGCGCTCGCGGTGGTGCTGCACTGGGCGTTCCGCAACACGCGCTGGGGGCTGCGCGTGCGCACCGTCGGCGACTCCGCGGACGCCGCACGCGCGCTCGGCCTGCCGGTGGTGCGCACCCGCGTGCTCGCCACCGCGCTCGGCGGCTGCCTGGGCGGCGTGGGCGGCGCCTACCTGTCGCTGTACTACCCGGGCAGCTGGAACGAATCGCTGTCCAGCGGGCAGGGCGTGATGGCGGTCGCGCTGGTGATCTTCGCGCGCTGGAGCCCGCTCGGCTGCTTCCGCGCTTCGCTGATCTTCGGTGGCGCGAGTTCGATCGGGCCGGCGCTGCAGGCGGTCGGCATCCAGGCGGGCTACCACCTGTGGAACGCCGCGCCCTACGTGCTGACGCTGGCGATCATGCTGATCGGCACGTCGACCTCCCGCGCGACCATCGGCGCGCCCGGGGAACTGTCGATGACCCGTTGAACCGATGCCCGGAGTCCCCGCGATGACCGCCTTCCCGCAGATCCCCGCCGATCCGTATCCCTGGCCGTTCGACGGCGCGTTCCGGTCGTCCGACACCGCCCTCGTGATCATCGACATGCAGACCGACTTCTGCGGCGTCGGCGGCTACGTCGATCGGATGGGCTACGACCTGGCGCTCACCCGCGGACCGATCGCCCCGATCGGCCGGGTGCTCGCCGCGGCGCGCGCCGTGGGGATGCACGTGATCCACACCCGCGAGGGGCACCGTCCGGACCTGGCCGACCTGCCGGCGAACAAGCGCTGGCGGTCGCAGCGGATCGGCGCCGGCATCGGCGACCCGGGCCCCTGCGGCAGGATCCTGGTGCGCGGCGAGCCCGGGTGGGAGATCGTGCCCGAACTCGCGCCCCGGGCCGGCGAGCCGATCGTCGACAAACCGGGCAAGGGCTCGTTCTGCGCGACCGATCTGGAGCTCATGCTGCGCACGCGCGGCATCCGCAACCTGATCCTCACCGGCATCACCACCGACGTGTGCGTGCACACGACGATGCGCGAGGCGAACGATCGCGGCTTCGAATGTCTGCTGCTTGAGGACTGCTGCGGCGCGACCGACCCCGGCAATCACCGGGCGGCGATCAAGATGGTGACCCTGCAGGGCGGGGTGTTCGGTGCGGTGGGCCGCGCCTCGCAGGTGCTCGCCGCGCTCGGCCAGGACTGACGCATGACCGAGTCGACCGCCGCGCCGTCGCTGCGCACGCTCGGGCTCGGAAAGCGCTTCGGCGATCTGGTTGCGCTCGACCAGGTCGACCTGGACGTGAGGCCGGGCACGGTGCACGCGCTGCTCGGCGAGAACGGCGCCGGCAAGAGCACGCTGGTCAAGTGCCTGGTCGGCTACCACCGGCCGGACGCCGGGTCGATCCTGGTCGACGACCGCGAGCGCGAGGTCGGCTCGCCGCAGGCGGCGCGCGCGCTCGGCATGGGGATGGTGTACCAGCATTTCACGCTGGTGCCGTCGATGACGGTCGCCGAGAACTTCGCGCTCGCCCGCGGCGGCCTGGGCGCGGTGCTCGACTGGCGGGCGCAGCGGGAGGCGATGAGGGCGTTCCTCGCGACCATGCCGTTCACGCTGCCGCTGAAGGCGACCGTGTCGTCGCTCGCGGCGGGACAGAAGCAGAAGGCCGAGATCCTCAAGCAGCTGTACGCGCGCAACCGGCTGCTGATCCTGGACGAGCCGACCTCGGTGCTGTCCCCGGACGAGGCCGACGAGGTGCTCGGCGCGATCCGTGCGCTCGCCCACGCCGGGCGGTTGACCGTGCTGATGATCACGCACAAGTTCCGCGAGGTGACCGCGTATGCGGACGACGTGACCGTGCTGAGACGCGGCCGTCGGGTCGCGGGCGGGCGGGTCGCGGAGTTCGACCCGGCGCGGCTCGCCGACGCGATGATCGGCGCGGCGCGCCGGCGTGAACTGCCGGGCCGCCGACCGGTGGCGGGCGACGCGGCGACCCGGTTGACCGTCGAGCGGCTGGACGTCGCCGACGACGCCGGACGCCGGGTCGTGAGCGACGTCACCTTCGCGGTGCGCGCGGGCGAGGTCCTCGGGCTCGCCGGCGTGTCGGGCAGCGGGCAGCGCGAGCTGGTCGAAGCCCTGCTCGGGCAGCGCGCGACCCGGTCGGGCGTGATCCGGATCTCGGGTGAGCGATACCGTGGCCGGCGCGCCGAGATCGCGCGGCACGGGGTGGGCAGCCTGCCCGAGGAGCCGCTGCGCAACGCCTGCGTCGCCGCGATGTCGGTCGCCGAGAACCTTACGCTGCGCGAGTTCGACCGGCCGCCGATCGCGCGCGCGGGCTGGCTCGGCCCGGCGCGGCTGGCGGCGGCGGCGCGGCCCCGGATCGAGGCCTTCGGCATCAAGACCCGCGGCCCGGCCGCAGCGATCGCCACGCTGTCCGGCGGCAACGTGCAGCGGGTGGTGCTCGCGCGCGAGCTGTCGCGCGGCTGCCGGGTGCTGATCGTGATGAACCCGGTGTTCGGGCTCGACTTCGCCGCGGTCGACGAGATCCACCGCCGGCTGCTCGAGGCGCGCAACGACGGTGCCGCGGTGCTTCTGGTGAGCGAGGACCTGGACGAGCTGATCGAGCTGTCGGACCGTGTGGCGGTCATGTTCGAGGGCCGCCTGGTCTACGAGACCGGCAGCGCCGCCGCGGATCGTACCGAGATCGGGCGCCGCATGGGCGGCTCGCAGGACGAGGACGCCGCCGCTCGGGACCGCGCGCACACACCGCTGGAGCACGTTCGTTGAACCTTCCCGCCGCCTCGCCACCGACCGCGACCGTGCTCGCACGGCCCGGGCCGTTCCGGTTCGACCCGCGCCGCTCGGCGCTGCTGGTCATCGACATGCAGCGCGACTTCATCGAGCCCGGCGGCTTCGGTGAGTCGCTCGGCAACGACGTCGGACAGCTCGCTGCGGTCATCGAGCCGACCCGCCGCCTGCTCGAGTGGGCACGCGCACGGGGGCTGATGGTGGTCCACACCCGCGAGTGCCATCGGCCGGACCTGTCCGACTGCCCCGCGGCCAAGCGGCTGCGCGGCGCGCCCACGATGCGCATCGGTGACCCCGGACCGATGGGCCGGATCCTGATCGATGGCGAGCCGGGCGCGGACTTCGTCGACGGGCTGCACCCGCTGCCCGGGGAGATCGAGATCGTCAAGCCCGGCAAGGGGGCCTTCCACGCGACGCGCCTGGGCGAGCTGCTGGCCGCCCGCGACATCGCGCACCTGGTGTTCGCGGGCGTCACCACCGAGGTCTGCGTGCAGACCACGATGCGCGAGGCGAACGACCGCGGATTCGACGCGCTGCTGGTCGAGGAGGCCACGGGCAGCTATTTCCCGCAGTTCAAGCAGGCGACGATCGAGATGGTCCGGGCGCAGGGCGGCATCGTCGGCTGGACCGCGTCGCTCGCCGACGTGCTGCGCTCGGTCTAGGGTCGCCGGTTCGCGCCGACGCTCGGCGCCCGCGGGAAGGCGCGACGCCTCCCGGGGCGCTCAGTGCCCGCGGCGCGATCGCGCGTCGCCGAGCATGCCGGCGGCCAGCGCCGCGCAGGCGAGGGCGATCAGCATCGGCGACAGTTCGGGGGCGCGGCCGGGCACGCCGGTCTGCGCCCACGCGAGGAGCGCGAGGAGGGCGCCCGGCAGCAGCGCCCAGGCGGCCACGCGCCCGCCCAGCGCGTGGCCGGCGACCACCACCGTCATCGCGAACCAGCCGAAGTACGCAGCGCCCTCGATCCCGTCGATCGCGGCGCCGTGCAGCAGCATCGCCCGCCAGCGGAACGGCAGCGTGGGGCCGTTGCCCGGCTCGAGCTGCGCGGCCGCGATCGCGACCGCGGCCGCGCACAGCACCAGTGCGGCGCGGGTGCTGCGTCCGGTGCGCGGCGCGAGCAGCGCGGCGAGCAGCCCGGCCGGCAGGGTCGCGAGCAGCTCGGGCGCGGGCACGGCGCCCACGGGCAGCAGCAGCCGCACCGCGAACGCGCCGCCGGCGAGCGCGGTCAGCGCGAGGAACGGGCTCGCCGGCCGGTTCAGCGCGAGCGCGAACGCGCCGGCCAGCGCGATCCATTCGCCGCCGTGGGCGGCCATCAGCCACGGGTCGAGGTAGCCGGTGTCGAGCGCGCCGAGCGCGGCCGCGAGGTTGGTGCGAACGGTCGCAATCGACGGCGACGGCACCCACGGCGCGGTCTGCGACGCCGCCCACGCGGCGGCGGCGAGCAGCACCACCGCGAGCGGCCGCCCGTGGCCCGGTCCACCGCGGTCGCGCCCGAGGAGTGCCGACCACGCCGGCGCCACGGCGAGCGCGCCGTACCAGCCGAGCGCGGCACCGAGGGTGTTGGTGAGGACGTCCCACACCGAGGAGGTCCGTTCGGTCATGCACGCCTGCGCGCTCTCCATCGTGAGCGACAGCAGCAGGCAGCCGCCGATCGCGGCCAGACCGACCGCGCGCGGCGCGGCCGCGTGCCGCGGCCGGCGCGGGCTCCAGGCGAAAGCGAGTGCCGCACCGAGCAGCAGGTACGCGAACACGTTGCCGAGGGCGTCGCCGCCGGAAATCTCGAGGGACTCGCGCAGCCACGACGCGGTCCAGCCCGTGCAGTCGATCTGTCCGCGCCGCGCGAGGCTCGCGTAGCCGATGCCGGCGAGCAGCACGACGACGATGCCGTCGAGCCAGTGCAGGGCTCGCCCGCTCATCCGGCGCCGGGCGCGCCGGGCGCGGACGCAGCCGTGCGGGGCAGCGCTGCGCGGCCCTCGCGCACGGCGCGTCCGGATCGACGTGGAGGCATCGCGCAATCGTAACCGCTCCGCCGACCGTCCGGCCCTCGCGGGCCCGCCGGGCCCGCTCCGGTGCCGGCGCCCGGCGCGTCCGGACCCGACCGGCGCTGCCGGCTCGAGCCGCCGGGCGCGGGCAACCGGATCAGGCGAAGCGAGTCGGCCGGGGCAGCGGGTCGGCCGCGTCCATCATCGCCTGCGCGAGTCGCGCCGAGAGCTCGGCGCGCAGCCCGGTCGCCGCGGCCGAGTCCCACAGGTTGCGCAGCTCGTACGGGTCCTCGTGCAGGTCGTACAGCTCGCCCCAGTCGACGCCCTGGTACACCGACAGCCGGTGCCGGTCGGTGACCAGCGTGCGCGTGCGCAACCGCCGTCCGATCCAGCCCGGCGTGCGGTGGGTTTCGTCCTCGATCAGCAGCGCATCTCGCGTGGCCGTGCCGGGGTCGTCCACCAGCCGGGTGAGGGACGTGCCCTGCATGCCGTCGGCGGGCGCGATGCCCGCGCGAGCGAGCACGGTCCGGGCGACGTCGATCGCGCCGGTGAGCTGCACGCGCGACGTGCCCGCGTTCGGCGCCCGCGGGTCGGCCCACAGGAACGGCGTTCGCACCAGCCCCTGATAGTGCATGTGCGACTTCAGCATCAGCTGGTGGTCGCCCATGTAGTCGCCGTGGTCGCTGGTGAAGACGACCACCGTGTCGCGCGCGAGGCCGAGCCGCTCGAGCGCCGAGACGATGCGCCCGACCGCGTCGTCGATCATCGTCACCATGCCGTAGGTCAGCGCGATCGCCTCGCGCGCCTCGCGCTCGGTGGGCGCGTAGGTGCTGGTGATGCCGAGCCCGTCGTCGGCCCCACCCGCGTCGCGCTTCGCACGGTACCAGTCGACGTGCGGCACGCCGATGGGCTCGGACGACGCCCAGTACGCGGGCTCGAGCGCGACGTCCTCGGGCCGGTACAGGTCCCAGTAGCGGCCCGGCGGGGTCCACGGGTGGTGCGGGTCGGGGAACGAGCAGTAGAGGAAGAACGGCGCGTCGGGCGTGCGTGCGAAGTCCTCGAGCCGCTCGACCGTGCGGCGCTCGACGAAGGTGGTCGAGTACAGCGCTTCGGGCACGCGCGTGCGCCAGCCCTCGTGCGTCGCGTAGTCGGGCGCGGGCAGCGCGTTCGCGCGGCCGACGAGCCGCTTCGCGAAGCCGGGCTCGACCGACTCGGCCCAGCGCAGATAGTCGCCGCCGCAGCGGTCGCCGTGGCGCGTCACCAGGTCGACCGACTGGAAACCGTAGTACGGCAGCGCCATCCGGAACGCGGGGTCGGCCCAGGTGTCGACGTCCTCCTGCCGGTAGCGCGCATCGTCGGCGGCGCGGCGCGCGCTGCGAAGCGCGGGTGAAGGCGCACGCGCGCCGGGAGGCGGTGCCTCGGGCCCGTACTGCGCGGGCACCGGCGTGAAGTTCTGCAGGTGGCTCTTGCCGACCAGCGCGGTGCGCCAGCCGGCGTCGACGAGGAGCTCGGGCAGCGTCACGCTCTCGAGCGGCAGCTCGATGCCGTTGTGGCGCACGCCGTGGGCCGACGGCATCCGCCCGGTGACGATCGTCGCGCGGTTCGGCATGCAGATCGGCATCGCGACGTAGTGCCGGTCCATGCGCACGCCGCGCGCGGCGATCGCATCGAGGTTCGGCGTGCGCAGCGTGCGGTTGCCGTAGCAGCCGAGGTGGTCGGCGCGCTGCTGGTCGGTGATGATGAACAGGAAGTTCGGGCGCTTCACGCCGGGTTCTCCACGCGGGGGGCCTCAGTCGGCCTTCAGGCCGGTGTCGCGGATGAACGCGTCCCAGCGCGCCGATTCCTCGACCAGCAGCCGGCCGAACTCGGCCGCGGCCATCGGTGCGGGCTCAGCGCCGTTCTCCTCGAGGAACTTCAGGGTTGCCGGGTCGGCGAGCACCTCGGCGATCGTGCGGTTCAGCTTCGCGACGACCGGCGCGGGCAGGCCGCGCGGCCCGATGAAGCCGGCCCAGCTGCGCACGTCGTTGCCGACGAAGCCGGCCTCCTCCATCGTCGGCACCTCGGGCAGCGACGCGAGGCGCCGGGGCGCGGCGACCGCGACCGCACGGATGCGCCCGCCGCGGATCGCCGGCGTCATCGCGGTGGAGATGCCGAACATGTAGTGGATGTCGCCACGCGCGAGGTCGTTGACCGCGGCCGTCAGTGCCTTGTACGGCACGTGCACCACGTCCAGACCGTTGGCGCGCTTGAAGATCTCGCCGTTCAGGTGCGCGGGCGTGCCGTTGCCGCCCGAGCCGTAGCTGTAGCCGCCCGGCTTCGCCCGCAGCAGCGCCACCAGCTCCCTCACGTTCTGCGCGGGCAGCGCCGGATGCAGCACCAGCACGTTGTACGCATAGGTGGTGCCGCCGATCGCGGTGGCGTCGCGTCCCAGGTTGAACGCACCCCGGGCGAGCAGCCACTGCGACAGGCCGATCGCGAGGTTCGCGTAGCTGAGCGTGTAGCCGTCGGGCGTCGAGCGCGCGAGCTCCTGCATCGCGACCGTGCCCACCGCGCCGACCCTGTTCTCGACGACGACGTTGTGGCCGAGCCGCTCGGACATCGCCCTGAGGATGAAGCGCGAGGTGACGTCGGGGCCGCTGCCCGCCGCGAAGGGCAGCAGGAAGCGGATCGGCCGCGTCGGGTAGTCGGACTGCGCGGGCGCGCGGCCATGCGGCAGCAGCGCGGCGGCCACGCCGGCCAGCGGCGCGAGGGTCCATCGGCGGCGCGGCGCGGCCGCGAGGAGGGGTGGGCACCACCGGCTCATGGTCAGTCTCCGTTCACGGACGTTGCGGGCAGCCCGAGGATGCCGGCCACCACCGGCCACGCCTCGCGGCCCCGCGCGGCCATCGTGTCGCGCGCCGCCGGCGTGTACGCGTCGCGCACCTCGCGCTGCCAGCTCGGGCGCTGGACCAGTCGCCCCCACCACGCGTGCAACCGCGGCCGCCGGCCGCCGAGCCACAGCGCGTCCAGGCCGACCATCTGCATGCGTGTCGCGTACGGCGCGACCGCGACGTCGGCGAGCGAGAACCGGTCGCCGGTCAGCCAGTCGCCGGTTCCGAGTGCCGCGTCGACGTCGTCGACCATCCGCGCGAGCGCTCCGATCGCCGATGCGAACTGCGGTGCCGCCGTGCCGTACTCGATCGCGTCCTGCTGCCGCTGCGCGCGGTCCCGGTCGGGCATCCGGGCGAGGTGGGCTAGAAGCTCGTCGCGAGGCCGGGCGAGGTGCGCGTCCCGGATGTAGACCGCCATCGACAGGTTGCCGATCGCGCGCTGCACCTCGTCGTCGATTCTGCGCAGCCATGCGCGCATCCGGGCGCGCGCGAGCGACCCGGCCGGGCGCAGCGGGGGCTCGGTAAACAGGTCGTCCAGGTACTCGACGATGATGCTGCTCTCGACAATCACCTCGCCGTCGTGCACCAGCGTCGGCACCACGCCCTGGGGGTTCAGCGCCAGATACGCTGGCCGCATCACGTCGCCGTTGCGCAGGTCCACCGCGATGCGCGTGCAGTCGATGCCCTTCTCGTGCAGGACCAGCCGCACCTTCTGCGCGGCCACCGACGCGGCGTTGTCGTACAGCTCGATCCCCGTGCGCTCCCGCCGGGGCTCGCCACCGACCGTCCGAGCTCGAGACCCCCGGTCGCGGCGGCAGGGCGCACCGGCCGAGCGGTACGACCGCGTTCACGCGGTGGTGGGCCGCGCCGGATCGGTCGGACGAAGTCGCTCGAACGGGTCTCGACGACGACCCGCGGCGGTGGCCGAACGGCGGTGCCGGGGAACAGCAGATCCGCGCGGCCATCCTCGAGCGCCGGTTCTCCTCACCGGATCCTCGCCCAACCGAGGCCGGATCCGCAACCCCCGCCCCGGACCGCATGCGCGAGTCGGGGCCGGACCCCGGCCACCTGAACATGACGAGCGGCGCGGCGCGATCGACCCGGATGCGTTGGTCGGGCCTTGCCGGTCCGCCGGCGTTTCGGCCCCTATAATCCGACCGCCCCGCCCCGGATGCCCGCGCCCTGTGCGCCGCTCGACCCGTCGTCCATGAACGCTGCCTTCGACGTCGCCGTGATCGGCGCCGGCCCCGCCGGCTGCACCGCCGCCGCGCTGCTCGCGCGCAAGGGCCGCCGCGTGGTGGTCTTCGACAAGGACCGTCACCCGCGGTTCCACATCGGCGAGTCGCTGCTGCCGATGAACCTGGAGCTGTTCGAGACCCTGGGCGTAGCCGAGGAGGTCGCGCGCATCGGACTGGTCAAGCCCGAGGTCGAGTTCCACTCGGCCGAGCACGGGCGCGCGCAGTCGTTCAGCTTCGCCGACGCCTTCGACACGCGGTTCCCTCATGCGTACGAAGTGCGGCGCAGCGAGTTCGACGCGGTGCTGCTGGCCAACGCCCGCCGCTGCGGTGCGACCGTCCACGAGGGTACCCGGGTGGTCGACGTGACGGTCTGCGCCGACCGCGTCCGGCTGGGGGTGCGGTACGACGACGGGCGCGAGGGCGAGTTCGAGGCGGCCGAGGTGATCGACGCCTCCGGCCGTGACGCCCTGATGGCCGGGCGCATGGGCAGCAAGCGCAAGCATCCGCGCCACGCGAGCGCCGCGCTCTACGGGCACTTCGAGGGCGTGCAGCGCTACGCGGGCCCACGCGAGGGCACGATCAGCATCTACTGGTTCGAGCACGGCTGGTTCTGGCTGATTCCGCTGAAGGACGGCACCACCAGCGTCGGCGCGGTCTGCTGGCCGCGCTACCTGAAGACCCGCCGGACCGATCCGACGCGCTTTCTGCTCGACACGATCGCGCTGTGCCCCGCGCTCGCCGGCCGGATGACCGCCGCACGGTCGGTGGGCCCGGTCACCGCGACCGGCAACTACTCGTATCTCGGGACCACGATGACCGCGCCCCGGCTCACGCTGGTGGGCGACGCGTACGCGTTCATCGACCCGGTGTTCTCGAGCGGCGTGTACCTGGGCATGAAGAGCGGCGCGCTCGCCGCCGAGATGATCGACGGCGTCCTCGCGCGGCCGCAGGACGCACCGCGGCTGCGCGCCCGCTTCGAGCGAACGGTGCGGCGCGGTCTGGCGCGGTTCTCCTGGATGATCTTCCGGATGACCAATCCGGCGATGCGCGACCTGATCATGGCGCCGCGCAACGAGATGCGCCTGCGCGACGGGGTGGTGTCGCTGCTGGCCGGCGACGTCTACGGCTGGGACCGGGTGGCCGCCCGGGTGCTGCTGTTCCGGGCGGTCTACTACGTCGCGGTGGCGACCCGGCCGCTGCGCTCGTGGCGGGCGTGGCGCCGGCGGCTCGTCAACGTGCGGCCCGAGCCGATCCATGCGACCGACGGCAGCGGCTGAACGTCCGCCCGCAGCCGGCGTCGCGTGGCGCGCGCTCGCGGTGCTCGCGATGACCCTCGCGCTGTACGCGGTGCCGCTCGCACTGGCCGACCGGATCGATCCGCGGCTCACGCTGCTCGCGCTGCTCGCGGTGGATGCGCTGCTGATCGCCGCGCTCGCCGGCTCGCGCGCCTCGCCGGGGTTCGCGCTCGCGCTGCTCGCTCTGCTCGTGCTGTCGGGCGCCGCCCGCGGGATCGGCGGCTTCGCGCTGCCCTCGGTGCTGACCTTCCTCGCGATCGGCGCCGGCTTCGCGTGGACCCTGCGGCCGGGCGCGACGCCGCTGGTGACCGCGATCGCGCGCCAGGTGCACGGACCCGCGACCGACGGGCCGCTCGAGCGCTACACCCGCGGGCTGACCGCCGCGTGGGCGGGCGGCTTCGTGTTGCTCGCGCTCGCTTCGGCGGTGCTCGCGGTGCACGCGTCGTTCGAGACCTGGACGCTGGTGGTCAACCTGCTGAGCTGGCCGCTGATCGGTGCGGGCTTCGTGCTCGAGTGGGTGCTGCGCCGGATCTGGTTCCCGGGGCTGCCCGCGTCGACGCCGGCGCAGGTGGTCGGCGCGGTGCTGCGCTACGCGAGCGGCACGCCCGCCGCGCGGGCCGGCGGCGCGGCGGGAGGCCGATGACGCCGCTGGTCGGGCACGCGCACGCCGAGGCGACCGTCGCCCATGAGGACGGCCGGCCGGTGGCGGCCGCGCGCTTCGTCGCCGACGTCGTCGCGCTGGCGGACCGGATGCCGCCGGGGGGCGGCGCGGTGCTCAACGGCTGCGCGCAGCGCTACGGCTTCGCGGTCACGCTGTGCGCGGCGGCGCTGGCCGACCGGGTCAGCCTGCTGCCGCCTGCGCGCTCGCCGCAGGTGCTGCTGCGTGCCTGCGCCCCGTGGCGCGACCGCGGCCAACTGGTGATCGTCACCGACGACCCGCGCGCGCTGCTCGATGCGCCGCTGCTGCGGCCGCCGGCCGGCGCGGGCGCGGCGTTGCAGTGGCCCCCGCCTGCGATCGCCGACGACCAGGTGGTCGCGCTCGCGTTCACGTCCGGCAGCACCGGCTCGCCGCAGCCGCACGCGAAGACCTGGGGCGCGATGGTTGCGAGCGCGCGCGCCGAGGCGGCCGCGCTCGGGCTGACCGGCGCCGGTCCGGTCGCGCTCCTCGCGACCGTGCCGCCGCAGCACATGTTCGGGCTGGAGACCTCGGTGATGCTCGCGCTCGCGAACGGTTTCGCGTTCGACGCCGGGCAGCCGCTGCACCCGCACGCGATCGCCGCGTCGCTGCAGCGCCTGCCGCCCGAGCGCGTGCTGGTGACCACGCCGACGCACCTGCGGGCGCTGGTGCGCACCGACGTCGCGTTGCCGCCCACGCGCCTGGTGGTCTGCGCGACCGCGCCGCTGGAGGCCGCGCTGGCGGCCCGGGTCGAGTCGCGCTGGGGCACGCGCCTGCTCGAGATCTACGGCTGTACCGAGACCGGCCAGGTCGCCTCGCGGCGCACGGTCGAGGGCGACCCGTGGACGCCGCTGCCGGGTGTGACGCTCGAGCGTCGCGACGACGGCGCGTGCTGGGCGGGCGGTGCGCCGGTCGCCGCCCCCGCACCGCTCGCCGACCGGCTGGAGCTGCTCGAGGACGGTCGCTTCAGGCTGCTCGGGCGGGTCGCCGACCAGCTCGACGTCGGCGGAAAGCGCGCGTCGCTCGCCGGGCTGAACGCGGCGCTGCTCGAACTCGAGGGCGTGCAGGACGGCGCATTCTGGCTGCCCCCGCCCCAGGTCGACGGGCTGCGCGGGGCCGGCGAGCCGCCCGCGGTCGGTGCGCGCGCGCAGCGGCTGGTCGCGTTCGTGGTCGCCCCCGGAGCCGACCGCGTCGCGCTGCTGCGGGCGCTGCGCGATCGGATCGATCCGCTGTTCATGCCGCGCCCGCTGGTCGTCGTGGAGCGGCTGCCCCGCGATGCGGTCGGCAAGCTGCCGTCGGTCGAGTTCGCCGCGTGGGCGCTCGAGCGGCTCGCGCTCGCCCGGCGCGCGCGGAGCGACGGCTCGCCGGTCGCGTCGGTCGCGTCGGTCGCGTCTCCCGGCGCGACCCCGAGCGGTCCGGTGACGGGTTCGGTGGTCGGCCCGACCGCAGCCGCGGCGACGACCTGGACGCACGCGGGTCGCGTCGATCCGGAGCACCCGATGCTGGCCGGCCACTTCCCCGGCGATCCGATCGTGCCGGGGGCGTGGCTGCTGTCGTTCGCGCTGCGCTGCGCGGGCGACTGGTTGCGCGCGCATGCACCCGACCACCGGGTCGCGGGCCTGCGGGCGGCGAAGTTCCAGCGCCCGCTGCGCCCGGGCGAGCGCTTCGAGCTCGCGCTTCGGCCGCGGGGCGACGCACTGGTCGCGTTCGAGATCACCCGCGACGGCGAACCGATCGCCTCCGGCAGCCTGGCGATGGAGCGGTCGCGGTGAACCGCGGCGCCGCGGGGAGCGCCCGGCGGCACGTGCTGGCGGCGGCGGCGGCGACCGGCCTCGCCGCGCTCGCCCCCCGCGCGGCGGCGCAGGCCGCCGGCCCGCCGGCGCCGGGGGCGCAGGCCGGCGGCGACGCGCTGCTCGAGCGGATCTTCGCCGACCTCGCGCGCGACGCGGGGCGCGAGCGCCGCTTCGTCGAGCGGCGCCGCTCGGCGCTGTTCGTGGAGCCGGTCGAGTCCCGCGGCACGCTGCGGTTCGTGCCGCCGTCGACCTTCGAGAAGACCACCGAATCGCCCCCGCCCGAGCGGCTGCGCATCGACCGCGAGCGCGCGACCGTGCAGCGAGGCGACGCCGCCGCGGCGAGCGTGCCGCTCGATGCCCATCCGGCGTTGCGGGCGATCGCCGACGCGCTGCGCGGCGCGCTCGGCGGCGACCTGCGCGGTCTTCGCGCGGTCTTCGTCGCCTCGCTGCGCGGTGATGCCGCCGCCTGGCGGCTGGAGCTGGTGCCGCGCGACGCGGCCGCCGCGCGCGCGATCGAGCGGATCGTGCTGGCCGGTGGCGCCGGGCGTCTGGATCGCATCGACGTCCTCGAGCGCAGCGGTGACGCGACCGAGCTCTGGCTGCTCGTGCGGGACGGGCGCGGTTGAGCGCGCCCGCGCCGCGGGCTGCGGCGTCGCTCCGGCGCTGGCCCTGGCTCGTGTGGGCGGCGCTGCTCGCGCTGGCGCTCGTGCAGGTCGCGCGTACGCCGGTGCTCACCGACGTCACCGCGTTCCTGCCGGGGCCGGCGGATGCCGGACAGCGGCTGCTCGCCGGGCAGCTGCGCGACGGCGTCGCCGCCCGGCTGATCCTGATCGGTCTGGAGCTGCCGGCTGCGGCCTCGGGACCCGGGTCCGACGAGGCCGCCACCGTCGCCGGGCTGGCGCGCGCCGCGCTCGCGCTGCGCGAGCGGCTCGCCGCGGACGACGCGTTCGAGTGGGTCGCCGGCGGCGCGTCCGAGGCCTTCGAGCGCGACCGTCAGGCGGTGTTCGATGCGCGCTGGCTGCTGGTGGACGAGGACCTCGGGCCGCAGTCCCTCGCCCGCGCGTTCGAGCGGCTTCAGCTCGAGCTGCGGTCCGCGGGCGCGCCGCTGGCGCGTGCGGTCGCGACCGGCGATCCGACGCTCGCCTCGCTTCGGCTGCTCGCGTCGTTGGGCGGCCCGGGGCCGCTCGCACGCGACGGTGCGTGGTTCACCGACGACCTGCGCACCGCGCTGCTGGTCGCGCAGACGCGCGCCCCGGGCTTCGAGCTTGATGCGCAGCAGCAGGCAATCGAGCGGCTGCGGGCGCACGCGGACCGCACGCTGGCCGACTGGCCGTCGGCGCTGCCGCGGCCGCAGCTCACGCTGACCGGGCCGGGCGTGTTCGGCGTCGCCTCGCGCGAGGCGATCGAGCGCGACGCCGCCCGGCTGTCGATCGCCGCGACCGTCGCGATCGCGCTGCTGCTCGGCTGGGCGCTGCGCAGCGTGCGCGTCGTGGCGCTCGCGGCGCTGCCGGTCGGCAGCGGCGTGCTCGCCGGCATCGCCGCGGTGGGCGCGGGCTGGGGCAGCGTGCACGGCGTCACGCTCGGCTTCGGGATCACGCTGATCGGCGAGGCGGTCGACTACGCGATCTACGCGTGGGTCCAGCGCCGGCCCGACGGGCGCGCGCAGCCGCAGCTGTGGCGCGGCGTCGCGCTCGCGGTGGCGACCTCGGCCGCGGGCTTCGCGGCGATGTTCTTCTCGGGGTTCCAGGGGCTCGCGCAGCTCGGCGTGTTCTCGGTGGCCGGCATCGTCGTGGCCGGCGCGTGCGCACGATGGCTGCTGCCGCCGCTGCTGCCCGCCGCGCCGCCGGTACCGTCTGCGCGCACCGCCGCACGGCTCGCGGCGGTCGCGGACGCGGCGCGTGCGCTGCGCTGGCCCCTCGCCGTCGCGGGGCTCGCCGCGGTCGCGCTGCTGGTCGCCCGCGGCGAGTCGCTGTGGGACGACGACCTCGCGGTGCTGTCGCCGCTGCCCGCGGCGGTCACCGACCGCGACGGCCGCCTGCGCGAGGCGCTGGGGCTGCCCGACCTGCGCCTGCTGCTGGCGCTGCGCGGCGCGAGCCTGGACGATGCGCTCGCGCAGGCCGAGCGGCTCGCGCCCCGGCTCGACGCGCTGCGCGAGGCCGGGCAGCTGGCAGCATGGGAGTCGCCGGCGACGCTGATACCGAGCCGCGCGACCCAGCAGGCGCGCCGCGCCGCGCTGCCTGACGCCGAGACGCTGCGCGTCCGCGTGGCCGACGTGCTCGCCGGCACCAACCTGCGGCCGCAGGCCTTCGAGCCGTTCGTCCGCTCGGTCGACGCCGCCCGCACCGCACCGCCGATCGCGGCGGCGCACTACGAGGGCACCGCGCTCGGCCGCCGGCTGGCCGCGCAACTGATCGAGGACCGCGACGGCGCGACCGCGCTGGTGCTGCTGCGCGGCGTCGCCGACCCGCCGCGGCTGGCCGCCGAACTGCGCGCGCTGCCGCAGGCCGCGCCCGGCGGCGCGCTTCGGGTGCTCGACCTGAAGGACGACGTCCGCCGGCTGGTCGCCGACTATCGGGCGCGAGCGCAGCGGGTCGCGCTCGCCGGCCTGGCCGCGATCGTGCTGATGCTCTCGCTGCAGGTCCGCGAGCCGCGCGGCATCGTGGCGGTCGCGGCGTCGCTGGGCTGCGGCTGCGCGCTCACCGGGGCGTCGCTGGTGCTGCTATACAATTCGTTGACGCTCTTCCACCTCGTCGCGCTGCTGCTGGTCGCCGGGGTCGGATCCAACTACGTGATGTTCTGTTCCGCGCTCCCCGCCCATCCTTCCGATCGTGCCTCGGCCCGGCTGTCGGTGCTGCTGTGTGCGGGATCCACTTTCGTCGCATTCGCGCTGCTCGCGTCCTCGGATGCGCCGGTGCTGCGGATGATCGGCACCACGGTTGCGATCGGCGTGGTCGCCACGCTGCTCGCCGGCCAGGCCTTCGCTCCCGCCACGACGCCGCGCACCGCGCTGCGCGGGCGCTGAGCGGCGGTCGAACCGGCCCCGCCCGCCTCCGCCCGCGATGTCTCCCGACCGGATCGCGCCGCTCGCGGTCACCGCACGAACGGTGACCACGGCGGTCGGCCGCGGCGCGGATGCGCTGCTGCGGGCGCTGCGCGAGCGCCGTGGCGGGCTGCGCCCCTGCGGCTTCGACGCGTACGAGGGCTGCCACTTCGAGCTGCCGACCTGGATCGGCGAGGTCGACGCGCTGCGACGTCCGGTGCCGGAGGCGCTCGCACGGTTCGACTGCCGCAACAACCGGCTGCTCGAGGACGCGCTGCTGCAGGACGGGTTCGCGGCGCGGGTCGCCGAGGCACGGGAACGCTACGGCCGGTCGCGGATCGCGACGATCCTGGGCACCAGCACCGGCGGGCTGCTGCAGGCCGAGGCGGCGTACGCGCGGCGCGACGCCGGTGGCCGGCTGCCGGCCGATTTCCTGTACATGGAGACGCTGAACGCCTCGAGCACCGCGGTCTACGCGGCGCTGCGGCTCGGACTGGACGGGCCCGCCTGGACCGTGTCCACCGCCTGCTCGTCGGGCGCCAAGGCGTTCGCGGCGGCCGAGCGGCTGATCCGGGCCGGACTCGCGGACGCCGCGGTGGTCGGCGGCTGCGACAGCTTGTGCCTCACCACGCTCGCCGGCTTCGGCTCGCTGCAGCTGCTCTCCAGCCAGCCGTGCCGGCCGTTCGACGTCGCGCGCGACGGCATCTCGATCGGCGAGGGCGCCGGGCTTGCGCTGCTCGAGCGTGTCGACGCCCCCGGTGCCGCGGGCGGCGTGCGGCTGCTCGGCTACGGCGAGTCGTCGGACGGGCATCACATGTCCTCGCCGCATCCGTCCGGGCTGGGCGCCGAGCTTGCGATGCGCGACGCGCTCGCCCGCGCCGGCCTCGCGCCGGCCGAGGTCGACTACCTGAACCTGCACGGCACCGCCACGCCGGCCAACGACCAGGCCGAGGCCCAGGCGGTCCGGCGCGTCTTCGGCGAGACCGTGGACTGCAGCTCGACCAAGGCCTGGTTCGGTCACCTGCTCGGTGCCGCCGGCGCGGTCGAGGCGCTGGTCTGCGTGCTCGCGATCGAGGCCGGCCTGAAGCCGGGCACGCTGAACCTGGACACGCCCGATCCGGCCTGCGCGATCCGGGTGCTGGCCGACAACCAGGACGCACCCGTGGCCGTGGCGATGTCGAACTCGTTCGGATTCGGCGGCAGCAACTGCAGCGTCGTGTTCGGGGCGGCGTCGTGAACGCGCCGCTGCGCGCGGCGGTGCTCGGCACGGGGGTCTGGGGTCCGGGTCTGACCGGCTGGGACGCCGCCTGCCGGATGCTGCGCGATCCGGATCCGGCGGTGCCGCCCGAGCCGGAGCTGCCGCAGGCCCCGATGCTCCCCGCCACCGAGCGGCGCCGAGCGACCCCTTCGACGCGCCTGGCGCTCGCGGTCGCGGCCGAGGCGGTCGGGGCCGCGGGTCTGGAGGCGGCCACGCTGCCCGCGGTGTTCGCCACCAGCGCGGGCAACCCCGAGATCGTCAACGCGATGTGTGTGTCGATGGCCGAGCGCGACTACGCGGTTTCGCCGACGCGCTTCCACAACTCGGTGCACAACGCGGCATCCGGCTACTTCGGCATCGGCGCGTCCAGCCGCCGGCCGGTCACCAGCCTGGCGGGCGGCGACGCCGGGGCGGGCGTGGGGCTGCTCGAGGCGCTCGTGCAGGTCGCGACCGACCGCGAGCCGGTGCTGCTCGTGTGCGTCGACGTCGGCTATCCGTTCCCGCTGTCGGAGGTGCGCCCGATGGTCGGCCAGTGGGCGGTCGCGCTGGTACTGGCGCCGCCCGAGCGCGGCCCGGGCCGTACGCGCCTCGCCGCGAGCCTGACCGCCGAGCCGCGGCCGAATCCGCTGCTCGGGCATCCGGCGCTGGAGGCCGCGTGCGCGGCCAACCCGAGCGCACGGATGCTGCCGCTGCTGATGCGTCTGGCGACCGGGCGTGACGGCCCGGTGTGGCTGCCCGCGGGCGTTGCCGGCCATCTGCACGTGGACGTCGGTTCGTCGGCATGACCACCGCACCGTCGGGCATCGACGCGCCGTGCGCCACCGATCCGCGCGTCGCGGGCGCCGCCGAACCGGACCTGGACGCGCTGCTGCCGCACGCGGGCCGCAGCCGGCTGATCCGCGCGGTGCTCGAGGCCAGCGGCGATCGCATCGTGTGCGAGGGCGTGCCGCCGTCGGACCCCGAGCATCCGCTGCGGCTGGACGGCAGGCTGTGGCCGGCCGCCGCGATCGAGTACGGCGCGCAGGCGATGGCCGCGCACGGCGCGCTCGCCGACCGCGGCGGTGGCCCGCCGCGCATCGGCTACCTGGTCGCGGTCCGTGACGTCCACTTCGGGGTCGACGCGCTGGATACGATCACGGGGCCACTGCGGGTGGCGGCCGAGCGCGTGTTCGTGCTCGGCGACCAGGTCTCGTACGCGTTCGAGGTCGCCGCGGCCGACGGCACGCCGCTGGCCCGCGGCCGGGCGAGCGTGTCGCTGCGGGGCGCCGCGGCGCTCGCCGCCGGCGGCGACGCCCCTCGCGGCGACGCCTGAGCCCGTCGGCCGATGCCCGACCGCTGCGACGTCTCCGCCGCCCCGGCGGCGTCGCCGACCGCGCCGGTGCGGCCGACGGTGCGGGGCGACGCCTACCGGTGGCGCCAGGTGGCCACGCTGCTGTGCATGGGCGCGTTCGGCGCGACCGCGCTGTGGTTCGGGTTCGTGCGCGTGCCGCTGCTGCGCCTGCGGTACCGCGACCGCGCGCGACGCGGCACGGCGACCCGGGCGGCGCTGCAGCGGACGATGCGCGGCCTGATGGTCCTGTTCCATCGGATGCGGCTGCTCGACTGGCAGGTGGTCGGCGACCCGCCGGTACCCGGCAGCGGCACGCTGGTGGTCTGCAACCACCCGTCGCTGGTCGACGCGGTGCTGATGCTGGCGCTCGTGCCCGACGCGCACTGCATCGTCAAGGACACGCTCACCCGCAACCCGTGGGTCGCACGCGCAATCGACGGCCTGGGCTACCTCGGCAACGCCCGGACTGAGGCGCTGGTCGAGGGCTGCGTCGCGCTGCTGGCCGCCGGACACACGATGCTGGTCTTCCCCGAGGGGACCCGCACGCCGCCCGGGCGGGCGCTCCTGCCGCTGCAGCGCGGCGCGGCCTACGTCGCGGTTCGTGCGGCATGCCCGGTGGTCCTGGCTACAATCCGGGTGTCGGAGCCCACGCTGTACAAGGGGGCCCGCTGGTGGGACGTGCCGGCCAGGCGGCCGCGCTTCGTCGTCCGTCTGCATCCGCCGATCCCGCCCGGGGTGCGGCCGGAGGGCGACGCCGACGGGGCCGCGGCCCGTGCGGTCAACCGGCGCTGGGAACGATTCTTCGGGGAGGAGCTGGGTCGTGCTGAGTCCGCTTGAGCAAGAGATCGCCGGCATCGTGCTGGAGTGCACCGGGGTCGAGCACCTGGAGGTCGGCGAGATCGACCCGGAGGCGTCGCTGTTCGACGGCGAACTCGGGCTCGACTCGATCGACGCGCTCGAGATCGGCGTGGCGCTGAACAAGCACTACGGGATCAAGCTCAGCGCCGACGACGACGAGGCCCGCGCCCACTTCGCGACGCTGCGCACGCTGGCGCGGCTGGTCGAGGACCGGCGGGTCCGCTGACCGGGGGCCGCGTGGCCGACGCGCACCGTCCCTGCGTGGTGGTCCCGGTCTACGACCATGCGGGCGCGGTGCCGGCACTGGTCCGGGCGTTGCGCCCGCTCGGCCTGACCTGCTGGCTGGTCGACGACGGCAGCGGGCCCGAGTGCGCGGGAGCGATCGCCGCGGCCGCGGCCGCCCACCCCGACTGGCTGCGTCGTCTCCGGCTGGAGCCGAACCAGGGCAAGGGCGCGGCGGTGCTCGCCGGCTTCCGAGCCGCGCTCGCCGAGGGGTTCACCCACGCGGTCCAGATCGACGCCGACCTGCAGCACCGGCCGGCGGACATCCCGCGCTTCGTCGCGGTCTCGCGCCGCCATCCTCGGGCCGTGATCTGCGGCGCGCCCCGGTTCGACGCGACCATTCCGCCGGTGCGCTACTGGGGCCGCTGGGTCACCCACGTGCTGGTGTGGGTCGAGACCCTGTCGTTCGACATCCGCGACTCGATGTGCGGATTCCGGCTGTACCCGCTTGAGGTCGCGGTCGCGCTGGACGAGCGCGCGCCGTTCGGCCGGCGGATGCAGTTCGACACCGACGCGGTGGTGCGGCTGCATTGGGAGGGGGTGCCGGTGCTGAACGAGCCCACGCCGGTCACGTATCCGGCCGACGGCGTATCTCACTTCGCGATGGTCGCCGACAACCGGCGGATGGTCGCGCTGCACGCGCGGCTGCTCGCCGGCATGTTGGTGCGCGCGCCGCGGCTGCTCGCGCGACGCCGGCGGCGCGACCGCGCGGCCTTCGTCCAATGACCCGCGGAGTCCGGTGGTGAGCGCGGTCGGCGGCGCGCCGCGCCCGGTCCACTGGGCAACGCTCGGCGAGGCCGGCCTGTCGGCGGGCCTGTGGCTGCTGTGGTTCGTGCACCGGCTGTTCGGACGCTGGGCGTTCCGTGCGCTGATGGCGCCGGCGACCCTGTGGTTCGTCGCGGCGCGGCCGGTCGCGCGCCGTGCCTCGATCGATTACCTGCGCCGCGTCGGCGCGCTGCCCGCGGGCGCCGGCCGGCTTCGGGCCTGGGCGGGGGCGGTCCGTCACTTCTCCAGTTTCGCCGAGACCGTGCTCGACAAGGCGCTGGTCTGGGGCGGGGGGCTGGACGTCAGCCGCGCGCCGGTCGAGGTCGATTCCCGCTTCGACGAGGCGGTCCGCGCCGGGCGCGGCGGCGTGCTGCTGATCGCGCACGTCGGCAACCTCGAGGCGCTGCGCGCGTTCGGCCGCCGGCTGCCCGGGCTGCGTCTGAACGTGCTGGTGCACTCCGCCAACGCGGTGCGGTTCGCGCGTGCGCTCGAGCGGCTGGACGCGCGCAGCACCGCCGGCCTGCTGCAGGTGACCGAGATGGACGCGGCGATGGCCGCGAGCCTCGCCGAGCGGGTCGCCCGCGGCGAGTGGGTGGTGATCGCCGCCGACCGGGTGCCGGTCTCCGAGCGTGCCCGCACCCTGAGCGTCGACTTCCTCGGCGCGCCGGCACCGCTGCCGGTCGGTCCGTGGGTGCTCGCGCGGGCCCTGGGCGGCCCGGTCTACCAGCTGTCGTGCCTGAAGCTCGGGCGTACCTACCAGCTGCGCTGCGAGCACTTCGCCGAACGCATCGACTGGACCCGCGCCGGCCGCGATCGGGCGCTGCACGCGCTCGCGTCGCGCTACGCGCGCGGCCTCGAGGCGCAGTGTCGCGAGGCGCCGCTGCAGTGGTTCAACTTCTATCCGTTCTGGGAGTGTGGCCGTGACGGGCACTGAGGGTCGGGTGCGCCCGTGGGCGAGCGTCGAGATCGACGTGCCCTTCCACGACGTCGACGCGATGCGCATCGTCTGGCACGGCCGCTACGTCAAGTACCTCGAAGTCGCTCGCACCGCGCTGATGCGCTCGCTCGGCTTCGACGACCTGTCGGTGCACGCGCAGGGCTGGATGTACCCGGTGGTCGACCTGCGGCTGCGCTACCTCGCGCCGGCGCGCGCCGGCCAGCGGCTGCGGGTGCGCGCCGACCTCGGCGACTACGCGCCGATGCTGCGCATCCGCTACCAGGTTCGCGACGCGGCGAGCGGCCGCTGGCTCGCGCGCGCGAGCACCGCGCAGGCGCCGGTCGAGGTGGCGAGCGGCGCGCTGTTCACGCGGCCGCCGGCGCCGCTGCTCGCGCGCCTCGAGGCGGCCCTCGACCGGTGGCCGTCGCGATGAGCGGCGCGGGCACCTCGCGGGTGCTGGTCACCGGCGCGAGCCGCGGCATCGGCCGGGCGATCGCGCTGCGCCTCGCGCGCGACGGCCACGACGTCGCGATCGGCCATCGCGACTCGGCCGCGCAGGCCGACGCGGTCGCGGCCGAGGTCTCGGCGCTCGGGCGCCACGCGGTGGTGCTGAGCTTCGACGTCGCCGATCGCGAGGCCGCGCGCGCCGCGATCGAGGCCGACCTCGGCGCCCACGGTGCGTACTACGGCGTGGTCTGCAACGCGGGCCTCGCGCGCGACGCGGTCTTCCCCGCGATGAGCGGCGAGCAGTGGGACGCGGTGATCTCGACCAATCTCGATGCGTTCTACAACGTCGTGCATCCGACCGTGATGCCGATGATCCGCCGCCGCGCGCCCGGGCGCATCGTCACCGTCGCCTCCACCGCCGGGCAGGCGGGCAACCGCGGCCAGGTCAACTACAGCGCGGCCAAGGCCGGACTGATCGGCGCGACCCGCGCACTCGCGCTCGAACTCGCGAGCCGGCGCATCACGGTCAACTGCGTGGCCCCCGGTCTGATCGAGACCGACATGACCGCCGGGATGGACGCGGACGCGCTACGCCGCTCGATCCCGGCGGGCCGGTTCGGTACGCCCGACGAGGTCGCCGCCTGCGTCGCCTTCCTGCTGTCGCCCGACGCCGCGTATCTGACGCGGCAGGTGATCGCGGTCAACGGCGGCCTCGCGTACTGAGCGCGCGCCGCGACCCCCGAGGACCTGGACCCGATGGACCGACCCGCCCCCCTGCGCCCGGCGAGCACGCCGCATCCACCGCTCACCGCGTACTACCCGGGCGAGGCCGATCGCGAGGCGTTCGTGCGGCGCATCTTCGACGACACCGCCCCCGACTACGACCGGGTCGAGCGCGCGTTGGCGTTCGGCACCGGCCCGTGGTACCGGCGACAGGCGTTGCTGCGCGCCGGGCTCGCTCCGGGCATGCGCGTGCTCGACGTGGGCACCGGCACGGGGCTGGTCGCCCGCGAGGTGGTGGCGATCGTCGGCGACGCGACCCGCGTGATCGGCGTGGACCCGAGCGCCGGCATGCTGCGCGCGGCGAGCGTGCCCACGGGCGTCGAGCTGCGCGTGGGCGGCGCCGAGGCGCTGCCCGCCGAGGATGCGGGCTTCGACTTCGTCAGCATGGGCTTCGCGCTGCGCCACGTGCCCGACCTCGCGCCGGCGTTCGCGGAGTTCCGCCGCGTGCTGCGCCCTGGCGGCCGGCTGTGCCTGCTCGAGATCACGCGCCCGCAGGGTCGTACCGCGACGCTCGCGCTCAAGGCGTACCTGCGCGGCGTCGTGCCGGTGCTTGCACGGCTGGTCGGCCGCACCCGCGACATGCCCGCGCTGATGCGCTACTACTGGGACACGATCGAGGCGTGCGTGCCCCCGGCCCGCGTGCTCGAGCTGCTGCGCGAGTCCGGCTTCGAACGGGTCGACCGGCACGTCGAGCTCGGCGTGTTCAGCGAGTACCGGGCGATGCGGCCGGGCACGCCGCCGTGAGCGAGCCGCCCGCCGGTCGTGCGGCGGGCGTCGCCGCGCCGGCCGCCCCGCCGATGCGCTGGCGTGCGCCGCCGGCGCTGCGCGCGTCGGCGTGGCTGCACGCCGGGGCGGCGGCCGGTGCGATCGCCTGGCCCGAGCACTGGCCGTGGGCCGCGGCGGCGGTGGCGGCGAACCACGCCGCGATCGCGGCCGCGGGCTTCGCGCCGCGCAGTGCGCTGATCGGCGACAACCTCAGCCGACTGCCGCCGCGGGCCGCGCTCGCCGGCCAGGTCGCGCTCACCTTCGACGACGGGCCCGATCCGGAGGTGACGCCGCGCGTGCTCGATGCGCTGGCGGCGGCACGCTGCCCGGCGACCTTCTTCTGCGTCGGCGAGCGTGCGGCCCGCCACCCGGCGCTGCTGCGCCGGATGGTGGCCGACGGTCACGCGGTCGAGAACCACTCGCACCGGCACGCGACCTCGTTCGCCTGGAGCGGCCCGCGGCGGCTCGGTGCCGAGATCGACGCCGCGCAGCAGGCGATCCTGCAGGCCGCGGGGGTCGCGCCGCGGTTCTTCCGCGCGCCGTTCGGCATCCGCACCGCGCTGCTCGATCCGGTGCTCGCGCGCCGCGGGCTGCGCTACGCGTCGTGGTCGGTGCGCGGCTACGACGCGGTCGCGCGCGACGCCGCGCAGGCGCTGCGGCGGCTGCGGCCGGGCGTGGTCGCGGGCGCGGTCGTGCTGCTGCACGACGGGCGCGCGACCGGTGGCCGGCCCGGGCGTCCGACGTCGGTGGCGCCGGCGCTGCTGCCGCAGCTGCTCGCGCTGCTCGCCGCACGCGGGCTGGTGCCGGTCACGCTGCGAGCCGCGCTCGACGACGGACGGCTCGGCGCGCCTCGCGTCGCCGCCGCCGGCCCGGCGACGTGACCGGCGCAGGGCCCGGCGCAGGGCCCGGCGACGTGACCGGCGACGTGACCGGCGACGTGACCGGCGGCGTGACCGGCGGCGTGACCGGCGGCGTGACCGGCGGCGTGACCGGCGGCGTGACCGGCGGCGTGACCGGCGGCGTGACCGGCGACGTGACCGG
>Ga0169931_10001156_pt1 | contig 43476 bp, 28 predicted proteins | sample Kivu_15m_20L_FD_129675 | JGI IMG/M metagenome (GOLD analysis project Ga0169931, IMG submission 129675) | Freshwater microbial communities from Lake Kivu, Western Province, Rwanda to study Microbial Dark Matter (Phase II) - Kivu_15m_20L... | ecosystem: Environmental > Aquatic > Freshwater > Lake... | reverse complement strand
TACGAAACAATGGGCGAAGTATTCAGTGATATTAATAAAGATAATTCTAAAATGATCCAAAACATTAGTTACTAAAACCCCTCTATAAAAGGGCTTCCAGGTAACCATCCTTCTGGTTTCCAAAGAAAAAAGTGAAGAATCACAACCAGCCCATTACCTTTAGCACATGTTTATACCCAAGGCGAGCATGTGGGCACTTTTTGCCGGACACCTTGCGCTTTTGCAGCAGCTTCCGGCCCAGACAGCGTCCTATTGGGTGTCCACCGCCTCAGGTTCTATGAAATGGAAAGGACCCATTGCATTAGATTTGGAACAGGCGCTTGAACCAAAGGAAGGGAAAAGGGTATACCACATCGACACCGCATTAGCACAGACCGTGGATGGCATGGGGTCGTCTTTGGAGCCCTCCTCTTGTTATAATCTTTCGAAACTGGCTCCAGAGGAACGGCGAAAGGTCTTGCAGTCCCTTTTTGATCCGCAGATAGGCCTTGGTATGAATCTAATGCGAATATGCATTGGTACTCCTGACTTCACCGGTGACCCCTGGTACACCTACCACGATTTGTCCCCAGGTGAAGAGGACCCTGCGGGAAAGTTTTTTCAAATTGCCCGAGACGAGGCGTACATTCTTCCTGTGCTGCGGGAGGCCATGCTAGTGAATCCGGCCCTTCGATTTTTTGCCTCCCCTTGGTCGCCCCCGGCATGGATGAAGACACCGGAAATACTCACCGGGGGAAGGCTTCAGCCTCGATTCTACGGGGCCTATGCCACGTACCTCGTCCAATTTCTAAAAGCCTACGCGAAGGCAGGGATTCCAGTGATGGCCATCACGGTGCAGAACGAACCCGGAGTGGATAGGGAAAAAGCAGTGCCCCGCTGGCGTTATCCATCGTGTCACTGGACGGCAGAGGCTCAGCGCGACTTCATCCGGGATCATCTCGGCCCGGCATTGCGGCAACACCATCTAACCACGGAAATATGGTGTTATGACCACAACTACAACGAGGAACCGCTTACCGATAATTCCCAGGTATTCCTTCCTGAGCGCCCGGGCGACGCCGGCATTAGCTTTCCCAGGACGGTCCTGCGCGACACCGGGGCGGCAAAGTACACTGCTGCTATAGCCTTCCACGGCTATGTTGGAAAGCCACAGGGCATGTCCGTGATACAAGAAGAATTTCCTATGGTACCCGTGCGATTTACGGAAGGCTCCATATTCGGATTAGCAGGAGGGGTCAAGTTGATGGACATCCTGAAGAATCGGGCCATTAGCTATAATGCCTGGGTGACCATGCTTGACCAAGCCCGCCGGCCAAATAATGGACCCTTTCGGGCCAGCAAGACCATGGTAGAGAGGGATACATTGACCAATCAGGTCCATTACCATTTCGACTATTACCTCTATGGCCATTTCATGCGGTTTTTGACTCCGGGCTCCCGAATTGTCAAAAACCACATGGAGACACCTAAGCAACTGCATCTTCTTTCCGCTAAAGGAGCCGATGGTCGTTGGGTCAATGTGGTTATAAATGAGGCAAATACTGTCCAGGAAATGCTGCTGGAGCGAAGCGGATACCAAGCAAGACTTTCCCTTCCGGGTCGAAGCGTAGCCACTTTGCAGTGGCCGTGAAAAAGAAAAGGCCAGCGCCCGCAGGCCTGACCTTATTCCAAAATTACTCCCAGTTAATATTCTTTAGAGGAAAATTCCAAATTAAATTCAAATGTAAAAACCAGCTACCGGAAAACAAAAATTGTCCATATTTTATTTCTTTGCAATCGTATTTTTTTCGAATTTTTATCAAAATTTTTTCATATATATTTGATTTCTAATTATTTAAATTTTTTATTGCGAGCGCCTTTGCCTCTTCGAGGTATTGTTTTGGTTTCTTGCCAAAGTAGCGGGGGAATCGATCGTAAAAAGCATACCGGGTGAGACCTGAGCGTTCGAGCAATTGGTCCACATTGAGATGCAAGGCGTTATTCCGGATATAAATTTCCAATTCCCTAAAGACTTCGAGTTCTTGTGGTAATGTCCTTTTGATTGGTGTTTCCTGCGCCATCCTCCACCGTCGTACCCCATAAAAAATGGAACTTGCAACGACCAGGCTAATGAGGAAGTAATAACCAAAACCCTGAAAGCCCTTCTCCGGCAGGGTAATCATCACGTTTTCACCAATAAAATCTTCCTCTTGAAACTGAATCAGGCCCAACCCAAAGCTCCCAAAGTAGAGGGTGTCACTAGCAAAAAAAAAGGCCCGGCGATTGAACTCTATTCCCTCCATCAGTTGGGCAAAGCGTTTTCCAGAGGGATCAAATCGGATGATTCCGTCGATGGAACTCATCCAATAATTGCCATAATGATCGACGTAAACAGCGTCTGTCTCAAGGTTCTCAAAACGCGTTCCCTTTAGGACATTCCTGATTTGTCTCGATTTCCTGTCGTAGCTCCAAAGACCATGAAAACTGCTAACCAGCAGGTTGTTTCCATTAGGGAACACTCCTGTACATGAGAGGCTTGCTCGTTTGACCAAAACGCCTCTTACCAACTGATACAATCCCTCCTGCGCTGCTACCCAGAGTTCTCCATTAATCGCAACAAGATGTTGAATAAAGTGCTTGCTTAACTGCTCCGGCTTGCGCCCATCCCCAACCTTTAACAAACCTCCTTCACCACCGATAAACCATGCTCCCTGAAAAAACAAAAGGCAGGAAACCTTATGAATTGGACGCGTGATGTCAACAGCAAGAAATTTTTCCAGCGCAAGGCTTCCCATATGAAGCCGGTACAGGTCATCTCGGTGATTTGCTGCAAAATAAAGGTATTCTCCCTGGGCAAAGAGATTCGTATTGGAAAAAACCAAGGTATCTTTAAGGATTTGCTGGCCCTGAAGAAAAAGGCCCTTGTAGGTGAAGGCGAAGAGGGAGTCCTTTCCTTTACGATAGATTCCCCGCACAGACTGGTTCCCTAGGGTTTGTTTTATATTGTGTTGAATTTTAAATCCGTACAAAAAACGATTATTGACAATTACCCAGTAAATTCCGTCGTTGGAAAGTTGAACAAGTCCATATTCTAGCTTTGGATTTATCAGCTTGACCCATTCTTTAAAGTCAGGCTTTAGTGTCACCACCTCGGGAAAAGGGATATTGGCCGGTCGGAAATCCTTCCCGTCAAATTCGTGGACCCCATCGTATCTTTGCACATAGAGTTTCCCCTCGTTCGAAAAGATGTTTCGAATAGGTACGTACGAAGTCACTATGCGGGATAAAATAGTGTCCTGTCCAATCAGACCAAACGGAAGCAAAAGAAGTAACCCGGCAAAAGGACGCATAAAAGCGATTTATACCCTCTGAAGATAATGAAAATACTGCACACTGCCGATTGGCATCTTGGCCTGAATCTTTACCAAAGTTCGCTGGAGGCGGATCATCAGCTTTTTCTCGATTGGTTCCTTGAAACCTGTGTGCCAGCATGCAAGCCTGATGTCCTTCTCATTGCCGGTGATATTTTCGACAAGGCCAATCCACCGGCTTATGCCCGCCATCAGTATTTTACCTTTCTCTCCCGCCTGTTGACGGCCGGCATACGCCAGGTCATCATCACAGCGGGAAATCACGATTCCCCGGCCATGCTGGAGGCTCCCAGGGAACTCTTACAAAAACTGAACATCTATATTCAAGGTACCCCGCCCCAGGATGGCCAGGATCTGTTTATTCCTATTCGAAATCGAGCCGATGAGGCACCTGCCGTCATGGTGGCTCCGATTCCTTATCTTCGGGACCAAGACCTGAGGCTCTCTGGGCAGGAAGAAAGCTTGGAGAATGTTTCACAGGCAGTTCGAGAAGGGATACAGGCATACTACCAAAGAGTTGCCCTTGCTGGGGAACCCTACCGAAACCGGGGAATTCCCCTAATCGTCATGGGTCATTTATTTGCCCAGGGGGCTATGGTTTCCGATTCGGAAAAGTCGGTGCAAATTGGCAATTTGGGAGCTGTAGCAGCCGACTGCTTTCCCCGGGAAGCATTTTCCTACGTGGCACTTGGCCATATACACAAGCCCCAGCCAGTGCAGCAAGCCACCCATATCTGGTATAGCGGCTCACCCATTCCCCTCTCCTTTTCGGAGCGATCCCAACAGAAGTCACTCCAACTCCTTACTATTACAGGCGATTCCCTTCAAAGGGAATCCATAGCCGTTCCCTCCTTCCGGGATTTGCTCCGGATAAGCGGCAATCTGGAGTCCGTGGCGCAACGCCTGCAAAACCTGCAGCACGATAAACCCCTTCCTGCTTATTTGGAACTTTCCATCGAAGAAGAAACCTATCATCCCACGAAAGGCAGGGATATAGCCGACCTCATCAATAAGATGAATCAGACCCGCAAAGAGGTATTCCAGATTCTCCACTACCAATACCGGTTTACCCGAGACCAGCCTCCACTCTCTGCCATGACTGCGGAGACCGAACTCGAATCCTTACAGGTGTCAGATGTTTTCACCAAAAAACTAAACACCAGCTCCTTAAGTGAGGAGGACCGCAACGCCTGCCTAATTGCCTTTCACCAAATCCTGGAATCCCTTGAGAATTAAAGAAATTTTTATCCATAACCTAAATTCCCTGGCCGGGGAACACCGCATTCGATTTGATGAACCACCACTTGCAGGGTCTTCTCTTTTTGTGATAACTGGACCCACCGGAGCAGGAAAGAGCAGTATCCTCGATGCCATCTGTCTGGCTTTATATGATAAATCGCCCCGCCTACGCTCGCTAAGTAAAGATGTCATCCAGCACTCCGGCGCCTTGGTAAGCAAAGGTGCCAGTTTTTGCGAGGTCAGAGTCACCTATGCTGAAGGGCCCGATTCTTATCGGAGTATGTGGCGGGTTGAATACAACCGCAACCACAATCTCAATGACCGAAAGCAAGCGCTTGACCGATGGGATCCTTCACGCAGCGAGTGGTCTTTAATAGCGTCGGGGAGAAGTGTTCCTGAAAAAAATACAGCGATTACCTCCCTTGATTTTGATCAGTTTACCCGGAGCATTCTTCTGGCCCAAGGCGATTTCTCCGCCCTGCTTCGGGCTAAAAAGGAGGAGCGGTATGCGCTCATGGAGAAGCTTTCGGGGGAGGATATCTACCGAAGAATGGGAAAAAGGGTATTTGAGGTATGCAAACAAAAACGGGAAGAAACGGACCAGGAGCGTCGAGCCCTGGAGGCGATTAAGCTGCTGGATGAGAGCCAGATTCAGGACTATAAGGATCATATCCATCAGCATAATGCCAAACTGGTAAACATCCGGGCAACCTATCAAGTGCTTAACGAGCAACTATGGCGTAAGCAACAGGTCGAAATTCTTAGCGAAAGACTCGCTTTAAAGGATAGCCAGCTAAGCGAATGGGAGGCGGAAAATCGTGCCTTTCAACCCCAAAGAGAAAGGCTACAACTCTTTGAAAAGCATCAGCGGTTAGTTATTGATCTGGAAAAACTGCGCAGCGAAGAGGAGAAAAGGGATGAGAAACAGGCCAATCTGGAGAATAATAATCTGGCCTTGGAACAAATTCGCCAGGAACTGAAAAAGCTAAGGGAAGATTGGGCTGAAAAACTCGGAATAGATTCCAGTGAAGAGAACTTTAGCGAACGCTTCGAGGCCCGGATGGAAACCATCCACGAGGCTAGGGAAAATGAGGCCAAGGCTGCCGAAAAACACCAGCAAAAGCTTGAAAACGTGAGGGAGGCGAAGTTGTCTATGGAAAAAGCCCAAAATGCATTAGACAGGGAAATGGAAACGGAATCTAAACTCCAGGCAAGTCAAGCCCAACTTCACTCCAAATACCGCTCCCTGGAAGCCAGGAAGCCGGCTTTTGATGCCCTGCCGGTTCTCAACCAAGGGTACATTGATTTTACTGTTCAAAAGGAAAAAGTTTACCGCCAAATGGGTTTGGATCTATCCCAAAACTTTCTGGGAGTTATGACCAGCCTTCAAGAAGCCATTCGACAAAAAGCGAAGCAGCGCATCCCAGATGATCGTCTGGAAGATGCGAAGCGGGTTCAAGACGATCTGCTGGCCATTTACCGAAAGGAACAGGATTTAGAAAATGGCTCCAGCATATACCTCAACCTGGCGGAAAAGGAACTGAGCGTCCAAACTAAAACCGAGGAAATTGCGGCCATGGAAAGCCGAATACCCCAATCGGAGATTTTACTCGGGAAACTGGAGGCAGAAAGAACCAGCCAAATGAGCGCAATTCGGGAGAGGGAGGAGCAACAAGCCCGCGCTGCCCGGGAACATGATTTGGCCTCCTTGCGCAAGGAACTCATCGCAGGCGAACCCTGCCCTCTTTGCGGATCGATGCACCATCCTGGATTGCCACCCCGACCGTTGCATACCGCAGAAGATGGTCTATTGCCTTTAAGGGACCAGCTTTCGGAATTGGAAACCCGCCTGGAAAAAGGTAGGTCAATGCTCATTTCATTAGAGGCAACGCGCCAGGAAAAGCAGGCACAGCTGGAACTCGACAACCAAAAAATAGAGGACCTGAAAAGGGAGTGGCTTCCATTTTTGAGCAAATTTCCCATGACGCCCCCTTTCCCCGATGCCTTTGGGGTACACAAAGAAGCCATTACCAGGGAACGCCTACACCTCACCCAAAGGCTAGCGGCCATCCAAACCTCCCAGCAATGCCAGGCGGAGGTGGAAGGTCTTCAGCAAAAGCATAAACAACTCGCTCAGCTGGACGAGAACCTGCAGAACTTGCTTTCAAGATTCCAGGTGCACCAGAGCGTGGATGATGTCGGCAAGATACCCTCGGTTTTGTCTGATCTCGATAACCAGAAAAAAGCCTTTGAGCGCTTAGCTGATGACCTGCGATCCCTAGAAATGAATCTTGGGGTATGCCAGGCAAACAAGGCAAATTCCCAAATACAATGGGAAAAAGCTAATCAAAGCCTCACAGAACATCTGGCAGCTTCCGAGGATATTGAGACCAAGTTTAACCTTGCCAGACAGCTTCGGGAAGCCCTGCCTCAAATAGAAAATCCCCTGGCGATTTCGCGACAGGAACTTTACGCCATGAAGGTCAAAGAATCCAGGCTATCTACCTTGGTACAAGATCGGAAAGGTTTGATTCCCCCCCTCGAGCATCTCCGAGATGTTGTGGCAAACATGGAGAAAAACCTTCTAATCAAACTAGAGGAGGCAGGGATAGGTTCCCGGGAAGGCTTAGCCGTCTTGGTCATCCAGGAATCCGAGCGTACCCTGCTCATTCAAAAGGGGGAGAAACTAGACGAGGAAGGCACTTCCTTGCGCTCTGTGCGCGACTCCACGGGAAAGGAATTAAGCGAACTGTTGGCAAAAGACATTTCGGATACGCCCATTGATCAACTCAAGAAGCAAGCCAAAGACCTGACAGACCAGGAAGCAGAAATGCAAAAGGAAATTGGGGGTATAAGTCAAATTTTGCGCGATGATGAAGCGAGGCGCAAGGAATACCAGGAAGTACGCCAACAGCTGGGGGTTAAAGAGGCTGCGCTAAAACCCTTTGAATTGCTAGACGACCTCATCGGCGATAAAGAGGGTAAACGGTTTAACGAGTTTGCCCAAGAGATTACCCTTCGACAGCTAATACGCGCCACGAATCACCATATCGCCCAAATCCATGGCCGATACCTACTGGACATGCCTCAGGAAGGTGAGCGGGAGGATGAACTATACGTCGTGGACCAATATATGGGAAATACCCGTCGCTCCGCCAATTCGACCCTGTCCGGCGGGGAAACCTTTCTGGTTTCCCTATCCATGGCTTTGGGTTTGAGTGATATGTCCGCGGGAAAGGCTGACCTCGGCAATCTGTTCATCGACGAAGGCTTTGGGAGTCTCGACGCGACCACCCTTGAAGCGGCAATCGGTATGCTGGAGGATTTGATGTTTCAAAAAAAGAAACACATTGGCATCGTCAGCCATGTGACAGAACTCAAGGATAGGATAAGCACACAAATTCAGGTCATTCCCACCGCAGGGGGCATGAGCCGCATCGCTTGTGTTTGAGAGCCAGGGGTGGGAAAATCAGCGGGCGGTAACTTTCAGGATTCTGCCTGGTCCTTCCAGGGAGATATAAATTGCCCCGTCTGAACCCTGGATGACATTCCGAAACCGACCCATTTTCTCCATCCACACATTTTCTGAAGCTATCTTATTGTCCTTTATCCCGTAGCGATAAAGTTTCTGTCCTGCCAGGCCCGTAGCTAGGAAATGGCCATTCCAGGAACCGAATGCCTTCGAATCGATGAAAGCGACCCCGCAAACACCGATGGAAGGCGTCCAGACATGGATGGGTTCCCGAATGCCAGGAGCCCGGTGATTATCGGATACAGGGACACCGTTGTAGTTCACGCCCAGGGAATAGGTTGGCCATCCATAATTTTCTCCAGCTGCTAGGATATTGATCTCGTCACCACCCCGTGGGCCATGTTCTGTTTCCCAGATTTCACCTGTTCCGGGATGCATAGCAAGCCCCTGGGGATTGCGGTGGCCGTAGGAGTACAGGGTCGTAGGTTTGGAATTGCCGGGCAAAACAGGATTGTCTTGCGGTATGTCGCCGTTATCCCTCATTCGGTGGACCTTGCCCCAGTTAGAGCGTGTGTCCTGGCTGTTACGATTGGTGGCATTGGGACCACCAAAGCTGCCGGAGCCCCCTTCTCCGATGCCCAGATACAAGAATTTTTGCTTATCGAATACGATGCGGCTGCCGAAGTGATTGTTCCAAGTATTGCCGCCGCCTGTGGAAAAGATTTCTTCCAACTGAGCGATGCGGTCCTGTTTCACTTTGAAGCGTACCAGTTTTACTTCTGAATCCCGGGCTGCCGTTTCCGCACAATAGGTAGCGTATAACCAGCCGTTTGCGGCGTAGTCGGGATGCGCGCGGACGTCCATGAGTCCACCCTGCCCCAGAAATTTCACGGCAGGAAAGCCTGTAAGTTCTGTGATTTTATCGCCACTTCGGCGGAAAATGCGACCCTTTTTCTCTCCATAAATAAGGTCGCCATCGGGCAAAACATCCATCCCCCAGATGATATCGCTGCCTGTAACAATCGTAATGACCGTAATTTCAGGATCACTGAGGGGCTTGACCTCCGGTGCTAAAGACCATTCTGTCTGCCTGCAGGAACCGGAAAGAAGCATGGCGGGAAGAACCAGCCAAATCGGATGAAAAGGTTGCGTCATGTGGATTAGACTTTGCGAAAATATAAGATATACCAGAAAATAAGCAGATTTGTTCATGCGCCTATCAAGCACAGCCGAAACGCATAAATGGAAAATACGCTGACACTTGGGGTTGAGAACCTGATCGCTTCCCCGCCCGATTGGAAAAAAAGCCGCATAGGCTTACTTACCAATGACGGTGCATGTGTTCGAACGGGAGAGAAAAGTAGGGTGGCCCTAGTCCGTGCGGGATTTCATGTAGTTCGCCTCTTTTCCCCGGAGCATGGTATTCAAGCAAATGGAATGGACGGGGCATCGATGCCCCATCAGGTCGATGGCTTGACCTCTCTGCCGGTGATTAGCCTTTACCAGGACCACCAGGAAGCCGAGGATCAGCATTTGCAAGACCTGGACCTTTTGCTGGTAGATTTGCCCGATGTAGGGACACGCTTTTACACGTACCTCTGGACGATGACTTATTTCATAGAGGCAGCGGCCCGCAATGGAAAACCTATTGTGATACTAGATCGACCCAATCCCCTTGGCGGAGATCTTTCCTTATGCGAGGGCCCGGATTTGCATACTTCTTGCCGAAGTTTTCTCGGCAGATATCCCATGCCGATTACACATCAATGTACTTTAGGGGAACTGGCCAAGTATTTCAATCTTACCCTGGATTGGAAAGCAAACCTCTCCGTGGTGGCGTGCACCTGGACGCGAAAACAGACCTTCTCGCAATGGGGAAGAACATGGGTCAACCCATCCCCTGCCTTGGGGAGCGAAGACGCTGTGCGGCTGTATCCGGGACTTTGCTTTCTGGAGGCCACCAACGTATCTATTGGCAGAAATAGTCCTTTGTCCTTTCGCTGGATAGGCCATCCAGGCATGAAACTGGCGGCATGGACATGGGACTATCCAGCGCTTAGTAAAGCGCTGAAAGTCCTAGGAAATAATGGAGAAGTAATTTCCGGATTGGGTTTGAGCCCAATGGAAGGCTTTCAGTTTCCCGTCCGATTTGGGTTACAGCTGTTGTACGCGTTACGCCGGCGTTTTTCGGAGACGTTTTCCTGGGCATCTTACCCCACACAGGCCAATCCGGCCGGAAACCGCCATCTCGACCTGCTAACCGGCTTACCCTCTAGCCAAGATTTATTTGATGCCGACCCTTCAGCTTTTCTGGTTCAACTAGACATGCATTTGCACACCCAATGGGCGGAGACTATTAGCCCCCATCTTTTGTATAGGTGAGCGGTAAGGCGGTAATCTATGGTCTGAATCCCGCCTTACCGACCCAAGCTGCAAGACATCATTTCCCCTTAAATACCGGATGGTTTTCATCGCCACCTGCTTTGAGGTAGGCCATGAGGTCTTTCAGCTCTTCGGCATTAAGCGGATTGACCAGGCCGGGCAGCATCGAGGAGACCGAGGAAAGGTTTTTCGAGATCACATTGCGCTTAGGCACTTTCACGAGGACATCGGCGAGATAGGGATTCTGAGCGATATAGAAATTCTCCTCGTCCTCAGCGGTAATTTTACCCACGGTAGTTTTGCCATTTTTGAGCTGAAACTCGGTTGTGGCATACTGGTCTGAAATGGTTTTGCTTGGAAGGATGATAGCTTCCATGATATCCCGGGTACTGAATCGGGTGCCAATTTGGGTGAGGTCCGGACCGATATTGCCCCCTTCTCCCCGCATGGCATGGCAATGGCTGCAAGTGGTAGCCACGTACATTGACTTGCCGGTTTGGAAGTTCCTGGAGTGAAGTTCATCAGTGAAGAGGGTATCGATATCCTTCAGCTGATAATTTTTACCAGGTCCTTTAGGATAATCTTCCCGTTGGAGGTCATTACCCGAATCTGTGAGCAAACCGCCACCGGAAAGGGCGTCGTAATGTTTCTTTTTCCAGCCGGCAGCATTTTTTAGCGCTATGTTTCTGGCCTTATCCAAAAATCCGATATAGCTATTTCCTCCCCGGTAGGAAAAGGCTTCTGGAAACCAAGCGAAGTAGCGGTCCCTAAGCAACCTATCCCAGTTTTTCCGGGCTCCGGCCAACATAATCGCCAAATAGGTTTGCTGTGGCTGGGGCATTTTCTCTAGCATGCGCGCGATGTCGAGACCATATTGAGGGTTCCGAAGGATGAGTTCTTCGGAGGAGATGGCCAGTTCCTGGCCAAGGCCCACCTGTTTATTTGCCATTAAATCCAGCGTCTTTGGCTGGACGGTAGGCGCTTCGAGGAAAACGAGGAGGCGGCAAAGGGCCCGATTGAGATCGTCCCGATTTGCGGGATACTGTTGATCTAGTAAGTTGCTAAGTGCTTTTTTCTTCGAAGCTCTGGGCATACCCAACCGCGTGAAGGACAATTCCATGGCGCGCAACACATCCAATTGCTGCGGAACGTTTAGCGAAGTATAGTCAATGGCAAGCAGGGCAGCGTGTACAGCGTCTGCATCTTCAGGCGTAGCCATTCGGATATACCCGATTAGAGCCTGCGTGCGAGCTATGGGATCTTTTTCCTCCAAGGCCCGATTTTTCCATAGACTCAAGGGTTGATGTTCCAGTGCAATGCGCGCGGCATATCGAATACCTCGGTCCTGGTGACCCAGATAGGGCCAAACGGTATTCACCGCGGAGGGATCCGGATCTTTGCTGTGGTAGGTCTCGATCTTGCGGCGTAGGCTATTTAGCTCGGTCAACGGGGTGGCTTCGAATGCATCCGTGGATTCCGAGCCGGCGTAATGAACTCGGAAAAGATGGGATTCCAAACGTCGGCCCCCGGTGAGGAAATAGAGTGCGCCATCGGGTCCGATGACCCCGTCTGTCAAAGGCAGGGGAGCGGCAGAGAGAAATTCCTCCCGGGTTGCTTTATAGCTCGAGCCTTCGGGTTTAAGGTGAATGGCATGGACTATCCCGAAGCTCCAGTCAAAGGCAAGAAGCGCTTGCCGGTAACGGGCTGGGAAGTGAGCCTCCTTCAGGTACATCAAGTTGGTGGGTGAACCTTGCCCGATAGCAATAACCGGTGGCAGGTTATCGGGATAATCGGCAGACCATTTTCCATTTCCCGTTCGCCAGCCGAATTCTGATCCACTTACGGCATGGCAAATGCGGGTGGGCCGATACCATGGCAGGCCAAAATCCCACTCCATATCGGCGTCATATACAAACAAGTCGCCAATATCATTGAAAGCCAGATCAAATGGATTTCGGTAACCTGCTGAGATGAGTTCCCAGGATTTGCCTTCGGGATCTACCCGGGCAACCCATCCCCCTGGTTCTTTCCTGTCATTAGCATGGCCTCGGGGATCCTTGATTTCGGGCAGGAGATTGTCGTATTGCCATGTGGGGGGCAGGCGATAGTGATCCATAGCCGGCAAATCTGTGTAATTTCCGCAGATTACATATAGCGATTGCCCGTCGGGAGCCAGTTTGATGCTATGAGGGCCATGTTCTCCGGAGCCCTCAAGGTTTTTTAGCAGCATGAGGGTATCGAATTGGTCGTCCCCGTCGCGGTCCATGAGTCGAAAGAATCCGCTTGATTTGGGAAGGGATTTTCCCGAACGATTATTGACCATAACATAAAGGCTGTTGAAAGCGTAAAGCAAACCATGCGCAGCCCCAAATTGCAGGGTGTCGCCCTCCAGCATGATGCGCTCAACCTTGCTTGTATCAAAAGCCTCCCCTTTTCCCGGGACAGGAAATCGATACAACCCTCCAAACTGGTCGGAGACGATGAGCCGACCTTTGTCGTCGAAACACATGGATACCCAAGATCCCCGCTTGTTTTCAGATGGGCTATAAAGGTGTTCGGAAATAAAGCCTTCCGGTACTTTGATTCGAATACCATCCGGATCAGGACCGGGGATGGGGATGCGAAGCAGCGAGCGGAGATTTGTAAATAGCAAGAGTAAAGGCAACACAGCCAGTAGGAAAAAGGGATGGTGGTGTTTCATACCGGATTTTCAGGATGACAGTTATAAACCATCAATATAGCAATATTGGCACTTTTATACATCAGGAAGTTAGAACCCCCTTATATTGAGTAGGTGAAAAATGTGGAAATAAAAGCAAAATGTCCTAATCCTGCCCAAGTGCGCTCCTTACTTCTTGGGCAGGAGGGAATACACTTTGCGGGGACAGATTGGCAGACCGACACCTATTTCGAGGTGCCTGAAGGTCGCCTGAAGTTGCGAGAGGGAAATATAGAGCGTTCGCTAATTTTCTATCGGCGTGAAAATCAGGCCGCTGCTCGACGCTCCGATGTGTTACTCTATCCGGCAACGGATATCCAGGCGCTGAAGAACCTCCTGGAGGCGGCATTGCCTGTCTTGCGCGTGGTGAAAAAGAGCCGCGAGATTTACTTTATAGGCCAGACCAAATTCCACTTAGACACCTTGGAAGATCTGGGAACCTTTCTGGAAATTGAAGTAATTGATGCCAGCGGTGAAGAGCAAGAGGAGCCCATGCGGCAACTTTGCCAGTCCTACCTGGAACTGCTGGGTGTAAGACCGGAGCAGTTTTTGGACAAATCTTACAGCGACATGGTCATCTGATGCGCGACTGATGCCCCAAGAAATACAAACGACCCTTGTCCGTATAGCCCAGGCTTTTTCCTGCTTCCCTGAAACTGGAGGCATTACAGCTCTAGGTCAGGGTCACATCAACGATACCTTTTTGGCAAAGGATGGGGGGCGTGGGGAAGCCATAGTCCTGCAGCGGATTAATCACAACGTGTTCCTTCGTCCCCGGGCCGTCGTGGCCAACCAGCTCCTGCTATACCGACACCTTAAGGCTCAGGAGACAGGTCTTTTGCTGCCCAAGCCATTACCTTGTGGGCCTGGAAATTATCTTATGGAGGATTCCCAAGGCCAATATTGGCGGGCGACGACCTATCTGGCCGATACCTTTTCGATGGAAACAGTGAGCGTGCCGGAAACCATCCATGCCGTGGCAAAAACCTACGGCAATTATGTGCGGGCCCTCTCCAGTTTGGATGCTGGTCAACTTCAGGATACCATTCCCCACTTTCACCATGCTGTCCTACGAAGCCGTCAGCTAGCCTTTGCAGCCTCCCACGGCCTAGCAGAAAGACGAAAAGAGGCAGCTTTCGAATTGCAATGCCTCCGCCAATACCAGGGCATTTTCATCCGGATTACCCGGCTGACCCTTCCAGTCAGGGCTGTCCATAACGATGCGAAGATGGGGAACATCCTTTTCCGATGCAGCGACCAAAAGCCCTGCGCTGTCATTGACTGGGACACCACTATGCGGGGAAGCATCCTGAGTGATTTTGGGGATATGGTGCGCACCATAGCGGCCACTTGTCCAGAGGATGATCCCCGTCAAGGAGTTGCTACTATAGATTCTCTTCGGTTTGAAGCCCTGGCAGCGGGTTGGATGGATGGCGTGGGTGCTGTGCTTACCCCACAGGAAAGAGAAAATCTGCTCTTGGGAGCGCATTGGCTTATACTGGAGCAAGCCATGCGCTTCCTCACCGACTACCTATTGGGAGACAAGTATTATAAGATCAATCATCCTGCCCATAACTTGGACCGGACACGAAATCAGCTGGACCTATACCAATCCTTGTTGGAGCAGGAGAGCGCCTTACTGCGCTTTATTAAAGGTTAAGCCAATAAGTAAGTTTGGCGACCAAGGCCCGATTTTTGGCCACCCCGGAAAGGGTGTTGTAGTTGTCGGTATAGACCAGAAAAAAATCGGAAACCGGAGCAAAGCGCCATTGAAGCCGGGCATTGATATTAAGGTTATCCACCTGATTGTTGTATTGGATGAAGGTGGTCAAGAACAGGCTGCGGGTGAAGGTAAAGTCAATGCGTGGTCCTACCAACAGCAAACGGGCCGAAGAGTATGGTTCCGGAAGACGGATGTCGCTGTAATTAAAGGACATTTCCAACGAACCATAGGGCTGATATCGCCAGGTGATACTGCCCCCTATTCCTGTAATATGGCCGTTGAAGTATTGACCAATAAAGGGTTCAAGCCGGCAGTTGATGGCCTTGCGTTGGTCAGACCACAAAAAACCTGAAAGGAAGGTGTTGCGATAGGAGGATCCCTGGGGAAGCGGTTTAGAACCCGTCCGGGAAGGATCGAAGGCATTGAATAGGTAGATGTAGTTATTATTCAGCGAAAAATTTACAAAGCCGGAATTGCGGAGTTGCCCGTCTATGGAAAGAGAAAACTCCTGATCTGTGCGTCCATCCTCAGGTTGCCATGTCTGGCTTCCCTCCAAGCCTAGGGAATAGCGGTTTATGGGACCTTTCCCCGGATAAAAAAACCGCCTAGCCTCTCCGGATAGGGCAAAGAAATTATTGCGTGGGACAAAGCCGACAGCTGGCGCATAATCTCCTCTGACCCATTGGTGTTCATAAGAAAAATTCCAGTCCCTGTCCTGATAGACCAGGGTATTGCCATGAGCGAAACGGTCGGAAAGTCGACCGTTTTTGTCTGAATTGAACATTTGGTGATAAAATGTCCGACCGTTCCAACGGTTATCGGAACTTGCCAAGTTATAATCAAACCCTATTACGCGATTAAAACGCTCTTTATCCGAAGGTTCGAATGCAAGACCGGAGGTAAAGTTTTCTTTATCCACGAAGATGAATCCGATATTGGATCTGGAAAATACCTTTCGCTGAAAGGCACCCACCGTATAGTTGCTACTGGCAAGTTTTCTTTCGGGGTCCGCCATGGCATGCATATTGAGCAAACCCACCCTCCAGTTGTTGTCCAGCTTCCCACTGAGTCGGGCACCATAAAGGATAGGTACTTGAAAGACATTGCCATCCGGATCCCGACCTATACCAATGCGGCGGGAGAAGAAAGGATTAATGCGATTATCTCCGAATCCCGAAAACAGGTCTGCATTTTCCAGGAAAAACTGGCGCCTTTCGGGGAAAAAAATCTCAAATCGGTCCAGGTTGAGTACTTGCCTGTCCACCTCCACCTGGCTAAAGTCTGGATTCACCGTCAGATCAAGGTTGAGGGATGGGGATACCGCAACCTTAGCATCACCGCCAAGTGCGAAGGTCCGGCTGGCTGGGGAAGCCGATACAAAATTCTTGGAGATTCCTCCGGTGACAAATGGAATAATCGTCAGGGCTGACCCCGTTTTTTCCAAAGGTTTTTCGAAGGTCATGCGGCTCATGAAGGCCAGGCTCATGGGAAGCTGATTCTGGGGAATCCGATTCCAGGTTGATTGGGTATTGGTTTGGGTATCGAAGCGATAGGCATTGAAATTCCAGCTTTGGGAATTATCCTTGAACCGCAGGGCGGCAAATGGAATGCTCAGTTCACAGGACCAATAATTTTTGCCGATGTAAGCCTCGCCGAACCATTTATTGTCCCAGTTCTCATTGAAATCGGACCGTTCACGTCCCCCGTTGGCTATGACCGCTTCCCGCATAACGCCCAGGGGATTGATACCAAAAACAAAAGCATTGGTGCGGTCATTGTACGAATCGAAAACGAAAGTGATATTGTCATTGCCATTGGCTCGAAAATCCCTTTTGAGGGAAGGAATGATGAACTTACTCCCATTCGTATGGCAAATCGCGGCGATGTAAAGATTGTTTTGGTCGTAGGCCATATAAACCTCCGTCTGAATGGGATTTCTGATACTATCGGTTGGAAAAAGCTGCCAGAAATTATCGGCGCCCTGCCCTTTTTTCCAAAAGGATTCATTGGGCTTGCCATCGATAACTGGCCGTTCCGTGGTAAGAGCAACCACCATGGCGGTTCGTTCTTCCATAGTGCCAGTGAGAAACTGGGAGCGGAGGGAGTCGGGATTGAAAAGAAGAAGCGAAAAAACTAGCCAGTAAATCGATTTCACTTTATTCCTTTAAGTAAAAGGCGCGAATATACAAGGGAAACGGCTAAATTTGAATTATTCACCATGATTATACCCATGATACTTTCGATTTTGCATCGCTCAGCTTTCCTTCTTGCACTGCTTTCTTGGAGCGTCTTATCCTTGGCGCAGGGAAAACCTCCGTATTTTACAATTGCTCATCCCGGTGGTTCAGAGACTTTGGACGGAAGGCTCTTGATTATGCTTTCTACCAATAACAAAACAGAGCCTCGATTCCAGATAGTGGACGGTCCAAATACCCAGCTGGTCTTTGGGATGGACGTAGAGGACTGGAAACCAGGAAAGACCATCCTGGCTGATGCTTCCAACACATTTGGCTATCCCATCGAACATCTCTCAGCGATTCCGGCCGGGGAATACCAGGTACAGGTGCTTTTGCACCGCTATGAAACCTTTCGCCGGGCAGATGGGCATGTCGTAAAACTTCCTATGGACCGCGGCGAGGGCCAGCAGTGGAACCTGGCCCCTGGTAACTGGTATTCTACACCCATCAGTATGAAGATAGATCCGGTCAGTGCCAAGGTCATTTCCCTTACCCTGGACAAAGTCATCCCCCCGATACCAGAGCCTAAGGATACCCGATATGTCCGACACGTAAAGATTCGCAGTAAACTATTGTCTGACTTCTGGGGAAGGGATATGTATCTGGGGGCGCACGTGCTGCTTCCAGAGGGTTGGGATAACCATCCCGAAGCGCGCTATCCGCTGGCTATTTTCCATGGACACTTTCCGGCTGATTTCGGAGGATTCCGAACGACCCCGCCTGACACTAGTCTGCCTTGCGAGTTTTCAGCCCGGTTTGGCATTGACTGCTACAACCGCATCGTGCAACAGGAGGCCTATGATTTCTTCAAAATATGGACGGGGCCGGCTTTTCCCCGCGTGCTGGCAATCGAAATCCAGCACGCCAATCCCTACTACGATGACTCCTACGCTGTAAACTCTGAAAACCTGGGGCCCTACGGTGATGCTATAACTTATGAACTGATTCCTTATATCGAGCAAACCTTTCGGGGAATCGGAGCAGGATGGGCTCGCTTTACCTACGGGGGTTCTACCGGTGGTTGGGAGGCCCTTGCCGTTCAAGTCAAATATCCCAAGGAATACAATGGTTGCTATGCGGCCTGCCCCGATCCCATTGATTTCAGGGCATACACGGTATTTAATCTCTACGAAGACAAGAATGCCTATTTCCAGGAATCGGCTTTCAAAAAGACGCCGAGACCTGCTCACCGCGATTCCCTTGGACGTATATCGGCCACCATCCAAGAGGTCAATCACCGCGAACTGGCTTTAGGTAATAAATCCAGGTCGGGTCAGCAATGGGATATTTGGGAAGCGGTATATTCTCCAGTTGGACCGGATGGTTATCCCCGGCGGATTTACGACAAGTACAGTGGGGAGATCTTTCCAGAGGTGGCTCAACACTGGAAAGAAAACTATGACCTTTCGCACATCATTAAACGAGACTGGACCAAGCACGGCAAGGATTGGGCGGGAAAAATCCATATTTACTGCGGGGACATGGACAATTTCTACCTCAACAACGCCGTGTATTTTACCGAAGCCATGCTGGCGGAAACCCGAAATCCGACTTACGGGGGTGAGGTCGATTATGGTGACCGGGCCGAGCATTGCTGGAACGGAGACCATACCCAGCCCAATTACATCTCTAGGCTGCGATACCACCGCATGTTCATCCCTAAGTGGACCGAGAGAATCCTTAGGACTGCCCCAAAGGGTGCCGACTTGAAATCGTGGCGATACTGATGGCTGCAGGGCGCGAGGAAATATACGACAATCATGGAAGGCCCATCCGGTATGCGCGGATTTCGGTGACTGACCGTTGTAATTTGCGCTGTTTTTATTGCATGCCTGAAAAAGGAATTGATCATGCTCCCAGGAAAGACCTGCTCCAGGACGCTGAATTGTTGCGCCTGTCGCGGATACTGACGGAATTGGGAATCACCAAACTGCGGATTACCGGGGGCGAACCCTTTATGCGCAAAGGTATCCTGCAGCTTATTGAAAAATTAAACCGACTTCCACTGCTCCAGGAAATCCATCTGACCACCAACGGCACGCATGCGGCCAAATGGGTCCCGAGGTTCCGGGATTGGGGAATCCGTTCCGTAAATCTCTCATTGGACACCTTAGATGCCCGTCGATTTGAGGAAATCACTCGAAGGAACTTTTTCCCTGAAGTGGCCCGGACCTTGGAAACTCTGCTTTCTACCGGTATGCCTACCAAAATCAATGCCGTGGTAATGGTAGGTAAAAATATCGAAGATATTTTGCCGCTCTGCGAATTGACCCGGGATTATCCCGTGGGGGTGCGATTTATCGAGGAAATGCCCTTCAATGGAGTGGCCAACCATTATGAGGAGTTAGTCTGGAATCACCAGATGATCGCGGCGTATCTTCAGGAGCATTATCCCAACTTGGTCAAACTGGAGGATCCACCGGCATCCACTGCCAGCACCTATCAGATTCCCGGATACTCGGGAAGTTTGGGAATTATCGCTGCCTATAGCCGTACCTTCTGCGGCACCTGCAACCGGATACGCATAACGCCCCAAGGTATGCTAAAGACCTGCCTTTACGATCATGGTGTGCTCCAAATTCGTGACCGCATGCGCGCCGGGCATAAGGACGATGAGCTAAAAGAAGCCCTGCAGACTTGCTTCAGCCAAAGAGCAAAGGATGGATGGGAGGCCGAGCGAAACCGGTCAGCTCATTTCCCCGCTATTGAATCCATGGCGACCATCGGAGGATAAGAGCCTATATGTTTTTGACTTACCATGACATCATTTAAACTGGAAAATCCAGGTAAATCCCGATTGACACACCAAATCCTAACCTGGGACGGAAAGGAATCTGTGGAGCGGCAGGCACCAGTTCGTATGGCCAGCTTTTTTGCCTCCAGGTCCATAGTGTCCCTGCAGGAGGAAACGGATAGCCAGCTTGTTGAAGAAGGCCGAATTGGTGAGCCCCTGGTGAAGCGGCCTGGCGATACCCATTACCGTGCCATTTCCTGGGAGGAAGCCTTTGCCCTGACGGGTAAGGTCCTGCGTTCCCTAAACAGCCCTCAGGAAGTTGCATTCTTCAGTCCTGGGAAAATGGGTTGTGAGGCAGCTTTCCTTTTTCAGTGGCTTGCGAGGGAATTCGGCAGCCCCCATTTACCCGATCCAACCCGTTTTTACCATAGCAACGAAGCTGCGGCGCTTCAGGCCTCCCTTGGCGTGGCTCAGGTTAGTGTCTCGCACGCTGATTTTGAAAAAGCCGATTTGGTGTTGCTCCTCGGGTATCATGATGCCAATACACCTCCCCAATTGAAAAAAATGCTCGGGATGGTGCGAAAGAATGGAGGCAACATACTTCAAGCAAGTCCCCTCCCTTTTTCCAGTTCTGGCAAGGAAGCCTGGGCTAAGCATGATAAAGCGAATCCAATTGGATTCATGGCCATACAAGTAGCTGCAAATGGCTATTTCCCGCTGCTCAAAGCCATCCTTCAGCTACTATTCCACAAAGAACGCCAGCGCCCCGATGCCGCCTTTGACATGTCCTTTGTCGCCTCCCACACCGAGGGCTATGAGGCCTTTGCCACCCATTTGCTTCAGCAGGATTTTAACCTGCTCGCTTCAGCATCCGGCACAGAGAGGGCACAAATCCAAGCTATGGCAGAAGCCATTCGTAAGGCCAATCGTCCCATTATTTGCTGGACCCCTGCTATCTCAAGGCTTTCTGACGGTCTGAAGACCGTTCAAGAAATTATCCATTTGCTTCTTGTTCGGGGCGCCCTGGGCAAGGAAGGAGCAGGACCATTTCCAGGCAGGGGTCTGAGTAAGTGGCAGGGAGGGGCAGCATTGGGCATAACGGAATCACCCGGCGAAAACTTTTTGAAACAGTTTCAAGATAGCACCGGAGTAAAGCCACCTCGGAAGAAAGGAATCTCCGCCTCCGGTCTCTTGGATGCCCTGGAAACTAGCAAAGTGAACGTTCTAATTAGCCTTGGCGGAGATATCGCCAGTTTGGGAGATGATAATGACCGAACCACCCGTGCCTTACAGCGTTGCACCCTCACCGTGTATATAACCCCGCAACTCCACCGAAGTATAGTGTCCCCCGGAGAGACATCCCTCATCCTGCCTTGCCTCAGCTTGGAGGAAAAATTTTTTATGGAGAACAAGGAACAGTATCCTACTAGGGTGGATAGTCTTGGCATGGTCAGGGAATACCGGGGGATGCTGGCTCCCTGTGCCAGACAGGTGAAAAGTGCAACAACCATTCTGGCAGGTTTGGCCCGTCATATCCTTCCGGCATCCAAGACACCTTGGGAGGAACTAGGAAGCCATTACGAGGCGGTGCGTGCTATACTATCTAAGGCGGTACCGAGCTTCGAGTCGATTGCCCAGGGGTTAAAGGTCAGGGAAGGCTTTCCGCTCGCCGGAACATTTAGGGAAGCCGTTTTCCCCACACCTACCGGAAAGGCCCGATTCATGGTGAATCCATTGAAAGCAGAATCCCTACCAAAAGGCACCATGCAGCTTATGTATCTGGAGAGCCTTGACCCCATTTTGCCCTCGCTGCTGGGATGGTTTGACCGCTTGCGGGGTTGGCATCCAGGTACAAGGATTATTCTTATGAATTCCCGAGATATGGAGGAGCGGGGACTCCTATCGAAACAACAGGTCACCCTAACTTCTGCTATCCCGCGCTATTCGGTTTTTGCCGGTGGATTTCAAGTTTTTCCATATCCTTTGGTTTCTGGTACTGTGGCAGCCTTTTATCAGGAGGTGGCGGACTTCTTGACGGATGGTCGCACATTACCCGTCCTTATCCAGCCGAATCCATGATCGGAGTTACCGAAGCTTTTCGCTTGCTCATGGCCCATAGCCATCCGAAAGAATCAACGATTTTGGCTCTTGAGGCGGCACAAGGCCGGGTACTAGCCGAGGATATCCTGGCGGATAGGCCCTTTCCGCCTTACGACCGGGTTATGATGGACGGTATTGCCCTTGCTCATGCATCGCTGGAAAAAGGAACCTTCGCTTTCCCCATCGAAAAAACCCAAGCGGCTGGGGAGGAAGCCTGGATCCTTTCCCATCCTGACCTATGTGTGGAAGTAATGACGGGAGCAATTTGCCCCATCCACGCAGACACAGTGATTCCCCTCGAGGACCTTGACCTGGTGGAAGGACTTGCCAGGGTGCAAAAAAAAGAGGGCGTGCGAAAAGGGCAATTCATCCACCGCCAGGGATCTGATAAGCTAGCTGGTGCCTTACTGCTTCCGCAGGGTACCCTGCTTCATCCCTTGGCCCTTAGTGTGGCGGCAGCAGTCGGTAAGGCAAGCCTTCGGGTATGGCAGTTTCCTAAGACCATCATTATTTCCTCGGGTGATGAACTGGTGCCCGTTGAAGCGGATCCAAAGGGGCAACAGGTTCGGATTTCAAACACTCATGCTCTGGCCGGGGTGCTAGGTAGGTTCGGGATTCGTGCAGATACCCGGCATTTCCCTGACGATGTAGACCGCCTGCGCCGGGAAATGCCGGAAATCCTGAAGGAATACTCCTTGGTGCTTCTTAGCGGCGGCGTATCGGCCGGGAAGTTTGACTTTTTTCCCATGGTCCTTCGGGAAGCTGGGGTACAAACGCACTTCCATAAAATAGCTCAGCGCCCCGGAAAGCCTTTCCTTTTCGGAACATACCAAAACTGCCATGTTTTTGCTTTTCCCGGCAATCCTGTTTCCACTATGGTATGTGCCCTTCGGTACCTCGTACCCTGGTTACAGGAGAGTATGGCATGCAGGCTAAGCCCCCAATGGCGGGCAAAGCTTAGGGATTCCCTACCGGCTTCCGGGGACTTGACTGTATTTGCTCCGGTCAGGCTCAGTCAGGGAGAGAATGATGCATCCCTTTGGGCAATTCCGCTTTCGGGCAATGGTTCCGGTGATTTTACAGGTTTACTGGAAGCTGATGGTTTCCTGGAGCTTCCAGGTGGGGAAGGGCCCTTCGGTGGAGATACCCTTTATTCCTATTGGCCCCTTTCTTTTAATCTTTAACTTCGAAGCTTGTTCGTCTGATTACATTTGAGCATTATCTTGCATTTGTCCAAAAAAGCACCCATGAATAAACTGGAAAGTAACCCTTAAACCTTTGTTCGTGGCCAATCCCAATACCTTTACCCACCTCGACGAAAACAATCGGCCCCAGATGGTGAACGTCGGGGGAAAGATTCCCACCCATCGAGTGGCAATTGCACGGGCTATCCTATACCTACCAGCGGAGGTCATGGCAGAATTACGCGGTAACCAATTCAACACCAAAAAAGGATCCCTTTTTCAGACTGCTATTCTGGCAGGGGTCATGGCCGCAAAAAAGACGGCTGATTTGATTCCGTTGTGCCACGGACTCCCCCTGGAGAACTGCAGCTTGGATATCCGGGTGTATGGGGAGGATGAAATATGGATTGACTGCACAGCAAGTGTTACCGGGAAGACCGGGGTGGAAATGGAAGCACTTACCGGTGCCTCCATTGCTGCACTCACCTTGTACGATATGTGCAAAGCCTTATCCCGGGATCTGGTCATTCGGGAGATTCGCTTGTTATCCAAGACCGGGGGCAAGTCCGACTTTACTGCAAAGTAAGGCTACCTTTGGCCGAGGTGCGGGGGTCAGTGTACTGGAACACTCCCCAGTTGAATAGCCCCTTTTCAGATTCGCAGCCCTCAGTGCAGTTTTGGCAGATATCTATATGCTTCCTGCCCTCCATAATACGCTTCCGAAAGGCCTTGTAGGAGGGGCCCCGCCAAATTTGGTGAAAAGAATCGGCCCGCAAATCACCTTGGACGTGCCGTGCGTCCTTATCGAAGCAACAAGGTAACAACAGGCCGTTCCAGGTAACAACAGCTGCGTGCCACATTTTCCAACAGCGGTTTTCGAGAAGATTTTTTATGGCGAAGCGACCGGGGCTTACCTCTCTGTAGCGGGAGAACCGGGAATCCACCGGGATGAGGGGACTGCCTTCCTCAAAATCGTATATCTGGGCAGATTTAAACAAAACTCCATCTACTTCATAACGGCGTGCTAATTCCCTGGCTTCTGGTACCTGGTGTTCGTTGGGTCCTACGACCAAAAACTGAAAGAAAACCTCCGGCAGGCTTCGGCCCCTTTTTTTTCGAGCTGCTATCACCCGAGCGGTGCCCTCTAATACCCTCTCTAGCTGCCCTTCTTTGCGGTATTGTTCATAAACTTCCTGGGTAGTCCCATCTAGGGAGATGATAAGCCGATGCAGGCCCGAGTCAATAATTTGTTCAGCAATTGCTTCGCTGAGAAAGTGCCCATTTGTGGAGGTAACGGTGAACACCTTGAGGCTGGAAGCGTAACGTACCATATTTAAGAAGGCCGGATGGAGAAATGGTTCTCCCTGGAAATAAAAAATCAGAAAGCAAAGATCCCGATGCACGGCATCTATAGTCTTGCGGAAAAAATCTTCCCGAAGATTGCCTGTGGCTCGGGTGAACTGACGCAAACCACTGGGGCACTCAGGGCATCGCAAGTTGCAGGCGGTTGTGGGTTCAACAGACAAAGTTACCACTCGTCCCCAGTGAATTGGTCGGCGAAACCACACGGAAAGGTGGAAAGAAAAGCGAATCAGCGCCCAGTTGAGCGTTTTGCGAATGGTTAAGGTGCGAAGGAAATGCCAGGCAAAAGCGACCTGCCTGGTTCCTGGCAACTTAGGAAAGCTGAGGCTAGCCATCAGCAGCATATTTTGGGGGAAGGTAGAAAAATCCTGGAGCATTCATATGCTTTCCCAGCTTGATCCCCATCCTGAAAATCCTGCACGGGACAAATCATCTTGGTCTTACCTGCCTTAGTTTTCCAGTAGGGTAAACTCGACCCTGCGATTATAAGCATGGTCCGTTTCTGAACACGCAACACCGTCGATGCAGGGGTTTCGAGGAAAAGATTCGCCTAGGCCTTGCACCTTTATTTGCCAAGCTGCTGCACCCCTGGCTATGAGATAATCCTGAATGGCGGTGGCACGACGAAGAGAAAGCGACCTATTGTAGGCAAAAGACCCCCGGGCATCCGTATGTGCCGAGATTCGGATACGCAGGCCAGAATTTTCCTGGAGAATCCCGGCGAGCTCGTCAAGTTTTCCCCGCTGATTTTCGGGTACTTTGAAATCATTGTAGGGATAATAGAGGTTATCCAGCGTGAGCGTCTTGGGCATGGGAGTAGGCTTAGAAAGTGGCGGTTCCTCTTGTTGGCTCAGCATGGGAGCAGCACTGGGTTTTGACACCAGCGAATCAAGCAAGATAAAAATGGAGCGGGGTTCCTCTCCCAATACCTGTTTTTCCAAAAGAATCTCTTGAGACTGATACCCATTCTTCTGGATTACCAGCCAGCGATCCTCGTCAAAAAAAGGCTGATAGCGAATGAGGCCCGCCTCATTGGATACATAATTTCGGTCCCAGCGGTCCACATTTTCAGCATCCACGAAATTGACTTGAACCTCGGCCACGGTGGCCCCCAGGCGCTGATCGAAAAACTGCAACTGGGGAACCGCCGGATTTTTTTTTAGCAGGACCCCGGTGAGGGGTTCGACACTGCTAAAGCCATATAAATCATCTTTTCCCCTGCCGCCAGGTCGGTTAGTCGAGAAAAAACCGCTGGTGTAGTCTTTGAGTACAATGCCAAAATCATCGGCAGCGGAATTTATAGGGGTCCCCAGATTCAAGAGAGGACCCCATCGATTACTGCTAATGTCGATCATGAAGAGGTCGAGGCCACCCAGACCCTCGTGACCATTGGAGGCGAAAAAGAGGACGCCGTTACCCGGCATATAGGGAAATGCTTCGTTGCCGGAAGAATTGATTTCGGGACCCAGGTTCACTGGGTCCGACCATGCACCATCTTCTTTTTCCGAGAAATAAATGTCAAAGCCACCGTAGCCCCCCGGACGGTCAGAGGCAAAATACAATTTTTCCCCATTGGGGCTCAAGGAAGGATGCATGCAGGATCCTGAACCCTTATGCAATGGCAGTACCTGTGCGTTTTCCCAAAAGCCCCTCGGGTTCCAGGATGCCTGACAAACCTGCAGTTGGATCTTTCCTCGAGAATCCAAAACAGGGGAACCTTTATCCTGATTACTTCTGGTAAAGTAGATAGTTTTTCCGTCGGATGAAAAACAGCAAGGGCCTTCGTGCAGATTGGTATTAAGGTCCGGGGAAAAAGATTTGGCCCGGCCACTGGGGAAGCCCTTTTTCATGGGCATGGCGAATAAATCGAAATAGGCTTCTCCGGTAACCGGATCGGGCATGCCCGCACCAAAACGGGAGGACACAAAAAGAAAGCGGTCCTGATACATGACCGGGGAAAACTCCCGCTCTGAGGTATTGGGTACCGGAAGTGAAAAGACGTTGATGCCACGCTCCCCAGTTTCCTGGGCCTGAAGACCGGGCACAAGGCACCAAATCAGGGGGATGGCAAACCAAGCGGAAGGGAGTCGGCTTTTCATGGTGAAGGTGCTAGGGTGCACGGACTCAGTCTACTCGAGGCGTGATAGCTTCCGCCTCCGCCACCTTCCGCGGTGCGAAGGCATAACGCAAGAGAAGTTCCGCAGTACCCTGATAATATTGTTGGAGATCGGAAAAGGAAATTTCATAGGCCATTCCCAAATAGAGATGCTGTCCCATTTGCAGACCCGCGATGACTGATCCAGTAGAACTGCCGATGCGGTAATTGAATCCTCCAGAAATCCGGTTTTGATATAGCATACTGACATGGAAATCGGCATCGAACGGGGCATTAGGAACGTATCGCCAAAGTGTCTGGGGAAGAATAGACCAAGAAGCGCTCAACGGCAAGGTCACCCCAGCCAAAAGGTAGTAGTGCTGAACCTCTCGGGTAATTAATTGACCCTTCTCGGAGAAATCGATATTGGCACGTAGAAATCGGGGTACGGAAAATCCAACGTAGCCTTTTTCCGCTTCAAAGTACACACCAGCGCCAAAATTGGGTACAAATTTCGACTGAAGTCCAAGGGGAACGGATTCATCTTGTTCAATGGGATGAGTTCCCCGCACCAGGCTGAAATCTTGCTGCAGGTAGCGGACAGACGACTGCAGACCAAAGCTCAAAAATCCCTTGGGCACCCGAAAACGGTAGGCATAGGAACCATCGAGTCCTCCCATCTGAGTTATCCCAATGGTATGCCGGTATATATTGGCTCCTACGCCAACCCTGTTGTTCATGAGGGGCATGGAAAAAAGGAAGGTCTGCCATTTAGGCGATCCGGCTAGGCCAATCCACTGGTTGCGGATCAGGGCTGTAAGTTGGATACCAGGACTGCTACCTGTCTGCCCCGGATTGACCAACTGCCGTAAATGCATGAATTGGGAAAAGGCATCCTCCTGTTGGGCAGCTACCTGGTGGTATCCTGAGCCCAGGAGAAAGGAGAGCATGAGGCACTTCAGGAAAAACCGGGTCATAGCGGGTGGATGCTAGTATTGAATAATCAGGTAAGACGACTGGGATGGCTCCCCATTTCCAAACGTCACCACATAGAAATATGTCCCGCCGGGCAAGGCTGCACCGGAATAGGTACCTCCCCAGTCATTGCCATAGGACCCTTTGGACTGGAAAACCAAATCACCCCTGCGGTTATATACCATTACCTGATGGTTGGGGAACCGATTACCAAACAGGCAGGGTATGGCAAAAACATCGTTAATGCCATCGCCATTTGGGGTTATTATGCTTGGGGCAAGACAAGATTTATCGTTTCCGATCTCGATGAGCACTTCCCCGCTGCTGCAACCACAAGCAGAAAGGCAGGCTTCGTAGACCAACAACTCCGTACCTTTGAAAAGGGCCTTGGGCCTGTATTCTAGCGTACCTGCTGCGGAGAGTGAAGCTTCGCCCCGAGTCGGCTGGTTCAGCAGGCGCAAGTTGAGGCGCTCCCCCTGCACGTTGCCCAAGGAGAGGACCTGTTTCAGGGAGGTGTTGAAATCCATACGGAATGTATCCCGCCGAAGGATTGGTGGACTCAGTATTTTCAAGACGACGGTATCCCGAGACTGGGCTCCACAGACCCCTCCGTCAGCTTCCCAGACAAAGGCGTGAGTCCCGGCACCAAGGCCAAAGACCAGGCTTGTTGGGGACTGTGGATTAGCAAATCGGGCGCCCGGGCTGAGGGATTTCCAGGTGGCTGAGCTTCCAGTATTGAGTGGCTCGGCCTCCATCTGTACCCGATTGTCCTTCAAACACAACACGCGATCCGCCCCAGCGAAGGGATTTTTTTTGGAAACAAGGACGACGACCTCATCTTTTGATACCTGGCATTCGCCGGAAACGGACCAGGTAAAGGTATACTGGTTTCCTGCCTTAAGTCCGGTTACTTCGGTCACAGCCCTTTCCGGAGATTGGATGAGAACGCCAGCATTGGCCTGCCCGGTTGACTGGGACCAAGAACCTGGTCCACTCCCTGGTGGCCGGGCATTAAGAACCAACGGAGCATCCTGACAGATAACCTGGTCCTCGCCGCCAAATGCTTCATCCAGGGGCTTGACCTTGACCACGAGGGTATCTTCGGAAAACCGGGTGCAGGCGCCTGAGGATAAGGCGTAAATAAAGGTGTAAGATTCCCCGCCGCGCATGCCCTGCACATCGGTGACTGGAGCATCAGGGGTTTTAATGACCACAGCGGTGGGTGTCCCCGGAGCAAAAGATCGCCAGCGGACAGTGGCGCCAGGAACAGCCAGTCCGGTTAGCCGGATATCCGTTGCCTGACAAACAGAAAAATCGTCTCCTGCTTCGGCCCGTCCCGGTGGTATGGTGCTAAATGTCACCGGAGGAAGCAGGGATACATCGGAAAAGCAGGCAGCATCCTTCCTTTGAACAGAAAATAACACGTTCCGACCGGCCCAGATGGCTGGAATGGGCAGAATAGTCCGGTCTTGCCTTCCTGAGTCAATAGGAATTCCATCTGCGTACCAAATATAGGTGGCTCCTGCTGTCAGGCTTGCCGGAGTGATAGCCAAAGTAAGGGAAGGTTGCCTGCTTATACAGATATCAGCAATGGGTTCCAGCACAGGGCTGACTTCCGATGGCAGTACACGAACCGAAACTACTGCAGGAAGAGAAGTACAACTACCAAGGGTCATCACCACGGTGTAATCTCCCTCATTGGCTTTTGAGATGTCGGGAATCGAAACACTGGGGTTGGTGGAGGTAAAATTTCCTGGACCTGTCCAACGGTATATAGCGCCGTCGAATGCACTGGCATTTAACCGCAAGGTGCTGCCAGCACATACCGGGTTGTTGTGACTGACACTCAGGGAAGGCAGGGGTTTCACCTCCAGTATGGACGCAGTTGAGGTATCGGATGCACAATTATCATTGCGGATGAAAACCCGATAGGCACCAGCATCAGCCGGAGTCAGGCGTCCAATCTCCAGGATGGGAGATACTGTTTCGAGCACCCTGCCATCGGGCGTAATCCAGTGGTAGATAGTGGTACCCTGGCCTGAAAATCCGCTGGTGCGGAAGGTATAGGGATTATTCAGGCAGCCAGACAAACCAGCCTCGCTGCTAAAAGGAGCCAGTGGCCTGGGTGGCCGAGAACCTAGGGTCACGTTGCGTTCGGCCATCGGCGAAGAACATCCATTAGCGGCTGTTACGATGAGCCGGTAATTGCCATTGGCCAAAGTGCCCAGGCTCGACAAATCCACCTGCCTGGTCCTTGCTGTAAGGCCGTTCGGTCCCGTCCATAAGTAAGCATAGGTTCCATTGTCCAGGGGCTGCAAATCGGGACGGAGTATTAGCGGAGCACCGGCACCTGCGCAGGGATCGCCAGAGAGTTCTAAGCGATTGATGCGCACCGACTGTTTGACGAAAAGTTCAGTAGAGGCCGTCGCCTGACAACCTGCCGTGGTAATGAATTCGACCGTGTATTTTCCACTTTGACTCAACGAGGCGCTATCTATCAAGAGCGCAGCACCTGTATGCCGCAGATCGGAGGGACCTATCCAAGAGTAAAAACCATTGGATTGCGGCGCTGTGACAGCGAGGCGAACAGCACTTCGCTCACAAACCTCCTGGGCGGTAGGCACCACGACCGGCTTTTCAAAGGGATGGATGAGGACCGGAACAAATGCAGAAAATGCGTCGGGACAAGAAACATGGGATGCGCGAACGCGCCAGTCGCCGCTCAGCGCAGTGGTTGTTCGCGGAATGTTAAGAATAGGACCACTTGCCCTAATTTCTGTCCCATCTGGGCTAATCCAGGTGTAAATTCCCGGGAAAAAGGAACTCTGGAGACGCAGGGTATCTCCGGCACAAACCGGGCTATTCGAGATAACTGACGGCGCTGTCGGAACCTCGGAAACCAACACTTTCACCGTGGCGGACACCTGTGAACAGCCCGTCCGGGAAACAGTCAAGACATAATTCCCCGCATTTCGCATGGCCACATTAAGCAAGGGCAAAGGATTGGGGAGGGTAGATTGGAAATCCTCAGGTCCAGTCCAAAGGTAACTTACGCCTGTGCCTTGATCTTCAGCTCCCAGGGAAAGGGTTCCTCCGACACAGAGCTGGATAGAATCTTGTACCGGTCTGGCAACAGGGGGCGAAACTACCCTTATTTCTCGGGAAAGAGAGGGTTGGGAAAAACAACCTGAATTTTCAATTAACAAATAATACGAAAGGGTAGTATCACGATCAAAGATCAAGTTGTAAAAAGGTAAGCGGGTAATCGCTTGAAGCCGGCCTGTAGGGAAGGTACCCTGATACCAGTGATACCGAATATTGCCCGTGCGTGGGTTGGACCCCGAACGGAGATTGAATGAAATACCCGTGCAGAAGTCCTGGGCACCTTGGATAATCGCCCGCGTGGGAAGGTCCGCAATGAAAACATTGACTGTTCCACTGGCTTTGCACCCCATGGTGCCCGTGACTTCCACCGAATAATCCCCGCTGAGGGTCCCGTTGCTAAAAGGGAGAAAGGGGTTTTGAAGGGTGGAGGTAAATCCATTAGGACCTGTCCATCGATATTGGAAGGTATTGCCCGCCTGTTGCGAGGGTGGATTGGCAAAGAGAAAAAGGGTGTCACCGCCACAAACATTTACCCTATAGTCAGGCTTTGGTCGGTCCTTTATCACCTGAATTTCTGTGTTACAGGTATTGATGTTACCGGCTCCGTCACGAACCGTAAGGACCAAAGGCACTTTGCCTTCTGTTTGGGCACAAGTCAATCGGGTAACGGATAGGTCGCGGCTGACGATTGGGCAATTGTCACTCAAGTTCACAATGACCTCCTCAGCAGTCACCAGCGGCAGAATGGTATCGCCAGGGCTGTAGCGTTTAGTGACGGCCTGGCATTGCAGAAAAGGCAGTTGGTCATCGATGGTGGTGATATGGAAAGTGCAGGTATCCGCATTTCCTCCAGCGTCACGCATGACATAATACACCTCGGAGATGCCCGGTTTCAGTTGCACCACGGGGACCGGCCGGGACAAGTCGAAGCGGGTGTCCGGATATTGGGTCACGCCCCTGATGTAGAAAAAGGGGTGGATTGGATTCATAGAAAATTCAGCCAGAAGAAAGGATTTTCCGTCTAGCCGGCTCAGCAAATCAACGCTGTCGCATGGAGTGATTCGACCCACAGGTTCTACGGTGAAAGTCACCCGCCCGTCGGAAATCCAGTTGCGAACCACCGCTTCGGGCACTGCAAAACTGACGGTCCTTAGGGTATTGCAGCTTAAACCTGCGGAGGGAATTACCCCAATAAGTTCATTGCGCTCACCGCGCAGGTTTAGGCGTACCGTGGGATCAGCCATATTTAGCCGGAAACTGAGGGAAATGCGCGCGCTGTCGCTCACTTTGGTGGGTATCCCGTCAAAAGACACCGTAAAGGGGGTTAGGACATCGGTGAAAACTGCCCGGGCGAAGCTACTATCCAGGGCATGCCGTTGCTGGTAACTGAAGCTTTGGTTGCAGTTGTCAGCCGACACAGTGGGCCTTGGCAAGGGCACGGGGGCAATGCATTCCCCTGAGGGGAGAACGGCATTTCTGGGAATACCACAACTGATTTCAGGAGCCGTGGACTCTTTCACCTCCACAAACCAGGTGCAGCTGGTGATGCCGCCGGAACAATTATTGATGCCATAGGTCATTCGGTGAAACCCGGCAGGAAGCAGCGCCGTGCGGGAGCCCACCTCCCGCCACCGCAGGGTATTCCCATCATCGATGCGGTACTCCAGGAATCCCGAAGGACATAGATTTCTGGCGTCCGGATAGGGAAGGATTGCCGTGGCTGCACAGGAGGCGTCTGAAACAAAGAGCACGGTATCGGAAGGGCAAATAACATGGAGTTCCCGCTCATGAGTAATCGTTATACGCTGAATGTACTCAGCCCGGGAGGCGCAGGGACCCAGCGCTGTCCACTTACGAAAAATAACATAGGATGAAGAACAATTAATCGTAACACTTCCCACAATACTATCCTGATAGCTTAGGGCAACGGATCCGCAGTCTTCACGCGGCACGGGCCTACCTGTCGCAACAGGATGCACCGAGGTGCCGCAGGAAAGGGTTCTGTCCGAAGGCGTCTGGAGAAATCCCGGACCCGCGGGCGGCGCTACCAAAACGACTAGGCGATAGGAAGTCTGCCTGTTGCAATGATCCGTAGCAGTCCAAGTAAATACTACTTTGGAGGTAAGTGCGCAAAGGCTATCGCGAGTTACTACTTCCTCAAAGTTCACTGAGGCCAGTTGACAGGAACGAAAGGAAACAGCGTTTCGACCTGGAAGGGAATCGGTGCAACTTAGTCGGAGCGTGTCGGGAAATGGGGAAAGGATAGCAGGGCCCGTCAGGTTTCTCCGGATAAATAAAAAGACTCGACTACCTGTAGGTTGCCCCCGGGCATCGAAAAAAGCGAAGGTATGACGCACGGTATCTTCGCAGGTCCGCATAGCTGGATAGCCCTCTGGAAGAGGACTAATGAGGACACTGCCGCCAGCCTGTATTACTGGAAGCTTGTAGCGGATGCTCAGATTATCAAGCCAGATGCGGTAGGCCGATTCCCCGACCAAACAATTGACCTGAACCGTATCCCCATCGGCAGCACGAAGGGAAAAGGGAAAAAGCCAAAGGCAGGACAACAACAAGGGAAATATTACCCTGCCCACTGTAGAGACCGCCATTAAGAGGGATTGACCCATAGAACCCAGGATTCGCGAATGGAAACTGTAAGCAAATTATTGAAAAATGAGGAACAAAGAAACCTAATTTTTTCAACAATTCAGGTAGGATCCCCATCCAAATCCCAAAAAATCAGCACATTAAATGTTCAGGTACCTCACCTGCCACCTCCAATCCAGCCATATGGCCGGTATCTCGATAGACTAGGCGGTCTCCCACATAGAAAGATACCTCCAGGATTCCCTGGAGACTCTCATTGACTTTTCCTGTCATTTCCCCGCGAATGGGGCTACGAAGTTCACCGGATCCGGCCTCACGGCTTCCGGAAATTTCTAACCTCCGCGGACCCTGCGTCATGGTGATGTAAAGATTTTCACCCTCAAGCCGGGAGGTGAGTCGGGCACCATGGTACGTCGTGAAGCGATATAGCGTTCCCTCAAAAAGCCAGGCACCCAGAAATCCGTTGAAATGGCTTCCCATGAAAGGAATCCTGGCCACGGACACCATCAAAGAATTCCGACCACCACCGCTAAAATGATTGCTTTGCAGCCAGATCCACCAGGAAGGGAAAGAGCGGCCCCAATCCTTTTCCATATATCCCAATCCACCGTCGAAAGACACTTCCTCCTTTCGGTCACGTCGGTAGAGCGTGCCGGCGATGCGGTGGTCCATGCTCAGTACGCCGTGATAACATTCCATGCGCGGGACAAAACTGTACCATCCCATGACTCCAGGAGAAAGCAAAGTTCCCGGCCAAGGAAATCTATTGGTGAAGCGCAATTCTCCGGAAAGCAAAGGAAGGTCGAGGAAAATGCCGTCGCTTTCGAAACGGTTTGGGCCTATGCACAATGCAAATCGATTAGGGTCAGGATGAAAATCCGATTCAGGAAAAGAATAATACCAAGCCTTGGCGGCTATTCCGTCAAGTACCTGGATAAAGGCATGTTGGCTACCCCGGTCATCCATACTTATTCCGGGGATGATGGCGTAAGCCCCGTCACGGGACGCATTTACCACCTTGATATACCAACCTTCAAAATACGAATTTTGTCTACCCCACCCGTGGTACATCTCCGGATGCCACAGGGCCTTTATGCGCTTCCAAGCGTCCATTCCGTTCAAGCCATGGATAATCGGGACCTTGTGGTGTGCACCGGGGAAGAAGACAATACATCGAAGGAGAAACCCAGCTTACAAAAATGGGCGAGGACAGCCGGTAAGGCCTTCTCAAGACGAGGGAATGCACCCGGGGTGTCGTGAAATACCACGATAGAACCCTCCTTGGCATGGTCTACCACATTTTCCACTACCTTTTCCGGCGAAAGGGCTTCGTCGAAATCGCCACTCATAACATCCCACATGACGATTTGGTAGTGCCGCAGCAGGAACTGAGCCTGCTTCACCTTGAGCCGACCATAAGGAGGACGAAAAAGGACTGAGCGCGAGCGGTTGGCTCCCATGCGAACATCGTGGAAATAGGGGATATTATCGGTGCTCCAGCCGTTGAGGTGGCTAAAAGAGTGGTTACCCTGGCTGTGATTCGAGTCTGAGATTTGCTGCCAGAGCTGGGGATGGCGATCAATTTGACTGCCTATGGAAAAGAAAGTAGCCTTTGCGTTGTAACTCGCCAATTGACTTAGGACCCAGGGCGTCACTTCCGGGTGGGGTCCATCGTCGAAAGTAAGAAAGATGGACTTTTTCCGGTTGGGGACCCGCCAAAGGTAATTCGGGAAAAGTCCCTGAATGAGTTTGGGTGTTTTTACTAGGTACATGGGTTTCTTTGCCTAGTTTAAACGCAGAACTTTTACATTTGCTGCCCGGTACCCTGTAAATTCATCATTAAATAGAAGGGATTCCGCGTTTTTTTATGAAAAACGATGCTCCCCGCCTTCGATTTGCCCCTAGTCCTACAGGAGCTCTCCATATCGGCGGCATTCGCACAGCCTTGTACAACTATCTTCTGGCCCGTAAATGGGGGGGTAAATTTATTCTGCGCATCGAGGATACCGATCAATCTCGTTACGTGCCCGGTGCAGAGGCTTATATTCTCGAGGCACTTGCCTGGTGTGGTATCCAACCCGACGAAGGGCCAGGTTTTGGCGGAGAATGCGGACCCTATCGCCAGTCAGAACGGACAGCCATTTACGACCGCTTCATTGGACAGCTCCTACAGTCGGGCCATGCCTATGTGGCGTTTGATACGACGGAGGAGCTGGAACGGTACCGTACTGAGGCAGAGCAATCGGCCAGACCCTTCAAATACGACAGTTTCACCCGTCTCCAACTCCGCAACAGCTTAGCGTTGCCCTCGGATATGGTAAACCGGTGGCTGGCAGATGGGGTTCCCCACACTGTCCGCCTTAAAGTACCAGAGGATGAGACTATTTTAGTGCAGGACCAAATTCGTGGCGAGGTGTTATTCCATAGCCAGGAATTGGACGACAAGGTACTTCGAAAAGCAGATGGCCTGCCTACCTATCACCTAGCCAATGTGGTGGACGACCACCTGATGGGCATCACCCATGTCGTTCGCGGCGAGGAGTGGCTCCCTAGTACTGCCCACCATGTCCTGCTCTATCGGGCCTTAGGATTGGAAACAGCGATGCCAGTCTTTGCTCACCTGCCATTAATCTTAAAGCCAGGAGGTCAAGGAAAGCTTAGCAAAAGAGACGGCATGCAACTGGGAATCCCGGTTTTTCCTTTGTCCTGGCCTGGAGGAGATGAAAAAATGACCGGGTTCCGGGAGGCCGGCTTTCTACCTCAAGCCATGCTAAATTTCCTCGCCTTTTTGGGTTGGAATCCAGGTACGGAGCAGGAGCTATTTTCTTTTGCGGAATTGACTAAGGCATTTGCCCTCGAAGAAATCGGGAAATCCGGGGCTCGTTTTGACTACGAAAAAGCCCGTTGGTTCAACCAGCAGCATATTCAGCAAACTGACCCTACAGATCTCGCCGACTGGCTAGAGCCCATACTTCCGGAAAGGTACCGCCCAGTTGCCAGGGAATATCTCGTTGCCTTCTGCGGGCTAATGCGCGAAAGGGCTGCCACCGCCCTCGAATTTCTGGAGACGGGCCATTACTTCTTTGAACCAGTGCGCGTGTTCGATACGCACCAGATAGCCCGTCACTGGTCAACTACTTTGCGGGGGCATGTGGAGCACATGTTGGATGCATGGTCTCAAGAGCAACCATTGGAAAAAGAGCGCTGGCAAAGTATTCTAGATGCCTATCTCTCGGAACACCAGCTGAAGCCGGGGGAGATTCTTCCCGTTTTTCGTGTTGGTCTGGCCGGGACCATGAAAGGACCGGCTGTGTATGACTTGATGGCTTTGTGGGGCATGTCCCGGGTTAGGGATAAGATGCAAGCAGCAATGGATCATTTCGACCGGACTCTCCGGTCCACGGCCTGAGGATCAACATGGCCACCGTAGGGCTTATCCTTGGAGAAAGAAGGGCGCAGGCAGATTTGACCGAGCCCAGAGAAATCGGCATTACCCCCCGCACACAAGGAAATCTTACCTGTTTTGGAGCCCCGGAACTTTCCGTTACTCCGTTTCGAGCAGGTCAATTCGTGGGGGATACCCGAGAGGGAAGTCCGGTGAATTTCATGGATTTGCGGTGTAATCCCCATGCTAATGGTACCCATACAGAGTGTGTGGGGCATATTACCCAAGAGCGAATTGGGCTCGCCGAATGCCACCGGGACTACCATTTCCCTGCCTTACTGCACACTCTTGCGCCGGAAAGGCAGTCTGACGGGGATTTTCAAATCGGACTTAGCCAACTTGCAACCATTCCTGAAATTCCAGAGGGCTTGCGTGGTATTATCCTGCGCACCCTTCCGAATCCACCTGAAAAGCGATATCGGCAGTACACCGGTACCAATCCACCCTACTTCACTGCAGGCGCCATGGAATGGTTGGTGGAAAAGGGCATAGACCACCTCCTTACAGATTTGCCATCGGTGGATCGTGAGGTAGACGGAGGCAAGCTGATTGCCCATCGCACCTTCTGGCAATATCCTGCGGCAACCCGCATGCAAGCCACCATTACCGAACTCATTTATGTGCCGGATTCCGTTGTTGACGGATTCTATCTGGTCAATTTGCAGTACTTTCCCTTCCCCATGGACGCGGCCCCATCGAGGCCCGTACTTTACGCTTTGCAATTTTAGTTTAACTTGCCAGTAGTATGGAAACACCACTGCGCCAATGGTTTAATGCCGTCTTTACCCCTGACCGTTACGAAGCGTTCCTAAAGTCCATACACAGTGATTTTCCGGGGAAGCTGGATTTCCGTGTAGCAGAGACCCCACTATTCCTACCCGATGATTTCACTGCAAAGTGCATCCATGCCGGGGAACGCATCATCGATTTTTTGGTGCGGCCCGATTTTAAAGCCCTGACGGAGGCTGCCATTCCGCCTCACCTGGCCACACCCGGGGAGGACGACTGTCCCCGCTTGCTTTCCATTGATTTTGCGGTGAGCCGGGGAGAGGACGGCCGTTTGGTACCCTACCTTATCGAACTCCAAGGATTTGCCACCCTTTTCAACTATCAGGCCTATTTGGCCGGACAATACCGAGCCCATTACAGCATACCCGACACCTTAAGTTCCTATTTCGGAGGTCTTAATCAGGACACTTACCTCCAGCTGCTAAAGCAGACCCTCTTGGGTGACACTCCTCCCGAAGAGACCGTCTTATTGGAGCTATTTCCCGAAAAGCAGAAGACGCGTATCGATTTCGCCTTGGCTAAGCGAGATTTTGGCATCGAGGCCGTTTGCCTCACCAAGCTGGTCCGCCAGGGAAAAGACCTGTTTTACAAAAAGGAGGGCCGTTTGCAGAAAATCAGCCGGGTGTACAATCGGGTTATCCTCGACGAATTGGCAAGCTATCGCGATCTTCAACTGCCTTTCTCCTTCCGCGAGGAGGTGAACCTCACTTGGGTTGCTCACCCCAACTGGTTCTTCCGCATAAGCAAATACCTATTGCCTTTCCTGGAGGGTCCTGCAGTCCCCAGGTCCTGCTTACTGTCTCAATTTCCAGAAACTTCGGGAGATTTAACTGACTACGTATTGAAACCCCTTTATTCCTTCGCTGGATCGGGAGTTATCTTGCAACCCGACGCAGCGCAAATCGCAAGCATCAAGGATAAAGACCACTACCTGTTGCAGCGCCGGATAACCTACGAACCGGTCGTGGCCTCTCCGACAGGAATGGTTAAAGCAGAACTTCGACTCATGTACTTGTGGCGCGAAGAAGAGAGTCGTCCAAGGTTGGTCACCAACATCGCACGGCTAAGCCGGGGAGAAATGATTGGCGTTCGGTACAATCATTCCTTTGATTGGGTTGGAGGCTCTGTTGCTTTTTCACAAAAGGGCCTGAAATAATCCCAGAGGGGTTCTTCCGGCACTGGTGCTTCCAGTTGCACCATTTCTTGGGAGACCGGGTGGACGAAAGCTAATTTCCAAGCGTGCAGCTGGATAGAACGATCCTTATTTCCCCGCTTGAAGCCGTATTTGACATCCCCCCGGATGGGACAACCGGCCGCAGCCAACTGAGCACGAATCTGATGGTGCCTGCCTGTAAAAAGGTCTATTTCCAATAATGCATAGTAATCGCTTTGTCCAAGCATCTTGTAGTGAAGGACCGACTCCACGCCTTTAGCTGTTTCCGGACCGACCACCATCGAGCGGTTGGCTTTTCCGTCTTTAATCAGCCTGCCATAGAGATAGCCCTCCGGATTCGAAGGCGGATTGGCCACTACGGCGAGATAAGATTTGCGTACGGTCCGATTGCGGAATTGCTCGTTAATAGCTTGCAGAGCCCGCTCTGTCTTGGCAAACAGGACAATGCCACTGGCTGGTCTATCGATGCGGTGGGTAACAAATAGCGGACAACGAGCGTAAATTCTAGCGAGCTGAAGCAGCGAAGAGTCTCCCGTAGGATCGGGTTGCGTGGGCAAGCCAGCAGGCTTATTTAAAGCCAGGAACTGGTTGTTCCGATAGATTACCCTATCTCCTATACGGAGCGGGGATTCGGCAGGATTCATTCCAACTCCTCGTAATCAACAAAATCCCCCTCTTTTTCCTTCTTCCGTGGATTTTCGCGCAGGGGCTCGATACGGTCGGGTTTGGCGAAGAAAAACTTGTAGGCAAGCCAGATCATTCCGGCAGTGAGCAGCAGCTTAAACATACCATCCTTTGTGTCGCAAAAATAGGCTTTTTAACCGAAACGATAGCGGTCTGGTTTGGGGTCTTATCTCGGGAAGACCCGGGAAAATCCATATATTACCTGCTGAGATAACTGGGCCAAAGTGAGCTGTTCCTTGGCGGCTTCGAGGGCAACTTTCGCCTTGAATTCAGGCGAAAATTTGCGGCGGGTTTGTTTGGTCATATGGCTTAGTAAAGATACGGTTTTCTTTAGCTAAACTTCTGGTACAGGTTTCGGGGAGTATTACAATTGTAACCATCTTGGATTCCAACCAGGTGAAAAGGGTTCATTTGGTGCACCAAGAAAATTTTGGTATATCAGCATTCACTCGGGATAGTGTCAAACCATGCCAAGATTTCTTGTCCTATTGAATTACTTAAAACGTTGTTATTTATATTGAAAATAGAAATCTTTCCTATGCCACATTGATGATGTTCAACGTTTTTTATAATTCCTTCAAAGTTTTTGAATTTAGGGGGTTCAGAATAATTTGACGGATATACTAAAACAGCCTTTGTAGATCTCCAATAATCGTTGTAAACATACATTTGTTTCAAATCTTCTACAGATGGTTTATTTCCGTTAATGTTTTTCCATTTGGTATCGATAATATAAGTCTTAGAGCCATTTCGGATAACAATATCTGGACGAATGGTAATACCATTCCAAAATACTTTTGATTTTTGACCAAATACTTCAATTCCATCTTTAGCAATATGTTGTATTTTCATTAAAATGTACTCCTCCCATAACGAATTCATGTCAAATAGCAGAGCTAACATATTTTCTTTACCAGATGAAATATTAGACGCGTAATTCAATATAATTAACCTGGCGATTTCTAAAGCTGTTTTGTATGGTACTATTTTTCTATTCTTTGGCAACGAATTAAAAGTTGATGTATTTGCTCTAATTTTTTTAACTGTAGGAAAATCTAAAATGATTGTTTTGCATTTACTATAAATATAGCTTCCATTTGACATTTCTTCAACAATAGATAATGCTTGTCCTAGTATTTGATGAACCAAATGATCTTTCTCATACACTTGATGAGATGTGAAAAATCGTTCTTTATGTATTAAATTTTTATTAATATGTTCCGCGAATTCAATCTTTCCTTTCAGAACATTTATATTTCTTTCTTCCTCATAGTATTTTTTAACAAGGCCTTGACGAATAAGTACTTGTAATTCATTTAAGAACCACTCAAAATATATGTCTAATAAATGAATACTTTGTTTATTTACATTAGCTTGCCCAACCTTATCAACATTAAGTTTTTTTGTAACTTTCAGCATTTCAATCAATGCTCCTTGCCAAACCTTTTTATCGTCAGTAGAGTTATCTGATTTAGGCAGAATTTCTATACATAAACCATCTATTTGAACGACTCCAACATATTGTGAAAATTTAATTCCTTTATGAACAACCGTAAAGTACTTGTTTTTATGGTATTCATTTAATTTTGCCAGCGCAATGAAATGCTTTTCTTCAAATAAAACAGATTCATAAACCCTTCCATAATGGAGGATTTGATGCTCGAAAACTTGAATTATTTTCAGTTTTTTTATCATTCCTTATTTAATAAAAGGTTAATTGCCTTTTCAATATCCCCTATCGAACCTATTAATTCAAATTGATTTTGGATTTCCGGAGAATCTATGTTTCTAAAATGAGCAAATTTTACAGCTTTATTTTCTTTCATTTTTACGAACCCTTCACCAAGAATTAATGCTATTTTTTCATAATCATGGTAGAAGTATTCTTGTAACAATGGAATAATATTATTTGCAAAGACAGAATTTAATCCTTCAACATCTCCACTTTTCAATTTTAAAAAATAAGAATGACCAATTGTATGATCCCGGTCTAATAACACTTCAATTCTTTCATTAATAGTTTTTAAAACAGCCCCCAAAGTGAATCCTTTAAATGCTATATTGTCCAGTAAATTTGAATCAGGCATTATTTCTGTAAATGAAAATCTTCTTCTTAATGCTGTGTCTAAGGCCTCAACGCTTCTATCAGCAGTATTCATTGTACCAATAATAAATAGGTTAGATGGCACTCCAAATTCAGATTTAGAATATGGTAGCCTTACTTTAATTCCATTTGTACCTCCAATTCTCTTATCTTCTTCTATAAGCGTTATTAATTCTCCAAAAATCGCTGATACATTTCCTCTGTTTATTTCATCAATAAAAATAGCATAATCATTATCAGGATCTGTTTCCGCTTTAATGCATAGTCTTTTAAAAACTCCATCTTTTATTTCAAATGAGACCTCCTTTTCACCATCGTCCAACTTAGGTTTTATTCCCTCTATGAAATCCTCATAGCTAAAAGATTGGTGAAAAGTAATAAATTCATAATTTTTTAATGATTTACTAGCGTCAGGTACGAAATTCTTACTCTTATTAAGGATTTCAAAAGCCTCAGGGAAATATTGATCTAATAATTCACGATCAACGGACCATTTTATATCATCGCTTTTATAGAAGATTAAAGGATCCGTTCGTCTTTCAACATTTACATTTGGACATTCCAAAACCGTATGAGATTGTAGTTGACCCCAAATAGTTGGGCGAATAGTTTTTGAGGAAGATAATTTTTCTTTGATTCTAATAAATTCATGTTCATGAATTTCGTTTACTTTAACCGAACCTAAATCTAAAACAGCTATACTAATAATTTGCCACCAATTTAAACCAACTATTAATGATTCTAAGTATTTATCTCTTGATAGAGCAGTTTCATTAATGGTAAATTTATTAAAAAATTCCTTTTGTAATCGATAAGTCTTGCCTGTACCTGGTGGGCCATATAAAATCTGGTTTAAAGGGGTACTTGAATTTTTTGATATTATTCTTGCTTTTCTTGGCAAATACTCTTTTAAAAATTCTGTATATAAAGATATTGATAATGAATAAAATCCTTCCATTCCGTAGGAGGGAAGATTTTCATTCCAATATTTTCCACCTTTTACTGCCTGGTTTACTATTAAATCATCATATAATGAAGTTAACTTTTCGATATTACTTTCCTCAAAAATGAAATATCCTATTTTTTCAGATAACAATTCAATAGCCGAAATATATGAATTTTCTGTTCCACTGGTTTGCGGGGTATTATTAGATAACCAATCTGAGAAAGCCTCTTTAAAATTTAGATTTCCCATAATTCCTAATAAATATTCATAATACATTTTATACCCAGGATTTTTGGTTGGGTAAGTAGTGATATTAGTTAATGTTTTTAATACTAAACTATGATCTACTTTCCAGTTACCTTTTGCTTTCCAATCTACTTTTCTACAACTTTTATAATTATTTCTTTGATTATCATAATAATAATCAGAAACTACTTCCCCATAGCCCATTAACTCAGTTCTTCCCTTCTTTACAATTATAATGTCTCCTGGCTTTATAACTTGATAAAAATCAAAATTGGCAGATGTATCATTTTGTTTTGAAGATTGTGTGTTTTCCAGTTGCTGAAGTCTCTCTTGTATTTCGTTTTTGGATTTATATTTGCTTAAATCCCCAAGTTCATCCCAACCCAAACCCATGATTCCCAATTTATAGAATTCTTCCCATGAATCTGCACCTTCACCTGGCGCATAAATCCAATATTGCTTAATGTCTTGATTCATAATTATATTATTAAAAGAACTAAATTCATCGTTTCCTTTAACAAAATTAGTTCATTTACAACCAACTTTAAATAAAACTGTTTCGGCCCCTTTTATAAAAGGAAATAAATTACGAAAAAAAATTCGTAATTATGAGCATGAAAACGACAGACAAAGGCATTAAAAAGTTCAGTAAGGAAGAAAAGCTTGCTATATTGGATAAAGGAAAGCGGCATGGCATTAAGGTCACATTAGCCAAGTATAGCTTATTTCCAGCGACGTATTATTATTGGCGTAAGAAATTCAACGTTTATGGAGAGGAAGGTTTGACGCACCAGGTTGTAAAAG